>Ga0302196_10005969_pt1 | contig 10823 bp, 9 predicted proteins | sample II_Bog_N1_3_FD_198794 | JGI IMG/M metagenome (GOLD analysis project Ga0302196, IMG submission 198794) | Peat permafrost microbial communities from Stordalen Mire near Abisko, Sweden - II_Bog_N1_3 | ecosystem: Environmental > Terrestrial > Soil > Wetlands > Peat | place: Sweden: Abisko, Stordalen...
GGCTGGTCCACGTGGTCGACGAGCTACCCCGCAACGCCCTCGGCAAGGTGGTCCGGAGCCGGCTGGGGACCCCCTGAACCCCCGCACCGTACCCGGCTCCGCCCCGGCGGGTCCCGCCTCCGGGGAGCGCGGGGGCCTTCAGGAGTCCAGCTGGTCGGACAGCCATGAGCACACCTCGTCCAGCCACAGCTGCTGGCCCATCCCCTCACAATGTCCTCCGGCTCCCTCGGCCACGGTGAACTGCCGGAACCGTTTGGGACAGTTCAGGGCGTCGAACAGCGTGCTGGACTGACTGGCGAAGTCCCCCTCGCCTTCCGTGACCAGGGTCGGACAGGTGATGAGCTCGGCCCTGCCCTCGAGGGTGTAGCTGACCAGTACCCGGAGCCAGTCGCCGAATGTCGGTGCCCCCATGGCCGCCATACGGGCGCCGTAGAACTCGCGGCTGCGGTCGTCGCCCAGGAACCCTTCCAGCTGAGCGTCCATGGCCGGATCGCTCCCGAGGACCCTCTCCCAGTCCTCGGGAGCGAACATGGAGACGAACCGTGATGTGAAGTCGTACTGGCCGGGATCGCAGACCAGGGCGCGGAGGCGGGGCTCGGCGCTGGCTCCCCGCGGGGCCAGATAACCACCCAGGCTCCGACCGACCATGGCCACCCGCTCGGGGGACACCACCCTCTGGCGCACGGTCCACTCCATGACGGCGTTGACCACCACCTCGAAGTCCGGCCGCATGGTCACGCCGTGCTCGATGAGCTGGCCGCCCTGACCGGGGCCGTCCCAGGCCAGGGCGTTCCAGCCCATGGCCAGGGCTCCGTGGACGCCGTACTTGTACATCTCCTCGCACGTGCTGTCGAAGCCGACAGGGAAGAGCACGGTGGGCCGGGGCGTCGGATCCTCTCCTTGGGGTCGGAAGAGGTACCCGTTGAGCGGAACCGGATCGAACGGGATCGATACCGCCTCGACGTGCCACTCGAGGTGACCGAGAGCCCGTCGGAAGAGGTCCCGCTGGGCCCGGTAGGCCGACTGCAGCCTCGGGTCACCGAGGTCGTGACGCAGGAAGAAGTAGGCCTGCCGGCGGTACTCGGCCGCCCGCAGGTAGCCGCGCCCGGCCAACGCGTCATGTCCCCGGGCGGCGGCCCGGTCGGCCGCCTCCTCGGCCCGTGCCGACGTGGCCGCCCACTCGTCGAACCACTGGTCGTAGCGGCCCGGCTCCACGCGTTGAGCCGTGGCCAGTGCCTCACCCAGGTCGGCCGACCCGACGACGGTGCCGATGAGGGTGCGGGCCAGCTGGGCGTCCATGTCGGCGTCATCGTGCAGTGCCACGGTCTGCTCCAATCGGTGGGCGGTGCCGGTCTCCGGCCGACGTCAACGCTACCGGCCCCATGGCGGCCCATCCCGGCTACTGGGTGAAGTCGCCGACCCCGAGTCGCAGCTTCTTGATGATGCGCATCAGGTGGGCGAGGTCACTCGGGCTGAGCCCGTCCAGACCGAAGGCCACCTCGTTGACCGCCCGGGTGGCCCGCTTGGCCAGTCGGCGCCCCTCGTCGGTGATCTCGGCCAGGGTGGTCCGACCGTCGGTGGGGTGGGGGAGGCGCCGGACCAGGCCCTGCTGCTCGAGGCGGTCGATGATGTTGGTGACGCTGGTGGGGTGGATCATGAGCCGCTGGCCCATCTTCCCGAGGGGGAGCACACCCTGGCGGCTGTAGAGGAGGAGGACCAGGCCCTCGTAGCGGGCGAACGTCAGCCCGAAGGGACGCAGGGCCCCGTCCACCGCGGCCAGCACCACCTGTTGGGCCCGCATGATCGAGGTGGCGGCGGCCATGGCGTCACTGACGTCGGGTTGCCAGCGGGCCGACCACTGGCGGCGAGCCTCTTCGATAGGGTCGAACTCGAGGGGTTCGGCGGCCACCGGACGACGCTATCCGGATCCGGCGGGAAGCGAGGGGTGGGACCGACCGGCGCCAGGAGGAACGTGCAGACACTCGAGGACGACCTTGGCCATCCCCTCCACCTCGATGGGCATCCCGTCCGGGTGGTGTCCCTCGTCCCGTCCCTCACCGAGGCCATTGCCGCCACCGTGCCCGAGCGGTTGGTGGGGGCCACCGACTGGTGCACCCATCCATCCGGACTCGACGTCGCCCGGGTGCGCGGGACGAAGAACCCCGACCACCCGGCCATCGCCTCGCTCCGCCCCGACCTGGTGGTGGTCAACCAGGAGGAGAACCGTCGCATCGACGTCGAGCGCCTCCGTGCCGCCGGTATCCCGGTGTGGGTGACGGTGGTCGAATCGGTCGACCAGGCCCTGTCCACCATGCGGAGGCTGCTCGTCGACGTCCTCGGAGCTGACGAGCCCGGGTGGCTGTCGGTGGCCACGACGGCGTGGGCACGTCCCGCCGACCTGCCCCCGGTCCGGGCGGTGGTGCCGATCTGGCGGGACCCGTGGATGGTGGTGGGTGGGCGCACCTTCAGCGGGGACATGGTGGTCCGGCTGGGCCTGACCCATGTCTTCGACGGTGACGGGGACCGGTACCCGAAGGTCGACCTGCCCGCACTGGTGGAGGCCGGACCCGAACTGGTCCTGCTGCCCGACGAGCCCTATCCCTTCGCCCCCGATGACGGGCCCGAGGCCTTCCCCGGCATTCCCAGCGCGCTGGTGTCGGGCCGGGACCTCACCTGGTACGGACCGTCGATGGCCACGGCCCGTGCCACCCTGTCGGCCCGGGTGGAAGCGGCACTCGGTTGGCGGTGAGTCGGCGAGCACGGATGGCCGGGGCGGGCTCAGACGTTCCTGCGGTAGGCCCCGCCCACCTCGAAGAGGGTGGCGGTGATCTCCCCCAGCGTGGCGTGGCGCACCGTGGACATCAGCTCGGCGAACACGTTCCCACCGTCGAGGGCGGCCTGGCGTAGGGAGTCGAGGGCCATCGCCCGGTCGAGGGCGTGGCGGTCCTGGTAGTCACGGAGCCGGGTCAGCTGGCGCTGCTTCTCCTCCTCGGTGGACCGGGCCAGCTCGATGGGCTCCTGGGGGCCACCCTGGACCGGGGCGGTGAAGGTGTTGACACCCACTATGGGGAGGCTCCCGTCGTGCTTCTTGTGCTCGTAGAGCATGGAGTCGTCCTGGATCCGTCCCCGCTGGTAGCCGGTCTCCATCGCCCCGAGCACGCCGCCCCGCTCGCTGATGCGGTCCAGCTCGGCCAGCACCGCCTGCTCCACCAGGTCGGTCAGCTCCTCCACGATGAAGCTGCCCTGGAGCGGGTTCTCGTTCATGGCCAGGCCCCACTCCTTGGTGATGATCATCTGGATGGCCAGGGCCCGGCGGACGGACTCCTCGGTGGGGGTGGTGACGGCCTCGTCGTAGGCATTGGTGTGCAGGCTGCCGGCATTGTCGTAGATGGCGCACAGGGCCTGCAGGGTGGTGCGGATGTCGTTGAACGCCATCTCCTGGGCGTGGAGCGAACGTCCGGAGGTCTGCACGTGGTACTTGAGCTTCTGGGAGCGCTCGTTCGCCCCGTAGCGCTCCTTCATGGCGATGGCCCAGATGCGACGGGCCACCCGACCGATCACCGTGTACTCGGGATCCATGCCGTTGGAGAAGAAGAAGGAGAGGTTCGGGGCGAAGTCGTCGACGCTCATGCCCCGAGCCAGGTAGGACTCCACGTAGGTGAACCCGTTGGCCAGGGTGAAGGCCAGTTGGGTGACAGGGTTGGCTCCCGCTTCGGCGATGTGGTAGCCGGAGATGGACACCGAGTAGAAGTTGCGCACCTGGTGCTCGATGAACCACTCCTGCATGTCGGCCATCACGCCGAGGGAGAACTCGGTGGAGAAGATGCAGGTGTTCTGGCCCTGGTCCTCCTTCAGGATGTCGGCCTGCACCGTGCCCCGGACCGTGCGGAGCACCTCGGCGGCGATGGCGTCGCGTTCGTCGGGGGTTGCCGGTCGGTCCTGGTCGGACTGGAGGCGGTCGATCCGCTGGTCGATGGCGGTGTTGAGGAACATGGCCAGGATGGTGGGGGCCGGGCCGTTGATGGTCATGGACACCGATGTGGTCGGGTCGCAGAGGTCGAACCCGTCGAAGAGGGCCTTCATGTCGTCCAGGGTGGCGATGGACACCCCCGAGGTGCCGATCTTGCCGTAGATGTCGGGCTGTTCGTCGGGGTCGAACCCGTAGAGGGTCACCGAGTCGAAGGCCGTGGACAGACGGGTGGCGGGCTGGCCCGCGGCCAGGAGGTGGAAGCGGCGGTTGGTCCGGAAGGCATCGCCCTCGCCGGCGAACATCCGGGCCGGGTCCTCGCCCTCACGCTTGAACGGGAACACGCCGGCGGTGAAGGGGAAGTGGCCGGGCAGGTGCTCGGCCCGAAGCCACCGGACCAGCTCCCCGTGCTCGGTGACCCGGGGAAGCGCCACGCGGGAGATGCGACTCCCGGTCAGCGAGGTCCGCCACAGAGGGGTCCCGCCCGTGGGGCTGTCCGCATTCCCGTCGGGCTCGGGGTCCTCGTCGCCGTAGGTCAGGGCGGTCCGGAGTTCAGCCCACTCCTCCAGCAGGCGTCTCCCTCCGGGATCCCGGTCCCGGTCGACCTGGTCGGCCAGGGCGCCGAGGTCCCCGGTGTCGATGCCGCGGGCTTCGCCGAGGGCCATGACCGAGGTCACCTGCTCGGCCTGTCGGGCCTCGTCGGCCAATCGCCCGCTGGTGGCGTGGTAGCCCTCGACGGCCTCGGCGATCTCGGCCAGGTAGCGGCGCCGGTTGGCCGGGATGATGGCGGTGGCGTGGGTGGACCGGCGACCGCGGGCCGGGGCCAGCACGCCCTCACCGGCCAGCAGGCCCTCGGCCACCAAGAGGCCCTTCAGGCGGTGGAACAGGGCGGTCACACCGTCGTCGTTGAACCGGGAGGCGATGGTGCCGAACACGGGCTCGTCCCCCGTCTCGGCCGAGGAGCCCCGATGGTCCCGCCCCCACTGGCGGCAGACCTGGCGGAAGGCATCGTCGGCCCCCCGGCGGTCGAACTTGTTGATGGCCACGACGTCGGCCAGCTCCAGCATGCCGATCTTCTCGAGCTGGGAGGCGGCGCCGTACTCGGGGGTCATCACGTAGAGCGAGACATCGGCGATGTCGGTGACGGCGGCGTCGCCCTGGCCGATGCCCGGCGTCTCCACGATGATCAGGTCGAATCCGGCGGCACCGCACGCCGCCACCGCCAGGGGGAACCGGGCCGGCAGCTCGGACGCCGATCCCCGGGTGGCCAGGGAGCGGAAGAAGACCGTGGGGGTGTCGATGGCGTTCATGCGGATGCGGTCGCCGAGGAGGGCACCCCCGCCCCGACGTCGGGTGGGATCGACGGCCAGCACGGCGATGGACAGCTTGTCCTCCTGGTCCAGTCGGAACCGCCGGATCAGCTCGTCGGTCAGCGATGACTTCCCCGAGCCTCCGGTGCCGGTGATCCCGAGTACCGGAGGGGGTCGTTGGTCGAAATGGGCCCGGAGGGACTCGGCACCGGCGGCATCGAGCGTGCCTGCCTCGATATGGGTGATCCACCGGGCCAGGGCGCGGGGGTCGCCGGCCAGGAGGGCCTCGAGCGGGGGTGGGGAGCCGGTGGCCAGGTCGTGGTCGCACTCGGCGATGAGGAGGTTGATCATGTGGTCGAGGCCCAGCTGCTGTCCGTCGGACGGCGAGAAGATCCGCTGGACGCCGTAGGCCTCGAGTTCCTCGATCTCGGTGGGAACGATGACCCCGCCCCCACCGCCGTAGACCAGGATGTCATCCCGCCCCTCGGCCCGGAGCCGGTCGACCAGGTAGCGGAAGTACTCCATGTGGCCACCCTGGTAGGAGCTGACGGCTACACCCTGCACGTCCTCGGCGATCGCCGCGGTGACAACGGCGTCCACCGACCGGTTGTGCCCCAAATGGATGACCTCGGCCCCTTGGGACTGCAGGAGCCGTCGCATGATGTTGATGGCGGCGTCGTGGCCGTCGAACAGACTGGCGGCAGTGACGAACCGGACCGGGTGCCCGGGCCGGTGGAGTTCGGTCATCATCGGGTGGCCGCGCAGGTGGCGGGACCGCAGGCCTGGAGGATCGACGGCGGGGGCATGCCCTCAGATTACTACAACGTCCTACTAAATGTCGATGGGGGTGCCGGGGGTCAGAGCCCGCACCGGGCAGAGCCCGCACCGGGCAGAGCCCGCACCGGGGCACACCGCCCGGCCGGAAGTAGTGTCCTCGGAGCGCCGGACACGGGCAGGGGAGGGCCGTCGCCAATGGGAGCCGGCCCAGGCTCATGATTCGGGGGCTCGGTCCGCCGAGGTGACGACGAGGAGGAGAGGACCATGGAGTTCGAAGAGATCGAGTACACGGTGGCCGATGGCATCGCCACCATCACCCTCAATCGACCGGACCAGTTGAATGCCTTCAACGCCAGGATGGTCGTCGAGATGTTGGAGGCCATCGACCGGGTGGACGCTGATGACGAGGTGAGGGTCGTCATCCTCACCGGCAGCGGGAGGGCGTTCAGCGCCGGCGCCGACCTGTCGGCTGGAGCGCAGACCTTCGACTACGACGACGACCGCAGCATGGGCGCGGTTGGGGCCGAGCGGGTGGCCGACTCGCCGGCGCCCCGCGACGGCTGCGGACGGATCACCCTGCGGCTATTCGACTGCCTGAAGCCGGTGATCTCGGCCGTCAACGGGGCAGCCGTGGGGATGGGGGTGACGATGCTGTTGGCCACTGACATTCGTCTGGCCTCGGAGCGGGCTCGGTTCGGCTTCGTCTTCACCCGCCGGGGCATCGCCCCCGAAGGAGCGTCCACCTGGTTCCTTCCCCGGCTGGTCGGTGTGGCCCAGGCTGCGGAATGGCTCTACACCGGACGACTGTTCGATGCCGAGGAGGCGCTGTCGGGAGGACTGGTGCGCAGCGTCCATCCCGCCGAGCAGCTGATGGACGCCGCCCGGGGCCTGGCCACCGAGATCGCCGAGACCGCACCGATCTCGGTGGCCCTCACCCGCCAGATGCTGTGGCGCATGCTCGGGGCCGATCATCCGATGGCCGCCCATCGGGCCGACTCCCGTGCCGTGTACGCCACCGGTGCCGGGCCCGACGCCGGCGAGGGCGTCATGTCGTTCCTCGAGAAGCGCCCACCTCACTTCACCGGCCGGCCGTCGACCGAGCTTCCTGACATCTTCCCGGACTGGGTCGACCCCACCTACTCGTAGTCGGCCCTGGCGGGACCGACCGTGTCCGGCCTCGGTCAGGCCTCTGGGCCCGTCACCCTGCCCGGCTTCCTCGGGCGGGGGAGACTGTGGGTGTGCGCAAGCAGTACAGCTTCCGGCCGGGCGACGACGGCCTCGACGCCTGGGACGTGGACCGCCTGATCGAGGCCAGCACCAACCTGCCGATCACGGACATCGCTGTCGAATCGATCGCGGAGGTGGACACCGACTACTGGTTCTGCTTCGGACCGGTTCCCACCGTCCGGCGGATCGTCGAACAGGTCCATCTCATCCAAGACGTCGACTGCTCGTACCCGATCATCCTCGGATCGGACGGGCGGGTGATGGACGGGATGCACCGGGTCGCCCGGGCCATGCTCGACGGCCGTCCGACCATCCGGGCTGTGCGGTTCGTCACCGATCCTGAGCCCGACTTCCGGAACTGCGCCCCCGGTGATCTGCCCTATTGAGGGTCAGCAGCCGGCATCCGGCGCGGCCTCAGTCGGACGATGGAAGGGGCTTGGCTTCCTTCAACTCGAGGGGCTGCCCGTCTACGGCCAGTGCACCCTCCCCCGGCTTGCTGCAGAGCAGCTCTACGGTCTGGTCGCCGTTCACGTACCGCTTGCCCAGGAGGGTTGACCCTTCGGCGCCCGGTTGGATGGACCCGGCCGGGGCCTCCACGTCGAGGCCCACCACGGGCACGCCGCCTATGGTGACGGCGACGTCCCCTCCAGGTGCTCGGATCACGACAACCTCAGTGGTGCCCACTGCGCTGCGCAACCGTGTCCCAGGCTTCAACTCCACGACTGGTCCTTTCTTCGGCCGGTGCCGGCCCGAGGATACATCCATTCGGTCCCGGTCGGACCAGGTCGGACCAGGAGCGATGGGCAGAGAATCCGAGGCCCCGCCCTCAGGGGCCGCCCCGACCAAAGCGATTTCCAGGGCGGGGAGGTGGTTACACTCCCGGGATGCGAAGCCGACGGGAGATGGTCCTGACCACGGTCCGGGCGGCCGTACGGTGACGGGGTCACGGTGAGCCGTCCCCTCCCGAAGGTCACTCCCGAGAACGAGTTCTTCTGGACGGCGGGGGCCGACGGCATGCTCCGCTTCCGGCGCTGTCGGATGTGTCAGGCCTACCAGCACCCGCCGGGACCGGTCTGTCGGACCTGCGGCTCCGACGACCTCGTGCCCGAGGTGGTCAGCGGCCACGGCACCGTCGTGGGCTTCACTGTCAACGAGCATCAGTGGAGCCCCGACTTTCCTCCCCCGTACGTCATCGCCATGGTGGCCATCGACGAGGACCCGCGGGTCCGACTCACCACCAACCTGGTCGACATTCCCGTCGATCGGATCGAGGTGGGCCTTCGGGTAACGGTCCGCTTCGAGCACGTGGAGGACGTGTGGCTCCCGATGTTCACCCTCCGAGCCGATCGGACCGATCTCGGCTCCCTTCCGCCCGAGGAACTGGCTTCCGACTTCGTCCGTCCCATGGCCAGCCCGGACAAGTTCGAGGCCCGGGTGGCGCTGACCGGTATCGGAAAATCCAGGATCGGCCGCCGACTGGGCGTGGATCCGCTCAGTCTCACGGTGGAGGCCTGCCGCCGTGCCGTCGCCGATGCCGGCCTCACCATGGCGGATATCGACGGCCTGTCGACCTACCCCGGCGGGTCGTCGGCCGGAGGTCACTCCGAGGGCGGCATCACTGCACTCGAGGAGAGCCTGCGGATCCGGCCCACCTGGTTCAACGGTGGATCGGAGCTCCCGGGCCAGGGCGGATCGGTGGTGGCCGCCATGCTGGCCGTGGCCGCCGGCCTGTGCCGGCACGTGCTGTGCTTCCGGACCGTCTGGGAGTCAACGGCCCAGGACCGTCAGCGCCGGTCGGTCTCGCCGCCCTCCGGCGGAGGGAGGGTCGAAGGGGACTTCATGTCGTGGCGTCTGCCCTTCGGGGCCATGAGCGCCGGCAACTGGATCGCCATGAACGCCTCGAACCACTTCGCCCGCTTCGGCACCACCCGGGACGCCCTGGCCGCCATCGCCATCAACGCACGCACCTTCGCCGGGCTCAACCCCGACGCCATCTACCGGGAACCGTTGACCGTGGACGACTACTACGGCGCCCGGATGATCACGACGCCGTTCGGCCTCTACGACTGCGATGTGCCCTGTGACGGCTCGATCGCCATCGTGGTGTCGGCCGTGGACACGGCGTTGGACCGTCCGCACCCCCCGGTCCTGGTCGACGCGGTGGGCACCCAGATCACCGAGCGGGTGAGCTGGGACCAGGGCACCCTGAGCCACGAGCCCCAGACGGCCGGTCCGGCAGCCCATCTGTGGTCGAGGACCACCCTGCGACCCGAAGACGTGGATGTGGCCGAGCTGTACGACGGCTTCACGTTCAACTGCCTGAGCTGGCTCGAGGGGCTCGGATTCTGCGGCCTGGGCGAAGCTGGTGACTTCCTCGCCCAACCCGGGCGGATCGGCCTCGGCGGTCAGCTGCCGCTGAACACCTTCGGGGGCCAGCTCTCGGCCGGTCGCACCCACGGCTACGGGTTCATCCACGAGGCGGTGGTTCAGCTCAGGGGTGATGGCGGCGCCCGCCAGGTGGAAGGGGCCGAGGTGGCGGTGGTGAGCACCGGCGGAGGCACCCCCGGAGGGTGCTTCCTCCTCACGTCGGGGCGTTGAGGACCGCCTTGTCGGCCACCGAAGGGGCAGGTTGGGCACTCCGTCTCACCGTTGTATGGCGAAGGAAGGGTCGCAACGCCCGGAGCGCTGATCCCTGCTCACCCCCCGTTTTGGAGCTCAATAGCGTGAGCTCCCACCCTGATCGGAGCGCACGGGGACGACCGGTGCACAGCGGGCTCATAGGTTTAGCCCCTAGCGTCAGGCCCATGAAAAGATCGATACGGCCGCGGAACCAGTTCGTCGTGGGCTTCTGTGGCCTCGCCGTCGCAGGACTCCTGGTGGCCTCCCCGGGCCTGGCCGGTGCCACGCCATCCGTCGGATCCACAGTGCTGAGCCCGAGCTTCGCCAAGTCCATCGGATTCTCCAAGACGGTCCAGCCGGCGAAGCAGACCAAGGTGACCACTCAGAAAGGTTGCACCGCTTCCGTCGAGGCGGTGTACGAGGACGCGGGTGGCAAGACCGGCCTCGTCTCGGAGACCCTGCAGTGCAACTCGGCGTCGGCGGCGACCAAGGCACTGACCAGCGCGCGCAAGCAGGTGAAGGTGGATACCTCGTTCAAGGCCCCGAAGAAGCTGGGCTCGACTGCCTTCGTCACCGCCACCGATGCGCCCGAGTACCTCATTGCCTGGGTGAACGGCGCCCGGGTGGCCATCACTGCTGTCGACGTCAACATCGCGTCGACGGCCACGTCGACCACGGTGGCCTCGAGCCCCCTGACCGCCGCACAGATGAAGACCCTGAGCACGGCAGCACTCAAGCAGAACTCGCTCTACCACTAGGTCACCAGGTGTCCGACCCCGGACTGTGTGCCCTGAGCCGATGGCGGGTGGTGCCGCTCCTGGACAGCTTCGCCGCTCGCCCCATCGCCATTGACCATGTTGCTTCCTGGCCTACACCGGGGCAGTGGCGGTGCTCGGTAGGTGGTCCTCGGCCGCGCGGCGCCG
>Ga0302196_10005978_pt1 | contig 10814 bp, 10 predicted proteins | sample II_Bog_N1_3_FD_198794 | JGI IMG/M metagenome (GOLD analysis project Ga0302196, IMG submission 198794) | Peat permafrost microbial communities from Stordalen Mire near Abisko, Sweden - II_Bog_N1_3 | ecosystem: Environmental > Terrestrial > Soil > Wetlands > Peat | place: Sweden: Abisko...
GACGAGGGGGGTGTTGCCGATCGTCTCGGTGATGTCGTTATATATCTTGGCCATATGGGTTGTGGGTTGAGTGTGAGTGTGGCGTGGGGAGCGACGGGGGACGAGCCTAGATGGCATAGTCCTCGTCGAAGGAGTGGGTCTGGCGGAGCCGGAAGCGGACGAGGTCGTTGACCGTCAGCTCCAGGGCCGCGAGGTCCGAGCGAGAGATATCGACCTCGACGTGCTCGCGGGTCTGCACCTGCTCGAGCAGCAGCCGGGCGTGCGGGCCCGCCGCGTGGATGTGGCGGACGATGGCGGACACGCCGTCGCCGCCGGCGTCGTGGGCCGTCACCTCGATGTCGTGGGGCCGGACGTAGATCTGGCCCTCGGGGGCGGCCTCCTCGGGGCGCCCGCGGCGGCGGCCCTCCGCCAGGGCCGGGGCGCGGAGCACGTTCACGTTGCCGAGGAACTGGTAGACGAAGGGCGAGGCCGGGCGGTCATAGACCTGCTGGGGTGTCCCGACCTGCTCGACGTGGGCCTTGTTCATGATCACGACCTCGTCGGCGATCTCGAGCGCCTCCTCCTGGTCGTGGGTCACGAAGATGGTGGTCAGCTGGATCTCGTCGTGGAACTTGCGGAGCCACCGGCGGAGATCCTTGCGGACCCGGGCGTCCAGGGCCCCGAAGGGCTCGTCGAGGAGGAGCACCTTGGGCTCGACCGCCAGGGCGCGGGCCAGGGCGACCCGCTGGCGCTCGCCGCCGGACAGCTGCGAGGGGTAGCGCCCGGCGAGGCCGTCCAGCTGGACGAGCTCGAGGAGCCGGTGGGCGCGCTCGCTGATCGCGGCGGAGGACGGGCGGTCGCGGCGGCGGCGCACCCGCAGGCCAAAGGCGACGTTGTCCAGCACGGTCATGTGGCGGAAGAGGGCGTAGTGCTGGAAGACGAAGCCCACCTTGCGCTTCCCGGCGGGGACGTCGGTGACGTCGTCGCCGTGGAAGAGGACCCGCCCGCTGCCCGGGTCGGGGAACTCGAGGCCGGCGATGATCCGCAGGAGCGTCGTCTTGCCCGAGCCCGAGGGCCCGAGGAGCGCCACCAGCTTGCCCTGCGGCACGTTCAGGTCGACGCCGTCCAGGGCCGTGTAGGACCCGAACTTCTTGCGGATGCCGTGCGCCTCGATGCTCATGACGCGTGGCTCTGCCGCCACTCGACGACGGACTTGAAGACCAGGGTGGCCAGGGCCAGGAGGGCGAGGAGGGAGGCGACCGCGAAGGCCGCGGTGATGTTGTACTCGTTGTAGAGGATCTCGACGTGGAGCGGGATCGTGTTCGTCTCGCCGCGGATGTGCCCGCTGACGACCGAGACGGCGCCAAACTCGCCCATCGCGCGGGCGTTGCAGAGGATGACGCCGTAGAAGAGTCCCCAGCGGATGTTGGGGAAGGTCACCCGCCAGAAGGTCTGCCAGCCGTTGGCGCCCAGCACCACGGCCGAGTACTCCTCGTCGGTGCCCTGGGCCTGCATGAGCGGGATCAGCTCCCGGGCGACGAAGGGGAAGGTGACGAAGGTGGTGGCGAGGATGATGCCGGGGACGGCGAAGATGACCCGGATGTTGTGGGCGATCAGCCAGGGGCCGAACCAGCCCTGGGCGCCGAAGACGAGGACGTAAAGAAGCCCCGCGACGACCGGTGAGACGGCAAACGGCAGGTCGATCAGGGTCGTCAGCAGGCTCTTGCCCGGGAACTTGAACTTCGCGATCGTCCAGGCCGCGGCGATGCCGAAAATCACGTTGGCCGGCACGACGATGGCGACCGTCAGCAGCGTCAAGCGGATCGCCGCCCGCGCCTCGGGCTCCGAGACGGCGGCGAGGAAATAGGGCACGCCCTTCGAGAAGGCCTCGCCGAAGACGATCGCGAGCGGCAGGACCAGGAACCCCGCGAGGAAAAGGAGCGCGATGCCGGTCAGGAGCCAGCGCGCCCACGCCGGGTCGCGCGTCGCCCGCGGCACGGCGGTGCGCACCGGGCGGGTGGAGAGGGCGGCTGGGATGACGGCGGCCAAGGCGGGAGGGGGGGCGACGGGAACGGGCTGAAGGGTCGATCCTTGCAGGGGGCGACCGGCGGCCCAACAGGGATTCACGTCATATGGCGAGGGAGCGGCGGCTCCACTTCTGCAGGAGGTTGATGAGGAGGAGGAGGGTGAAGGAGACGGCCAGCATCACGACCGCGATGGCGGTCGCCCCCCGGTAGTCGTACTGCTCCAGCTTCGTGATGATCAGGAGGGGCACGATCTCGGTCTTCATCGGCATGTTGCCGGAGATGAAGACGACCGAGCCGTACTCCCCCAGCGCCCGGGCGAAGGCCAGGGCGAAGCCGGTCAGGAGCGAGGGCCCGAGCTCCGGGATCACGATCCGGGTGATCGTCTGCCAGCGGGAGGCGCCGAGCGTCGAGGCGGCCTCCTCGATCTCCGGCTCCAGCTCCTGCAGGACCGGCTGGACGGTGCGGACGACGAAGGGGAGCCCGATGAAGGTGAGGGCGACGAAGACCCCCGTCCAGGTGAAGGCGACCTTGATCCCGAAAGGGGCGAGCCAGCGGCCGATCCAGCCGTTCGGGGCGTAGAGGGTCGTCAGCGCGATGCCGGCGACCGCGGTCGGGAGCGCGAAGGGCAGGTCGACCAGGGCGTCGATGACCCGCTTGCCGGGGAAGGGATAGCGGACCAGCACCCAGGCGACGATGAGCCCGAACACCATGTTGACGAAGCCCGCGGCCAGGGAGGCCCCGAAGCTCAGGCGGTAGGCGGCGAGCACCCGGCGGGACGTCACCGTCGCCAGGAAGTCGTGCCAGCCCATGCCCGCGGTCTTGAACAGGATCGCGGCCAGGGGCACGAGGACGATGAGCCCCAGGTAGGCGAGCGTGAACCCGAGGGAGAGGCCAAAGCCCGGCAGGACGGAGCGGGAGTTGCGGGCGGTCGACATCGCGGGTTACAGGTGCTGGCCGTAGGCCTGGAAGGCCCGGTAGCGGCGGAGGAAGCGCTCGAGGAGGGTCACCGCCGCGTGCTGGTAGTCCGCGTCGGCCCACGAGCCGGGGATCCGGAGCGTGAGCTCGAAGGGCGGGAGCGGCAGGTCGGCCGCGAGGGAGAGGGGGCCGTCGGCCGGGGTGTCGCCGTCGCGGCGCGCCTCGAAGCGGACGGGGAAGGACCGGGTCTCCTCCGAGGTGATGAGTTCCAGGTCGGGGGAGAGCGCCTCGCCGTAGGGCCCGCGGACCCGCAGGACGATCACGTCCTCGTCCACGGCGCCCGTCTCGATCCGGACAAAGCCGTGGTAGCCGCGCTGCCGGGCGTCGCGGGCCAGGAGGTCGAGCTCCGCCGGGGCGTCGGCCGCCCAGGAGGCGTGGGCCAGGTCCCGCTCCGCCGTGCCGGCCAGGAGGCCGGCGACGTCGACCAGCGGGAAGATGGTCAGGTTGAGGGCGTGGCCGGTCGCGCTGTCGGTCGCCAGGCGGGCGGTGAGCGCGACGAGGGCCCGCGAGGCCCGGAGATCGCGGTGGTCGAAGCCGGCCAGGAAGGCCACCCGCCAGGAGTCGTCGGAGGCGTGCGGCCCGAAGAAGACGAAGCGCGGGAGGAAGGCCGGGCGGCCGGCGGCCGGGAACGGCCCGACCGGCGAGGCGAAGACGTACTCGGAATCCTGCGCGAGGGCGTAGAGGGCGGAGAGGTCGGAGCGCAGGGACGCCGCGGGGGCGGCCACGGTGGCCGGGGAGGACGGGGTGGTGCTCATCGCGATGCGGGGGACGGGGGGTGGCATGGCGTGGGCTACTGCTGGTAGATCTGGTCGAAGACCCCGCCGTCGGCGAAATGCGTCTTCTGGGCCTGGGTCCAGCCGCCGAACTCCTCGTCGATCGTGAAGAGGGGGAGGTTCGGGAAGGAGGCGGCGTACTTGGCGGCGATGGCGGCGTTGCGGGGCCGGTAGTGGTTGCGGGCCGCGATCTCCTGGCCCTCATCCGAGTAGAGGTGCTCCAGGTAGGCGCGGGCGACCTCGGTCGTGCCGCGCCGGGCGGCCACCGTCTCGACGACGGCGACCGGCGGCTCGGCCAGGATGCTGGAGCTCGGGATCACGGTCTCAAACTTGTCTTCCCCGAACTCCTTCCTGGCCAGGAATGCCTCGTTCTCCCAGGCGAGCAGCACGTCGCCGATCTCCTTCTGCGCGAAGGTGATCGTCGAGCCGCGGGCGCCGGAGTCGAGGACGGGGACGTTCTTGTAGAGGGCGGTGATGAACTCCTTCGCCTTGTCCTTGCTCCCGTACTTGCGCTCGGCGTAGCCCCAGGCGGCGAGGTAGGCCCAGCGGGCGCCGCCGGAGGTCTTGGGGTTCGCGGTGATGACGGCGACGCCGGGCTTCACGAGGTCGTCCCAGTCCTTGATCTGCTTCGGGTTCCCCTTGCGGACCAGGAGGACGATCGTGCTCGTGTACGGGGTGGAGTTGTCCGGCAGCTTCGACTGCCAGTCGGCCGGCAGCAGGTTGCCCTTGGAGCGGAGGTTGTCGATGTCGGCGGCCAGGGCGAGGGTGACGACGTCGGCCTGCAGGCCGTCGAGGACCGACCGGGCCTGGGCGCCGGAGCCGCCGTGGGACTGCTTCACGGTGACGTCGTCGCCGGTCTTGGCCTTCCAGTAGGCCGCAAAGGCGGCGTTGTAGTCGGCGTAGAGCTCGCGCGTCGGGTCATAGGACACGTTGAGGAGATCGACCGACTTGGCGGCGGCGGACCCGGCGAGCGAGGCCGCGAGCGCGAGGACGAGCAGCGCGCGGGGCCGGCGGAGGAGGGAAGGGCGGATCATGGGCGGAGGAGGGTTCCGGGCGGCGCTTCCCGTGGACGGGTCGGGCCTTGGGCGAGGCAATTTTCCAGGGGTGGTACTCCGGGCGTCCGGTGGCGGTGAAGGGGGCTCTAGGAGGCGCGCGCGGGGCGGGCCCGGTCGGAGTCGAGGCGGGTCTTCTCCGTCCGCTCGATCTGGGTCACGCGGCCGTCGTGGATCACGAGCTGGACGACGCCGTAGCGCAGGTTGCGGACCTGCTGGCGGACGAGCTCGAGCCACTCGTGCTCGGCGGGGTCCGGGATCGGCGTGGCCGTGGGTTCGGAGGTCATGGGCAAAAGGGGATCAGATGGAGTACTCGCCGAGGATGTGGTGCAGGACCCCCTCGGCCGGGGAGGTGCGGTCGTTGCGGACGGTGCGGCCCTTGCGGGTCGCCTGCTCGCGGGCCACCCGGGCCGGGAGCCGGGCCGGCAGCTTGGAGCCGGCGCCGATGGCGGCCGCGAACGGGAGGGAGACGCTGTCGCGGCGCATCTTGCGCAGCGTGATCTCGACCACGTCCGCCAGGGTGTAGCGGTCGAGGATGCCGGCGATGGCGTTGCGGACGTCGACCATCAGCATCCGCAGGCCGCAGTGGGCCTCGTCCGGGCAGGTGCAGGGGGCGTAGGCGGTCTGGGAGACGCAGCCGATCGGGGCCAGCGGCCCGTCGATCAGGCGGACGACCTCGCCGATGAAGATCTTCTTGGCCGGGCGGCCGAGGCGGTAGCCGCCAAACTTGCCGCGCTGGCTGACCACGATCCCGGCCTCCTTCAGGGCCTGGAGGATCTGCTCCAGGAACTTCACCGGGAGCTGCTCGCTCTCGGCCAGCTCGGACGCCTGGACCAGGTCCCGCTTCAGCTCGGCGGCGATGCCGAGGTTGATGAGGGAGCGCAGGGCGTATTCGCCTTTCTTCGAGAGCTTCATCGGGGGAGAATCTAATCTACATTGGTTAGGTATGGATTAAAGCAAGCCCATTTGCCCGAAACGCCGCGTCATACCAAGCGCCTAGGTAGGGAGGGTACACTCTTAAACATTTGAAGAAAAAAGAGTTAACTAGTATGGTGCCGAGGGGCCTCGGCGAGGCCGGGGCATGGCCCGTGCTAGGATTACCCGCATGATCCGTGCGCCCCTCCCCACCCTGTGCCTGACCGCCCTCCTCGCCCTGATCGCCCGGGAGGTCCGGGCCGGGGACGAGCTCGTCATCTACGACAACGACTGGAACGCGCCGGGCAGCTATGTCGGGCAGGCGGCCATCATGCCGCTGATGACGTCGCCCCGCGTGAAGCTGATCGGACTCACGACGGTGACGGGCGACTGCTGGCGGGACGAGGGCCGCTCGAGCCTCCTGCGGTACCTGGAGGAGGTCGGGGCCACGGAGGTCCCCGTCTACGACGGCGCCATTACGCCGCTCGTGAACACCCGGGAGCGGATGCTGCACTGGGAGCAGGCCTACGGCTTCGTGTACTGGAAGGGCGCCTGGAACGACCCGGCGCGCTTCCCGAAGGCCCATCCCACCGACCCCTACCTGATCCCGCCGACGGCCGACGGCCCGCCGCACCTGACGGTCCGGCCGGGGACGGCCGCGGCCTTCATGATCGCGCAGGTCCACGCCCACCCGCACCAGGTGACGATCTTCGAGGGCGGCCCGATGACCAACCTGGCGCTCGCGATCGGCCTCGACCCGGAGTTCGCGGGCTTGGCCAAGCGCCTCGTCTTCCAGGGCGGGGTCACCGGGCAGATCCAGAGCTTCGACGGCTTCCACTCGGACTTCAACCTGGTCTTCGACCCGGAGGCGGCGCACATCACCCTCTGCGCCCCGTGGGCGAAGATCATCTGCTTCGCGGAGGTCAGCGACCCCTACGTCTATGACGCGGCCTTCTTCGCCCGGATCCACGCCCACCCCTCCCCCGCCGGCGACTACCTCGGCCGGAACTCCGGGGTCGGGCTGCCGCTGTGGGAGGAACTGGGCGCGGCCATCATCGCCGACCCGACCCTGATCACGACGACCGTCGACGTCACGATGGACGTCGATATCGACCACGGCATGAGCTATGGGCGGACCACGGTCGGGTCGGTCGAGGCCAAGCCCCGGCTGGGGGTCGGCACGGTCACGATCATCCAGGCGGTCGACGGGAAGCGCTTCCTGGACGCCTATGTGGCCTCGGTGCAGACCGACCTGACGAGGCACTGACGCGGCTAGGGCGAGGGCAGCTCGTACACCTCGGCGAGCGCCGTGCCGGAGGTGCTGTCGACCCCCGAGATGACGGCCGTGTAGGAGCCCGCCGGCACGGTGATGACGATGGCCGAGTCGGCGGAGCCGGCCGTAAGGGCGAAGGCCCCCGCGGCGGTCATGTCCGCCGCGGTCGCCGGTCGGTAGGTGGCGCCCGACGCCGAGGTCCCGGCGACGAGCGCATTCCCCCACCCCGCGTCGGAGACGATGAGGACGTTCTTCGAGTCAAAGATCCCGATCGAGGGCTGCGCCAGGAGGCCCGAGAGGCCGAAGGCGGAGAGCGCCGGCCCGACCCCGCGGACGAGGAGCTGGACCGGCTCGTTCCCCTGGACCACGAACCCGGAGATCGCGACCTCGGCGCCAGTCCCGACAAAGCAGCGGGCCGAGATGTTGGAGAGCACCTCGGGCACCGAGGTCGAGAGCTCGTAGACCTCGGCCAGGCCGACGCCGCTCGTGGAATTCAGGCCCGACACCTGCACGGTGTAGCTGCCGATCGGCAGCGTCAGCACCATGGCGGAGTCGGCGGAACCTGCCGTCAACGCAAAGGCGCCGACGGCGGACATGTCGGCGGCGGTCGCCATCCGGTAGGTGGCGCCCGCGGTCGAGGTGCCGGCCATCGGCGCGTTGCTCCACCCGGTGTCGCTCGCGATCAGGGTCGAGGTGGAATCAAACACGCTGACCATCGGGGCGGCCAAGGCGCCGCTGACGCCCAGCGCCGTCAGCGCCGGGCCCACCCCGCGGACCAGCACCGTCTTCGTCGAGCCTGCGGGCCCCTGCAGGACGAAGCCGGCGATCTCGATGTCGGCGCCGGTCTCCACCTCCGCGCGGGTCGAGACGTTGACCAGGCGGTAGGAGGGCACGGCCGCGGCGCTGGGGGTCAGGGCGGCGATGAGGCTCGCGACGTTGGGGCTCCCGAGGCCCGTGCAGAGGTCGTAGCCCGGGCCGGCGGAGTAGGCGCCGTTGTTGCCCGAGGTGATGTCGTGGAAGGCGGCCGTGCCCGCCAGGGGGTAGAGGTGGGGATTGAGCAGCCCGATGGGGCCCTGGGAGGCGCGGGCGCGCGACTGGTTCACCAGCGCCGCGATCGCGGCCCAGACCGGGGTGGCGACGCTCGTGCCCACCGCCGACTCGGCCGTCCCGCCCACGTAGACGAGGACGCCGTCGTCGTAGATCTCGGGGGGATCTGAGTCCGGGCCGTAATCCTCGTTGGCGTTGGAGATGGCGGCGATGTCCGGGACGCAGCGCATGGTCTGGCCGGCGAGGACCGATCCCCCGGTCTGCCACGACGGCTTGGCGAAAAGGGAGCTCACGCCCCCGCCGGAGGCGCTCGGGACGTCGCTCGAGTCGGTGGGCGTCAGGTCGTTCCACACCAGCTCGTCGCTGTAGGTGAACACATTGGAGCTGTTGACCGAGAATTCCATCGTGGTGCCGCCGACGCCGGTGGCGCTCGGGTCGCTGGCCGGGAAGGTGACGCCAAGCGGCGAGGACTTGGAGTACTGGGAGACGGTGGCGGTCTCCTCGGGGTTGGAGCCGTTGTCGCCGCTCGCCGTCAGGACCGAGACGCCCTGCGAGGCCAGGGCCGCCAGGTTCTGGGACACCGAGGTGATCTCGCTGGACTCATCGTAGGATTCCACGTCGCCGTAGCTGGAGGAGATGACGGTGATGGTCGGGTCGGTCCCGAGGTCGTCGAGGATCTGGGAGAAGCCGGTGAAGGCGTCGTAGGCCACGTAGTCCCGGAGCTTGGACCCGGGCGCCAGGGCGCCGGCATAGTCCAGGTCGATCGCCGTCTCGAAGGTGTCGCCGGAAGCGGGGGTGCCGGGCGGACTGGAGGTCGAGGTGATCACCGTCAGGTTGTTCACGGTCTGCGCCGAGGAGACCGTGTTCCAGAAGAGGGTCAGGTCGCTGAGCGTCGGAGGGGCCTGGCTGACGACCGCGATCGTCTCCCCCGCGCCGGTCAGCGCGGCCGGCATGGCGTAGGCGGCCTGGATGTTGTCCGGGGTGACGAAGACATACTTGCCCACCTGGTCCGCGGGGAGGGCCCGGGCGGAGGCCCGGACCCGGTGCGGCCGGAACTCGGGCTGCAGCCCGTTGACGCAGAGGACGACGCCCGCCAGGTCGGCCGGCACCGCGGGGTCCGACACCGCGGAGGTGAACTCGCCGTCCACCGAGGCGACCCGGGCCATCGTGACGCCCAGGGCCTGGGCCATGGCGGCGGTGGAGCCGGAGGCGAAGAGGTTCAGGTGCGCGCGGCTGCCCGTCGGGGCCGAGAGCCCCTGCGACTGCAGCCAGGCCGCCACCCGCGCGTAGTCGGCGGCGAGGGGCAGGTAGCGGGACTCCAGCTCCGCGAAGGGGATCGTCTCGCCCGCGGCCACCCGGGCCTGCAGGCCGGACAGGTCGCGCATCCGCAGGCTGATGGAGAAGGACACCGGGGCGGCCCATTCCGCGGCGGTCAGCGTCGTCCGGACCACGCGGGCCGACCCGATCTGGCCGGCGGCGTCGGGCTTCCGGACCGACCCCGTCACGGCCGCGCGGTCCGCCGCCTGGGCGGGGGTGGGGCCGGCCCCAGCCCACATCGCCGCGGCCAGGAGGGGCACGATGCGTTTCAGGCCGGCGGCGCTCACAGTCCTATCCGCAGACCGTCGTAGGCCAGCAAGGTTCCGGGCGGCAGGCCCGCCTCCGTGGTCGCGTGGTCGGTCAGGTGCGTCAGGTGGGTGAGCCAGGTCCGCCGGGCGCCCAGGCCCCGGGCGGCCTCGATCGCCTCCTCGATGCTCAGGTGGGACGGGTGCGGGAGCGGGCGGAGCCCGTCGATGATCAGCGCGTCCACGCCCTGGGCCAGCCGGACGGCCTCGGGGGTCAGCGCCTTGCAGTCCGTGTAGTAGGCGAAGCGCCGGCCGCTGCTGCGCTCGGTGAAGACGAGCCCGAGCGTCTCGGTGTTGCCGTGGGGGAGGAGCGTCGAGGCGATCGTCCCCTCCGGCAGGTCGAGGACCGCCGGCATGTCGAGCAGCTGGAAGGCCGGGTAGCCGCGGACCCGGGCGCGCGCGAGGACGGCGTAGGGGAAGAGCGCCTGGACGCGGCGCATGCCCTCCGCGGTCGTGTGGACCGGGAGCGCCTCGCCGTCCCGCAGGTCGCAGAAGCGGCGGAGGTCGTCCATGCCGACGATGTGGTCGGCGTGCCCGTGGGTCAGGATGAAGCGGTCCACCCGCGCGACCCCCTGGGCCACGCACTGGAGGCGGAGCTCCGGGGCGGCGTCCACCTGGACGTGGAGGCCGTCCATCACCACGTGGAGGGAGGTCCGGGTCCGCCGGTTGCGGGGGTCCGGCGAATGGCAGACCGCGCAGGGGCAGCCGATCATCGGCACGCCCTGGGAGGTGCCGCTTCCGAGGACGATCACTTCCATGGTGGGGCGCGACGATTGGAGCCGGCCGCCCCCAAGGCAAGGCCGCGGACCGGGTAAAAAAAGAGCGCCCCGTCCTCTCGGACGGGGCGCTCGGGTGATTGTTCGCTGCGGGGACTCAGTAGTCCATGCCGCCGCCACCCGGGGGGTGGGCGGGGGCCGAGTCCTTCTTGTCCGGGATCTCGGTGATCATGCACTCGGTGGTCAGCAGGAGCCCGGCGATGGACGCCGCGTTCTGCAGGGCCGTGCGCGTGACCTTGGTCGGGTCGACGACGCCGGCCTTGACCAGGTCCTCGTACTTGTCGGTCGCGACGTTGTAGCCGAAGTTGCCCTTGCCGGCGAGAACCTCGCCGACGACAACCGCGCCCTCAACGCCCGCGTTCGAGCAAAGCATCC
>Ga0302196_10005982_pt1 | contig 10811 bp, 8 predicted proteins | sample II_Bog_N1_3_FD_198794 | JGI IMG/M metagenome (GOLD analysis project Ga0302196, IMG submission 198794) | Peat permafrost microbial communities from Stordalen Mire near Abisko, Sweden - II_Bog_N1_3 | ecosystem: Environmental > Terrestrial > Soil > Wetlands > Peat | place: Sweden: Abisko, Stordalen...
TGAAAGGGCATCAGGCTCTTGCATCACGTATCGAAGACCTCATAGACACCTGGTGTGGCCGGGTGCGGTACCCCAAGCCGCCGACGACTTCGCATGCGGTAGCTGCCCGCGTCGCCTGACGGGATGGCCCTAGCTGGGCGACGTCCCGGCCGGCTCGATGCGGCTGATCAGCAGTTTGAGCTGGGCGATCTCGTCTTCGAGTGCGGCCTGGCCGGCCTTGGTGAGGGTGACCCAGGTGCGGGCGCGTTTTCCGGCGTAGCCCTTCTCTATGGCGATGAGCCCGGCGGTTTCCAGCACGCCAAGGTGCTGGGACAGGTTGCCTGCGGTCAGCCCGAGCGTGTCGCGCAGGTAGCTGAACTCCACCCGGCGGGCCTCGTGGGCGATGGTGAGGATGCCCAGCCGCACCCGCTGATGGACGATGTCGTCGAGCCCGTTCGCGGGATGGCTGGTCATGCCGCGCGCCGCCAGGGCCGCTGGGCCAGGAGAAAGCCGATGCCGCCGAGCAGCAGCACGCTGCCGGGGATCACGACCTGCACCGGGAAGCCCAGCCACCCGTGGCCGCTGACCGAGCCGACGGTGGCGGTCACCAGCACGACCGTCAAGTAGCCGAGCGCCAGGGCCAGCAGTGCCCCGTTGCGTTCGGCCCACGCCAACACCACCAAGGCCAGGCCGATAGCGAAGGGGTAACTGTGCAGCTCGGAGAACAGGTCAGGACCAGCAAGCGTGAAGGCCAGCGGGTGATACAGCGTCCACACCAGCGAGCCGGTCATCGCCAGAGCGAGGATGATCCCGGCGACGACGTATGGCCGCACGCGGGTCCCGACGCCGCGGGCCTGGGACCGGCGGATGTAGAAGGCGGCGATCACCGCATAGGCCAGCACCAGCGCGGTCGGCCAGTACACCAGCAGCGCGGGGGGGTAAGCAGTGCAGACCCTGGCAAGTCCCGTAGCGGCGCAGGTCCCCAGGCGGTGGGGCGAGTAGCGGAAGGGAATGGCGGCGAAGGTCACCGCCGCGAGCACAAGGAGCGGGAACCAGGTCGCACGTTGGGTCCTGCGCACCTGGCGGGTGAGTTCGCGCGTGCCCGACAGCAGCTGGCGCGGGTCGTCTCCGGAGAACGCAGTTCCACTCGTCATGGGCAACAGGTTAGCAACACAAACTCTTCTGCGCCAGAGACCGGCGCCTCATCCGCCACCCGTCCAGAACGCAGGACGAATCGGCCGGTGAGGCGGCAGCACTCACGGACCCTCCGGGCAAGATCGGGGTCAGTCACGGGTAACAGCATCGCATCGCAGGGGCGATGTGCTGGGCTGCGGTCTATCCCTGGTGATCCAGCTTGACGGTCACGCGTTCCTCCTGGACCTGGCAGAGGTGAGCCGGATAGGTGCTTCACCCGATAGCTGCCAAAAACCCGAAGAGTGACGGGACTGTCAACCGAACTGCTTTTGGCGGCATGATGCTTTGGGCTGGCAGAGGCTCCATTCGGGCCCGGTTTGCCCGTGTGGAGGGGGGCAAAGGATCATGCCGGGTTGACCTGCCCGTCACCCGTAGACACGATCGAAAGCGGGTGAGGCACCCGCACAAGGACCAGGCAGACGAGAACGCCCCGGCCGACGATGACATGGCGGTCCGGCGGGACCAAGCGCACCCGGACGGTTGAGCCGTGGCGATCGATGTTGGCGCTGGAGAAATAGGCCCGGCTTGCGCCGGGCGGGCCGCACCACGGCAGAGCCCGGCGCGGGAGCCGGGCCAGCGGCGGCGCGTAGCGCCGACGCCTTGATCTAACGACGCCGCAACTCGGGACCCTGGTAATTTCAACGTGCTGATCTGGGTCGTCATCGCGGTCATCAACATCGCCTACGCCCGCCGTCGTCCAGGTCGGCCCTAAGCGATACAACCGCGCTCCGGCACATTGACCCTTAAGTGTCAGAACCCACCTCCAGGTGAGGTGGCAAGGCGTCATCGGCTGAGTGACCAAATGAGTGACAATCACCACGAACACCCACGGACATCCGCGAATTGGCACGCACGTGCTAGCGCAGGTAGACGGAAATCTTCGCTGGTAATTTCGCCTGCAAAGATGCCTGGGGGTCAAGGGGGGTCAAGGGGTCGCCGTCCTAGCACCGACGTGATGGCGGGAGCAGCAAACGGCAGCAACCGCAATGCCCACAGGTGTCCGCGATCACCCGGCGTTTCCCTTCTGGCCTGCTTATATGACCGCTATTGACCTTCCTGCTGCTTGTTCACACCGAGGAGGTCACATTGCCCTTCGTCCGAGTGTGCTCTGGACGCCTGCTCGGCGTCCTGGACGGCCCGGCCTCCGGTCTCGGTTGCTCAGCCGGGTATCCCTCAGGTGCTGGGCCTGGATGTCGGGCAGCGACGATGCCCGTCTCAGCAGGGCGCCGGTTCGGTCATGATCAATAAAACCTTCGTCTCTAGCGTGTGCACGCTAAGCGGACGGCCTGGGACTTGGGAAGTGAAGCCTCGCACGCCAGGCGGTGACCAGCCAGGCGTGGACCGGCTCGTGGACCGAAAGGGCGCGAAATTCCAGTGCAATCAGCGCTTCCGTCGCTATCGGGCGTGCTGTTTATGCAGCTAGCGGCTGTGCAGCGGAGGAGCATGCCTCTCGTAATGCGTAGGTCATCGGTTCGATTCCGATAGGCGGCTCGGCAGATCTGCGGGCCAGAGACCTATTTTTGCACGTCGCCATGATCGTGAATCGCGGCCCGTGGACCGAGTGACTCGGTCCACGAAAGCAGAATTGTCGATCGCCAGCGGGGCGACCGTCGGACACGCAGAGTAAATATCGAAGATCTTCTGAGTGCGCGAGGCGCCTCACACTCCCCGCTCTACGACCGATGTCATGGACGGGCTGATGCGGCGCCTCAGGCTGAAATGCCCGCATATCCGTGATGGCAGGGACCAGCGTGGAGGACTGGCCAGCACCGGAAGAAAGGCTGACGGGGTCTTGGCCCGTGGCCCGCTCGCCCGGTCAGCGGGTGACTATCCTGGGAGCATGCCAGAGACGCTGCGTACTCTAACTGCGGCGCTGCACCGCGAAGAGGACTGGTGCATCGCCCAGTGCCTGGAGGTCGACGTGGCCAGCCAGGGTCACACGATTGACGAGGCCCTGGCGAACCTTGCCGACGCTGTCGAGCTGTATCTGGAAGAGGTGGACGATCCGGCCGGTCACATCACCGCGACTCCGCTGGTGACCTCGTTCCGGCTGCCCGCCGCGTGAGCCCTTCGCTTTCCGACCTGCCGGTTCGGAAGGTCACCAGGGCACTGGAGTCAGTCGGCTTCACCTATGTGCGGACCAAGGGCAGCCATGCGGTGTACCGGAACCGGGACGGGCGCGTGACCGTCATCCCGCGGCACGGCGTCGTGAAGCGCGGCACGTTGGCGTCGATCCTGCGACAGGCGGGCTTGACCACTGACGAGTTCCTCAAGCTCCTCGACTGAGCCAGCAGAGCGCACCGATGCGATCCGGTGCCGTCTGCCCGGCGTTCAACCGGGGCATGGGTGCTGGCTAGGAGGGTTGCGGGAGGCCGCCGGGCCGGGCGGACGCGCTGGCCGTTGAGGGGTTCGGGTCGCTCGGCGGTACGGGCGAGGATTATTGGCCAGCAGGTCCAGCAGATGCGTGAGGCCCGCCCGGCACAAGCCGGGCCAAGAGTCCGCATGGCCTTGCAGGTCAAGGCGGTGCTCGACTGCATCGACCCGGTCGGCTGATTCAAGCACGCAGCTGATTCGCGGAGCCACACCGCGCGACCGCCACATAGAAGCGGCTCACACGTCACGCAGACCCATTGCGCGCCCAGCCGTCTTGCCTCACTGCTCATTGTCCAGCCCGGGTTCCGCAGCTGAACGAGTAAGGCTGCCACCATACCGACGTTCGATGAGTGGATTGCTCCGGTCCCGCCTGTAGAGCAGCGGCATCCTGGCGAGGTTAGGGTGCCACTGACATCGGCCCAGAAGGTCTGGAACGCCTTAGCCAACACCGTCAGAGGCCACATCGAGCAACTGCCGAGCGGGTCTTTCCGCGTGCACGTCTACGCCGGAACCGGCCCAGTCACCGGCCGGGCGCCGCCTCAGAGAGACCTGCCCGGACGAGGCGACCGCCGCCGCGACGCTCGGGCGATTGCTAAACGAGGCCAACGGAAGCCGGTTCCCAACCGGGCCGCGACACGTGCTGGGATCGAGCCCGGCCTTGCGCATCTCCTCAGCGAAGGTGCCGCCCGACCCATCACCGCGCGGGGGAATGCGGCGTACGCGCTTGACCTTCGGGATGTCCTGAACGAACGTCCCGCGCCCGGTCTCGGTCCCGACGAGGCCCTCGGCTTGCAGCAAGGCAGGCGCCTTGGCCGCGGTGCTTTTAGTCGTCCCGAAACGATCGATTAGTTCGCGTTTGGACGGCATGAGGGCTGATCCCCGGGCTGAACTCGTCACCGCCATGCGCGACCTGGCCGAAAGTGCCATTCGTCCCTGAAGAAGCTTCCGCCATGAAGTGCTGCTGATTTGTGTGGGTGGTGTGCCGCAGTACCGTCATCCCCCGGCGATGTTGGTCAGGCTCTCTCGCACGGTCTGCCTCAGCGGATCCCCTGATGGCAGGACCCGCTCACAGCGTGCGACGGTCTCACGCAGCAGCGTCACGGCGTCGCCGAGTCGCCCCACCCGGTAATAAGCGTTCGCCAGATCCGCGCGGCGCGCCAGGGTATTCGGATGGTCGGCGCCGAGTACCCGGCTGTAAGCCGCGCCGGTCTCCTCATAAAGCTGCAGCGCGGAGGCCATCCGGCCGGCCGAGTAATTGGCCGCAGCTAGGTTACCGCGGGCCGCAATCGTGTCCAGGTGGTCGGGGCCAAGGCCCCGCTCCTGGCCGACGAGCACCCGCTTGTAGTGGGGAAGAGCATTTCTGGGCCGCCCGGCGGCCAGGTAAGCGTCGGCGAGATGCTGGCGGGTTGTCAAGGTGTCCGGGTGCCGGGATCCCTGAACACCCTCGCGGTCGGCTAGCGTGCTCCGGTACAAGCGGATGGCCTCATCGAACTGCCCAGCGGCGCGGTGGGCAGCCGCGAGCTCATCTCGCGCGCCAAGGGTGTCGGGGTGGTCAGCGCCGCGGATTCGCTCGTAGTCGGCTGCCGCCCCGTTGAGGACGGCGAGCGCATCTTGGAACTGATTCGCCGCCAGTAAAGCATCGCCGAGATCGCGCCTCGCCCCGATAGTGGCGGAATGATCCGGTCCAAGCGCGCCGACCCGGTCCGCCAAGATCCACTGAAACCACGGACAAGCCTTCGCCGCCAGCCCGGCCGTCAGGTATGCGTCGGCCAATCGCCGGACGATCGTAGGGGTGTCGGGGTGGTTCGGCGCAAGCACTCTCTGGCTGACCGCGGCGAGCTTCCTCCAGTGCGTGACGGCCGAGCCGACCAGGCGCGCGCCATCCTGGCTGCGCCCAGCGCGCAGCAGCAGCGGATGACAGCCGCCCGCCCACAGCAAGTCTCCGGCAGCTTCCTGAAGGCTGGCCGCGCAACTGCGCAGGTCCGCAGCAAGCCATGCCCGCTGCTCATCCTTCGGCCACACCTCATGCAGGGCGTCCGCAGCTGCTCTGGCCGCATGATCGAACAATTTTTCGGGCGTCGCCGCCCGGACTGCCGCCTGGATCACTGGCTTCATCCTGACGGTCGGCGGCGTAGCCGCCTGGTCGATGGAAAGCAAGCCGACCCGATCCAGAATGAGCAAACCGTCCCGAACCCGCTCCCGATCCGCTAGGCCGCCTGCGCCGTCGGCCGCAAAAAACCTGCACGCGGCCGGGGCGCTGAAGACCGCTGCGGGAATCCCATGGCCGTCAAGAAGCGCAGCGAACGCCAGCAATGACCGGACGGCCCCGCGAGGCAGCAGCCGGTCGGCCTGCTCAACGGAGAGGGTCCACGTGACCGAGGCAGCAGACCGCGATGCGCCAGCCGTCTCCGCCAGCTGCTCACGCCTGTGCAGGAAATAACCCCGGTAGTCCTGGCACGAAAGTCCGGACATTGCGATCACCGCTCTGGCCTGGGCGAGCGCCAGCGGCTCACAGCCAACAGCTTCGACGAGGTCGATCGCTCCGAGGCGCTGGGCAGGATCGGCTGTCAGACCGCCCCTCAGATAACTCAGGGCTTCGCGAGGGCTGAAAACCCCGACGGGCAGGACACGCGCCCGGCGCTCGCTCGCGAGAGCCGCGCAATCCGCGGTCGTGATCAGAACCCTGCCTGCCGGCCCCTCTGGCCACAGCCTCGCCAAATCCGCCGCGTCTGACTGATCCTCGAGCACCACGAGCCATGGCCGACTGGTCTCGCCGAGCCAACTGACGAAGCGCGCGGCGATCGACTCGGCATCACCCCCGGGATCGATGCCCATCGTTACTACCGCCGCCTCCACATAACCGGACAGCACGGAGGCACGGTTCGTGGCGGCAATCCAGACCAGCAAGTCCACCCCACGCGATTGCCACAACGACTCCGCGAAAGCCACCGCAAGCTGGGTCTTACCGCACGACCCCAGCCAATCCTGCGGACCCTCCGCAGCTCCCCGCGCAGGCACCAGCGCCACAGCAGCACCCGGATTGAGCGCCGCCCCAAGGTCTGGCGCACTCGCCGGTCTCGCGATGAAGCCGTCAGCAAGCGGGGGCACGGCGCCCGACAATAGCGGCCACCCCACCTGAGCGCCCTGCGACCCGACAGGCCCTCCGGCCGGTTTTGCACGCCGAGGGGACAGGCTTCCCGTGTCGGCGGCAGCGGGGAAGTCCGGGCTGGCCACTTTGTCGGTACCGGAGGCGGCAGTCGAAGGGCTCTCACCCCCAGGCCGGTATCTGTTTGCATGGCGGGTGTCAGGCGTTATTACTTGCTGATGGCGGCGAGCTGTGACCTCAGCGAGGGCGGCAGCGGCCGGTAGGCCGTCTTCCGATGTGGCGGGGTCGGTAGGCCAGGCAGTTTCGGCAGGAGGGTGATGCGCCTGCGCGATGACACCTGGACCGGAGTCATATGGCGCGAGGCCGAAGGTACTGCGCAATACATCAGCGAACTCCTGGCAGCTGGCGTAACGGTCCCCGGCGGTCTTGGCTAGCGCTCGCGCCAAGACGCCGTCGACCGCAGGCGGAAGGCCAGGCCGCTGGGACGTCAGGAGCGGCGGCGGCTCCGATATGTGCGCCCACATCACCGCCGCGGCATGCCCGCGCGGGAACGGCGGCGTGCCGCTGAGCAATTCGAACGCCGCGCACGCCAGCGAGTACTCATCGGCTCGCCCGTCCACTGGCCTGCCCTGGATCTGCTCTGGGGCCGAATAGTTCAGGGTTCCCAGGAACTGCCCTGACCCCGTCAGTCCGAGTGAGGATTGCGCGCCCTTGCTCAGCCCGAAATCCGATAGATACACGTGATCGGGTCGACCCGGCCGTCTGTCCACCAGCATGTTCGCCGGTTTGACATCGCGGTGCACCAGGCCGGCCGCGTGTGCGGCGTCCAGCGCTGACGCCACCGCGGAGATGATCGCCGCCGCGCGGCTCGGAGAAAGCGGCCCTTCACGGCGTATCACGGTCCGCGCGTCCCCGCCGCGGACGTAGCGCATCGCGATGAACAGCATGCCATTCGCCTCGCCGGCCTCATGCACCGGGATGATGTGCGGGTCATCGACGGCTGCGGCTGCCCGCGACTCCCGGATGAACCGCTGCCGGAACCCCTCATCCGCCGCCAGTGCCGGGGACAGAACCTTCAGCGCCACCAGTCGCTGAAGACGCTCATCGCACGCCCGGAACACCACCGCCGTCCCGCCTGCGCCGATCTGCTCCTCTAGCCGGTATCCCGCGATCCGTGAGCCCGCGGCGACGCTGATTGGCAAGCTATCGGCCTGCCCTCGAGACTCCCGACTCACCACGCCCCAGCCCTCGCGAGTACCCAATGCCAGGCTTCCACTCCAGCCTACGAGAGCATGCTACGACGAGGTCTGCTAGTCCAACGGGCTTACCAAACTATCCGGATCGGCCATTCCTGCCGCTACCCGGGCAGAACACTCCCATCCTGGCGAACCGCAATGCCTGCCAAGCGGACTAATCCGCCCTTATGCTCTCATGGCGTTCATAAGTGGAGTGCCCTTTAATTACGTGGCATTGGAGTTAGTCCCCACATACGGAGTTCCCGGAAGCCGACCAGTTCCGCAAGCGTTGGCAACCTCGGGGACGTGGGTGGCGCGGTGAAGCTCCAGCCGGACATAGCGGCATGTCAAAGCCTCCGGCGTGGACCGGGTCGTGGACCGAGAGGCCGCGAAATTCCAGTGGAATCTGTGCTTCCCGCGCTACCCGTCGTGTTATTTGTGCAGGTAACGCCTGTGTGGCGAGCGCGCATGCCTCTCGTAATGCGTTGCCTCGGGTGAGCTGAGGGTGAGCTGATCCGTTGCCGAATTAAGCCGTATTTGATCAAGGCGGCGGCGCGAGCGCCGCCGCGGCGCTTCCCGCCACCGGGCTCTGCCGCTTCGCGACCGCCCGGCGCGGGAGCGCCTGCGTGCTACCAGCTGCGGCTATGTCTGGTATCGGTCCCGTGGGCTAAACGTGGGCGGCGGCCGAACTGCCTGGCTGGCGTGGCCAGTGCCACGAGTCCCTACGTTCGGAGGGCGGTCCAGCCGAGGCGCCCGGTTACGCTGTCGAGCTCCTGCCCTACTTCCAGGCCGTTGTCGGTGATGGTGAGGGTGTTCAGGGACATGGAGTGCCCCCGGCTGCGCATCTTGGCGACATGCACGGCCCGGCCGATCTGACCGCCTTCTTCGATGTAGCGCAGGTCGATGGTGTTGTCGAACAGGAACAGCAGCCCGTCCAGGGAGTTGCCGGGCAGCCCGTGGACGCTGGTCTCGCTGGTGAGTAGCAGCGAGCTGCCCCCGGCCCGGACCAGGCCGACGAGGCTGCGCATGTAGGCGGGGAAGCGGTCCTCCTCGCGGGCGGCGAACGCCAGCTCGGACAGGCTGTCGATAACGACGCGGCTGACCTGGTGCCTGTCCATCTCCGTGCGTACGGCGGTGGCCAGGACATCGAGGTCCAGATCGCCCATCGGGACATAGGAGATCGTGAGCTGCCCGGAATCGCGGTAGGCCGCCAGGTCCCAGCCGAAGCCGGCGGCCACGCTGGTCAGCTGGGCGCCGGTGTCCTGGAAGGTGACGAACAGGCAGTTTTCTCCCCGTTCTATGCCCTCGACCAGCCAGCGGAGGCCGAAGATCGTTTTGCCGACGCCGGAGGGGCCGGTGACGAGGCTGGCGTCGCCGTGCCGCGCGCCGCCGCCCATCAGCTCATCCAGGCCGTGGATACCGCTAGGGACCTGGCCGGACAGCGGGGCTTCCGGATCCGGGACCAAGGTCTCGACGCGCGGGAACACCTCCACCCCGCCGGGCCCGATCTGGAAGGTGTGCTTGCCTGCCCGCTGGCTGCCGCCGCGCATCTTGAGGACCCGCAGCCATCGCCGGTCGACCGGCTCGCGCGGTTCGTACTTCAGCTGGATGATGCCATCGGCCAGCGAGAACACGACGTCCTTGCGCAGCTCCTTGCGAGCGTACTCGCCTACCAGCAGCAGCACCGTGCCGGTCCCGGCGAACCGGCCGGTCAGGTCATACAGCGCGCGGCGCAGCTCCCGCCGGTCGGCGAAGTCGCCCAGCATCTTGGCGCTGTCCACTACCACGACCGAGGGCTCCTCATCCAGCGTCTTGCGGACGATCTCCGATACCAGCCCCTCCAGCCCGTCCTGGTTCGAGGGCCCCAGAAAGTCGCCTACGTGGATGTACTCGACCGCGGGCCCCAGGGCCTGCGGATCAAAGAAGGCGAACTCCTCCAGGTGCTGGACGAGCTTGCTATGCGGCTCGGACATCGTCGTGTAGTAGACGCACTTATGCTCCGCGGTGGCGCGGGCGAAGCACATCTGCTGAGCCAAGATCGTCTTTCCGGTGCCCGGCGCGCCCGCCAGGACCACGACCGACCCGGGCTCCAGGCCGCCGTTGAGGACCAGGTCCAGCCCGGAATTGCCAGTAGACATGCGCGTCAACGCACCTCACGCCCTTTCTCCAGCAAGTTATTCACGCGGCCGACCAGGAACCGCTGGTGCGGCTCGTCATCTACCACGAGGATCCTGGCCAACCAGCCCGGCCTCCTGCCGTGACGCTACTCTAAGTACCTAATAAACTACTAAGAGTATTCGACCGTTGCAGGATGGTCATGCCAGGCCTCCGGCGGGGGGACCCCGGCCCCGGGATGATGGGAACGTGCGCGTTCCTGGCCGATGGCCGAAGTGGTGGCTGATCATCGGCGCAGGCGTGCGCAATGCGCCGACTCCCGCCAGGTCACGAACACAGCACCGCTCGACTCGACGGTTGATTCCAAGGGATAGGTGCGCAAGATGAGGCGAGAGTCTCTGTTTACGCATGAGAAAACCCGCGTATCGTGCGTTTGGCATTCGCCAACATCAAAGCTGACGTGACCCACGATTATGGCCGGTGACCCATCGTGAAGCCGATGAGCGACTGGCGGATCAGGGTGCTGTCGGCGTCGGGCAGCCCTTCGAGAAGCTGGAAGGCATCGTCCCGGGCGGTAGCGCGCCGATTTTTCCGGAATGTGTTGCCAAGCGATCCGGGGTGCCTGGGACCAGCTGGCATTCCAATAGTACTGCGGCCCTGTGTAGCCGGACTCGACCGTCTCAGCGGTAGTGGCAATGTCAGGGAAGGTAGCGGTCGATTATGGCCATGAACTGGTGAATATCGAACGGCTTGGCGACAGACTCGGCGGCTCCGTTGGCGAGCAGTTCGTTGATGATGTCGTCGGAGTC
>Ga0302196_10005983_pt1 | contig 10809 bp, 9 predicted proteins | sample II_Bog_N1_3_FD_198794 | JGI IMG/M metagenome (GOLD analysis project Ga0302196, IMG submission 198794) | Peat permafrost microbial communities from Stordalen Mire near Abisko, Sweden - II_Bog_N1_3 | ecosystem: Environmental > Terrestrial > Soil > Wetlands > Peat | place: Sweden: Abisko, Stordalen...
CACACGGCCGTTCACGGCCGTCGACACCGCGGCCGACGACACCTGCCTGCTCGCGTTCACCTCCGGCACCACCGGCGAGCCGAAGGCGACGATGCACTTCCACCAGGACGTGATGGCGATCTGCGCGTGCTGGCCCGCGCACGTGCTGCGCGCGAACGCTGACGACGTGTTCATCGGCAGCCCGCCGCTGGGCTTCACGTTCGGCCTCGGCGGCCTGCTGCTGTTCCCGCTGGCGATCGGCGCCAGCACCGTGTTGCTGGAAAAAGCGACGCCGCCGGTGCTGCTGGAGGCGATCGCGCACTACGGCGCAACGGTGCTGTTCACGGCGCCCACCAGTTACCGCGCGATCGCCGAACAGGCGCGCGAGCACCGGCTGTCGGTGGCGCTCGGCGGCACGCTGCGCAAGTGCGTGTCGGCCGGCGAGGCCTTGCCCGCGGCCACGCGTGTGCAGTGGAAGGCGGCCACGGGCATCGAGGCGATCGACGGCATCGGCTCCACCGAGATGCTGCACATCTTCATCTCCGCCGACGAGGAGCATGCGCGTCCCGGCGCCACCGGCATGCCGGTGCCCGGCTACCAGGCCTGCATCCTCGACCCCGAAGGCAATCCGTTGCCGCACGGAGCCGTCGGCCGCCTCGCGGTGCGCGGCCCCACCGGCTGCCGCTACCTGGACGACGCGCGCCAGGCGCAGTACGTGCACGCCGGCTGGAACGTCACCGGCGACGCCTACCTGGAAGACGAGGACGGCTATTTCCGCTACCAGGCGCGCACCGACGACATGATCATCTCGGCCGGCTACAACATCGCGGCGCCGGAGGTGGAGGCGGTGCTGCTCGAACACGCCGCCGTGGCCGAGTGCGCGGTGATCGGCGTGCCGGACGAGGAGCGCGGCCAGATCGTCAAGGCCTACGTGGTACTGCGCGCGGACCATGCGCCCGACGCAGCGACCGTGCGGCTGCTGCAGGACTACGTCAAGCGCGCCGTGGCGCCCTACAAGTACCCGCGGGCGATCGAGTTCGTGAGCGAGCTGCCGCGCACGGCCACCGGCAAGCTGCAGCGCTTCCGCCTCAAGACGGACGACGGCCGCATCATAGCGGCCGCGCCGACAACCAGCGAGACCAACCCACCATGAAGACAGTCCTGCAACCCGAAGCCTGGCCGCGCCCGCGCGGCTACGCGAATGGCGTGTCCGCGCAAGGCCGGCAGGTGTTCGTGGCCGGCATGATCGGCTGGAACGCCGCGGCCGAGTTCGACAGCGACGACCTGGTCGACCAGGTGCGCCAGGCGCTGGAGAACGTGAAGGCCGTGCTGGCCGAGGCCGGCGCGACGCCCGAGCACATGGTGCGCATGACCTGGTACGTGACCGACCGCGCCGACTACCTCGCGCGCAATCGCGAGATCGGCGCCGCCTACCGCGACGTGATGGGCCACTACGACGTCGCGATGAGCGCCGTGGAAGTGCGCGCGTTGATGGAGGCGCGCGCCAAGGTGGAGATCGAGGTCACGGCGGTGGTGCCGCAGGCGCTCTGACTCCGGGCTTCACTGCTTCGGTGCGTACTGGATGTACTGCGCCGTGTAGGACACGCGCGCCACCTGGCCGATCGTCGCCGTGCCGCAGCCCGTGGCCGGCATCGCGCCGCCCGCCGTCGCCACGCGCTGCACGCTGACCACGTTGGCGAACAGGCCCGGCTGGCCGGTGCTGTGCGTGGTCAGCAACAGCCAGGGAATGGAGCCGGGCGCATCCGCCTTGGCCTTGACCACCCCCACCACCTTGCTGCCGTCCGTCGCTTCCCACGTGGGGCCCGCGTAGTGGCGGCCGACCACCGCTCCCTGCGCATCGGTGAGCGTGGCTTCGGGTGCGACGAACACCCATTCGGGGCCGCCGGCACCGGCCGTCGTTGCGCGGCATTCGTAGATCTGGACGCCCGTGGCCGACAACGTGCGCTGCAGCACCTCGGAGGCCGATGGACGCAGGCTTTCGGGGATCGTCACCGACGGCGGCGCCACGGTCGGCGCGGGGCTGGCGCAGGCGCACAGCAACGCCACGCCGGCCAAGGGAGCGAAGCAAAGGACTCGGGGCATCTTCATGGTCGGACTTCTCGAAGGTTTCAGAATGCGACTTCGTAGCGCTGGCCACGGAAGTTCAGCACGGCGGATTTCAGGCGGATCTGCTCGAGCACGGTGTCGGCCGCGGGCTTGTCACCCTCGTGCCAGACCTGCCCGTTGAGGATCACCATGCGCGCGGACGGCGTCTCCGAGTAGATCGCGCCGCCCACGGCCAGGCGCGGCAGTTGCGAGCGCACGCTGGGCGGCAGGTCGTTGATGTTGGTGACGGCATTGCCGCGCGCGGACGCCGGCGCAGCGTCGGTCGGTGCGCCGTAGTGCTCGACCGGCGGCTGTGCGGCCGGTGCCGTCGTGCGTGTGGCTACCTTGGGCTCCAGCGACGCGACGCGGCCGGCAGCGGCGCGTTCGGCCAGCTGATCGAGTACGGCGGAACGCGGCGGCGGGTAGGCCTGCGGCGGGCGCGCGTCCGCCATCGACGACGGATTGCCGCGGGCTATCGGCGGCTCGATCGGGCGCGCGCCCGGATCGATCGCACCGGGTTGCGGCGGTGGCACTTCGCCTTGCGCTGCTTGCGCGGGTGCATTGTCGCGCGCTGTCGGCGCGAGCACGGGCGCAGCGGCGAGCGCGTCGGGCGCCGGCGCGGCGCGCCACGGACCGAACATGAGCACCGCCACCACGGCCACGAGCAGCACGCCGGCGCCGCCGGCGGCCCAGATCAGCGGATTGAAGTTGCGCGCGCCCGGTTCGCCATCGGCGGGCACGTTCTGCGCATGCAGGCCAGGCACCGCCCCGCGCGAGCGCTCGGCATCGGCACGTCGGAGCGCATCGAGGATATAGGACACGTGCGTTCTACTTTCGTTGAGCGACGAGCGGTGACGGGGCCACAGGCGCCGTGCCGGCCAGCCAGGGTTCCACGACGCCGCTGGCGCGGTTGATCTGCATCAGCGTCGTCGGGCCGGCCACGCCGTCGGGCGTCAGTCCCTGTACCTGCTGGAAGGCGGCCACGCGCGTGCGCATCGCGGCGTCGTAGACATGGTCCGGCGCAGGGGCCGACGCGCCTTGCCCCTCGGCAAGCTGCGCGCCCACGGCGTCGACCAGGACGCCCTGCGAGCCGATGGCCAACGGCACCGAATAGCCCGCCGGCACGCGCCAGAACGTCGCGAAGTCGCCGCGCCACGCGGTGGTCAGCAGTGCGATGGGCACCTGCAGTGGCGTCTTGCCCACCAGCAGCGTCGCATCGTCGTGGCCCAGGCCCGCGAGCACGACGTAGACCGGGCGATCCTGCGCGTCGCGCAGCGCGAGCACGCTGGGGCGCGCGAGCAGGCGCAGCAGCGCCAGGCCGCCGTGGGCGCGGAAGCAGCGTACGTCGTGCTCGGCGGCCGCCGCGCATGGGTCGCCGGCGCCCAGTTGCAGCTGCCACTCGGGCGCGAGCGCGCGCAGCGCGTCGCGCTCGTCGCGCGGGGCGCGGGCCAGCAGCGCCTCGAGGTCGTCGATCGAGCGCAGGCGCGGCGTGACAGCCGCGGCGGAGGCGGCGGTCGGCAGCGTGGACGCCACGCCGGCGGACGCCGCGGACGCACTCGCACGCGTCGCCGACGCGGCACTGGCGGCCGCTGCGACCGCGTTTGGCAGCGGCTTGCCGCGCGCGCCCCATTGCACGGCCGCCATCGCCGCCGCGCCGGCCAGCACGCCCACGCCCAGGGCCAGCGGCCACCAGCGCGCCGGCAAGGTACGCGCGACGGCCTGCGGGCCGAACACCTCCACGGCCGCCTTGTCGACGATGGCGCGATCGACGCGCGCCTTGCCGGTGGCATAGGCGCCCAGCAACGCACGGTCGCACAACAGGTTCACGCGCCTTGGCACGCCGCGGGCGAGTTGATGGATACGGTGCAGCGCCGCACTGTCGAACGGCAGCGACCCCTTGAGGCCGGCCACCGCGAGCCGATGCGCGACGTATTGCGACGTCTCCTTCTCGGACAAGGCCTCCAGGTGATAGCGCGCGATCACGCGCTGAGCGAGCTGCTCGAGCTCCGGCCGCGCGAGCATGCCGCGCAGCTCGGGCTGGCCGATCAGCACGATCTGCAGCAGCTTGCGCTCGCTGGTCTCCAGGTTGGTCAGCAGCCGCAGCTGCTCCAGCACTTCGGGCGACAGGTTCTGCGCCTCGTCGATGATCAGCACGTTGTTCTGGCCGACCGAGTGCGTGCGCAGCAGGTACTCGTTGAGGGCGTCGACGTGGTCCTTGACGGTGGGCGCCGCGGTGAGCGGCGGAAACTTGATGCCGAACTCGTGGCACACCGTCATCAACAACTCGAGCGCGCTCAGCTTCGGGTTGAAGATGTAGGCCACGTTGCAGCGCGCGGGAATCTGTTCCAGGAAGCAGCGACACACGGTCGTCTTGCCGGCACCGATCTCTCCGGTCAGCAACACGAAGCCGCCTCCCCCCTGCACGCCGTACAGCAGATGCGCCAACGCCTCCCGATGGCGCTCGCTCATGAAGAGATAACGCGGATCGGGCGCGATCGAGAAAGGCTTTTGCTTCAGGCCGAAGAAGGGCACGTACATGCCGCAAGCATACTTCGGCACCGTTGCGCGGCGGCACCGTGCGCTTCAGGTAGCGATGGAGGCGTCGCGAAACGCGCGCAGCACGGCGTGCATGCGGGCATCAAGCCGGTAGAACAGCCGCAGCGGCGCCTCACGAAGCCACGCCGTCCCAATACCCCATCGGCGTGCCGTGGTAGCCCTCGCCGGTGAGCTTCACGCTCACGCGGCCGGTCTCGGGAAAGACGGCCACGTCGTGCTTGTGCGGGTTGCCCAGCACCAGGTAGCGGCACGGGGCGTCCGTGTGGTTGACCAGCGCGTGGCCCACCTTCTGGCCGGCCGGGAAGCACACGTAGTGCCCGGCGTGGACGATGTGGCGGGCGTCGCCGAGCCGCACGGTCATGCTGCCTTCGAGCACCAGCACGTGCTCCTCCTCGAGCAGGTGGTAGTGCAGCTGGTTGGCCTGGCGCCCGGGCGCCAGGATCTCGTTGGCGACGGTGATCTGCGAGCCGCCGCCGAAGTCGCTGAGCACCTGGAAGCGCATGCCGTAGCGCTCGCCGCGAAAGAACTCCTGCCACGGCACGGCCGTGATCGGGAACGGTTCGAAGATGCCGTCGGCGTTGGCGGATGTCTTGACGTCGGTCATGGGGGCCCTCCGACGCCGAATGTAGCGCCGAAAGGCGTCAGCGCGTCAGTGGCTGGTGCGGAACCGGCCGACCGCGTCGACCAGGCGCGACGACTGGTCGCTGAGCGACGTGGCCGCGGCTGCGGCCTGCTCGACCAGCGCGGCGTTCTGCGAGGTCATCTGGTCGATCTGGTTGACCGCGTTGTTGACTTCGCCGATGCCGCCGGTCTGCTGCTGCGTGGCCTCGACGATGCGGGCCATCAGCGCGCTCACCGAGCGCACCGACGCGACGACCTGCGAGATCGTGCGGCCGGCGTCGTCGACGCGCGCGGCGCCCGTCTCGACGTCCTCGGTGGACTTCTGGATCAGCTGGCGGATGTCGCGCGCCGCCTCGCCGCTGCGCTGGGCCAGCGTGCGCACCTCGCTGGCCACCACTGCGAAACCGCGGCCCTGCTCGCCGGCGCGTGCGGCTTCGACGGCCGCGTTCAGCGCCAGGATGTTGGTCTGGAACGCGATCGAATCGATCACGCCGATGATCTCGCCGATGCGCCTGCTGGACGCCGTGATGCCGCCCATGGTCTCGATCACTTCGCTGACCTTGGCGCCGCCTTCGGCGGCCAGCGCGGCCGCCTCGTGCGCGATGCGGTTGGCCTCCTGGGCGGATTCGGAGTTGGTCTTGGTCGACGCATGGAGCTGCTGGATCGAGCTGGCCGACTCCTGGATCGAGCTGGCCTGGCTCTCGGTACGAGCCGACAGGTCGGCGTTGCCGGTGGCGATCTCGTGCGCCGCCGTCTTCACCTCGGAACTGGCCTGCTGCACCTCGCGGATGATGCCGCGCAGCGATTCGGTGAACTGGTTGAACGCGCGGGCGATCTGGCCCACCTCGTCGTTGTTGCTGACGTCGATGCGCGACGTCAGGTCGCCGCCGCCGCCGGCCACCGCCACCATCGCGTCGCGCACCTTGCGCAGCGGCGCGAACCAGGTGCGCAGCACGCTGGCGAGAATCAGTGCCACGATGGCGACGACGATCGCGGCAGCGATCGCGATCGAGCCCATCAGCGTGCCCAGGCCCGCCAGCGCGGCCGACTTGTCGAGAGCGACGGCGAGCTTCCAGTCGGTGCCGGGAATCCGTTCGGTGCGTACCAGCAGATCGCGCGTTCCGTCGTTGGCTTCCATCACGACGCCATCGGCACTGCCGACGCTGGCCAGACCCGGAATGGCCTGCGCCAGGGGCTTGAGCAACAGATCGGCGTTCGGGTGAATGAGAATCCTGCCGTCCTGGTCGAGGACGAACGCGTAGGAGTTCTCGCTCGGCTTGATGCCGGCGATCACCGCTGCCACGTCGGCGATCGCCTTGTCGGCCCCCACCGCTCCGCGCAAGCGCCCATCGACGATGACGGGCACGGCGAAGGTGACCTTGAGGTCGCCCCGGGACGGATCGCGCTGCGGCGGCGTGACGATCGGATGGCCGGCGCCCGTCGCCAGCTTGTACCAGGGACGCACGGTCGGATCGTAGTCCGCAGGCAGGTGCTGGACGGGCAGCAGGACGAAGTGCTTGTCGGCCGCGACCGCGAGAAAGACCGAGCGGAAATCGCCGGCGACCCGGGTCTGCTCCAGCGCGACGTGCAACGCGTCGCCGGCTGACGGCGCCGAGGTCGCCGGTTCGGACTTGGCCACCGGTGTCGATTCCGGCTTGGCGGCGCCGGTCGCGGCGGAAGCCGCGGGCTCGGCGACAGGCGGCGCGCCGGCCACGTCGCCCGTGGCGTCGATCGCCGCCGTGCCCAGCCCGCCCACGACGCGCAGATTGTTGGCGACCCATTCGCCGATGCGCAGGGAAGCGGCGTCGCCGACCAGCTTCAGCTTGTCCTGCGCCTGCGCCTCGAGCGCGTGACGCGAGAGCACCGTGGCAACGCCGCCCAGCACGCCGGCGCAGGCCAGCACGGCGACCACACCGCTGATGGTGATTCGGTTGACGAGGCTGCTGCTCGCTGCGGGAGGCTTGTTCATGGGACGCTTTCGGAGACGGTCGAACGCACAACATCGGCTCGAACGAGCCTGTCCTTGAGGAGTATTTGATCCCGCCAGTCTCGACCTCAAGCACCGAAAAGCGCCTGAAACCCGCCCCTGCCGGCGCATGCGGCGTGAAATCGCCGTACCCTTGCGGCCAGCGTGCCCGGCCCCGCCGCGGCACGCCCGCTCTCTCGAACTCCGAAGGATGTGCATGAAACTGTTTCGCCACGGCCCGCGCGGCCATGAACTACCCGGCCTGGTCGACGACCAGGGCGTGATGCGCGACCTCAGCGCGCAGATCGGCGACATCGCGGCGGCCGAGCTGGCACCGGCGCGGCTGGCCCGGCTGCGCTCGATCGAGACGTGGACGCTGCCCGCCATCCCGGCCGGCACGCGGTTGTCGGTGCCCTGGCACGGCATGTCCAAATTCGTCTGCGTGGGCCTGAACTACAAGGACCACGCCGCCGAGGCGAAGATGGCGCTGCCCACCGAGCCCATCCTGTTCCTGAAGGCGCCCAGCGCGCTGACCGGCCCCAACGACCCTGTCGTGTTGCCGCAAGGCGCCGAAAAGGGCGACTGGGAGGTGGAACTGGGCGTCGTGATCGGTACCCGCGCGCGCTACGTGTCCGAGGCCGACGCGCTGTCGCACGTGGCCGGCTATTGCGTGGTCAACGACGTCTCGGAACGCGCCTTCCAGCTCGAACGCGGCGGCACCTGGGACAAGGGCAAGGGTTGCGACACCTTCGGCCCGGTCGGCCCCTGGCTGGTCACCGCCGACGAGGTGCCCGACCCGCAGCAGCTGGCGCTGTGGCTGGACGTCAACGGCGAGCGCATGCAGGACGGCAACACATCGACGATGGTATTCGGCGTCGCGCAACTGGTCAGCTACGTCAGCCGCTACATGACGCTGGAGCCGGGGGACCTGATCGCCACCGGCACGCCGGCCGGCGTCGGCATGGGCCGCCAGCGCTTCCTGAAGCCGGGCGACACGATGCGGCTGGGCATCGCCGGGCTGGGCGAACAATCGACGACGGTGCATGCGTGGGACGCGGCGTTGATCGACCATATCCACGGGTCGCGCGGGTCGCCCGGGACGCGTTGACTACACTTCGCCCATGCGACGTTTCCTGCGACTGCTGACCCTCTGGCTGCTCGCGCTGGCGCTCCCCATCCAGGGTGCGGCGGCGGCGACGGCCATGGCGGCCCACGCCGGCACGTCGACGGCGTCGCACACGATGGTGATGCCCGATGGCCTGACGATGGACGCCGCGGCGATGGCGGCGCCCTGCCATCGACACGGCAACCTCGACAAGGCCGGTTGCGGCGCATGCTGCGGCCCGTTGCTGGCCCAGCAGGCCTTGCTGACGGTGGCGCCCGTCGCCACGCGCTGGGCGCCGCTGCCCCGCCCGGCCGCGCGCGCGCCGGCCACGGTCTTTCTCACCGGCGGCACCGACCGCCCGCCCCGCCGCCGCCTCGCCTGAACCGACGCGACCGCGTCGCGCGCTTCGAGCGCGCGTGACGCGTGCGCCCGCGCACACGCGCAATCCGCTTCCAGGACGAGGAATCCATGACTTTCGAACGACCCGCCGCCTGCATGGCGCTGGCCGCCGCAGCCCTTGCCGTGCTGGCCGGCTGCGCCGTCGGTGCCATCGACGACAACATCGCCGCGGCCCACGCCGACGTCGATGCCCGCGGCGGCACCGACTTCACGTGGCTGAAGACCGACGCCGCCCGCGCCCAGGCGCGCGCCGACGTCGCCCAGGCCTTGCAACAACCGCTGGCCGAGGCCGACGCCGTGCGCATCGCCCTGTCGCAGAGCCCGGCGCTGCAGGCGCTGCTGTTCGAGCGCGCCGCCGCCTCGGCCGACGCCACGCAGTCGGCCCGCCTGCCCAACCCGGTCTTCGCCTTCGAGCGCCTGGCCAGCGGCGACACGCCCAACCAGGTCGAGCTGACGCGTGCGCTCACGCTGCCGCTGCTGGACATCCTGTTGCTCCCGGCACGGGCGCGCGAGGCCGACCTCGCGCAACAACGCCTGCGGCTCCAGCTCATCGCGGACGTGCTGCGAACGGCCAACGACGCGCGCGTGGCCTGGGTCGATGCGGTCGCCGCGAGTCAGTCGGCGCGCTACGCCGCCCAGGTGCGCGACGCCGCGGAGGCGGCCGGCGAGCTGGCGCGCCGCATGGAGGCGGCCGGCAACTTCAGCGCGCTGCAACGCGCCCGCGAAGAGGCGTTCGCCGCCGACGCGCTGGCCAGCCTCGCGCAGGCGCGACGCGCGCAGCGCGGTGCGCGCGAATCGCTCGTGCGTGCGCTGGGGTTGGACGCGAACCAGGCCGCCCGGCTGACGCTGCCCGAGCACCTGCCGGAGCTGCCGACGACGCTGCCGCCCGAGACCGCGGCGCTGCAATCCGCGCTCGACGACCGCCTGGACCTGCGCCTCGCGCGCGCCCGACTGGCCGAGCTCGCGCGAGCGCAAGGGCTGACACGCGTGACCGGCGTCGTCGATGGCCTGGCACTCGGGGCCGAGCGTCGCGACCAGACGGGCCAGCCGCACGAGCACGGACTCACGCTGTCGGTGCCGCTGCCGCTGTTCGACGGCGGCGATGCCGTTCGCGCCGGTGCGACCGCCCGCTACGACGCGGCACTGGCCCGCACCGCGGCACTCGCGGTCGACGCCGCCTCGCAACTGCGCGTCGCGCAAGGCGATCTGCGCGACAGCCACGCGCTCGCCATGCAGTTCCGCGACCGCCTCGTTCCGCTGCAGGCGACGATCGTCGGCGAGAACCTGCTGCGCTACAACGGCATGCTCGCCAGCGTGTTCGACCTGCTGGCCGACGCCCGCGAGCAGGCCCGTACCGTCGAACTCGCGATTGCCGCACAGCGCGACTTCTGGCTCGCCGACGCGGCGTTGAAGGCCGCGACGATCGGCGTGCCGAACGCCACGATCAACGAATCCATGGAGGCTCGATGAGCACCGACCGCCGCGGCTTCCTGCTGCGCACCGCCGGCGCCACGCTGGCCGCCACCACCGTCTCGCGCGCTGCCCTCGCCGGCCTGCCCGAGCTCGCATCGCACGACAGCGCCGAGACCGCCCCGCCCCTGACGCCGACCACGGGCCCGCACTACAACCCCGTCGTCACGCTCAACGGCTGGACGCTGCCGTGGCGCATGAACGCGGGCGTCAAGGAGTTCCACCTCGTCGCCGAGCCCGTGGTGCGCGAGATGGCGCCCGGCTTCACGGCTCACCTGTGGGGCTACAACGGCCAGTCCCCGGGCCCGACGATCGAGGTCGTCGAAGGCGACCGGGTCCGGCTGTTCGTCACCAACCGCCTGCCCGAACGCACGTCCATGCACTGGCACGGCCAACGCCTGCCCAACGGCATGGACGGCGTCACCGGACTCACGCAGCCGGCCATCGAGCCCGGCAAGACCTTCGTCTACGAGTTCGTCGCGCGCCGCGCCGGCACCTTCATGTACCACCCGCACGCCGACGAGATGGTGCAGATGGCGATGGGCATGATGGGCTTCTGGGTCACCCATCCGAAGACGCCGAGCCCGCTCGTGGCCGCCGTCGACCG
>Ga0302196_10005984_pt1 | contig 10807 bp, 10 predicted proteins | sample II_Bog_N1_3_FD_198794 | JGI IMG/M metagenome (GOLD analysis project Ga0302196, IMG submission 198794) | Peat permafrost microbial communities from Stordalen Mire near Abisko, Sweden - II_Bog_N1_3 | ecosystem: Environmental > Terrestrial > Soil > Wetlands > Peat | place: Sweden: Abisko...
CTCGGAGTAGGCGAGGCTGAAGGCGAACGTCCCGGGGAACACGGCGAAGAGGAGGGCGGCCCGGGCGGCCGCCCGCGCACCGGCCAGGCGCCGGGCCAGGAAGCCGACGGCGACCACCGCGGTGGCCCCGGTGACGCCGCTGAGCAGGAGGGCGCCGACCCCGGGGGACACACCCAGGGCGGCCAGGGCGCGCACCGCCAGCGGGAAGAGCGGGAAGAAGGCGGTGGGGTTGCCCACCACGTGCCCGTGGGCCATGGGGAGCTCGGACGGGTACCCGTGGTGCACGATGCGCAGGAACCACGACCCGTCCCAGGTGGTGAGGTCGCCCACGATGCTGTTGTGGGTGGTGCGGTCGGCGACCGCCACCCCCGCCACGGTGAGGAGCCGGCAGGCCAGGTAGACGGCCAGGGCGGTGGTGGGGAACCAGCGGGTGGCGGACCGTCCACCCCCGGGGGCCGGGTCGGCGGCGGGTCCGGGCACCTCCCCGGACCAGGGGGACGGGGTGGCCGGCACCCCGGGCGCGGACGACCGGAGGTGGTCGGAGCCGAGCCGTGGACCCGACGTCGTCTCAGGCGGCATAGACCGGTCCCTTCCGGTCGGTCCGGCCCCGACCGCGGCCCACGGCCACGACCACCACCCCCGCCGCGGCGGCCAGGACGAGCGGGCCCGACACCCAGTAGGCGCCGCCGTTCAGCAGGGGTGTGCCCCCCGCCCCCACCACCAGCATGGCCAGCCCGGCCACGGCGGCCAGCACCCACGACCGCTGGGCCGAGGTGGCGGCCAGCACGGCGACCCCCCACATCAGGTACCACGGCCACAGGGTGGGACTGAGGACGACGAAGAGGACCAGGGCGAGGCCGCACAGCCGCACGGCGTCGCCGGCCCCGGTGTGCAGGACCATCCACAGGATGCCCGAGACGGCCACCACCGCCCCGATGCCCTGGACCACGGTGACGGTGGCGCTCCGGGTGACCGGCAGGCCCACGGCGTGGAGGATTCCGTAGACGAACGTGCCCAGGGACACCAGCGGGGTGATCAGGACGCGCAGCTCGGTGGGCACGTGCAGGGCCGAGGGGCCCAGCCAGGTCCAGCCCAGGCCGGCCCCCACGGTGACGCCGGCCACGACCACCACGGTGATCAGGGCGGCCTCGGGCAGCACCCGCCAGCGCCGACCGGTGGCCACCCGGGTGCACTCGTCGGCGGCCAGGAAGACCACGCCGGCGGCGGCGGGCAGCTTGATGGTGGCGGCCAGGGCGCACAGGGCGATGCCCCACCGCAGGCGGCCCCCGGTGCCGAGGGTGAGGCCGGCGATCAGGAGACCCATCATCAGGGCGTCGTTGTGGCCCGACGAGACGAAGCTGAACAGGGCCAGCGGACTGAGGACGGCCAGCCACAGGGCGATGCCCGGGTCGTTGCCGAGGCGACGGGCCAGTACCGGGAGGGCCATCATGAGCAGTCCCACCCCGACCAGCTCGACGGCCCGGAACACCAGGATCCCGGTGACCAGCGACGAGCCGGCCACCGACTCCCCGAGGTGGCTGACCGACACGAAGAGCGGGCCGTAGGGGGAGGCGGTGTCCCGCCACACCGAGGCCACCGACGACAGCAGGGGGCCCCGGCCGAGGGCGGACGGGGCCACCACGTAGGGATTGAGCCCGCTGCCGGCCAGCCGGCCCTGGGCCAGGTAGCTGTAGAGGTCCCGGCTGAACAGCGGAGGTCCCAGGAAGAAGGGCAGGCCCCAGCAGCAGAGCACCACCCACGACAGGCGCACGGAGAGGCGGCCCGACCGGGCCCGGGCCCCGATCCCGGCCCACCCGACCAGGAGGAGGCCGACCGAGGCGTAGAACCCCAGGTGCGCACCGATCCCGGTACCGACGTCGACGGTGAACCACCAGTGGTCGCCGCGGGGCTGGGGGACGGAGCCGATGGTGGTCCCGACGAGGACCATGCCCACCGCCCCGAGGGTGCCGACGGCGATCCACAGGGGCGCCGGTCGGGCGATGCGGTCGAGGGCCGACGGCGTTCCGGTGGTCTGCACTCCTCTCCCTCTCCCGCTCCGTGGGTCGCTGGTCGACCGGCCGTCACCCGGGCGCCCCGGACCGGGTGGATCGTCGCCCCTGACGCTACCCCGGCGCCCCGGGCGCCCCAAGGCGGGTCACCGCGCCCGGGAGGATCACGCCAGTCGGTTGACCCACCAGTTGACGATGTCGTTGATGAGGCTGCTCCAGGCGCTGTGGAAGATCAGGATCAGGAGGAAGGGCAGGAACATCAGGAACGGCTGGAGCTCGTAGTAGGCCGGGAGCCGACGACCCGGGATGAACCGCTCGAGGACGGCGGCACCGTCGAGAGGCGGGCAGGGGATCAGGTTGAACACCCCGAGCACGATGTTGGCGATCCCGGCGTAGAAGAAGATCTGCTGGACCAGACCGAACAGTGACGGGTTGATGAACGGCCCCTGGGCGAGGATGTTGGCCCGTCCGCCGGCGGCCACGAAGCACACGCCCATGAGCGCGGCCAGGACGAAGTTGGTCAACGGCCCCACCAGTGACACGGCGATGATGTCGTTGCGCGGGTGGCGCAGGCCGTTCGGGTTGACCGGGACCGGCTTGGCCCAGCCGTAGGCCCCGACCCCCGAGAGCGACAGGACGGCGGGAACCAGCAGGGTGCCCACCGGGTCGACGTGGCGCACCGGGTTGAGGCTCAGGCGCCCCGAGCGTTTGGCCGTGGTGTCGCCGAAGGCCAGGGCCACCGCCCCGTGGGAGACCTCGTGGAGGATGATCGACGGGATGAGGACGCAGAAATAGATCAGCTGGTCGCTCTGGAGCTTGTGGGAGCGGATCACCAGGGCGATCAGCACCACCGCCACGGCCACGATGATCAGGTTCTGCCGGCTGGGGTTGAACCGGGGCCGTCGCCCCGCCCCGGACCCCCCCGGACCCCCGGGCGTCACCGGTGGACCCCGCTCAGGACCGGTTGGCGTGGTCGATGCAGAACCGGCTGGCCGGCATGGCCTCCAGCCGTGCCGGGTTGATGGGCACACCGCAGGCCTCGCAGGTCCCGTAGGCGCCCTGGTCGAGGCGTCCGATGGCCGCGGCCACCTCCTCCAGGCGTTCCTTGAGCTGTCCGGCCAGCGCCTCGGCCTCGCCCCGCTCGGCGGTCACCTGGCTGGTGTCGGCGAAGTTGGCGTCGTAGTCGAGGCCGGTGCGGCCGTCGTCGAAGCCGAGTTCGGACAGTTCGGCCTGCAGCTGCCCGCGCTCCAGCTCCAGGAGGCTGCGGTAGTCGGTGGCGGGCGCGTCGGTGGGGGCATCGCTGGGCATCCGGCGCATCCTACCTGGCCCCGACCCCACCGGCCCGCGGGTGGGCCCGGTCGTAGGACGAGCGGAGGTGGTCCTGGCTGAGCCGCGTGTAGATCTGGGTGGTGGCGATCGAGACGTGCCCGAGCACCTCCTGGACCACCCGGATGTCGGCTCCGTGGGCCAGCATGTGGGTGGCACAGGAGTGACGCAGGACGTGGGGGCTGACCACGTCACCGAGCCCCACCCGGCGGGCCCGTCCCTGGACGGCCGCCCAGGCCCCCTGCCGGGACAGCCGGGCCCCCCGCACGTTGAGGAAGACGGCTTCGGCGTCGCTGCGCCGGGCGAACCGCCGGGGCTCCAGGAGCGGCCGGCCGGTCGGCCCCAGCCACCGGTCCAGCGCCATGCGGGCCGGGCCGCCCAGGGGGACCAGGCGCTCCTTGGACCCCTTGCCGAACACCCGCAGCAGCCCGTCGTCCCCGGTGAGGTCCAGCAGGGACAGGCCGACCACCTCGGAGATCCGGGCCCCGGTCCCGTAGAGGACCTCGAGCAGCGCCCGGTCCCGCAGGTCGACCGGCCCGGACCCGTCCACCGACTCGATCAGGCCGATCACCTGGTCCTCCTCGAGGGCCTTGGGCAGACGTCGGGGCAGTGTGGGGGACCGGACGTCGGCCGTCGGGTCGACCACCAGGGTCCCCTCCCCCACCCAGAACCGGTAGAGCCCCCGCAGGGCGGTGGTGGCCCGGGCCAGGGACGCCGGGTTGCGGCCCCGGGACCGCAGGTCGGCCAGGTACAGCTCGATGGCGCCGGGTCCGGCGCCCACCGGGTCGACCCCCGCCTCGTCCGCCCAGGCCTCGAAGGTGGCCAGGTCCCGCCGGTAGGCCACCAGGGTGTTGCGCGAGCGGCCCTTCTCCACCGCCAACCAGGTCAGGTACTCCTCCGCGCCGGGTGACAGGGCCTCGGGCACGGGCCCGTTCAGCCCCCGTCGGCCAGCCGGCGGCGGGCCAGCCCCACACCGAGGATGGTGGAGGCGTCGACGATCGACCCGTCGTCCACCAGGGCGTCGAAGCGGTCGAGTCCCACCTCCACCACCTCCAGGTAGCGCTCCTCGGTGCCCTGGCGGTCGTCGGGGACCGGGTGCAGGCCGGTGGCCAGGTAGACGTGGGTGAACTCGTCGCAGAACCCGGGGGTGACCGCCGTCCGGGCCAGGAGCTCCCACCGGTCGGCCCGGTACCCGACCTCCTCGCCCAGCTCCCGCACGGCGGTGGTCTCGGGTGGCTCACCGGCCACGTCGCGGGTGCCGGCGGGGATCTCCAGCAGCCAGGCGTCCACCGCCGGGCGGTACTGGTGGACCAGCACCACGGCCCGGTCGTCGGTGACCGCCACCACCGCCACCGCTCCGGGGTGGCGGACGATGTCCCGCTCGAAGGGGACGCCGTCGGGATCGAGGAAGGTGGCCCGCTCGACCCGGATCAGCCAGCCGCGGTGGACGGTCTCCTCGCCGGTCGGGGTGAACACGGGCAGCCGGTCGCCGGGGGTCGCGCCCCCGGCCTCAGCCGACCGCACCGATGTCGATCAGGTGCGGGTCGCGTCCCTCGGCCCGGGCCAGGGCGGCGCCCACCAGCTCGCGGAAGAGCGGATGGGGCTGGTCGGGTCGGCTCTTGAACTCCGGATGGGCCTGGGTGCCGACCCAGAACGGGTGGCCGGGCAGCTCGATGAACTCGACCAGGCGACCGTCGGGGGAGAGCCCGGAGCAGACCAGGCCGGCCTCCTCCAGCCGGGACCGGTAGCGGGGGTTGACCTCGTAGCGGTGCCGGTGGCGTTCGGACACCACCACGTCACCGTAGGCCATGGCCACCTGGGACCCGGGGGTGAGCCGGGCGTCGTAGGAGCCGAGGCGCATGGTCCCACCCTTGTCGGCCACGTCGACCTGGTCGTCCATGAGGTCGACCACGGCGTGCCGGGTGGTGGCCTCGAACTCCCGGGAGTTGGCCCCGGCCAGGCCGGCCAGGTCCCGGGCCACCTCGATGATCATCACCTGGAGGCCGAGGCAGAGGCCGAGCAGCGGCAGCTCGTGCTCGCGGGCGTAGCGGGCGGCGGCGATCTTCCCCTCCACGCCCCGTTCGCCGAAGCCACCGGGGATCACCAGGCCGTCGAAGACCTTGAGCCCGTCCCGTTCCAGCAGGTCGGGCACGGTGGCGGCCTGGACCCAGTCGATCTCCACCCGGGCCCCGTGGTGGAAGCCGGCGTGGCGGAGGGACTCGACCACCGAGAGGTAGGCGTCGGGGAGGTCGACGTACTTGCCGATGATGCCGATGCGGACCGGCCGCACCGCCTCGGCCACCTGGGCCACCAGGTGCTCCCACCGCGACAGGTCGATCGGGTGCGCCTCGGCGTCGATCTCGAGCACGTCGAGCAGGTAGCCGTCGAGTCCCTCCTCGTGCAGGACCAGGGGGATCTGGTAGATGTTCTCGGCGTCGACACAGGACACCACCGCCTGCATGGGCACGTCGCACAGCAGCGAGATCTTCCGCTTCAGGTCGTCGGAGATCAGGCGGTCCGACCGGCACACGATGACGTCGGGCTGGATGCCCTGGCTGCGCAGGTCGGTCACCGAGTGCTGGGTCGGCTTGGTCTTCTGCTCCCCCGACGGGGCCAGGTAGGGCACCAGGGTGAGGTGGACGTAGGCCACGTTGGCCCGACCCACGTCCCGGCGGAACTGGCGGATGGCCTCGATGAACGGGAGGATCTCGATGTCGCCGACCGTCCCGCCGATCTCCACGATGACCACGTCGACCCCGGTCTGGCCCAGCTTGTGGATGTGGTTCTTGATCTCGTCGGTGATGTGGGGGATCACCTGGACGGTCTTGCCCAGGTAGTCGCCCCGGCGCTCCTTGGCGATGACCGACGAGTAGATCCGGCCGGTGGTGGCGTTGGACCCCTTGTGCAGGTTCTCGTCGATGAACCGTTCGTAGTGGCCGAGGTCGAGGTCGGTCTCCCCACCGTCCTCGGTGACGAACACCTCGCCGTGTTCGAACGGGTTCATGGTGCCCGGGTCCACGTTGATGTAGGGGTCGAGCTTGCACATGGTGACCTTCAGGCCCCGGCACTTGAGGAGTCGGCCCAGGGACGAGGCGGTGAGTCCTTTGCCCAGCGACGACGACACACCGCCGGTGAAGAAGACGTACTTGGTCTGACGTTCGGTCACCTCGGGGCCATCCGCAACGGGCACGGGCCGAGGCTACCGGACACCGCGCCGTCGGGGTGCGGACCCCGCACCGTCACCGGCTCCCCCGCCGCCGGGGGCCCGCCCACCCAGCAGCTCGGCGGCGTGCCGGCGGGCCGACTCGCTGTCCGGGCTCCCCGAGAGCATCCGACTGATCTCGACCACCCGCCCGTCGGGGTCCAGCCGGGTGACCTCGGACCGGGTCCGGCCGCCGGATTCCACCTTGCGCACCTCGATCTGGGCGTCGGCCTGGGCGGCCACCTGGGCCAGATGGGTCACCACCAGCACCTGCGCGTAGTGGCCCAGCCCGGCCAGCGCCGCGCCCACGGCGGTGGCCGCGGTGCCGCCGACCCCGGCGTCGACCTCGTCGAAGACCAGGACCCCCGGGGCGGCGGTCAGGGCCAGGCGCACGGCCAGCATGGTGCGGGACAGTTCACCTCCCGACGCCGCCCGGGCCAGGGGCCGGCCGGGTTCGCCGGGATTGGCGGCGAGTTCGAAGGTCACCTCGTCGCCGCTGCCGTCCCCCTCCACCCGGACGGCGAACCGGGCCGACGGCATGGCCAGGTCGTGCAGGGTGGTCTCGATCTCGGAGGCGAGCAGCGGTGCGGCCCGCCGGCGCTCCCGGGCCACCACCGACTCGGCGTCGGCCACCTCCCGGCGGGCCCGGCCGATCTCGGCGTCGAGCACGCCCGCCCGGCCCTCGAGCGAGGCCAGCTCGGCCAGGCGCGACCGTCCGTCGGCCGCCGTGACGGCCACGTCGTCCAGGGTCGGTCCGTACTTGCGCCGGAGGTCGTGGAGCAGCTGGCGCCGCAGGCGGATCTCCTCCAGCCGGGCGGGATCGTCCTCCCAGGTCTCGACCACCGAGCGGAGCTCGCCGGCCAGATCGGCCAGGTCGGCCATCGCTCCCCGCACCCGGCGGTCCAGCGCGTCGAGGGCCGGGCGTCCGGCCAGGGACCCCGACGCCTCGGCCAGGAGGTCGAGCGCGCCGGGTCGGTCCGGTCCGCCGTCCTCCCCGGCCAGGGCCACCAGGGCCTCGGCGGCGGCCACCCGGTGGGCGGAGGCCTCGGCCAGCCGTTCCTCCTCGGCCTCCAGCCGACCGTCCTCGTCGGGGCCGGTCAGGCCGGACCGGTCGATCTCGTCGACCTGGAAGGCGAGCAGCTCGACCTCCCGGGCCCGTTGGTCGGCGTCCCCCCCGAGACCGTCGGCCTCGCGGAGGAGGGCGGCCAACCGGGCGCGGGCGGCCTCCAGCGGGGCCGTGTCGACACCGCCGAAGGCGTCCAGCGCCCGACGCTGGGCCTCGGGGACGACCAGCGTCCGGTGCTGGTGCTGGCCGTGCAGCTCGATCAGACCGGCCGCCGCGTCGGTCAGCGAGCCCACCGGGGCCAGGCGTCCGTCGATCCACGCCCGGGACCGGCCGGCCCGGGCCACCGACCGGGCCAGGACCACCTCGTCGCCGCCGTCGACGTCGGCGAACCGGCCCTCCACCAGCGCCTCCTCCGCCCCCGACCGCACCACCGACGGGTCACCCCGTCCCCCCAGGAGCAGGCTGAGGGCGCCGACCAGGAGGGTCTTGCCCGCCCCGGTCTCCCCGGTCAGGGCCGTCATCCCGGGACCGAGCTCCACGGTCACGTCGTCGATCACCCCGAGGTCGCGCACGTGGAGCTCGACGAGGAGACGGGCCATCGTGCCCCTACCGGTCGGCCAGGTGGAACTTGGCCCGCAGGATGGCGTGGAAGTCCCGGGACCCGAAGGTGACCAGACGGGCCGGGTGGGCCCCCTCCCGACTGTCGACGGTGGCCCCGGGCTCGAGGGTGCACACGGTGATGCCGTCCACCACCAGGACGGCCGGACGGGGGCCCAGCACCTCGAGGTGGACGTGCTGGGACGGGTCGAGGACGAGCGGTCGGTCGAACAGCATGTGCGGCGACACCGGGGTGAGGATGATGGCCCGCAGCCGGGGCGAGAGCAGCGGGCCGCGGGCGGACAGGTTGTAGGCGGTCGACCCGGTGGGCGTGGCCATCAGCAGGCCGTCGGCCGCGTAGGTGACGAAGGGCCGGTCGTCGATGGACGCCGCCACCCGGACGGTGTGGCCGGGGACGGTCTTCTCCACGGTCGCCTCGTTGAGGGCGGCCACGTCGGCGAGCAGGGGGCCGTCGGGACCGGGGCCGTGGACGACAACGGAAAGGGTCATCCGCTCCTCGACCTCGTAGCGTCCGGCGAGGAACCCGGCCAGGGCCTCCTCCAGGCCGGCGGGCTCGATCTCGGTGAGGTAGCCGAGCAGTCCGAGGTTGACCCCGAGCACCGGCACCGACGACTCGAGGGCGCTGTCGACGGCCCGCAGCAGCGTCCCGTCGCCCCCCAGGCTGACCAGCAGGTCGGCACCGGCGACCGAGACGGTGCCGTCGTCGGCCAGTGCGGCGGTCACCTCGTGGCCCCGTTCCGTCAACCACGCGGTGGCCCGTCCGGCCAGTTCGGCGGCCTCGGGTCGGGACGGGTGGGTGTAGAAGGCGATGCGGGCCACAGGTCAGTCCCCGGTCCCCGGGGCCGCGGGATGGGCCTCGTCGACGGCGGCGTCGAGCAGGCCGGCGGTGTCCGACGGGCCGGTCGCCGCCCCGCCCGGTGTCCGGGCGTACAGCAGGAATTCGACGTTGCCGGCGTGACCGGTCAGGGGGGACGGCATGGCCCCCATGATGTCCGCTCCGGCGTCGCCAAGCGCGGTTGCCACCTCGCCGAGCGTGCGCCGGTGGACGGACCGGTCGCGGATGACCCCCCGACCACGGCTGGCCTCGACCCGGCCGGCCTCGAACTGCGGCTTGACCAGGAGGACCACCGGTGCGCCCGGGACGGCCACCCCGCCGGTGAGCACCGGGACCGCCCGGGTGGCGGAGATGAACGACAGATCGGCCACCACCAGGTCGACCGGGGTGCCGCCGACGGTGTCCAGGGTCACCTGGCGGACGTCGAGTCGCTCGTGGTTGACCACCCGGGGGTCCGACCGCAGCCGGGGGTGCAGCTGCCCGTGCCCGACGTCGACGGCCACCACCTCGGCGGCGCCGGCCTGGAGCAGGCAGTCGGTGAAGCCACCGGTCGAGGCCCCGGCGTCCAGGGCACGGCGGCCCCGGGCATGGAGACCGAACCGGTCCAGGGCGGCGGCCAGCTTCTGGCCGCCGCGGCTCACGAAGGGCGGTGGGTCGCCCAGCAGCTCGACGGGCTCGGCCGCCGACACCAGGCGTGCCGGTTTGTCGGCCAGGGTGCCCGACACCAGCACCACCCCGCGGGCGATCAGGGCGGCGGCCTGCGGACGGCTCCCGGCCAGGCCGCGGGAGACCAGCACCTTGTCCAGGCGCTGCCGCGAGGGCGACGTCAGTCGGCCGCCCCCGTCGAGGGCCGGGGTGCCGCGGTGGTGGCGGGAGCCTTCGTGGCGGGAGCCTTCGTGGCCGTAGCCTTCCTGGTGGGGGCCTTCGTGGCCGTCGCCTTCTTGGCCGTCGCCTTCTTGGCCGCAGCCTTCTTAGCCGCAGCCTTCTTGGCGGGGGCCTTCTTGGCGGGGGCCTTCCTGGCCGGCGTGGCGCTGCCGGTGGCCTTCTTGCCTGCGGCCTCGGCCCGGGCCAGGAGGGCGGCGACCTGGGCGGCCAGGTCCTCCAGGTTGGCGATGCCGACCGCACCCAGCTGCCGGGAGACCTCGGTGCGCACCGCGCTCACGATGACCTCGGTGCCCTGTCGGCTCCGCTCGAGGAGCTCGTCCACCCGGGCCTTGGCCTCCCCGCGCTGGAGGTCGCCGTTCTGGACCAGCTCGGTGACCAGTTCCTCGGCCTTCCTACGGGTCATGTTGGTGAAGGCCACACCGGCGTCGATGTAGCGCTGGATCGAATCGTTCGTTGCCATGCCGGCATCATACCCGTAGTGTTAGCCAGTAGCAAGCATCTTGCAAGCCCGCCGCTACCACCGGACGTCCCGCCCGCACCGGCGGGGTCACGACAGGGCCCGGGCCACCAGGGTGACCAGGTCCGGGGCACGGACGGCCACCGGGCAGGTGTCCACCGGGGTGCCGGGGGGGGTGACCCCCGAGTCGACCAGGGCGAACGGGATCCCCAGGCGCTCGGCGAGCAACCCGTCGGTACCGGGCTGGTCACCCACCATCACCGCCGTTCGCCCGTCGGCCAGGAGGTGGCGCCGGACGTAGTCCACCATGGCGGGGTGGGGCTTCCCGGCCACCTCCGGTACCACCCCCGACGCCGTGGCCACCGCCGCCAGCAGGGCCCCCGAGCCCGGCATCAGTCCTTCGGGCGTC
>Ga0302196_10005987_pt1 | contig 10805 bp, 8 predicted proteins | sample II_Bog_N1_3_FD_198794 | JGI IMG/M metagenome (GOLD analysis project Ga0302196, IMG submission 198794) | Peat permafrost microbial communities from Stordalen Mire near Abisko, Sweden - II_Bog_N1_3 | ecosystem: Environmental > Terrestrial > Soil > Wetlands > Peat | place: Sweden: Abisko, Stordalen...
GTCGGTGGACCCCCGGGCGATCAGCAGGGCGGCCAGCGACGGGACCGCCACCGGGTGGGCGTGCTCGAGCTCGAGCGCCCGGACCAGGAGGGCCTCGTCCCCGGTGGCCGTGCCCTCGTCGGCCAGCACGTCGGCCTCGGTGCGGGCCGGGGCCAGGCGGTCGACGAAGGCCTGCACCACGTCCTCGGGCTGGGCGCCGATGAACTGGTCGACCACCGCCCCGTCCCGGATGGCGAACACGGCCGGGATCGACTGGACCCGGAAGCTGGCCGAGATGCTCGGGTTCTCGTCCACGTTGACCTTGGCCAGCTCGACGGCGCCGTCGGTGGCCGCCACCGCCCGCTCGAGCATCGGCCCGAGGGTCGTGCACGGTCCGCACCACGGGGCCCACAGGTCGACCACCACGGGGACCTGGTGGGACCGGGTGAGGACCACGTCCTCGAAGGTGGCGTCCGTCGCATCGACCATGGCCCCGACGATACCGGGCACCGGGCACCGACCTGCCGACCGGCCCCCGGGGGGCCCGTCCGCAACCGGGTGGGTGCGTCGTCGCGGGTAGCGTCGGGGCATGGACGCCGCTCCCGAAGCCGCCACCCCGGCCACCGTCGGGGCCGACCCGGCCGTGGGGCCCGACGTCGAGGGGATCGACCGGGGCCCGGTGACCGCCTGGCTGGCCGAGCACGTGGTCGGCTCGGTGCCCCCCTACACCTTCGAGCTGATCGCCGGCGGGCGGTCCAACCTGACCTACCGGGTGACCGACGCCGACGGCTTCACCTACGCGCTGCGCCGTCCGCCGGTCAGCCACGTCCTGGCCACGGCCCACGACATGGCCCGGGAGCACACCGTCATCAGCGCCCTGCAGCCCACCGACGTCCCGGTGCCCCGGACGCTCGGCCTGTGCACCGACACCGCCGTCAACGGCGCCCCCTTCTACGTGATGTCCTTCGTCGACGGGCACATCCTGCGCGACGAGGCCGCCTCGTCACGGTTGCCCGAGGTGGTGCGGGCCCACGCGTCGGACTCGCTGGTCGACACCCTGGCCCGCCTGCACGCCGTCGACGTCGACGCCGTCGGGCTCGGCGGGTTCGCCCGTCGGGAGGGGTACATCGCCCGGCAGCTCAAGCGGTGGCACGGCCAGTTCGAGCAGTCCACCCTGGACGGGGTGCCGGGGCCCGCGGTCATCGGCCGGGCCTGGGAGGTCCTGTCGGCCAAGATCCCCGAGCAGCAGGGCGTGGCCATCGTGCACGGTGACTACCGACTCGACAACACCGTGCTCGACGACGCCGGCGACGTGGTCGCCATCCTGGACTGGGAGATCTGTACGCTGGGCGACCCGCTGGCCGACCTCGGGCTGCTGCTCGTCTACTGGGCCGAGGCGGACGACGCCAACCCGGCCGTCCTGGGGACCGCCCCCACCGCCCTGCCCGGGTTCGCCTCCCGGGCCCAGCTGGTCGAGCGGTACGCCGCGGCCAGCGGTCGCGACGTGTCCGCCGTGGCCTACTACCAGGCCTTCGGGATCTGGAAGCTGGCCTGCATCCTCCAGGGGGTCTACGTGCGCTACGCCGGTGGGGCGGCGGCCGGCGACCGCAGCGGCGTCGACCAGTTCGCCGACGGGGTGGCGCGGCTGGGCGAGCGGGCCCTGGCCGACGTGGAGGCCCTGTGAGCCCCCCCGACCCCACCGGGCTCTACGCCTTCGACCCGCACTGGGACGACCCACCCGGCCGACGCCTCGACCGACCGGTGCTGGTCGTCTCGCTCGAGGGCTGGGTCGACGCCGGCATGGGGGCCTCGGCCGCCATCGCCCACCTGCTCACCTCCTCGCCCACCGCGGTGGTGGCCACCTTCGACACCGAGCCGCTGATCGACCAGCGGGCCCGCCGGCCCATCGCCCGCCTCGAGGACGGGGTGACCACCGAGCTCACCTGGCCGACCATCCGCCTGCTGGCCGGCAAGGACCGGGTCGGGGCCGACCTGCTCTACCTCACCGGGCCCGAGCCCGACTTCGCCTGGCCGACCTTCATCCGTGCCGTAGTCGGGCTGGCCGAGCGGCTCGGCGTCCGCACGGTCGTGGGCCTCGGCGCCTTCCCCGCCCCCACCCCGCACACCCGTCCGGTGCGCCTCGCCTCGACCGTCCCCCCCGAGTCGGCCGACCTGGCCGGCCGGGTGGGCACCGTCCAGGGGACCCTGGAGGTGCCGGCCGGGGTGCAGGCCGCCCTCGAGGTCGCCCTGGGTGCGGCCGGGATCCCGGTCATCGGGCTGTGGGCCCGGGTGCCCCACTACGTCTCGGCCATGCCCTACCCCGAGGCCAGTGCGGCCCTCATCGAGGGACTGTGCGCGGTGACCGGCGCGGTGCTCGACACCGTCGAGCTGCGCACGGCCGGCGTGGCCTCCCGCACCCAGGTCGACGAGCTCATCGGGGCCAACCCGGACCACCTGGAGATGGTGCGCCGGCTCGAGGCCGCCATCGACTCCGAGGAGGGCACCCCGCTCGGGCTGGCCGCCGACCTGCCCAGCGGGGACGAGATCGCCGCCGAGCTCGAGCAGTTCCTCAGGGGCGAAGGCGACTGAGCAGCGCCCCGGCCACCGGGGTGCTGCCGGTGTGGTGGTGGGAGTAGTGGGCGGCCACCAGGGCCAGCACCACCAGGGCCACGGCCAGGACGGCCACCACCACCAGGAGGATCACCCACGGGTTGCCCCGGGAGCGCCGGGGGTTGGCCGGGGTCCGGGCGGCCCACAGGGCGGCCTCGAGATCGCCGGGGGCCGCACCGGACGGTGACCCCGGCCCGGGCCGGGCCGACGACGGCGACCCGCTCGCCCGGTCGGACGCCGGCACCCCTCCGGGAGCGCCGAAGACCGGGAGCTCGGTGACGATCCGCCGCATCTGGTCGAGGGACGTGGCGTCGGCCAGCTCGACCAGGCGGGCCTGGTACTCCGGACCCGAGAGCAGGCCCCGCTCGGCGGCGTGGTCGAGCAGCACGCCGTAGCGGTTGCGGTCCTCGTCGGTCACCCCCCCGACCTCCGGGACCGGTGCCGGGGGGACGGCGACCGCCGGGCCGGGGGTCGACGCGCCGGGGGTCGCCGCCAGAGGGACCGACGGGACCGGGGCGGGAGGTGGCGTCAGCTGGTCGTCTCCGTCGGGGGTCACCCGACAATTGTGCTGACACGGAGCGTGGCAGCGCAACTACCCGGCATGATTTCCTGCCCCGGCCCCCACCGGGCCGTCCGGAGGTCCCCCCGGCCGGGGTGGCTGCGCCCCTTGCTACCGTGGTCCATGCGCGTCGACGGGACCCTCGGATTCGACCCGGCCGGGGTGGTCGCCCAGGCCACCGAGGCCGAGGCCTGCGGGTACGACGGGATCTGGTCGGCCGAGGTCAGCCACGACCCGTTCCTCCCCCTGGTGCTGGCGGCCGAGCACACCGAGCGCCTCCAGGTCGGTACCGGGATCGCCGTGGCCTTCGCCCGCAACCCGATGACGCTGGCCACCACGGCCAACGACCTCCAGACGATGACCCGGGGCCGGTTCCTGCTGGGCCTGGGGTCCCAGATCAAGCCCCACATCGAGAAGCGCTTCTCCATGCCGTGGTCCCACCCCGCCCCCCGGATGCGCGAGCTGATCCTGGCCGTGCGGGCCATCTGGGCCAGCTGGGCCGACGGCAGCCGGCTGGCCTTCCGGGGCGAGTTCTACCGGCACACCCTGATGACGCCGATGTTCGACCCGGGGCCCAACCCGTGGGGCAACCCCAAGGTCTTCCTGGCCGCCGTGGGGCCCCACATGACCGAGGTGGCCGGCGAGGTGGCCGACGGGCTGCTGGCCCACGCCTTCACCACCGAGCGCTACCTGCGCGAGGTGACCCTTCCCGCCCTGGAGCGCGGCCTGGCCGCCGGTGGCCGCACCCGGGCCGACGTGGAGATCTCCTTCCCGGGGATGGTGGTCACCGGGATCGACGAGGAGTCCACGGACGCCGCCGTGGCCGCCACCCGCAAGCAGCTGGCCTTCTACGGCTCGACCCCCGCCTACCGGGCCGTGCTCGAACTGCACGGGTGGGGCGACCTCCAGACCGAGCTCAACACCCTGTCCAAGCGCGGGGCGTGGGACGACATGGCCGCCCTCATCGACGACGACGTGCTCACCACCTTCGCCGTGGTCGGCGAGCTCGACACCGTGGCCGCACGCGTGCTGGCCCGCTACGGGGGCCTCGTCGACCGCTTCAACGTCTACGCCCCCTCCGGTATCGGGGCCGACCGATGGGCCGAGGTCCTGGCCGACTTCCGCACCGGGGCGTGACCACCGGGCGGGTGCGGTCGCCCGCGGCACCTGCCGTAGAGTCTGGCCATGCCCGCGGCCCCGCCCCGGTGACGGCACCGTGACCCCGGACCGCCGCGGCGGCCCGCTCGTCCTCGACGTCGTCGACCTGGGCGTCAACACCAAAGGGGTGGCCCGGGTGCTGACCGAGGTCGCCCCCCGGATGGTGGCCCTGGCCCCCGAGCGCTACCGGGTGGTGTGCTCGCCGCTGGCCCTCCCGATCCTGGCCGGAATCGGACTCGACCACCTGGCCACGGCCGTCCGGCGGGTCCCCAACGCCGTGTGGGAGCAGGTGGTCCTGCCCCGGACCTGCACCAGGCTGGGTGCGGCCGCCGTCTACTCGCACCGGGAGTGCGGGTCCCTGTGGGGTCCGCCCCAGCTCCTGCACGTGCCCGAGGACCCCGAGGTCCGCTGGCGGCGCGAGCCGACCGCCGACCCCCGTGAGCAGCTGCGCCGCGGCTACAGCCGACTGCTGATGGACCGCTCCCTGGCCCGGGCCGAGGTGGTGGTGTCCACGGCGGCCACCCGGGGCGACCTGGTGGCCCACCACCGCCTGGACGCCTCCCGGGCCACCGTGGTGCCCCTCGGCGTCGACCTCGACGTGTTCCGCCCGGCGCCCGCCGGCGACGTCGACCACCCCTACGTCTTCACCCTGGCCTCCTCCGACGACCGGGACCGGACCGACCTGATCGTCCGGGCCTTCGCCCGGTACCGGACCGAGCTCGGCGGACGGAGCCGCCTGGTCGTCGGGGGGTCGCTGGGGGACCGGGCCCCCGCCCTCGAGCGGCTGGCCGGACAGCTGCAGGTGGCCGGCGAGGTCGACCTGACCGGACGGCTGACCGACGCCGAGCTGGCCGGCCACAATGCCCGGGCGGTGGCCACCGTGCACGCCTCGCCCGACGAGGGCTTCGGCCTGCAGCCCCTCGAGGCGATGGCCTGCGGCTCGCTGCTCGTCGCCACCCCGTCGGCGGCGGTGGCCGAGGTGGCCGACGACCCCGCACTGGCCGAGCGGGCCCGGTCCCGGAACCGGCAGGTGGCCGAGGGGTTCTCCTGGGACCGCACGGCGGCCACCCTGCACGGGATGCTGGAGGAGCTGGCCGGGCGGTAGTCCGGTCCGGTGCCCCCGGTCCGGGAGGGCCTCAGTCCGCCCCGACGGACCCGGGCAGGCGCCCCTCGACGTCCAGGGGACCGGACCAGAAGAGGCGGACCCGGAACGCCGCCCGGCTCCCGCGGTCCCCCGGCAGCACCACGGCCCGGACCGTCGAGCCGGCCACGACGGCGGACCGGTAGACCCACCAGCCCCACGTCCCGAAGTGCTTGCGGATGTAGCGCTCGTGGGAGGCCTGGAAGTGGATCTCGCGCTCGGATGCGTCCCCTCCGGTGCCCGCCCCCACGTGGGTGGCGGTGACCTCGGGGCAGAGGGCGACCCGCCAGCCGGCCGAGGTGGCCCGCCGCTGCCAGTCGATCTCCTCGGCGTACAGGAAGAAGTCCTCGTCGAAGGGGCCCACGGCGTCGAAGGCCTCGGCCCGGATGAGCAGCACCGACCCGATCAGGAAGTCCACCCGCCGGCGCAGTCCCCCGAGGCCCACCGCCTCCACCCAGGCCCCGACCGGGGTCGGGAACGGCCAGCCCACCCGGGCGGCGGAGCCGTCCCGGGGGTCCACCTGGGAGGGGGCCACGCAGGCCAGGCCGGGGTCGGCCCGCAGGCGGGCGTGCAACCGGGCGACCTCGTCGGGGGACACCTCGGCGTCGGGGTTGAGGAGGAGGACGTCACCGTGCGGGCGGGCCAGGCGGGAGACCCCGACGTTGACACCCCCGGCGAACCCCAGGTTGCGACCCGGATCGACATAGGCCGCCCCGTGCTCGTCGGCCACCCGGTGCACCGCCTGGCTGGAGGAGTTGTCCACCACGACCACCGGGTAGGCACCGGCCAGCGCGTCCAGGCAGGCGTCCAGCAGGTCGGGGGCGCCATAGGCCACGGCGACGACGTCCACCTCCTCGGAGCTCACTCGACGGGTGCCTTTCTGGGGTGCGGGACGGCCCCGGTGCAGCAGCGGGATCCGGACCCCCCGATCCTACCCCTCCACCTCCGGGGCCCCGGTGGCCGCCGGGCCACACGATGGGCCTCCGGTGCGGGCCTCCGGTGCGGCGCCGGTCCGGTCAGAGGACGACGTTGACCAGCTTGGGTGGCCGGGCGATGACCCGCGACGGCGCCGCTCCCCCCAGGGCCTCGACCACCGGGGGGGACGCCAGGGCCAGGCGCACCGCCTCGTCCTCGGACACGTCGGGGACCACCTCGATCCGGTCGCGCACCTTGCCGTTGACCTGGACCACCATGGTGACCGTCTCCTCCACCAGCAGGGCGGGGTCGGCCACCGGCCAGGACCGCAGGTGGATGTGGTCGCCGTGGCGCCGCTCCCAGGCCTCAGCGGCCAGGTGCGGGGTCATCGGGGCCAGCAGCAGGAGCAGGGTGTCCACCGCCTCGTCCACCACGTCGTCCCGACCGCCGTCGCGGACGTAGGGGTGGAGCAGGTTGACGAACTCCATGCAGGCGGCCACGGCCGTGTTGTACGACCAGCGCTCGTAGTCCCGCGACACCCGGTCGATGAGCTTGTGGGTGGCCCGCCGGACGGCCACATCGGCCTCGCCGAGCCCGCCCGCCGGCTCATCCCCGACCCGCGCGTCGGCGGGTACGGCCAGGCGCCACACCCGGTCGAGGTAGCGGGCGCAGCCGTCGATGACCGAGTCGGTCTGGGCCGACCAGTCGACGTCGTCGGCCGGCGGTCCCACGAAGAGGTGGAAGAGGCGCAGGGCGTCGGCCCCGACCGTGGTCAGGTAGCCCGACGGCGCCACCAGGTTGCCCTTGGACTTGGACATCTTGGTGCCGTCCATGCGGATCATGCCCTGGGTGAACAGGCGGGCGAACGGCTCGCGCAGGCCCTCGGGGGCCAGGCCCACGTCGACCAGCGCCTTGGTGAAGAACCGGGCGTAGAGCAGGTGGAGGATGGCGTGTTCGATGCCGCCGATGTACTGGTCGACCGGCATCCAGTGCCGGGCGATGTCCTGGTCGAAGGGGGCGTCGGGCGTCCACGGGTCGGTGAACCGCAGGAAGTACCACGACGAGTCCACGAAGGTGTCCATGGTGTCGGTCTCGCGGGTGGCCGGGCCGCCGCACACCGGGCAGGTGGTGTGGAGGAAGGCGGCGTTGGTGGCCAGGGGCGACTCGCCGGTCGGGAGGAACTCGACGTCGTCGGGGGCGAGCACGGGCAGCTGGTCGACCGGCACCGGGACCGCCCCGTGGTCGGGGCAGTAGACGATGGGGATCGGACAGCCCCAGAAGCGCTGGCGCGACACCAGCCAGTCCCGCAGGCGGTAGTTGACCGTCCGCTCCCCCAGCCCGCGCTCCTCGAGCCACTCGATGGCCCGGGCCTTGGCCGTCGGGATGTCCAGGCCGTCGAGCCATTCGCTGTTGATCTTGTCCCCGGTGCCCGTATAGGCACCGCCCGGCCCGTCGTCGTCCCAGCCGTCGGGGGGCTGCACGGTGCGGACGTAGGGCAGGCCGTAGGCCTGGGCGAAGTCCCAGTCCCGGGTGTCCTCGGCCGGCACGGCCATGATGGCGCCGGTGCCGTAGCCCATGAGGACGTAGTCGGCCACGTAGACGGGCACCGGCGCCCCCGTGAACGGGTTGACCACCGACGACCCGGTGGCCGCCCCGCGCTTGGCCAGGCCGGCCGAGCCGGACTCCGACATGCGCTCGACGTCGGTGGACGAGGCGGCCCGGACCCGCAGGGCCTCCACCTCGTCGGCGTGCTCGGGGGTGGTGAGCTCACCCACCAGGGGGTGCTCGGGGGCGACCACCGCGTAGGTCATCCCGAACGAGGTGTCCGGCCGGGTGGTGAACACCCGCAGGGCCAGCGGCGCCCGGCCGTCGGAGCCGTCGCGGCCCTCGACCACCAGGTCGAATTCGGCCCCCTCGGACCGGCCGATCCAGTTGCGCTGCATGGTCTTGACCCGCTCGGGCCAGTCCAGGCCGCCGAGGTCGGCGAGCAACTCGTCGGCGTAGTCGGTGATGCGCAGGAACCACTGCTCGAGGTCGCGCTTGACCACCAGGTCGCCCGAGCGCTCACAGGTGCCGTCGGCCAGGACCTGCTCGTTGGCCAGCACGGTCTGGCAGCCGGGGCACCAGTTGACCGGGGCGTTGGCCCGGTAGGCCAGGCCGGCCTCGAGGAACTTGGTGAAGATGACCTGGTTCCACTTGATGTACTCGGGGTCGTGGCTGCGGATCTCGCGCCGCCAGTCGTAGACGGCACCCAGCGAGGTGATCGACTCCTTCAGCTCGTCGATCCGGGCGTCGGTGAAGATGCGGGGGTGGGTGCCGGTCTTGATGGCGGCGTTTTCCGCCGGCAGGCCGAAGGAGTCGAACCCGAAGGGGGACAGCACGGCGTGGCCGAGCATGGTCCGGTGGCGCACCAGCAGGTCCCCGAATGTGTAGTTGCGCACGTGGCCCATGTGGGCCGGGCCCGAGGGGTAGGGGTACATGGTGAGCACGTACCACGGGGGACGCGGGTCGTCGGCGTCCACCTCGTAGGTGCCCTCGTCGCTCCAGCGACGCTGCCACTTCTTCTCGATGTCGATGACGTCGTAGGCCCGGGCCATGGGGGACGATCGTACCGGTACCGGACCGGGGCCTCAGCGGGCCGGGACGACCACCGGCCGGCGGCGCTCAGAAGTGGGAGGCCAGCCCGGACACGACGTGCCCGATCTGGGAGATGACGCCCTTGAGCGAGGACACGATGGCGCTCACGTCCGTGACCTGGTCCGCCGGCGGCACCGTCACCGACACCGGGGCCCCGTAGTGCGAGAAGCCCACGGTGACCGTGGTGGCCGAGGTGGACTGGTCGGCGGACGAACCACCGAAGGTCCCGTTGATCAGGTCGCTCGCCAGCCCGCCGAGGGTGGCCCGGGACAGGGCCACGGACACCTGGAGCTGGCGGACGTAGCCGTCGCTGCCGACCCAGGCGGTCACCGGGACCGAGGTGTTGCCGAGCCGGCCGAGGATCTGGGCGATCTTGGCACCGGTGGCGGAGCCGCCGGTGAGGCCGGCCCGGGAGGCGAGCTCGGCCACGGTCACCGTGGTGCGGTACTCGGTGGTGGGGACGCCGTCCAGGTTCACCTGGCCGACGGTGGTGACCTGGCCCCCGATCGACGAGAGCAGGCCGAGCAGCTGCGAGGGGTTGGACAGGACGGCCAGGGTCGACGAGTCGGCACTGGACGAGGTGGCACCCCGGGGCAGGCCGGCCTTCAGCCAGGTCGGGCCACCGGTGAGGGAGGACAGGGCGGGCGACCCGAGGTAGACCGAGGTGCCGTCGCTGATCATGTTGACCGAGTCGTCGCCGGATCCGACCAGCCCGGCCAGGGACGGGACTGTGGCCGTCAGGCTGCCGGTGTCGGTCCGGAGGTCCACCGCACCCGACCCGGTGACCAGGGTGGTGGTCGTCGAGGGGTTGGAGCGGGTGGCCGAGACGGTGAAGGCGACCGACGGGGCGGCGGACGAGTTGGCGGCGGCGGCACCGAGGGCGCCACGGGCCGAGCCGGGCGACGGCGTGCCCGAGCCGCTGAAGGCGCCCCCGAAGGCGGCCGCCCCGATGGCGACGGCGGCGATCAGCGAGGCGATGACCGCGACCACGGCGATGCGACGGGCGCCCCCGGGCGAGGGGGCGGTGGCCGGCGCGGGGCCGGCCGGGGGCACCTCGGCGCTCACCAGCGGGCCGGGGGTCTCCAGCGGGGCGAGGTGGTCGTCGGGACGGACCATCAGCGCCGTGGCCGTGGCCGACTCACCGCCTGCCGCCGCGTGCGGACCCGTGGCCACGAAGACCCCGTCGCGATACTCCACCGAATCACCCATCATCTGCCCCTTCGTCGTGCCCGATCGGCGACGGTCCCGCACCGGACGCCGGTTTCCGTGCGCCCGGGCCCGTCCGCCCGACGGCAATGGTAGTGAGCGACCCACGGAAAGGGGCGTCGCGGCACCTCCCCGTCGGACGGCGACGGGATCCGGCGGCGACCTGGGGCTTCCCGCGACGACCGGGGGCTCCCCGCGGTGGGCACCAGCATCGGCAACGGATGAGGTGCTGCTATCCTGATCCGGCCTTCGGGGGTATAGCTCAGTTGGTAGAGCGCTTGACTGGCAGTCAAGAGGTCAGGGGTTCGAATCCCCTTACCTCCACCGAGTAAGTGCAGGTCAGGCGCTGGCGGGCGCCTCGGGACCGAGTTCCGAAATTCCCATCCCCGCGCTATCCCCGCGCGAATGTGGGTTGACTTCTTGGCCGGCGTCACCACTGCTCGTCGTTCGCCGGGATCGCGCCATGCCCGTTAGGACGTTCTCCCTTCCTTCACGGGCCTCCGTTCGCACTGCGTCCATGGCGTCGGCCGCCGATCGGAGATCGCCCGGGTAGAGGTGGGCATAGGTGCGGAGATAGATGGCCGGATCGTGACCGAGGGC
>Ga0302196_10005988_pt1 | contig 10805 bp, 9 predicted proteins | sample II_Bog_N1_3_FD_198794 | JGI IMG/M metagenome (GOLD analysis project Ga0302196, IMG submission 198794) | Peat permafrost microbial communities from Stordalen Mire near Abisko, Sweden - II_Bog_N1_3 | ecosystem: Environmental > Terrestrial > Soil > Wetlands > Peat | place: Sweden: Abisko, Stordalen...
ATCCGCGGCGTCTCCTTCACCCCCACCACCGTCCCACCCGTGGCCACCCCTGAGGTCCCCGGCGTCCTCCTCCTCCCGCTGGCGGCCGTCGTCATCGGTGGTGGGGCCTACCTCGTCCAGCGGAACCGTCGCCGGCGACAGGGAGCCGTGGCCGTCTAGGCCGGCCCCCTGAGATCGGACCGACCCTGGCAGGGCGGCCAGGGTCGGTCCGATCACCCGGTGCGTAGCCGGCGGCGCCTCCGGGGTTCAGCCCGGAGCCGAGCAGTCCAGGCCCTGGCCCGCGGCGGCGTCCCACAGGCGATGGTCGTAGGTGAAGAGGACTCCGAGATCCGGTCCCAGTGCGAGCGCGGCGGCCAGATGCACGGCGTCGAGCGAACCCACGGTCGGGGGGTCGAGGTCGCCGGCCCGATCGAGCAGGGGATCGTCCAGCCGGACCAGGTGCAGACCACCCAGCAGCCGGCGGGCGTCGCCGACGAGCTCGCCGTGGCCCGACCGGCGCAGCGCCCGGGTCGCCTCGGTCCGCACCAACGACGCCGAGGCGAACGACGACCATGGGCCCAGCGCGTCCGCCAGCGCGTCCGACTCCGGTTCGACCACGATCAGCTTGAGGAACGCCGACGTGTCGAGGTAGGCGACGCTACCGCTCATCGTCACGGAGCTCGGCCAGCGCCTCGGTAGGCACCATCGCTCCGGAAGGGGACCGCGGCAGGCCCCGCGACCGGAGCAGGGACTGCAGATCGTCCGACGGCTCCGTGGCACGACCCTCGGTCACCAGCTGCTCCAAGGGCCCACCCCGCAACGGGACGAGGCGGGCCACGGGGCGGCCCCGGTCCGTCACCGTCACCACCTCGCCAGCGGCCACCCGCTGGAGCAGCGCACTGGCCCGCTGACGCAGGGCTCGCACTCCCACCGTCTCACCCATTGTGTACACATGGTAGCACATCGGTCCTGTCACCTCGACCGGTGCCGGCCCCAGGTGGACCGAGCCCGATGCCGGACCCACGCCGCCAGACGGCCCGTCGGTAGGCTGCGGTCCCATGACCCCGCCCGGACTCCCCCCTCCCCCGCCCACCGGCGTCTCGGCCCTGGCTCCAGGCTCCTACGAGGGCTCGGTGGTGGTGGTGACCGGAGGTGGCACCGGCCTCGGCAAGTCCATCGCCACCGAGTTCGGCCGGCTGGGTGCCGCCGTCGGCATCCTCAGCCGGGACGAGGGGCACCGGTCCGCCGGGGTGGCGGCCGTCGGGGCGGCGGGCGGCACCCCGTTTGCCGCCGCCTGCGACATCCGGGACGCCGACTCCATCGCCGGGGCCTTCGACTCGGTGGAGGAGCACCTCGGCCCCATCGACGTGCTGGTCAACAACGCGGCGGGTAACTTCCCGGTGCCGGCCGAGGACATGAGCCCCAACGCCTGGCGCACCGTGGTCGACATCGTGCTGAACGGCACCTACCTGTGCTGCCGGGACCTGGCCCGGCGCCTGATCCCGGCCGGGCGGGACGGGGCCATCGTCAACGTGGGGGCGTCCTACGCCTGGACCGGCGGGCCGGGCTTCGCCCACTCGGCGGCGGCCAAGGCCGGCGTCAAGAACCTGACCGAGACCCTGGCCGTCGAGTGGGCCCCCTACGGGATCCGGGTCAACGGGCTCGTCCCCGGGCTCATGCCCCACGAGGACGAGGTGGCCGCCATCGCGGCCGTACCGGGTAAGTACGAGGGCCAGGACTCGAGGGTGCCGGCCGGACGGGTGGGCTTCCCACGGGAGCTGGCCTGGGCCGCCACCTACCTGTGCTCGCCCTACGCCACCTACATCAGCGGCCACTCGCTGGTGGTCGACGGGGCCAACTGGCAGCGCCGGCACACCGTCCAGCCGCCCTTCACCCCCATCCGCGAGCAGCTCGGCAGGCCGCCCTTCGACGCGGATGCCGGTCGCCCGAAAGGAGCCACCCCATGAGCAGCCTGAGCCCCGAGGACCAGCGCCTGGTCACCCTGGAGGTGCACGGCCCGGTCGCCGTCATCACCAACAACCGGCCCGAGAAGCACAACGCCATGAGCGACGAGATGGACCGCCGGCTCTTCGAGGTCCTGGCCGAGGTGCACGAGATGCCCGATCTGCGGGCCATCGTGTGGCGGGGGGAGGGCAAGTCGTTCTCCTCGGGCCGGGACACCGACCAGCTGGGCCTGCGCACCGAGGACATCTCCGACCTCGAGTTCATCGAGCGGGGCCACCGCCCGTCCCAGATGTTCTTCACCATGCCGTGCCCGATCATCTGCGCCCTCAAGGGCTGGGTCATCGGCGGGGCGTTCGAGCGCTCGCTCCTGTGCGACATCCGGGTGGCCGCGGTGGGAACCAGGATGGTGCTGCCCGAGGTGGTCCACGGGGTCATCCCCGACACCGGGGGCATGGCCCGGCTGTTCCAGATGGTGGGGCACGGGGTGGCCGCCGACCTGGCCCTGACCGGCCGGGTGATGACCGCCGAGGAGGCGCTGACCCACGGGGTCATCAGCCGGCTGGTGGCCGACGAGGCCGAGCTGGACTCGGTGACCCTGGCCATGGCCGAGACCATCGCCGCCGCCCCGGCCTTCACCGTCAAGATGGCCCGCCGCACCCTCTACAGCCTCGGGGTGCCTGAGGTCCAGCGCTCCATCGCCGAGGAGGCGGTGGCCCAGTCCATGGTGTTCGCCTCCCGCGACTACGCCGAGATGAAGGCGTCGCGGGCCGAGGAACGACCGCCGGTCTACCAGCGGCGCTGACCGGATCCGGCGGGCCCCACCCCTGGTGGAAGTAGGACCCGGCTGGGTACACTCGAACGGTGGCGGGCCAGGGCGTCATGATCGGTCGGGACGCGGAGCTGAGGGCGGTCGGACGGCTACTCGACGAGGGCCGGAGCGCGACGGTGGTGGGGCCTCGCGGCATCGGCAAGACCCGCCTGCTGCGCCAGGTCGTCGAGCAGCTGAGGACCGACCCGGCCGTCCATGTCTGCGAGGTGGTGGCCACCGACGCCTCCCGGTCCACCCCTCTCGGAGCACTGGCCGTCCACCTCCACGGGGCACCCCCGGGCGTCGACGATCTCATCCGGGTGCAGCGAGCCCTGGTGGATCAGGCCGGTGGGGCGCGCCTGGTCCTGGTGGCTGACGATGCCCACCTCCTCGACGACGCCTCGGCGGTCATCCTGCATCAGCTCACGGCAGCCGGCCGGGCCCAGGTGGTGGCGTCGGTGCGCACCGGCACGGTGCCGTCGACCGCCATCACCGCCCTGGTCGAGTCGGGCCACGGCCGGACCGTGGCCCTGCCTCCCCTGGACCCCGACGCCGTGGCCGACCTCACTGCTTCCCTCCTCGACGGCGAGGTGACCCGCGAGCTGGCCCACCGGGTCTGGACCATGAGCGAGGGCAATCCCATGCTCGTCACCCTGGTCATCCAGACCGGGGTGGAGTCGCACACCCTGGAGAGGAGAGATGGCGTGTGGACCGGCACCCTCGCCGGCGACGACCGCCTGATGGTCGCCGTCGAGGAGCGGCTGGCCCGGTTGGACCCGGCCGAGCGGGAGGCCGTCGAGGTCCTGGCCCTCACCGAACCCCTGGAGGGGGCGGTGGTGCACCGGCTCATCCCCGCGTCGGTCCTCGAGTCACTCCGCCGCCGGAAGATCGTGGTGGCCATCGACGGAGCCGCCGAGCCCCGGTGGCGACTGGCCCGGGCCATCGACGGAGAGGGGGCCCGACGCCGCCTGGCCCCCGGGCGGCGCGAGCAGGTCGTCGGCGAACTGGCCACGGCCCTCGGCGCCGCCGGGCCGGCCGAAGCCGAACTCCTCCTGCGCGTGGCGGTCTGGGGCGCCACTGTCGCGTGCCCGCTCTCCCCCGAGGTCCTGGTGAGGGCGGCCGGTGTGGCGCGAGGTCGCGACCTCGGAAGTGCCGTCCACCTGCTCCGTGCCGCAGTGGCGGCCGGGGCGCCACCCACCGCGGCCGTCGAGCTGGCGCAGGTCCTCACCCTGGCGGGAAGGATCGACGAGGCCACCGAGGTGCTGACCGAGTTCGAGTTCGGCGGCCGGTCACCGTCGGAGCGGGCCTTGACCACCGCGCTGTTGGCCACCGGTCTCATCTGGACCGTGCAACGGCCGGCGGCGGCGCACTCGCTGCTGGCCGAGGCGCGCCGGTCGATCGGCGATGACCCGACGCTCGGGGCCGTCCTCGACGCCACCGGGTCCGCCGCCCACCTGCTCCAGGCGGAGCTGGGGCCGGCTGAGCGCTCCGGCACACGGGCCCTGTCCACTCCGGGGCTGCCCGACGAACTGGCCGTGCAGTCCGCCGCCACCGTGGCCGTGGCCCTAGCCTTCCGGGGCGCGGCCCGGCGCGCCCTGGAGCTGGTCGAGGCCTGGACCCCGACGGCGACCCGCCTGGCCGCCACCGCGCCTCCCATGGCTGCCGGGGTCCAGGCCGGCCGGTGGACCGCCCAGCTGATTCTGGGTGACCTGGAAGCACTGGAGGAGTCGGCCGGTGCCGCCCTCACCCGGGCCATCGGCGTCGGTGATCCCCTGGTCCACGTCCGGGCGGCCCAGGCCCTGGCCCAGTCCGCCGTGCTCCGTGGCCGCCCGGCGCAGGCCGCCGCCCTGCTCCGGGAGGTGCTGGCGGTCCTCGGGAACTTCGACCGGATGTTCCGGGCCTGGAACCTGGTCCTGCTGTCCGAAGCCCTGGCCATCGGGGGCCGACCGGCGGAAGCGCGACGGGCCCTCCTCGACGCCGAGGGTCCCGAGCCCCTGGCCGCCATCTTCGTGGCCGACCGCTATCGGGCCGAGGCCGCCGTCCTGGCCGCCGAGGGCCTCCTGACCGACGCCGTGGGGGTGGCGAAGACCGGGGCCCACTGGGCCGCCCGGCGCGGCCTGGTCGTGGCGGCCCTGCGGAGTTGGCATGACGTGGCCCGGTTCGGGGGGACCCCACCGAGGAGAGAGGTGGCCGCCCTACCCGCCGTGGACGGGCCCCTCGGGAGGGCCTGCCGCGACCATATCGAGGCCCTGGTTCTCGCCGACGGGGCGCGCCTCGACGGCGTGGCCGCGGCGTTCGCCTCGTGCGGTGCTCTGTTGTTGTCGGCCGAGGCCGGCGCGGCTGCAGCCCGGGCCCACCGGCAGGCGGGCAGGGCCCGCGAGGCCGCGGCCTCCGCTCATCGGTGGCGGGTCGGGCTCGAGGCAGGCGACCTTCCGGCCACGCCGGCCCTGCGCCTGCCCTCGCCCGACGGTCCCCCTCTGACCGGCCGGGAACACGAGGTGGCGCTGCTGGCGGCGCGTGGGCTCTCCGACCTGGCTATCGCCGGCCAGTTGGGCATCTCGGCGCGGACCGTGGCCACCCACCTGTCCCGGGTGTACATGAAGCTCCACATTGACGGCCGCAAGGAGCTGGGCCCGGTCTTCGACCCCATCTCAGGGGCGTCTGCGTAGTCCACTACTGACGACCCCGGCGTCCCCGATCCGTAACGTCAGCCCCCTGAAGCCACTGAGCCATGGGAGGCAGGACATGCAGACGCAGGCGACAAAGACGCGGTTCCTCACCAGACGATCGGTGCTCCTCGGGGCGGCCGTCCTCGGACTGATCGCCATCCCCGGGGTGGCCACCGCCACCATCCCCAACGCCGGCGGCGTGATCAACGCCTGCTACACCAGGAGCGGCGGCACGCTGAGCGTGATCGACGCATCGGTGCGCAACTGCAAGCCCAACCAGACCGCCCTGTCGTGGAACGTGGCCGGTGCCCCGGGGGCACAGGGCCCTGCCGGTGCGCAGGGTCCCGCCGGTGCGCAGGGTCCCGCCGGTGCGCAGGGGGCCACCGGCGCCCAGGGGCCCCAGGGGGCGACCGGGGCCGCCGGCATCAGCCACGCCTACTACGCCTTCAATCCTTCGGACCAGTACCTGGACGGCCTGACCGAGGTGGGGCAGATCTTCCCGCCGGCCGGCACCTACGAGGTCACCTCCGTCGGTGCGGTCGAGGATCCCAACAACGACGCCGGGGAGACCTGCGTGCTCCAGACCCACTCGGTGCTGACCAACACCTCGACGGTGATCGACACCACTGAAGTGGACACCTTCGGGATCCTCGGCGGGATCAGCGTGTCGGCCCGTAACGCCAGCGCCTCGTTCTCGCTCTCGGCCATCGTCACCATCCCGAGCCTGACCTCGCTGCAGACGGTGTGCTCAGCCGACGACAATCCCGACAACGCCGATGCCAACAACGTCAGCCTGACCGCACTGGCCGTCGGGGCGGTGAACTGAGGTCCTGGCGGGGAATTGAGGTCGGGGCGGGACGAAGGAGGGTCACCCCGGTCCGCGTTCGGGGCGAACTCCGGTTCGCGCCCGGCGCGCTCCGGGTAGAACCGACCGGGTAGAGACGATCGAGCGCCCCCGGCCACCTGTCCGGGGCCTCCCCCCCCACTGCCCAGGAGGATCCGTGACCACCGCCGACCAGTCCACCCAGCCCATTCACCACTCCGGCACCTTCACCATCGGCGACCGTGAGGTGCACCGCCTCGGCTACGGCGCCATGCAGATCACCGGGACCGGGGTGTGGGGTGAGCCCGCCGACCGCGACGAGTGCCTCCGGGTCCTTCGCCGCGCCGTCGAGCTCGGGGTGGACCTCATCGACACCGCCGACTCCTATGGCCCCGAGGTGTCGGAGAACCTCATCTTCGAGGCCCTCCACCCCTATCCCGACGACCTGGTCATCGCCACCAAGGCCGGCCTGACCCGCCAGGGCCCGGGCCAGTGGCTGCCGGTGGGCCGGCCCGAGTATCTGCGCCAGCAGTGCGAGATGAGCCTGCGCCGGCTCGGGGTCGACCGCATCGACCTCTTCCAGCTCCACCGCATCGACGCCAAGGTGCCGGTCGAGGAGCAGTTCGGACTGCTGGCCGACCTGGTGACCGAGGGCAAGGTCGGTGCCGTCGGTCTCAGCCAGATCAGCGTGGACGAGCTGACCGCGGCCCGGGCCGCCATCCACGTGGCCACGGTGCAGAACCTCTACAACCTGACCGATCAGTCGTCGGCCGACGTGCTCGACGCGTGCACCGCCCTGGGGATCGGGTTCATTCCCTGGTTCCCCATCGCCGCCGGGGCCCTGGCCCAGCCGGGCGGACCGGTGGACGCCATCGCCAAGGAGACCGGGTCCACCCCGTCCCAGGTGGCCCTGGCCTGGCTCCTGCACAAGTCGCCGGTGATGCTGCCCATCCCCGGCACCAAGTCGGTCGACCACGTGGAGGAGAACTGCCGGGCCGCCACGCTCGAGCTCACCGCCGACCAGCTGGCCTCGCTGGACGACGCGGTCGCCTGACGGCGGGGGGCGACGGCCCGGTCCTGCCCCCATCGAGGGATCCACTCCAGGGCCCGGTCGGCCCGGATCCACCGCTGCGGCGTCTCACGAGAAGGTCCGAGGTCCGGCGCGGCTGAGCCGGACGGGGAGGAATCAGCCCGGTTCGATTCGGACGGCGTGGGCCTGCGAGGCAGGGCGGCGAGGTCCCCGACGTCGCCCGTGAGTACGACGCCGCCGGGCCAGGTGCCGCGGTTCGCCGGCACGACGGGCGAGATCCGGCGGCAGGTCCGTCCGGACATCACAGGTCTTGAGCAGCCGGTTCACGGTCGCATCCTCGCGCTGACGTCCTGTGATCACTTCGGCGAGCACGACCGACGGCTCGTGGGGAGGCCATGATCCCTCACGGACCAAGGCACGGATGGCGACCACCGACTCCTGATTCCGCCGGGCGAGATAGCGACTGCACCCTGGAGGAGCGCCGGGGCAGGAAGCTGGCGCTCCTCGACCTCGCAGTCCAGCCCCTCGGGGAGGTACACCTGCAAGCGTGGCATATGCCTACGTATCCGCCTATCAATCATCACGGGAAACGAACCCTTGGCGTGAGCGTTCCCCTCGCGGAGCCGGGAAAGCCCCGGTCCCAATCGTGGGGTCAGACCGCACCGAAGACCAGCGGGGCGGAGCGCACGCCGGCGATGACCGGCGAGGCGGTGCGCACCACGGGACCGGCCGGCTCGACCGAGCCGAACCGGGCCAGCAGCTCCTCCAGCAGGATCCGACCCTCGAGCCGGGCCAGGACGGCACCGATGCAGAAGTGGGGACCGAACCCGAAGGCCACATGGGGGTTGGGGTCCCGGGCGGCGTCGAACCGGTCGGCCGTGGGTCCGAACACCGACTCGTCCCGGTTGGCCGAGGCGTAGAGCATGAGGACCGGTGCGCCGGCACCGAGATGGCGTCCACCCAGCTCGACCGGCTGGGTGGTGGTGCGCATGAAGGCCACCACCGGTGTGGTCCACCGCAGCATCTCCTCGACCGCCAGCCCCAGGGCACGGGGTGTCGAGGAGCCGAACCGGGCCCGCAGCGCCTCCCACTCCCCCGGCTCTTCGGCCAGTCCGACCAGGCCACCCGACATCATGTTGCGGGTGGTCTCGTTCCCGGCCACCAGGAGCTGGACCAGGAACATGCCCAGCTCGGCGTCGGTGAGCCGATCCCCGTCGACCTCGGCGGCGCCCAGTTCGGAGATGATGTCGTCCCGCGGGTTGGCCCGGCGGTCGGCCGCCGCGGCCAGGAGGTAGCCGACCATCTCCCCGCTGAGTGCCATCCGCTCCTCCTCGGGCCAGTCCGTGGCCCCGGGAATGACCGCCTCGGACCAGCGGAAGAACCGTGGCCACTCCTCCTCGGGCACCCCCAACAGGTCGCTGATGACCTGGAGCGGCAGCGGGACGGCCACGTCGGCCACGATGTCGACCGGCGTGCCGGGCTCGATGGCGTCCACCAGGGCCCGGGTGCGCGCCCGGATCCCGTCCTCCAGGGCACGCATGAACGAGGGGCGGAATCCCGGTTGGACCAGCGTGCGGTACCGGGTGTGGTCGGGGGGATCGGTGTGCATCATGGTCGGCGGCGTGGCGTACTCGGCGCCGATCTCCATGGTCATGATCCCCTTGCCCGAACAGAAGGTGTGGGGGTCCCGCGAGACCGTGATGACGTCGGCGTGGCTGCTCACCACCCAGAATCCGCCGGCCTCGCTCCAGGCCACGGGGGCCTCGGCCCGGAGCCGGGCGTAGGCGGGGAACGGGTCGCCGGCGTAGAACTCGTCGTCGAGGAGTGGGGCGGTGAGCTCGTCCTCGGCCTGGCTGGTCGTCATGAAGGTTCCCTCCCTGGGCTCAGTCTGTCGGAGGCGGGGTGGGAGTGCCACTCATCCGGGCGGGCGGGCGTGACCGTCTTCCTCAGAATATGTGTATGCCATAGCGATTCCGAGAGACACAACGGCCGGTGGGGCGACCGGCGGGGCGGGCACAGCCCGGCACCCCGGTCACCTGGCCGCCGGCCACTCCGCCGGCCACTCTGCCGGCCACTCCGCCGGCTCAGGCCGGGAGCGCCTCCAGGGCCTGGTGCAGGTCGCCGATCAGGTCGGCCGCCAGCTCCAGTCCCACGGACAGGCGGAGGAGGGCCGGGTCGACGGCCAGCGGCGAGCCGGCCAGCGAGGCGTGGGTCATACGGTGCGGGTGGTCGACCAGCGACTCGACGGCGCCGAGCGACTCGGCCAGCGTGAAGACCCGGGTGGCGTTGGCGACCGCCACGGCGGCCGCCTCGCCGCCTCGCACGGTGAACGAGACCATGCCGCCGAACGCCCGCATCTGGGCCCGGGCCGTGGCATGGCCCGGGTGGTCGGGCCGGCCCGGGAAGTAGAGCCGCTCGACGGCCGGATGGGCGGCGAGGGCATCGGCCACCGCGGCGGCGTTCTGGCAGTGGCGGTCCATGCGCACCGCCAGCGTCTTGATGCCCCGCAGGACGAGGAAGCAGTCGAACGGCCCGGGCACCGCGCCGGTGGCGTTCTGGAGGAAGGAGATCCGCTCGGCCACCGCCTCGTCCGATGTGGCGACGAACCCTCCGACCACGTCACTGTGCCCGCCCAGGTACTTGGTGGTGGAGTGGACCACGATGTCGGCGCCGACGGCCAGCGGTCGTTGGAGGTAGGGCGTGGCGAACGTGTTGTCCACGACGACCAGCGCATCCCGGCCGTGGGCCACCTCCGCCACGGCGGCGATGTCGGTGACCTGGAGCCGGGGGTTGGACGGGGTCTCCAACCAGACCATCCGGGTGGTCGGCCGCCATGCCGCATGGAGGCGCTCGGCATCGGACAGGTCGATCGCGGTGAACTCCAGGCCGGTGAGGGAGTGCACCCGGTCGAGCAGTCGGAAGGTGCCGCCGTAGAGCTCGTCGCCCACGATCACGTGGTCGCCCGGCTCGAGACAGCGGAACACGGCGTCCTCGGCGGCCAGACCGCTGGCGAAGGCGGTCCCGTGGCTGGCCCCCTCGAGGTCGGCGAGGCAGGTCTCGAGGGCGGTCCGCGTCGGGTTTCCGGACCGGCTGTACTCGTAGGCCTGGTCGGCGCCGACCTCGCGCTGGGCGAACGTCGACGTCTGGAAGATCGGCGTCACCACCGCGCCGGTGGACGGCTCGGGAGGCTGCCCGGCGTGGATGGCCCGGGTCTCGAACCCGAGCCCGACCGACGGCTGCTCCCCGTCCTCCCCGGTACCCGACGGTGGGACGCCCCCGCCCGCCATCTAGTGGCTCCCGAGGAAAGCCAGCAGGTCGGACCGGGTCAGGATCCCGATGGGGTGCCCGCCCTCGAGGACCAGCACGGCGCTGGTGCTCTCGAGCCGGGCGGCGATGCCCTCGACCGTCTCGCTGTGGCCCACCGTGGCCATGGCCGGGCCCATCACCGAGCCCACCGGCTGGTCGAAGGCCTGCGGATCGTGCAGCGTGTGCTCGAGCAGCTGCCGGTCGGAGACCGCTCCCACCACCTCG
>Ga0302196_10005991_pt1 | contig 10800 bp, 8 predicted proteins | sample II_Bog_N1_3_FD_198794 | JGI IMG/M metagenome (GOLD analysis project Ga0302196, IMG submission 198794) | Peat permafrost microbial communities from Stordalen Mire near Abisko, Sweden - II_Bog_N1_3 | ecosystem: Environmental > Terrestrial > Soil > Wetlands > Peat | place: Sweden: Abisko, Stordalen...
TGATCTGGCCCTGGGCGGGGTGGCGGGCGTCATGGGCGGTGAGGGCGTAGCCGTCGGCGAAGCGGGTGACGGCCGAAACCGCGACGCCCTTGTCCAGCCGCACCTGCTTGGCCAGGAACAGGGCCAGCGGCGTCATGCCCAGCGCGTAGCGATTGGTGGTCTTCAGCCGCGGATTGGCGACCATCACCGTCGAGCCGTCGGACACCACCAGCACGCCGGAGGGAGGGTCATAGGCGAACCGGGCGCGGCCTGGCCGCTTGAGATAGAGGTCCCCATGGCTGACCCCGCCTTTGGCGTCGGTCTGCTCGAAGCGTCCCTTGATCTCGTCCAGGCTCTGCAGGTAGTCGCTGGCCTTGTCCACCAGGGCCTTGTCGTCGGCCGACAAGGGCGCCGGCGCTTCGGCCCAGGCCGGCGCCGCCGCGGCCAAAGACAGTAGCCCGGCGATGAGGCCGCGGCGATCCAGCGTATACAGGCCCAAGTCGGCGTCTCCCATCGGTTCCGCCCTTCCTATAGGCCAGCCCCGCGCGCCTATCGAGGCCGGATCGGGGCGGATTTGTGGAACGCCTAGCTCGGCGGCGGCCCGGCCAGGATGTCACGCTTGCCCGCGTGGTTGGCGGCGCTGACCACGCCCTCCTGCTCCATCCGTTCGATCAGCGAGGCGGCGCGGTTGTAGCCGATCTGCAGGCGGCGCTGGATGTAGCTGGTCGAGGCCTTGCGATCGCGGGTCACGACGGCCACGGCCTGGTCGTACAGGTCGTTGCCGCCGCCATCGCCGCCGGGGCCGATCATGCCGTCCAGCTCGGCGTCGTCCTCGCCGCCGGCGGTGACGTCTTCAAGGTATTGCGGCTCGCCCTGATCGCGCAGGAACTTGGCCACGGCCTCGACCTCGCCATCAGAGACGAACGGCCCGTGCAGGCGGGTGATGCGCCCGCCCCCGGCCATGTAGAGCATGTCGCCCTGGCCCAGCAGCTGCTCGGCGCCCTGCTCGCCCATGATGGTGCGGCTGTCGATCTTGGAGGTGACCTGGAAGCTGATCCGGGTCGGGAAGTTGGCCTTGATGGTGCCGGTGATCACGTCGACCGAGGGCCGCTGGGTGGCCATGATCAGGTGGATGCCGGCCGCCCGCGCCATCTGGGCCAGGCGCTGGACCGCGCCTTCGATGTCCTTGCCCGCCACCAGCATCAGGTCGGCGACCTCGTCGATCACCACCACCAGATAGGGCATGGGTTCGGGGCGCAGCTTTTCCTCCTCGTAGACCGGCCGTCCCTGCTCGTCGAACCCGGTCTGCACGGTGCGAACGAAGTGCTCGCCCTTGGCCTGAGCTTCCAGCGCCTTTTCGTTGTAGCCGGCGATGTTGCGGACGCCGATCTTGGACATCCGCCGATAGCGGTCCTCCATTTCGCGCACGGTCCACTTCAGCGCCACGATCGCCTTCTTCGGGTCGGTCACCACCGGCGCCAGCAGGTGGGGAATGCCGTCGTAGACCGACAATTCCAGCATCTTCGGATCGATCATGATCATCCGGCACTGGTGCGGCGCCAGGCGATAGAGGATCGACAAGATCATGGCGTTGACGCCCACCGACTTGCCCGAGCCGGTGGTCCCGGCGATCAGCAGGTGGGGCATCTTGGCCAGGTCGGCGATATAGGGCTCGCCGCCGATGGATTCGCCCAGGGCCAGGGGCAGGGCGTGACCGGTGCGGTCGTACTCGGACGACGACAGCAGGTCGCGCAGATAGACCGTCTCGCGCTGGTTATTGGGCAGCTCGATGCCGATGGCGTTGCGGCCGGAAACCACCGACACGCGACAGGCGGCGACGCTCATGGAGCGGGCGATGTCGTCGGAGAGGGCGACGACCCGCGCCGACTTGACCCCGGCGGCCGGGACCAGCTCATAGAGGGTGACCACGGGGCCGCGGCGGATCTGGTCGACCGTGCCCTTGACGCCGAATTCCGCCAGCACCGCCTCAAGCATGCGGGCGTTCTGGCGCAAGGCGTCCTCGTCGAAGCTGGCCGAACGCGGCTTGGGCTTGGCCAGCATGGCCAGCTCCGGCAGGTGAAAGCCGCCGGGCTGGACGAAGTCGAAGGCCTTCTGACTTTCGCGCTGCTCGCGGTCGGACGCCTTGCCCGGCGCCCGTGGCGCCTTGACCAGCGGCGCGGCGACCGGCGGGGCGATCAGGGTGTCCTCCGGCGGCGGCGCCAGGACGGGTTCGGCCGGCTTGGCGCGGGCGCGAACCGCCGGCTCGGCGCGTTTGGGCGAGGCCTGTTTGGCGGCCGCCTGGGCCGCGACCTTCGGTTCCGGCGCGCGCGGGCGCTCAAGCCAGGCTCCAAGGCCGCTGAAATCGAGTTTGCCGACGCCCAGCGCGTACCAGAGCAGCGCCAGCCCGCCGAGACCCAGGACCGTCGCCGCGATCAGGGTCGCGCCGGGAATCCGGGCGAAGGCGAGCACGCCAGCGACCCCGTGCAGCAGGGCGTCGCCCCAGAATCCGCCAAGGCCGCGGGCCAGGGGCCAGCTGGCGGGCGGCGCGGGCGCCGCGAGCAGGCCGCTGATGGCCAGCACGCCGGCGATCCCGGCCAGCGCGCGGCGGCGCGCGATCCAGCGGGAGGCCGCCGGCTCGCGGTCGGCGACGCGCGCGATGCCCGACAGCACCATCATCACGGCCACGACCCAGGCGCTCAGGCCCAGGGATTGCAGCGCCAGATCGGCGATGTCGGCGCCGGGGCCGCGCAGAAGGTTGTGGGCCGCCTCGCCCGAAGAGGCGTTCCAGCTCGGATCGCTGGCGTCATAGCTGGCGAAGGCCAGCACCAGGCTCGCGCCCACCGCGGCGATCACCCCGCCGCGGAACCGCGCCGAGGTCGGATGGTCCCAGCCGGCCCGCGCCACCGCCGCCGCCCATTGAACCCCCGTCGGTCGCGCAACCCTGGCCATTCTTGCCCCGCTCCATTCAGTCGAACCGATGGTTTCGGCCAAGAGGGTTAAAAGGCGTTTACGACGGAGCCCGGGCGGCCGGTTACGCACAATCAATTTGCATCTTATCGGCGGGCCGGGCGCGCGCTAAAACCCTCCGCATGACGGAGGAACGATTCATCGGCGGCTGGACCCGCTCCAGCCTGGCGGCGCGGACGCCGGCGGAGCGCCACGCCATCTGGAAGCGCGCGCGCATGCTGCGCACGGCCGACGGCAACCAGTTGGCGCGGGAGATCGAGCGGCTGGGCCTGCCCTATGAGGAGCCGGAGCGACTGGCCGAAGACGATCCGATGCGGGCCCAGATGGCGGAAATCATTCTCTCGCCAGCGGGGCGCTCGGCCTGCGTGGAAGCGACCCTCGACGGATTGCCGGCCATCGCCGGGGTCGATCCCCTGCTGCATGACGCGTTCGGCCGAGACTATCGTCAGAGCGACGAGGCGGTCGCCACGGCCCAGACCCTTGTGGCCCAGGTGATGGATGAGCTGGGCTATGAACCGGCGGGCAGCAAGCGCCTGCCGTCCCGCTACATCGCCCGCACCGGTGTGTTCTGGAAGCGAAAGACCCCGGCCTGACCTCAGGTCCCGAAAATTCCGGCGCCCCCTTCGGCGCCTTGCGGTCGTTCGGCCGCATCAAGGCCCGGCCGATCAAGCCGCGCCAGGGCGCCCTGCTGGAAACCCTGCTGCCGCGGATCGCCATCCCGGACGGCCCGATCGATCTTGCCGCGCTGAAACCGCACGCGGCCGAGGTCTGGCTGGAGATCGGCTTTGGCGGCGGCGAGCACATGGCTGCCCAGGCCGGGCGGCGCCCAGACGTGCTCATCCTGGGCGCCGAGCCCTTCCTGAACGGCGTCGCCAGCGCCCTGCGCCATGTTGACGAAGCGGGACTGGGCAATGTGCGTCTACGGCAGGGCGATGCGCGTCAGCTGCTGGCGGACCTGCCGGACGCCAGCCTGGATCGGGTCTTCATCCTTTTTCCCGATCCCTGGCCCAAAACGCGGCACCACAAGCGCCGGCTGATCCAGGCTGACTCGATCGCTGAACTGGCGCGGGCGCTGAAACCAGGCGGCCGCCTGAGATTCGCCACAGACTGGGCGGACTATGGCGCCTGGACGCTGGAACGATTGACGCGGGCGGCTGAATTTCGATGGACCGCCGAGCGGGCGGATGATTGGCGTAGGCCGCCGATCGACCATGTCAGCACGCGTTACGAGCTCAAGCGGCTGGGCGATTGCGAGCCCGTATTTCTGGATTTCGAGCGTCGCTGATCACGACGGCGGACTCAAAGAAATAGACACACTATGAGCTTACTCAATCATTTGCCTCTATTGACGGACGAAACGCCGTGGGCGACGAAGACTCGCCGGAAAAAAATTAACAATTGCGACGGTACGGAAATTTGGTTTTCAGCACTAAAATTCAGCCGGGGCCTTACAGGCTGGTGACGACCTGCCCTAAGACGGGCGAAGTGGTGGCCACCCACGCGGCGATGCGTGAGCGCGATTTCCAAAAATTTACTTCGGAGCTTATTTTCTACTGCTCAAGCTGTGGTTCGGACCATCTTGTAACCCGTGACCGGGTTTGGCTTGAAGGCGACGGCGGCCAGACCCAGGCCAGCTAGGCTCAGGCCAGCCAAGCTCAGGCCAGGAAGTAGGCGATCTCGGCGGCGGCGACCCAGAAGCAGGTGACGAGGGTCAGAATATAGACCCGGTCCCAATGCATCTGGATGCGAGGTCGCCTGGCCGACCCAAGATGAACCGTTTCCATCCCTGATTCCCCAAAAGGGCCCTTCATAGAGGCGGCGGGCTTGATTCTTGCTGAAACCATTAACGCGCGACGCCACCCGCGCAATGGGAAATTTGTCGCACATGCTCAGCTTCGGGACGAATTTTCACCACAACGCGCGCGGGCGCCACATCGAAGAGGCCCGTCCGGCCCCGGACCAATTGAGCCCTGCCGAAGGGCCGCGAAAACGGGGGCTGACAATCGGCCTGCGCGGGGCTATATAGCCGCTCACATCGATCGTTAGCGCTGGATGGCGTTTACGAGCGGCGGCCGAAGAGGCCCGCCGCTTTTTTATTGGCTTGAGACAAAGTGCGCGGAAAGACTACCGAAGACCGTTCCCTGCTCGACCTGCTCGACCCGGTCGCCGAGGCGATGGGGTATGAGATCGTGCGCCTGCGGCTGATGAGCGGCACGCGCTCGCGCCGGCTGCAGATCATGGCCGAGGACGCTCACGGCGAAATGAACGTCGACGACTGCGCGCGCCTGTCGCGCGCGGTGTCCGAAGTGATGGACGCGGCCGACCCGATCGATGGCGACTATCTGCTGGAGGTTTCCAGCCCGGGCATCGACCGGCCGCTGACCCGGCTGAAGGACTTCGAGGCCTACGAGGGCCTGCAGGCGCGCATCGAACTCGACCGGCTGGCTGACGGCCGCAAGCGCTTCAAGGGCGAGCTGGCGGGGATCGACGGCGACCACGTCGGCGTCAACCTCGAGGGCGAGACGGAGACGGCGCTGATTCCCTTCTCCTGGATCGTCGAGGCCAAGCTGGTCCTGGACGATGAACTGATGAAGCGCGGCGCCGAGCAGCGCGCGGCGCGCATCCAACCGGACAACACCGAACTCGAAACCCCATCGTCGCCCCACGGGCGAGACGCGAACCTGGAGTAACCCATGGCCCTGTCAGGCATTTCCGCCAACCGGCAAGAACTGTTGCAGATCGCCGACGCGGTCGCCCGCGAGAAGTCGATCGAGAAAGAGATCGTCATCGAGGCGATCGAGGAAGCGGTGCAGAAGGCCGCCCGCTCGCGCTACGGCGCCGAGCACGACATTCGCGTCCACATCGATCCCAAGTCCGGCGAGACCACCATCAAGCGGTTCGTCACCGTGGTCGCCGATGACGAGGAGATCGAGAACACCTACGCCTTCAAGAGCCTCGCCGACGCCAAACGCGACGACAAGGACGCCTTCGTCGGCAAGGTCTATGACGAGATCCTGCCGCCGTTCGAGTTCGGTCGGGTGCAGACCCAGATGGCCCGCCAGGTGGTGACTGGAAAGGTCCGCGAGGCCGAGCGCGAGCGCCAGTACGAAGAGTTCAAGGACCGCGTCGGCGAGATCGTCAACGGCTCCGTCAAGCGGGTCGAATACGGCAACATCGTCGTCGATCTGGGCCGCGGCGAAGGCATCGTGCGGCGCGACCAGGCGATCCCGCGCGAAAACTTCCAGGTCGGCGACCGTATCCGCAGCTACATCTACGACGTGCGCCGCGAGGCCAAGGGCCCGCAGATCATGCTCTCGCGCGCCCACGGCGGCTTCATGGCCAAGCTGTTCGCCCAGGAAGTCCCCGAAGTCTACGACGGCGTCATCGAGATCCGCGCCATCGCCCGCGACCCGGGCAGCCGCGCCAAGATGGCGGTGGTCTCCAACGACTCCTCGATCGACCCGGTCGGCGCCTGCGTCGGCATGCGCGGATCGCGCGTTCAGGCGGTGGTGGCCGAGCTGCAGGGCGAGAAGATCGACATCATCCCCTGGTCGCCCGACGAAGCCGCCTTCCTGGTCAACGCCCTGGCGCCCGCCGAAGTCACCAAGGTGGTGATGGACGAAGAGGACGAGCGCGTCGAGGTCGTGGTGCCTGACGAGCAACTGTCGCTGGCCATCGGCCGCCGCGGCCAGAACGTGCGCCTCGCCAGCCAGCTGACCGGCTGGCAGATCGACATCATGACCGAAAGCCAGGAGAGCGAGCGGCGTCAGCGCGAGTTCGCCGAACGCACCCAGCTGTTCCAGGAAGCCCTGGACGTCGACGAGGTCATCGCCCAGCTCCTGGTCACCGAAGGCTTCGCCACCGTCGAGGACGTGGCCTATGTCGAGCCGCACGAGATCGCCGCCATCGAAGGCTTCGGCGAGGAGACCGCGGAGGAGCTGCAGGCTCGCGCCCGTGACTTCCTCGACCGGGAAGCAGCCGAATATGACGAAAAGCGCCGCGCGCTGGGCGTCGAGGATGCGCTGCTGGAGATCGAAGGCGTGACGTTGCCGGTCTCCGTCCTGCTGGGCGAGGGCGACGTGAAGTCGGTCGAAGACCTGGCCGGCCTCGTCCCCGACGACCTGCGCGGCTACTTCGAGCCTAAGGACGGCGAACGCGTCCGCGTGCCCGGCATCCTGGAAAGCCTGACCCTGACGCCGGATGCGGCCGAGGCGCTGATCATGCGGGCCCGGGTGGCGATGGGCTGGATCGAGCCTGACGCCGAACTGGACGACGAGCTGATCGAGGCCGACTACGCCGAGGAAGAACAGGCGGCGGAGCCGGCGGAGTAGGGCCCTGGGGCCTTATTTGGGGTAGCGAGCGTGAGCCAAACCCCTCCGACAATCGAGACGACCTCGGGCGACGCCGCGACCGGCGACGCGAGCTTGGGCGAAGCCGGCGCTGGCGTGAAGGCGTCGGGGCCGTTGACGCACGCGCAGGCGTCGCGCCAGCGCCGTGACTTGGTCTCCGGCCAGGTGATGGACGAGGCGCGTCTGATCCGTTTCGTCGCCGGCCCCGACGGGCGCGTGGTTCCGGACCTGGCGCGCAAGCTGCCGGGGCGCGGCCTCTGGGTCGCGGCGGACCGCGCCTCGGTGACCGCGGCGGCGAAAAAGGGCGGCTTCGCCCGCGCCGCCAAGGCCAAGTTGACCGCCCAGCCCGATCTCGCCGATCTGGTCGAGGCTCTCCTGCTGAAGCGGGTGCTTGACGGCCTCGGCCTTGCACGCCGGGCAGGCGATCTTATCTTGGGGTTCGAGAAGGTTCAGGCCCAGATCGCCGCCGGCAAATGCGCCTGGCTGATCGAGGCCAGCGACGGCGCCGACGACGGTCGCCGCAAGATGATGCAGGCGGTTCGCCGTCTGCCGAGCCCGCCTCGATTGCTGGGCCTGTTCACTTCGGACGAATTGAGTTTGGCCTTGGGCCTTGGAAATGTGATACACCTCGTCTTCCTTGCGGGACGAGGCGCCGAACGCTGGACGATTGATGTCGAGCGTCTGTCGGGCTTTCGTCCGCTCCTTCCAGCGAGTTGGCGCGAGGAGGCGTAGACGGAACGGTGCGGCCTGACGGCTGCCCCGATCACATTCGGCTATGGATGACCAGGTTGGCGGCCGGCCCATTCGGGGTTCGGCGAGTGAGTAAAGCGAGCGGATGAGCGACGGGAACGACAACGAAAACAACCGCAACGGCGGCGGCCGCGCGCCCTTGACGCTCAAGCCGCGCACGGGCGCCTTGAGCTCGGGCACGGTGAAGCAAAGCTTCAGCCATGGCCGCTCCAAGACGGTTGTGGTTGAAAAGCGGCGGCGCGTCGATGCGCCTCCGGGCGGCCTTGCCGCACCGTCGGCCGCTGAAAAGCGCGCCGTGTTCGAAACCAAGCCGCGCGACGCCGCGCCGGCTCGCCCCGCCGCGCCAGCCGCATCCACTGCGCCCGGCAATCTCAATCTGTCGGCTGAAGAACTTCGCGCGCGCCAACGCGTGCTCGAGGCCGCCCGCGCCGAGCAGGAGCGTCGCGAAGCCGAGCGCGTCCGTGAAGCCGCCCGCCGCGCCGAGGAAGACGCCCGCCGCCGCGAAGCCGAGAAGCCTGTTGCGGCGGCGCCGGCCGCCCCGGTCAATGCCGAAGCGCCCGCCGCTCCCGCCCCTGAACGCCCAGCGCCGGAACGCGTCGCGCCCGAGCGCGTCGCTGAAGCGCCTCGTCCCGCCGCCCCGGTTGCGCGTGAAGCGCCCCGCGAACGCGAAGCGCCGCGCCGCGACGATCGCGGATCGACCACGACCTATCGACCCGAGCGCCCGACCGTCAACTACGGCCAGCGCGTCGCGGACACCTCGCGTCCGGAACGCGAGGCCGGCTTCACCCCGCGTCCGCCCCGCGACGCGCGACCCGACCAGCGACCCCAGGGCGATCGCCCGCAACGCGCCGGTGAGACCGTGCGCTATTCGGCCCTGGCGCCGCGCCCCGCGCCTGGCCGCGATGGCGGCCGTCCGGGCGGACCGCGGGCGCCCGGAATGGGCCGCCCGACGGAAGCGCCGGCCACGCCTGAGATTCAACGGGCCACCCGCCAGGCCCCGCGGCCCAGCGCCGTCGTCGATCGCGCGCCGGATGACGATGAAGATTCGGCCCGCCGCGGCAACAAGGCCGCGCCTGGCAAGGCCGTCAGCCGGGTCAAGGGCGCGCCGCAGCGTCGCGAAGGCCGCCTGACCATCCAGGCCGTGGCCGGCAACGATGACGAGGCGGTCGAACGCATGCGTTCCCTGGCCTCGGTGCGCCGGGCCCGCGAACGTGAACGTGAAAAACGCAAGGGCGGCTCGCAGGAGCAGGCCAAGGCCGCGCGCGAAGTCGTCATTCCCGACGTCATCACCGTGCAGGAGTTGGCCAACCGGATGGCCACCCGCGGCGTCGAGGTGATCAAGTTCCTGATGCGTCAGGGCCTGATGCTCAAGATCAATGACGTGATCGATTCCGACACCGCCGAGCTGGTCGCCACCGAATTCGGCCACACGGTTCGCCGCGTCTCCGAGTCCGACGTCGAAGAAGGCTTCCTGGCCGCCGAGGATCTGGACGACCACCTGCTGCCCCGTCCGCCGGTCGTGGCGGTGATGGGTCACGTCGACCACGGCAAGACCAGCCTGCTTGACGCCTTACGCGCCACCGACGTCGCCGCCGGCGAGCATGGCGGCATCACCCAGCATATCGGCGCCTATCAGGTCCGCCTGCCGGACGGCGAGCGCGTCACCTTCCTCGACACCCCCGGCCACGCGGCCTTCTCGGCCATGCGCGCCCGCGGCGCCAATGTCACCGACATCGTGGTGCTGGTGGTGGCGGCCGACGACGGCGTCATGCCCCAGACCATCGAGGCGATCCATCACGCCAAGGCGGCCGGCGCCCCGATCATCGTGGCGGTCAACAAGATCGACAAGCCCGACGCCGACTCCACCCGCGTGATCAACGAGCTGCTGCAGCACGAGATCGTGGTCGAATCCCTGGGCGGCGAAACCCAGCTGATCGAGGTCTCCGCGACCAAGAAGATCGGCCTGGACCACCTGATCGAGGCCATCCTGCTGCAGGCCGAGCTGATGGATCTGCGCGCCAACCCCGACCGATCGGCCGAGGGGGTGGTGATCGAATCCAAGCTGGACCGCGGACGCGGCGTCGTCGCCACCGTCCTGGTCAAGCGCGGCACCCTGCGCCGGGCCGACATCATCGTCGCCGGCTCGAACTGGGGCCGCGTGCGCGCCCTGATCAACGAGCGCGACGAACAGGTGCCGACAGCCGGGCCGTCCGAGCCGGTCGAGGTGCTCGGCCTGGACGGCACCCCCGATCCCGGCGAACCCTTCGCCGTGGTTGAAAACGAGGCCCGCGCCCGCGAGCTGACCGAATACCGCATCCGCCAAAAGCGCGAACGCTCGATCGTGCCGGTCGGCGCGACGGCCGCCTCCTCGCTGGCCGATATGATGGCCAAGCTGCAGGACAAGCGGGTTTCCGAGCTGCCCTTGATCATCAAGGGCGACGTTCAGGGATCGGTCGAAGCCATCGTCAGCTCGCTGGACAAGATCTCGACCGACGAGGTCCGCGCCCGGATCATCCATTCCGGCGCCGGCGCCATCAACGAGTCCGACGTCATGCTCGCCAAGGGCTCCGGCGCGCCGATCCTCGGCTTCAACGTCCGCGCCTCGAAACAGGCCCGCGATCTCGCCGAGCGCGAGGGCGTCGAGATCCGCTACTACGCGATCATCTACGACCTGCTGGACGACATCAAAGGCGTGCTCTCGGGCATGCTGGCGCCGATCCAACGCGAAACCCTGCTGGGCAACGCCGAGGTGCTG
>Ga0302196_10006005_pt1 | contig 10785 bp, 5 predicted proteins | sample II_Bog_N1_3_FD_198794 | JGI IMG/M metagenome (GOLD analysis project Ga0302196, IMG submission 198794) | Peat permafrost microbial communities from Stordalen Mire near Abisko, Sweden - II_Bog_N1_3 | ecosystem: Environmental > Terrestrial > Soil > Wetlands > Peat | place: Sweden: Abisko, Stordalen...
CTCGACGTCCCCGGGCCCGCCGCTCCCGTGGTCCCGGGCCTGGCCGAGGCCCCGGTCGACGGAGAGGTCATCGTGGCTGCTCCACCGTGGCCACCGATCGGTCCCACCGTGCCGCCACGGGCGGCGACCGCCGTGGGGCGCGGGGAGGTGGAACCGGAGGTCCGGCAACCGCTCGCCCGGGCACAGGGCACCGGTAGCCCACCGGGGGTGACCGCCCCCGATACGGCCGCGGCGTCGGACGGCGCGGCTACGCCCGTTGCCGCACCGCTGGATCCCGTCCCCGGATAGCTCCCGGCCGTGTCCACCGTGGCCGTGGACACCACCAGGACGACGATGAGCACGAGCACGCCCACGATCGCAGCCACAAGCTTGCGTTCTCTGCCCACCGTGCCCCTTCGTCCCTCACCCTGACCACGACCAGTGTCCCACCACAGGGCGGCCGACGCACGTGTGGCGGCGATGGACGCCCGGGCTGGCCATGGCCAGGGTGGTCAGCGCCAGCCCCGGGGTGTGGGTCGGGTAGAACAGGGGTAGTGGTGGACGAGGGCCGTCCCTAAGCTTGCATCCATGGGCAGGGTGCGACGGCGGCGCTTCCGTTGATGGCCGTGCACGGGCGCAGGAATGCCATCGGCACGGTCGCATTGGTGGTCACGGTGGCTGTGGTCGTGGCCTCCCTCACCGTGGCCGTGGCATGGATCTTGCTACCATCCCCCCGCATAGCCGACCGCCCGACCGCTGCCTCCGACACGCCTCTCGTGCAACACCTGGCCGTACCGGCGTACGTCGATCCGGTGGCCGCCGTCTCGTCGTGGGAGCAGCTCAGCGCCTCAGCGCCGGGGGCGGTCGGGATCGTGGTGGCCAATGTGGCCAACGGCCCCGGTACCGGGCCGAACGCGGACTGGGCCGCGGTGATCCATGCCGCCCGGGCGTCGGGCAGCCGTGTGCTCGGCTACGTGGACACGGGCTATCTCGGCAGCCCGTCCTTCGCCCACGCCGACGGCCTGCCCACGCGCTCGGGGGCGTTCGGGCCGCAAGCCTGGCTGTCCCAGATCGAGGCGGACATCGATGCGTGGTACCGGTTCTACGGAGCCGACCTCGGCGGCGTCTTCTTGGACCAGGGGACCAGCGCCTGTGGACCGACACCGGGATCGAACCAGTTCGCCGGCGCCTACCGGACCCTCGGGGACCGGCTGCAGGCGGACCGTCCCGGTTCGCTCACGGTCCTCAACCCCGGGATCGCCGTTCCCCGGTGCTATGCCGATGCCGCCGATGTCCTGGTGACCTTCGAGGGCAGCTACGCCAACTACACCGGCACCCCCGACGTCATGGGTCAGGACTACGAGCCCCTGGGCTGGGCGCCCACCGGCGCCGACCGGATCTGGCACATCGTCTACGGTGCCGCGTCCTCCGAGGAGATGCGGCACGCCATGGCCCTCAGCCGGCAGCGGGGGGCGGGCTACGTCTACGTGACCGACGCCGGCCTGCCCAATCCCTTCGGCGTCCTGCCCCCGGCCGACTACTGGTCCGCCGAGGTGGCGGCGCGGGGCCGCTGACGCCCTCCTCCTGATGCGCGCTCCCCGGTGAGCGGTCCCGCCGGCGACGACAGGTGCCCCTACGGGCAGGCGGGCTCGGGGCCGACGGTCCTCACACGGCCGAGGCGCTCAGCATCTCGCCCGCCTCGCCCTCGTCGTCGTCGCCACCACCGGCCAGGGCCTCGGACAGGTCCTGGCGGCCCTCGACCCCCAGCTTGCGGTACGCCTTGGCCAGGTGGCCCTCGACCGTCTTCAACGTCACGAAGAGGTCGTCGGCGATCCTCTGGTTGGTGAGCCCCTCGGCGGCCATGCGCACGACGCGGGACTCGGCCGGTGTCAGCGATTCCGGCCCCACGAGACCCAGGCGACGGGGACGGGCCCCTGCGGCCCGCAGTTGCTCGCCGGCCAGCTCCAACAGCTGGTGGGCCCCGCACAGGGAGGCCAGGCTGGCGCCCTGGCGGAGGACGCCGCGGGCCTCCTCCTTGCGGTTCTGGTCGACCAGCGTCGTCCCCAGCGCCACCAGGGCGTGGGCGCGTTCGAGCCGGGCGTCGGAGGTCTCGAGGACGGCCACCGCCTCGGTGAGCAGGGCCACACGCAGGTGGAGGTCCGACGTCGCCGCGGCGGAGGCGCGCAGTGCCATTCCGATGAGGCGGGGTGCACCGAAGGAGCGGGCCAGGCGGAGGTTCTCGTCGGCCAGCTGTCCGGCCCGCTCCCAGTCCTCCTGCTCCACCAGGGCCATGACGGCGTCGGCGCGCCAGGGAACCAGGGCGGGATTGAGCAGTCCGGACCGGGCGGCGGCGTTGCCGGCGGCGGTGAACGCCTCCAGGGCCCGTCCGGCATGCCCCCGGGCCATGAGCAGGCGGCCCCGCTCCATCTGCGACAGCGCACGGAATGCGACGAGCTCGACGCCCCCGGGGTCGGTCACGTCGGACAGGCGCTCGGCGTCGTCGAGCCTGCCCTGTTGCACGAGGACGTCGATGTGGCCGGTCAACGGACGTGGGCCGCGGCCCTCGGCGTCCGGATGCAGACCCTCCTCGGCCCGAGTGCATTCGTCGTCCGCCGCCACCAGCGACCCCTGCCACAACAAGGAGATGGCGGACAGGGCCGAGACCCGCCGTTGGACGAGGAGCGGGTCGGCCGCCGTCGGTCTCGTCAGTGCGGTCCGGAGGACGTCGTCCACCAGGGCGAAGCGATCGGCGCACAGGAGGCCGAACAGGGCGGTGGCCTGGATCCATCCCCCCATCGGTTCGGCGTCGACCAGCTGATCCACGTCGACCAGCTGCTCGAGCGCCACGGCCACGCCGTCGGCCGACAGGTCGGGGGAGGACAGCACGTATCTGAGGCTGACGACCGAACGGGCGCGCCGGGTGGTCGCTGTCCCGTTGTCGCCCGGCTCGGCCAGGAGGGTCCGGAGCCGCTCGAGGCACTCGACCCGCTGATCGACCGAGTCCATCGCCATGGTCAGGGTCAGTTCGAGCTCGATCCTGAGGTCCCGGTCGATCCCGTCGAGCTGGGACCGGAGCTCGAGCAGCGTGGTGAGCATCTCGGCCCTCAGGGTCGGGTCCCCGCCCAGATGGCCGAGCAGGTCGACGCCCACCCTCACCACGGTCTCGCCGTCGAAGTCCCCGAGTTCGATGGCCCTCCGGAGATGGACCAGCGCCAGCGCCCCCCGCTCGGCCGCCTCGGCGGCGGCCAGGTCGAGATACAGGGTGGTGCGCCGTTCGGACAGGGGCGACTCGGCCAGGGCCCGCTCGAGGCAGCGGAGCGCCAGGTCGCCCTGACCGGCGGCCTGGGCCCGACGCCCGATCTGCTGGAGCCGGTCGGCGATGTCGAGGTCGCCGGCGGGCTCGGTGGCCAGCAGGTGCTCGGCCACGGTGGCATCGTCGGCCCCGTGAGCGCCGAGGAGTTGGGCGGCGGCGGCATGGAGCTGTGACCGTCGGACCGTCGGGATGTCGTGGTAGACGGCCCGGCGGATGAGCGGCGACGTGAAGCGCAACGGCCGTTCTGGTTGGAGGAGCTCCATCCGCTGGGCGTCCTCGGCCGCCTGGTCGGCCGTCGGGGCATCCACCATGGCCAGTTGGCGGGCCAGGGTGGGATCGGCCGGCTCGCCGAGCACGGCAGCAGCCTGGAGGAGGTCGCCGGTCGTCACCGGCAGCTGGGCCAGCCGGGCCAGCACGGACTGGGTGATCTTCGGAGCCCGCACTCCTTCGACGGTGGGGGCCATGGCGGTGACGGGGGCCACGGAGGCCCGCAGCAGCGAGGGCAGCAGTGCCTTGAGGAGGAAGGGCGACCCTCCGGTGGCCTCGGTGCACGCCTGCACGAACTCGGGGTCGGGCCGAACCTCGAAGAAGCCGGCCAGGATGGCGTTCACGCTGGCGTCGTGGAGCGGCTCCAGGACGAACTGCCGTGTGTCCGGCTCGGTGAGCAGCCCGTCGACGGGTCGGAGGCCGACGCCGGGCTGGAGAGGGCGGGAGGTGAGGACGAGCCAGATCTGCTGATGCTCGAGCCGACGGACCAGGAACAGGAGGGCGGCCAGGGTGTCCGGATCGGCCGCATCGGCGTCGTCGATGGCCACCAGGACCGGGGCGCTCTGACGGAGGGTCAGGATCATCCGGTGGAACAGGGAGGCGATCTGGTGGGCCTCGGCCGCAGGTCGGTCGGACCCGGTGGGGCCCTCCGGAGCCGCGTGGTGGCCGGCCAGGAGCAACTCGAGCGCCTGGGCCCGCTCCCGCGCCTCCACGTTGCCGTCGGCTCGGGCTTCGGCCGACTCGATCAGCCGGCCCAGCACGGCGAACGGGGTCTGCCCCTCGACCACGCCCCCCTTGGCCCGAAGCACCACGCAGCCGGCCCGGGCGGCTACATCGGCGGCCGCGTTGATGAGGGCGGTCCGTCCCGAGCCCCAGGTCCCCTCGATGGCGATGCACCGGCTGGGCACGGCCAGCGAACCGCTGAAGAGGGCTTCGAACTCGTCGAGGTACACGCCGCGCTCGAACAGGCGGGGGCCACGATGGCCCCGCGAACGGCGGTCCGGCGTCGGCGCCGATGAGTCGGTCACGGTCATGACCGCACCGATGGACCCTCGAGGGGGTTCGGCCCGACGGCGCGGCCCGAGGAGGACCGGGGTCCTGTCACTACGAGAACGGTGTGCATGGAAAGCAGCCCTGCCCCTGCTGGATCGCTTGCGCCAATGAAATTGTATGGTCAGACGGTGGGCATGCTCTCGCGAAGTGACCAAGCAGCCACTGAGAGCGCCCACTAAGCATGGTATGGCACAGAACGCAGTTAAGGCAACGGTCAGCGGCCCGGCGCAGTGCCGGTCCTCGACCCCCGTGGAGGGGTGCGGGGGAGGGTTAGCGTGCACTCGATGAGCCCCGTGGCATCGAACGCCCCAGGTCAGGAGCGGTCGGCCGACGAGCGCTTCGTACTGGCGGTGGATCTGGGCACCAGCGGGCTGAAGGTCGGCCTGGTGTCGATGACCGGGGTCATCGCCTGGCACGAGCAGGTGTCACTCAGCACCCAGGTGGAAGGCGACGCCGCCACGCAGGATGCGGCCCGGTGGTGGGAGCTGGTGTGCCAGGGGGCGAGACGGGGGCTGGCCTCGGGCGTCGTTCCCCCCGACCAGGTGGTGGCGGTCAGCGTCACGGGCCAGTGGGCCAGCACGGTGCCCGTGGACGCCGGTGGCGAACCGGTGGGCCCGTGCCTCTTGTGGATGGACACCCGGGGGAGGCCCTACTCCCGAAAGGTCATCGCCGGGCCGACGGCCGGCTACGCACCGTTGACCGCGCTCTCCTGGATCCGGCGGTCCGGCGGCGCCCCCTCGCCGTCGGGCGCCGATCCCATCGGGCACATCCTCTACCTGCAGGCCACCGAGGCGGGACGGGACCCGCCGGTCGCCGCTGGTGCGTTAGCGCTTCCTGAGGGAGGTCACGGCCCGGTGGCCCGGTGGTTCCTCGAGCCGGTCGACTACCTGTCCATGCGCTTCACCGGGAGGGCGGCGGCAACCCACGCCTCGATGGCCGGGGCGTGGCTGACCGACAACCGGCGCCCCGACGTCCTCGGGTACGACCCGGTGCTGGTGGGCCGCTCCGGTGTCGACCCCGCCCGGCTGCCCCCGCTCCGCCGCACGGGCAGCGTCATCGGCACGGTCCGTCCCGCGGTGGCCCGTGGGCTCGGGCTCGGCGCAGGCGTGCAGGTCGTCGCCGGGACGCCGGATCTCCACTCGGCGGCCTGCGGCGCCGGCGCCGTTCTCGACTATCAGGCCCATCTGGCCGTGAGCACCAGCGCCTGGATCGGGGCGCCGGTCCCCTTCAAGAAGACCGACCCCTTCCGCCAGGTGGCCAGCGTCCCGGGGCTGGGAGCCGGGGGGTACATGATCGCCGACAACCACGAGACCGGTGGGGCCTGCCTCGACTGGGCGTGCGTTGTGGTGCCCGGACTGCTCGGTCCCGATGGTGGCCCCGACTTCGAACGGGCCCTGGCCCTGGCCGCTGCGGCCCCGCCGGGCTCGTCCGGGGTGATCTTCACCCCGTGGCTGCGCGGCGAGCGGTCGCCGGTCGAGGACCGTCATGCCCGTGCCGGCTTCCACAACCTCTCCCTCACCGTCGACCGTGCCGACCTGGTGCGGGCGGTCCTCGAAGGGGTGGCCTACAACAACCGGTGGCTCCACGAGGCGGTGGAGCGCTTCGCCAAGCGCCGACTCGACCCCGTGCGGATCGTCGGGGGTGGGGCCCAGTCCGACCTGTGGTGCCAGATCCACGCCGACGTCATGGACAGGGCCATCGAGCGGGTGGACGCACCGGTGCTGGCCAATGTGCGGGGGGCCGCCCTCATCGCCGGCATGGCCCTCGGGGCCGTGCTGCCGTCCGAGGTGGCGGGCCTGGTGCCGGTGGACGCGGTGTTCCGGCCGGATCCGGCCCGCCGGGCCACCTACGACCGGCTCTTCCGCGAGTTCCCCAGGCTCTACCGTGCCCAGCGGGGCACGTTCGCCCGACTCAACCGTCGGGCCTCTCCGTCACGGAGCAGGTAGCACCGAGGGCTGCCCTGCCTGCCCCGCAGGACGGCATGCCAGGGACACCGGGCCACCGATTCCGCCCACCGGTTCCGGCCAGCCCCTCCCCCCTGGGTACCATGGCTCCCGGCGGTCAGGTGTCCGGTCGGTGGGGTGGTGTCCGATCGGTGGGAGCGGTGTCCGATCACAGTGGAGGGGGACGTGCCGATGCGCTCGAGGAACTGGCTACTGGTGGCGGCCGTAGCCGCCGTGCTGGCCGCATGGTCGGGCCCGGCCGAGGCCACGGCCTCGCACCCGGAGCCCTCGCCGCCCGCCGGGGCCCGGTTCGACGCCGCCGACGGCGCCGGAGCGTTCAGCGGCCACGGCTCGATCGACCAGGCCTATCTCCTCGGAGCCACTCCCGGTGCCAGCGCGGCACTGGTGAACGCCTCCGGCCGCCGGGTGGGCGGGGGGACGGTCGACGCCCAGGGAAGCCTGATCGTCCGCAGTGTGTCGCCCGGCACCGGCTACACCTTCCGCACGACCAAGGGAACGACGACGGCATCCACGAACGCGTTCCGTGTCCTGTCCACCGGTGACACACCGCCCGAGTCGTTCTACAGCGGCCAGCATCTGCATGTGGGACTGAACTACCTCACCATGCGGGACGGGGTGTCCCTGGCGGCCACGGTGCGCCTCCCGCCGGGCAAGACCCTGGCCGACGGTCCGTTCCCCACCGTCATCGAGGAGTCGGGCTATGCCATCGCCGCCCCCCACAGCCTGATCGACGCCGAACTGCACCTGAACGGCGAGAGCACCTCGGACCCGCTCGTCCCCGACTCGGCCACCGTGGTCGGATCGCTGGTCGCACCCCTGCTCGGCTTCGCCACCATCAGCCTCCAGATGCGGGGCACCGGCTGCTCCGGTGGTGCCTTCGACCTCTTCGACCTGCCCACCACCTACGACGGGTACGACGCTGTGCAGATCGCCGCCGCCCAGCCGTGGGTGGCCAACCACAAGGTGGGGATGGTGGGCATCTCCTTCTCGGGCATCTCCCAGATGTTCGTGGCCGGGACACGGCCCCCGGGACTGGCGGCCATCGCCCCGATGAGCCTCACCGACGACCTCTACTCGACCGGCTTCCCCGGTGGCATGTTCAACAGTGGATTCGCCGGCTCGTGGCTGGCCGAGCGCCAGTCCGACGCCCAAGTGGCCCCGGCCGGCGGCCAGGGCTACGCCAAGGTCCTGATCCAACAGGGCGACGCCCAGTGCCTCGCCGACCAGGCCCTCCACGGCCAGGCCCAGAACATCCAGACGCTGTTGGGGCAGGCCGCCCACTACCTGCCCTCCCTCTACGTCCAACGGGCCCCGGCCACCTGGGCCCGACGGGCCGACGTGCCCGTGTTCGTGTCCGGCGCCTTCCAGGACGAGCAGACCGGGGGACAGTGGCCGGCCATCATCAAGGACCTGTCCCACGACCCCCGGGTGTGGGCCACCATCACCAACGGGACCCACATCGACTCGCTGGGCCCGGGCACCATCACCCGGTGGTTGGAGTTCCTCGACCTCTACGTGGCCGACAAGGTTCCCACCGCGTCACCCACCCTCACCTCGCTGGCCCCGGCGCTCTACTCCCAGGTGGCCGGGGCGCCATCGGGCCCGGTAGCCCCCGTGGGCTACACCGACGAGCCCACGCTCGCCGCCGCCCGCGCCGCCTTCGAGAAGCAGCCGCGGGTGCGGGTCCTGTTCGACAACGGTGGCGGCAGTGCGGGACCCGGGGCCATGCAGCCGGTGTGGAGCCGGGACTACACGTCGTGGCCCCCACCCGGGGCCGTGCCCACCGCCCTCCGTCTCGGACCGGGCGGTTCGCTCACCCCGGCCGCGCGTCACGTGGGAGGGAGGCCGGTCACCCCGGGCACGGTCTCCTTCAAGCCGGACCCGTCGGCCCGACCGGCTGACGACCTGCCCACCGGCAACCCCTGGGCTGCCCTGCCGCCTTATCAGTGGATCCCGGCCACCGGCACCGACGGGGTCGGCTTCATCTCCACCCCCCTGACCGGCGACGTGGTGGCCGTCGGACCGGCCAGTCTCGACCTGTGGGTGGAGAGCACGGCGGCCGACACCGACCTGCAGGCGACCATCTCGGAGGTGCGGCCGGACGGCCAGGAACTGTTCGTCCAGACGGGAGAGCTGCGGGCCAGTGACCGGGCTCTCGACCGGTCGGCGTCGACGGCCACCGACCCCGTCCCCACCTATGCCGCCGCCACCGCCGCACCCCTGCCGAGGGGACGATTCACCGAGGTCCGCATCCCCATCGAGCCGTTCGCCTATGCCTTCCGCACCGGGTCGAGGATCCGGGTGTCCATCACCGCCCCCGGGGGTGATCGGCCGGCCTGGCAGTTCGCCACGTACCCCACCGGCGGTGCCGTCACCGACACCGTCGGTCTCGGTGGTGCGCACCCGTCGGCCCTCGTCCTCTCGGTGGTGAGGGGGGTCACACCGCCGGACGCCCAGCCGTCGTGTCCCTCGCTGCGTGGCCAGCCCTGCCGGACGTATGTGCCCGCGGCCAACGGGGGATGAGGGCCCTGGTGGTCGCACTACCGTCAGGTGGATGATGGTGACGGCGTGACCGAGGCGTGACCCGATCATGACCCTCCGTCCGTGGCGCGACCATCTGCCCCGCGGTCGGGAGATGGCCGTGGCCGACCTCTCGTCCGAGGGAACACTCCTGGCCGCCTGGTCCCGACGTTGGAGCGAGGCACCCGGCGCCCTTCTGTGGCTGGAGCCGTCCCTCTCGGATGCCGGCCGGTCGGATCCGGACCGTCCGTCCGGCCGCTGGTGGACCGCAGGCGAGTTCGACGTTGCCACGCGCCGCGCCGCCGGACGCCTCCGCGCCGCCGGTCTCGGTGCGGGGGACCGGGTGGTGTGGTCCACGTCGTCATCGGTGGCGTCCCTCGTGGCCCACGTCGGGGCACTGCGGGCCGGCCTGGTGGTGGTGCCCGCCAACACCTCCTACTCCGAGCGGGAGCTGGCCCACATCGTCGGCGATGTGGGGGCGTCAGCCGCCATCGTCGACCGGGCCGACCAGGCCGAGTGGGTACGCCGGGGCGCTCCGGGGCCCGTCGTGGTGACCGGGCCCGACCTGGACCTGCCGGACGGGGACCCCGGAACCGTCGATGCCGCCGCCCCCGACGACCCCGCCCTGATCTGCTTCACCTCGGGCACGACCGGCGTCCCGAAGGGTGCGGTCCTCCGCCACCGGAACCTGCTGGCGGCCACCGAGGCCGTGGTGGTGGCGTGGCGTTGGACCGCCGAGGACCGCCTGGTCCACTGCCTTCCCGTCTTCCACGCCCACGGCTTGGCCGTCGGCGTCTACGGCACCCTGCTGGCCGGGGCGTCGGCCGTCCTCCTGCCCGGATTCGACCCGGGGGCGGTGGCGGCGGCGGCCGAGGACCATGCCACCTCCCTCTTCTTCGGGGTGCCCACCATGTACCACCGCCTGGTCGGCTCGGGACAGATCGGACGACTGTCGGCCCAGCGGCTGTGCGTGTCCGGCTCCGCCCCACTGTCGGCGGAGCTGCACGGAGCGGTCACGGCGGCCAGCGGGATCGTGGTCCTGGAGCGGTTCGGCATGACCGAGACCCTGATGAACGTGTCCAACCCCTATGAGGGTGAGCGACGGGCGGGCACGGTGGGATTCCCCCTCCCCGGCGTCGAGGTGCGGCTGGCCGGGGACGGCGAGATCCTGGTCCGGGGGCCCAACGTGTTCGACGGCTACTGGGAGCGACCGCAGGCCAACGCCGAGGCGTTCGTGGTGGCCGACGACGCCGACCTCGGGAGGTCCCCGTGGTTCCGGACCGGTGACGTGGGGGAGGAGGCGGACGGCTATCTGGCGATCCGGGGCCGGACGAAGGAGCTCATCATCTCCGGTGGGTTCAACGTCTATCCCAGCGAGGTCGAAGATGTCCTGGCCCGCCACCCGGCGGTGGCCGAGGTGGCCGTGACGGGAACGGCCTCGGCCGAGTGGGGTGAGGTGGTGACGGCCTGGATCGTGGCCGACGGACCGTCGCCGACCGTCGAGGACCTGGCCCGGTTCACCCGGTCGACGCTGGCCCCCTACAAGCGCCCCCGGCTGGTCCACGTGGTCGACGAGCTACCCCGCAACGCCCTCGGCAAGGTGGTCCGGAGCCGGCTGGGGACCCCCTGAACCCCCGCACCGTACCCGGCTCCGCCCCGGCGGGTCCCGCCTCCGGGGATCGCGGGGGC
>Ga0302196_10006006_pt1 | contig 10784 bp, 13 predicted proteins | sample II_Bog_N1_3_FD_198794 | JGI IMG/M metagenome (GOLD analysis project Ga0302196, IMG submission 198794) | Peat permafrost microbial communities from Stordalen Mire near Abisko, Sweden - II_Bog_N1_3 | ecosystem: Environmental > Terrestrial > Soil > Wetlands > Peat | place: Sweden: Abisko...
GCGGGCCGGCCGGCACCGCCGGAGCAGCCTTTTTGGCCCCCGGGGACTCCGGATACGACAGGCGGCTTCAAATCCCGTAAAATCGTGGGACGGCTCCTGCCGCGGAGGCCCCATCAGCGTTCCGCCCTTCCGGGCGGGCCGGTCGGGTATCGGCGGCAGGCCCGGGCCGGCGGCTGGTGCCGCAAGGGAGACCGAGGAGTACGGAACGGCATATGTCCATCAAGGTGGAGACCAAGGACTGCACATCAATCAGCGACGCCGAGTTGGCCGAAATGGCTGACCTGTGCGCGGAGAGGGAACCCCGGTTCGACATCGGATTCCTGTCCAAACAACGGGAGGAGTGGGTTCTGGTCACCCGGGTGCGCGAGGGGTCGAAGCTTCGGGGCTACTCCTTCTCCACGCTGGAGCGTATCGGGGGGACGCCCTCGCTCCTCATCGGTCTGGCCACCGTGGACCGGACCGCACGGGCCGACACCGTCCTGCGGGCCATGATGGGCGACAAGTACCGGAGGGCCCTTCTGGCCTTTCCCGACGAGGATGTCCTGGTCGGGACCCGCCTCCTGGGCAGCGAGGGATTCCGGGCCTTCCACGGCCTGACCGACGTGGTGCCCGGGCCGGGGCAGAAGGCCACCGGCGAGGAGCGGGCCTGGGGACGCCGGCTGGCCAAGCGGTTCGGGGCCGACGGGCGGATCGACGATCGGACCTTCGTGGTGGTGGGCGACGGGTGCGAGGCCGGCGGATTCGACTTCGTGAGCAGCAAGGACCAGGCTCCGGCCGAGTACTCGGTGTTCTTCGAGACCGTCGACGCCGGCGCCGGGGGACGCCTGGTGGCCTTCGGGTGGGCCATGGCCGAGGACCTGGCGGCCGGAAAGCTCGGGGGCCGCTGACATCCCCCCCGGGGGTCGTCCCGCACCCCTCTCCCGGACCGGCGGAGCCGGACGCAGGCCGACTCCGCTCCCCAGGCAATAGCATGGGCTTGTGAAGGTATCGACCCGTGGCGACTACGCGAGCCGGGCACTGCTGTCCCTGGCCCTCCACACCGATGGAGAAGGCCCCACCGCGGTCCGGGACATCGCCGAGCGCACCGGGCTGCCCCAGCCCTACCTGGAGCAGATCCTGCTGGCCCTCAAGGGGGCGGGCCTGGTCCGGTCGAAGCGGGGGGTCGGCGGGGGGTACGTCCTGGCCCGGCCGCCCGAGGAGATCACCCTGTCCCAGATCGTCTCGGCCGTGGACGGGCCCATCGTGGCCGGTGACTTCGGACTTCCCCACGAGAACGGAGCCTGCGACCACGAGGGGCAGTGCGTCCTGCTCACGGTGTGGGCCGACCTCGGGGAGCACATGCGCACCCACCTGGAGTCCTTCAACCTGGCCGACATGGTGGCCCGGGCGCAGGGCCGCGTGCCCGCCGTGCCCCAGGCCGCCGGCTGACGCGGCCCGGCCGGCTCCGTCAGCCCTCCCCTGACTCCCGACCATCGATGACAGGATGAACGCCGCCCGGGTGGTCGTGCTCGTCGCCGGGCTGGGGGTCCTCCTCCTCAACGCCTACAGCGTCATCACCGTCCTGATCGTGCCGCGGACCGCCACCAGCATGGCCCGGTTCCCCATGCGGGCCACCCGGGCGGTCTTCCGGGGCCTGTCCGGACTCGGTCGCACCTACGCCACCAAGGACCGCATCCTGGCCACCAGTGAGCCGGTGGCCCTGGTGGTGCTCCTGGCCAGCTGGCTGTCGGTGGCGATCGTGGGGTTCACCCTGGTCAACTGGGGCCTCGACGGGACCACCTGGACCCGGGCGTTCTCAGAGGCCGGATCGTCGGTCTTCACCCTGGGGTTCGCCACCAGCCACACCGAGGGCTCCCACATCGTCGACTTCATCGCCGCCGCCACCGGGCTGGTCCTGGTGGCCCTCCAGATCGCCTACCTCCCCACCCTCTACAGCGGCTATAACCGCCGCGAGACCCTGGTGACCCTGTTGGAGAGCCGGGCAGGGGCACCGGCGTGGGGACCGGAGCTTCTCATCCGGCATCAGATGGTCGGCCTCATCGACAACCTGGCCCGCCTCTTCGCCGATTGGGAACAGTGGGCGGCCGACGTGGCCGAGAGTCACTGCAGCTACCCGTCCCTGCTCTACCTGCGATCACCCCGGTCCCAGAACTCCTGGGTCATCAGCCTGATCGCCGTCATGGACGCCGCCGCGCTGGCCCTGGCCGTGGACCCCGACGGGGCGCCCATCGAATCCCGCATGGTGCTCCGGATGGGCTTCACCTGCCTCCGCGACATCGCCCAGGTGACCGGCATCCCCTTCGATCCGGACCCCAGCCCCGACGACCCCATCCAACTGCCCGAGGAGGAGTTCACCGCCGCCTGTCAGCGGCTACGCGAGATGGGCTACCCGGTGACCCGACCCCTGGACGAGGCCTGGCTGCACTTCCGGGGATGGCGGGTCAACTACGAGGGCGTGGCCTACGCCCTGGCCGCGGTGCTCAACGCCCCCCCGGCCCGATGGTCGGGGCCGCGGACACTGTTCCGGGCCGAGTCACTGGCGCCTGAGCGCCCCATCGACCGTCAGCCCACCTCCGGAGGCCACCACCCCCGCTGAGCGGACCGTGGGGCGGTCACCGGAGGTTCCACGAGGTCACGACGGCCTGCTCACGCTCCCACCCCAGCTCGCTCACCGAGGCCGGGCCCAGGGCGAAGTAACGCCCGGAACGGGGATCGATGTCCAGCCACCGGGCCGCCAGCACCCGCAGGACGTGTCCGTGCGCCACACAGGCCACGTCCCCGGGCGTGGCCCGCACCCGTTCGATGACCCGGTCCACCCGGATCCCCACATCGGCGGCACTCTCCCCGCCGGGGACACCGTCGTCGAAGAGGTTCCATCCGGGCCGCTCCCGCCGGATGTCGGCCGTGGTCCGGCCCTCGTACTCGCCGTAGTCCCACTCCGCCAGGTCGGGTTCGATCACCGCCCGGTCCCCCAGGCCGGCCAGGTCCCCCGTCTGGCGGGCCCGCAGCAGGGGGGAGGTGAACACGGCGGCGAACCGGTAGGCCGACACCGTCGGGACCAGCGCCCGGGCCTGCACTTCCCCCTCGGGGAGGAGCGGGAGGTCGGTGCGGCCGGTGTGGCGGCCGCTGAGGCTCCATTCGGTCTCACCGTGGCGGACCAGCACGCAGAGAGGGGACGTCATCCTGACAGCCGAGCACTCCGAACTACCTATGTGCAAGCCACCGTGGCGCCAGCGGCGACCCGGGACGTCGGGCCGGAATCACATCATTGGAATGATCCGGACCCGGTCGGCGTTAAAGGTGGAGTCGACCCTGTGACGATGAATGAGGAGAGGGATGACGAATCGCACGGTGAGTAGGGATAAGGAACAGCAGAACAACCGCCCGCAGGCGGCGTCGGCGGCTGTCATCGGGGCGGCTTCGGCCCCGGCCCGGTCAGCCCGGGGCGCTGCGGCCGGCCGCAGCCGTAGCGCTGATGCCGACAGCTTGGGGCTGTTCCTCCGCGATCTCGACCACCATCCCCTGCCCGACCACGAGGCCCAGACCGAGCTGGCCAAGCGGGTGGCCGCCGGGGACGACGAGGCCCGCCGCGAGATGGTGGCGGCCAACCTCCGCCTGGTGGTCCACTGGGCCCGGCGGTATCAGGACCGTGGCGTCGACCTCCCCGACCTCATCCAGGAGGGGACGTTCGGCTTGATGCGGGCCGTGGACAAGTTCGACTGGGAGCGGGGTTTCCGCTTCTCGACCTACGCCACATGGTGGATTCGTCAGGCCCTGCAGCGTGCCGTCCAGCAGCACGGTCGTACCATCCGCCTCCCCATGGAGGTCGCCGAGCGCAACCAGCAGGTGGACGCGGCCCTGTGGGAACTCACCCACCAGCTGCAGCGTCCGCCCACCGACGACGAGATGGACAACGCCACCAACACCACCGCCGAGGTCCGGTCCGACCTGACCCAGGTGGCCCGGGTGGTCGCCAGTCTCGACCAGCCGGCCACCACCGACTCCACCGCCACGCTCGGAGACCTGGTGTCCACCGACCTCAGCGACTTCGAGGACGACGTGGCCAACGAGCTCACGTTGGACCTGGTCCGCCAGGCCGTCGACCGGCTGACCGACCTGCAGCGCCAGGTCATCCGCCATCGGTTCGGCTTCGACGGGAGTGACCCGGCGTCGCTCCAGACCACGGCGGAGCGCCTGGGCATCGGGGTCCGCAAGGTCCGCCAAGCCGAGGCCGAGGCCCTCGAGTTGCTGGCCGTCAGCGAGATGCTCGAAGCCGCCCACGAGGCCGCCTGACCCACCCGGCCCCACACCGTCCCGGGTGGGCGGGATCAGGTTCTCCGGCTCACTCCGACAGCAGGTCGAGTTGGGCGGCGAGATCCCCGGGCAGGTCCGACGTCCAGGCCATCCGCTCGCCGGTGACCGGATGGTCGAGAGCCAGGGAGTAGGCGTGGAGGAACGGGCGTCCCACCACCGCCCCGGGGAGGGACCGGCCCTGACTGTAGACCTCGTCGGCCACCACCGGGTGACCGATGGCGGCCAGGTGGACCCGGATCTGATGGGTCCGGCCGGTCTCCAGGGTCGCCGTCAGGAGGGTGGCGGGGGCGGGCTGGGCGAACCGCCGCTCCACCCGGTACCGGGTCCGGGCCTCCTTCCCCCGCCGGGTCACCGCCATCCGGGTGGGTGAACTGACCGACCGGCCCACCGGGGCGTCCACCAGCCCGGACTCCCCCTCCACCCGGCCGAGGACCAGGACCCGGTAGATCCGTGACACCTCCCGCCGGCCCAGTTGGGCCACCAGTGAGTGGTAGGCGGCGGCGGACCGGGCCACCACCATGAGGCCCGAGGTGCCCCGGTCCAACCGGTGGACGATACCGGGGCGCTCGGGGTCGGTACCGGTCTGTCCGGCCAGCGAGCCGAGCTCGGGGTAGCGGGCCAGCAGTCCGTTGACCAGGGTGCCCTGGCGGTGGCCGGCACCCGGGTGGACCACCAGGCCGGCCGGCTTGTCCACCACGATCAGGTTCTCATCCTCGTGGACGACACCGAACTCCACCGTGGGGTCGGCCAGGGGCACGCCCGACGCGGCCCCACCTCCGGGGTCCACCGCCAGATCCTGACCGCGGCGGAGCACCGTGCTCCGGCTCCGCACCCGGAGCCCGTCGACCGTGACCCGGCCTTCGGCGATCAGGGCGGTGACCGACGATCGGGAGACGTCGGCCACCAGGGCCACCGCCTTGTCCACCCGCACGCCGTCCAGAGCCGCCGGCACCTCGATCCGCACCACGCTCATGCCGGCCTCGGCCCCCGGGCCAACGACACCAGCAACAGGCCGCAGCCCACCACGATGCAGGAATCGGCCACGTTGAAGGTGGGCCAGACGTGGAGGGCGATGAAATCGACCACCGCCCCGTGGTCCCCACGGAACAGCCGGTCACTGAGGTTGCCCAGCGCCCCCCCGATGATGAGACCGACGATGGCCGCCCGGCCTCCGGTGGCCGACCGCCAGGCCATGGCCCCCAGCACCCCGATCAGCGCCACGGCCACCGGGACCAGCACCACCGCCTTCCCCTGGAACAGGCTGAACGACGCACCGGTGTTGCGGGCCAACTGGAGGTCGAGCGTCCCGATGACGTGGATCGGTCCCGAGGAGAGACGGTGCAGCGCCCAGGATTTGGTGAGTTGGTCGACGATGACCACGCCGGCAGCCACCGCGCCGGCCACCGCCAGGTGCCGGGGGCCGGCCGGGTGGTCCGGGGCGAGGGTCAGCGGGGCCCGGTCACCGTTCAGCGACGTGAGAGTCCACCGCTCTTGCACGCCACGCACAGCCGGGCGAACGGCAGGGCCCGCAGTCGGGCCTTGGGGATGGGCTGGTGGCACCGTTCGCACGCTCCGTACGTGGTGCGGTCGATCTTGCGCATGGCGTCGTCGATCTCCTCCACGGCCGCCGACGCCTGAGCCGACAGGGCCAGGTTGCGCTCCCGGTCGACGGTCACTGTTCCACCCTCACCGGACTCCTCGTCGAACTGCACGTCCCCGGGTTCGCGCTCCAGGGCCAGGGAGTCCGCTTCGGCCCGGAGATCGACGGCCTGGCCTTTGTAGATGGAGCGCTCCTCAAGGAGGAGGGCTCTCTGTTCGTCGAGGAACTTGGGGTCCTTGGCATAGGGGCCGACCGTGGGCGCCGCAGGGGCCGGGGCCGCCTTGGCCGGGGCCGCCTTCTTGCCCGCCGGGGACGGGGCGGCCTTGACCGGGTCCGCCTTCTTGCCCGCCGGGGCCGCCTTGGCGGCCTTCTTGGCCGCCGGGGCCGGGGCCGCCTTGGTGGCCTTGGTGGCGGCCTTGGCCGGGGCCGCCTTGGCCGACTTCACGGTGGTGGTCTTGGCCGGGGATTTGGCCGCCTTGGCCGGCGCTGCCTTGGCCGGGGACTTGGTGGTCTTGGCGGGCGCCGGTGAGCGCTTCTCCGCCGGCGCGGCCGACTTCGCCCGGGTCGGGCCGGCCTTGGCGGCCCCTGTCGCCGCCGGGGATGGGGGGACGCTCTTTTTGGCCGAGGGTGATACCACCTTCTTCGCTGCCGTCACATCGACCTCCTCAGGTTGTCCCCTCGTGGGATGGCGATCGCCCGGATTCAGACCGGGCCGACCCCGACATCACAGGGGCGGGTGACGATACCGTGCCCAGCTGGTGGCAGCAATCCCGAACCTCGAAGTCGCCCCAGGGACCATACCGGTGGCGGCCGTTCCGTCAACCGCCGGGAGGGTCCCACGCCGGGACCGGGGCCCTACAGCGGAAGAGCGGCGTTGGTGTTGGCGGGCCGGGTGGTGGATCCGGCCGGCCCGCTCTGGGTGACTTCGCCGGTCGGCCCGGTGCCACTTCCGGTCTGGGTCGGTGCACCCTGGGGCGGTGCGGCCGCCGGTCGGTTCCCGCCGTGGTCGACCGGTGCAGGTGGAGGGGCTGGGGTGGGCTCCGCAGGGCTGCCCGAACCAACGGGCGCCCCGGCCGTCGGTGCCGCCGCCGGAGCGGGACGGGACGGGGCCGGCTGCACGTTCTCGTCCACCCAGCGCAGGATGTCGCCCAACGCCGTCCGCAGCCGGTTGCGCTCCCCCTCGAGGTGCCGCGACATCGATTCCACCTCGTGGGTGAGCCGGGACCGCGACTCCTCCAGCCGGTTGATCTCCTCACGCAGACGCTGCTCCGACTCGGAGGCGATCCGGGTGGCCTCGCTGGTGGCCTTTTCGGTCATCAGCCGGGCGGCCGCCTCCGCCTCGGCCACGGTCTGGGCCGCCTTGGCCTCGGCGTCGGCCTTGGTCTGGTCGACGAACTGCTGAGCCAGGATCAGTGTCCGCTGCAGCGTGTCATCGGCCAGAGCCGGTTCGGCCGGCTCCGGTGCCGGCTGCTGCTCGAGGGCCGCCTCCAGCTGGGAGATGCGCTCGGCGGCCTGGCGGAGCCGCTCACCGCTCTGGCGCAGCTGTTCCTGCAGGCCTTCGGCCTCGACGGCGGCTTTTTCCAGGTATTCGTCGACGTCATCCCGGTGATAGCCCTTGAGGGTCTCACGGAACTCGACGGTCCGGAGCGAATCGAGTGCAGATTGTGAGGCGTCCATGGGCGCCATGCTAGCGGTGGAACCGGTGCGGCTCCGGGATCATCGGAATCCCCGTGGTGCCCGACCGGCGGGGAGGAGCGGACCGCCAGGGGGGGTCAGCGGAAGAGCGAGATGAGTACGTCGACCACCAGAAACACGACCAGGACCGAGAGGTCGAGCCCGACCCCCCCGACCCGCACCGGCGGGATCAGCCGACGGACCGGCCGGAGGACCGGCTCGCAGATGGAGGACAGGACCCGCTGGATCCGGATGACCGGGGAGTCGTAGGCCAGCCTTCCCGACGCGGTGAACCAGCTCAGCACGGAGTAGGCGATGAGCACCAGCAGGAACAGGTACAACAGGTCGGCGATCAGGCCGAGCACGTCAGTACGCCCCTCTGTCGTTCGGTCGGACGCTCAGGTCACCGATCAGGGGTTCACCAATCCCCGATCGGCGAGGCGCCGCCGCTCCTCGTCGGAGACCTTCACATTCGACGGCGTCAGCAGGAACACCTCATCGGCCACGCGCTCCATGCCACCGGACAGGGCGTAGGTCACGCCACTGCAGAAGTCGATCATCCGCCGCTGGAGGTCGCGGTCGGCGCTCTGCATGTTGACGATCACGGGCTGGTTGTTCATCAGCCGGTTGGCGATCTCCTGGGCGTCGGCGAACCGGCCGGGTGCGACGATGTGGACCCGGGCACCGGCCGTCTCCTGTGAGATCGGCCGGACCGATGAGGAGCCCACGGTGGGCCGCGTGGCCACCGGTGCCGGGGCGGGTGCCGGTGCCGATCCGCCGGTTTCGTCCCTGGTCAGCGTCCGGATCCGAGGACTGGGAACGGCTGTCGTCGGCTCGTCCATGTCGTCGAGGCCCCCGACCGACCGTTGGCTGGACCGGCCGACCGCCGCCGCCGGCGACCGGGACTCGAAGTCGTCGTAGTCGTCGTAGTCGTCGTCGACGAGGCCCAGGTACGCCATCGTCTTTTTCATGAACGAAGCAGGCATCGTTTCCTCCTGGGGACAGCGTAGTGCGTGGCTTTGACCACCGGTGGACCCCCCCGGTGGGGGTCGGAACCACCGGTCCGGTCGGACGGCCGGGCGCCTGTCAGGGGGTCCTCCCCGGTGACGCCCGGGGTCCGAACAGCGCCCGGCCCAGCCGCACCATGGTCGAACCTTCCGACAGCGCCACCTCCAGGTCGTCGGTCATACCCATGGAGCGGACCGGGAGGTCCAGCCGGTCGGCGAGGGTGGAGACCAGGGCGAAGCCCGGCCGGGCATCCTCGGGGGGACCCGGCGGGCCCACGGCCATCAGGCCGGCCACGACCAGTCCCTGGTCGGCCAGCTCGGCCACCAGCGCCGGAACCCCGGCGGGCGGGCAGCCGCCACGGCCGGGGCGTCCGGTCACGTCCACCTGGACCAGGACGGTGGCACCCGGTGAGCGCCGGGCGATGGCCACCCCCTCCTCCGGGCGGGCCAACCCCTGCCACCACCCGACCACCGGAGCCAGTCGGGCCACCTTGTTGCGCTGGACGGCTCCCAGGTAGTGCCAGACCGGAGGGACACCCGGGGCCGTCTCCCGGCCCGCCGCGTCCCGCACCGCCGCCGCCTTGGCCACCAGTTCATCGGCATAGTTCTCGCCGATGTCGGCCAACCCGGCCATCCGGGCCATCTCGACCGCCTCGGCGCCGAACCCCTTGGTCACGGCCACGATACGCACCGAAGCCGGATCGGCCACCGCCGAGCCGATGCGGTCACGGACCGCGTCGAGTCGCCGGGCGAAGCTGTCGCCCCCCGTCCGGTCGGTCACACCGGACCCGGGGGCCCGTTCGCCCACACCACCAGGACCTGGCGGCCGCGGTCGCCCCGCACCCGGTGGGAGAAGTACCCGCCGCCGCACCCGGTGCAGACGTCCGTCCCGGGCGCCCGGCCGGCGCCGGCGGCCGCCAGGGCCGCCGAGATGGCGGCGGGGAGGTCGAGAGCCGGCCGGCCGTCCCGGGTGGTGGCCCGCACCCCGTCGCCGTAGGCCGCCGCCACCCGGTCCAGATCGTCGGCACCGAACTCGTAGCAGCAGGCGTGGACACACGGGCCCAGCGCACCGACGACGCCGACGGCCCCCTGGCGCCGCATGGCCGACACGGTAGCCTCCACCACGCCACCCACCAGCCCCCGCCACCCGGCATGGACCGCACCGAAGATGCCGTTGGTGCTACCGAGAGCGACCGATGCGCAGTCCGCCGTCAGCACGGCCAGCGCGTCGGATGTCCCCGAGGCCACCAGGGCGTCCCCGGCACCGGCCCACCGGGCCGAGACCCCCCGGGGGGGGTGGGAGTGACCGCCCGGGTCCGGCACGGTGATGACCACGGTGCCGTGGACCTGGTCCATCCAGTGGATCCGCTCGACGGACCGGTGGCCGGCCCGGGTGGTCACCGAGGACACCAGAGCCTGGAGGGGACCGGCCGCGTCCCCGTCAGCTGCGGTGGGTCGGAGGTCACCCTCCGCCGATCCGGTCCAGGCGGCCCGGATCGGGCCGGCCACCGGAAGGGACGGGACCGGTGTGACCCGGTCGGTGGGCTGACCGGGTGGGGTCAGCGCAGGAACGAGGGCACGTCGAAGTCGTCGTCGCCCAGGTCGAGGTCGTCGTCGGCGGGCGTGGCGAAGATGTCCTCATGGGCCGTCTCCGCACCGAGGACCCGGCTCCGGGTCTCCTGCGGTCCGGTTGATTCGACCGGGCTCGCTCCGCCACGTCCCTGGGACTCCCACCGCTCGAAGCCGGCGGCGATGACCGTGACCCGGACCTCTTCGCCCATGGCCTCGTCGATCACACTTCCGAAGATGATGTTGGCGTCGGGGTGGGCCACCCCGTGGATGATCTCCGCCGCCTCATTGACCTCGAACAGCCCGAGGTCCGGCCCCCCGGCGATGTTGAGCAGGATGCCCCGGGCCCCTTCGATGGAGGCCTCGAGCAGGGGGCTGGTGATGGCGGCCCGGGCGGCGTTGACCGAGCGACCCTCGCCGGTGGCGGACCCGATGCCCATGATGGCCGTGCCGGCGTTGCTCATGATCATCTTGACGTCGGCGAAGTCGGTGTTGATGAGGCCGGGCACGGTGATCAGGCTGGTGATCCCCTGGACCCCCTGCATCAGCACCTCGTCGGCCATCTTGAAGGCGTTGACCATGGACGTCTTCTCGTTGGACACGGTCAGGAGCCGGTCGTT
>Ga0302196_10006009_pt1 | contig 10779 bp, 7 predicted proteins | sample II_Bog_N1_3_FD_198794 | JGI IMG/M metagenome (GOLD analysis project Ga0302196, IMG submission 198794) | Peat permafrost microbial communities from Stordalen Mire near Abisko, Sweden - II_Bog_N1_3 | ecosystem: Environmental > Terrestrial > Soil > Wetlands > Peat | place: Sweden: Abisko, Stordalen...
GCCGCCCCGAGGATCCCGGTGATCGCCTCGTACAGCCGGGTCTCGTTGGGGAGGCCGGCGGTGCGCCGGAGGAGGTGCTGGGCGACTCCGGGGTAGCGGAGCAGGACCTCGCGGCCGCCCTCGAACAACAGGGTGAGCCGCTTCTCCCACGGGAGGTCGGTGGGCGGGACCGGGACCTCCCCCAGCACGGCGTCTCCCACCAGATCGAGGAGGTGACGCTTGTCCCGCACGTAGTAGTAGGCGTTCATGGACGGACTGCCCAACTCGGCGGCCAACCGGCGCATGCTGAGATGGGCGAACCCGCTGCGCCGGGTCAGGCGGAGGCCGGCGTCGACCACGTCCTCCCGGGTGAGCTGGCCGTACCGCCAGGCGCGTTCCGGTCCCGGTCGCACGACCGTCCCCTCGGGTGGACCGGTCATGGGCCCTCACGGCCGGGCACGATGACCGAACGGATGACCTCACCGGCGGCCATGGCGTCGAACGCCCCGTTCACCTGGTCGAGGGGGATCCGGCGGGTGACGGCACCGCCCAGGTCGAGGCGCCCGGTCTCGGCCAGGGCCACCAGACGGGGGAAGTCGCGCCGGACCTGACCGGAGCCGTAGTAGCACCCCACCAGGCGCTTCTCGGTGGAGAACAGCTGGTAGCCGTCGAACTCGATGGTGGTGCCCGTGGGGGGCATCCCGACCGCCACCACGGTGCCGGCACTGCGGCACAGGTCGTAGGCCAGACGGAGCGTGGGGCCCGACAGCGCCACCTCGAAGGCGTAGTCCGCCCCTCGACCGCCGGTCAGCTCGACGACCGCCCCGGCCACATCGGTGGTGGTGGGGTCGACGACGTCGGTCGCCCCGTTGGCCCGGGCGGTGTCACGTTTGCTGGTCACCGGGTCGACGGCGATGATGCGGGCGGCGCCGGCAATCCGTGCACCCTGGACCACGAACTGGCCCACGCCACCGCACCCGAGCACCACCACGGTGGATCCGGGCTCGACCTGAGCCGTGTTGATGACGGCTCCCACCCCGGTCATCACCGCGCACCCCACCAGGGCCAGCTGTTCGGCGGGCAGATCCGTCTGCACCGATACCACCGACATCTGGTCCACCACCGCCTCCTCGGCGAAGGTGCCGAGCCCGCTCATCGACCAGGTCCGGGAGCCGCTGACGTCATCGGTCCAGTGGGCCTGGGTGGCGACATGGATGATCTGGTCGCACAGATGGGTCCGTCCCCGCACGCAGTGCCAGCACGACCCACAGGCCGGATGGAAGGCCCCGATGACCCGGTCGCCGGGGGCCAGGTGGCGGACCTCTGCGCCCACCTCGAGGACGGTCCCCGCTCCCTCGTGGCCCAGGATGACCGGGGCCAGCCCACCCATGCCCTGGCGGCGGATGGTCTCGTCGGAGTGGCAGACCCCGGATGCGTCGACCCGGATGTGGACCTCGGTCGGCCGCAGGGGGCGGGGCGTCAGGTCCCGGAGCTCCAGGGGCCGATCCGGTTCGATCATCACCGCTGCACGCATGGCCCCTCCTGGAACGCCACCGCAGACCGTCCGGCACCACACTTGACGTCGAGTTGAACACTGTACGAAACTGCGGCCCCACAGGCAAGACCGACCGGCGCGGCCGTCCCGGCTCCCGCACGGAGCGACCCGGGCTCCCGACCCCGTAGGCCGGTCGCCGATGTTCCGAAGGAGCCCCCCGTGGCCGACCTGGCCGACCTGGCCGACCTCCAGCTGGACCTGACCCGGCCCGGGTTCTACCTCCGTCCCGACTACTTCGAGGTCCTGGCCACCCTGCGGGACCAGGCACCGGTCTTCCCCACCGTTGACGGGAGCTGGGCGGTCACACGCTACGAGGACATCCGGACCGTCAGCCGGGACCCCGAACGCTTCGTGTCGGGCCGGGGGGTCCTCATCAACGACCCTCTGCGAGCCGAAGGATCCGACGGACTGGGGGCCTTTTCCATTCTCCATCTCGACCCACCGGTCCATGCCCTCTACCGGAAGGTGGTCAACCGCCAGTTCACCCCCAAGGCGGTCGGATCGCTCGAGGGGGCGATCCGACGGACCGTCACCGAGGTGCTCGACGCCAGCCCGGGGCGGGAGCCCATCGACGGCGTCGACGACATCGCGTCGGTCATTCCCATCGCCATCATCGCCGAGCTGTTCGGCGTGGGCGATGCCGATCGCGAGGCGTTCCGGCGCTGGTCCGACGCCATCATCGCCTCCCCCGACCAGGGGGAGGCACCGGGCACCCCCGACGAGCTCGGGCAGATGGCCGCGTTCCTCATGGCCCACGTGGACTCACCGGCCACCGACGGCAACGACCTCCTGGCCATCCTCAAATCGGCCGAGTTGGACGGGCGCACCCTGACCCGACTGGAGATCATGGGGTTCTGTATGACCCTGCTGGTGGCCGGCAACGAGACGACCCGGACGCTCCTGTCGGGAGGGATGGAGGCCCTCTACCACCACCCCGACCAGCGCTCCCGGGTGGCCGACGGTTCCGTGCCGCTCAGCGGTGCCGTCGAGGAGCTCCTCCGGTGGGTGACGCCCATCCAGGCCTTCGGGCGCACCGCCGCGGTCGACGTCGAGCTGGGTGGCCGCCCGGTCGCCGCCGGCGACTTCGTGGTCATGCTCTACGCGTCGGGCAACCGGGACGAGTCCGTGTTCGGCCCGACCGCCGACCGCTTCGATGTCGGCCGTCCGGTGACGCCGACCCATCTGGCCTTCGGCTTCGGGGAGCACCTGTGCCTGGGCGCAGCCTTGGCCCGGCTGGAGGCCAGGGTGTTCTTCGAGGAGCTGCTGGCCCGGTATCCCGACTACGAGCTGACGGGCCCGACCGAGTACGTGGCGTCGACGCTGGTACGGGGTGCGGCCCGGATGCCCCTCGTGCTGTCCCGGTGACCGGGGCGATGCACGAGGGCTCTGATCGGTCCCCGTCCCGGCCGACCCGACCCGGGAGGGGACGATGACCCCGTCCGACGGCGCCGTCTCCGATGCCGACGTCGCTGCCGGCCTGGCCCGGTGGCTCACCGTCACCCGCGGCCTGGCCGACGTGAGCATCACCGGGCTCGAGCGCCCGGTGGCCGGCTACTCCAGTGAGACGATCTTCGCCGACGCGCACTGGACCGCCGACGGTGCGGCGCACCTCGGTCGGCTGGTCGTCCGCATGGCGCCCCGGGGGCCGGGGACCTTCGCCGACTACGACCTGCGCCCGCAGTGGCAGGCCCAGATGGCCGCGTCCCGCGTCGGCGTGCCCGTGGCCGACCCGGTACTCGAGCCGGACACCCACTGGATGGGGGCCCCGTTCATACTCATGTCCCGCATCGAGGGTCATGTCATCGGGCCCCTGGCCCATCTCGACCCCTGGCTGTCGAGCCTGAGCACGGCCGAACGGGCCCGCGTCCACGACGGCCTGCTGACCACGCTGGCTGCCGTCCACCGGGCCGATCCCGACGGCGCCCCCGACGTTCCCCGCCGCCACAACGGGGACGAGCTCGACTACTGGGAGGAGTACCTGTCGTGGTCCACCCACGGCCACCCGGTGGCGGCCCTGGTCGCCGCCCTCCACTGGTGCCGCCGCCACCGACCCGCTGACGAACCGGCCGGAGCGCTGCTGTGGGGGGACGTCCGGTTCGAGAACGCGGTGCTCGACGACGGACTCCGACCTCGGGCGGTCCTCGACTGGGACATGACGACGGTGGGCGCCCCCGAACACGACCTGGCCTGGTTCACCAACCTCGACTTCACCCAGCACGCCCTGTTCGGGGAGCGAGCGGACGGATTCCCCGATCGCCGGGCCACGGTGGCCCGGTTCGAGGAGCTGAGTGGACGGGTGGTCCTCGACCTCGGGTGGTACGAGACTCTGGCCATGATCAGGAGTGCCGCCATCATGACCCGCATCAGCATCCTCCGACAGGACGCCGGCAAGTCGCCGATGCTGCCCATCGAGGACAATCCCGTCCTCGATCTGCTCGGGGGCATGCTGACATGACCGGACCCGACCCCGCCGCGGCGGCCCCCCCGGCCGACACCGCCGCCCGACTGGTCCGACTGCGGGCCGGGGACGATTCCACCGGGGTCCTGTTCGAGGGGCAGGCCTGGACCTGGCGGGAGGTGGTGGCCGAGTCCGAGCTCCGGGCCGAACTCCTCGTGTCCCTGCGCCGGGAGGGGCCCTTCCACGTCGGGGTGCTGTTGGAGAACATCCCCGAGTACCTGTTCCTGCTGGCCGGCGCGGCCCTGGCCGGCGCGGTGATCGTCGGGGTCAACCCCACCCGCCGGGGTGAGGAGCTGGCCACCGACATCGGGCGAACCGACTGCCAGCTGCTGGTCACCGACTCCACCCAGCGGGGGCTGGTCGAGGGGCTGGACCTGGGCCTTGCCCCCGACCGGCTCGTGGTGGTGGACGACAGCTCCTACGCCCACCGGCTCGCCGGTCTCCGGCCCCGCGGGGACGAGGCCCGTCCGGTGCTCCCCGAGCCCACCCCGGACCAGCTCTACCTGCTCCTGTTCACCTCGGGATCGACCGGGGGGCCCAAGGCGGTCCGGATGACCCAGGGCCGGGCCGCCCGGGCCGCGTCGCGGGTCGGCTTCACTCCCGCTGACGTCCTCTACTCGGCCATGCCGCTGTTCCACGGGAACGCCCTGTCGGCCGCGGTGCTCCCGGCCTTCCACAGCGGTGCCACCCTGGCCCTGCGTCGGAAATTCTCCGCCTCCAACTTCCTCCCCGACGTGCGGGCCACCAGGGCCACCTTCTTCAATACCGTGGGTCGGGCCATCGCCCACATCGTGGCCACCCCCCCCACCGAGCACGACCGTGACCACCAGCTCCGCTTCGTGCTCGGTCCCGAGACGTCCGCGCAGGACAAGGCGGCCTTCACCCAGCGGTTCGGCGTCCCCCTCATCGAGGGGTACGGGTCGAGTGAGAACGCCATCGTGCTCAAGCCGGTACCCGACGCCCGGCCCGGGGCCCTGGGCCGGGCCAGCGAACGTGACGACGTGGCCGTGGTCGACCCGGACACCGGGATCGAGCGGCCCGTGGCCTCCTTCGACGAACACGGGCGGTTGACCAACGCCGACCAGTGCATCGGCGAGCTGGTGGGCCGGCAGGCCCGGTCCAACTTCGAGGGCTACTACAACAACCCCGAGGCCGACGCCGAGCGGACCCGCAACGGCTGGTACTGGTCCGGCGACCTGGCCTACCGCGACGACGAGGGGATCTTCTACTTCGCCGGGCGCTCCGGCGACTGGCTCCGGGTGGACGGGGAGAACTTCGCCGCCGCCCCGGTCGAGCGGATCCTGGCCCGGTTCGCGGGGGCGAGCGGTGTGGCCGTCTATCCCGTCCCCGACACCGCCACCGGCGACCAGGTCATGGCGGCCATCGAGCTCGAGGCCGGGGTCGACTTCGATCCCGTTGCCTTCGCCGCCTTTCTGGCCGACCAGGAGGACCTGGGCACGAAGTGGGCCCCTCGCTTCGTCCGCGTGCTCCGGTCGCTCCCGGTGACGGCCACCGACAAGGTCGACAAGCGTCCGCTGCGGGCCGAGGGGTGGGACACCAGCGACCCGGTGTGGCAGCGGGTGGGTCGGGGCGACGAGTATGTGCCGCTGACCGCCGCCGACGTCGAGCGGATGGTCGGGGAGTTCGTCGCCAACGGCCGGAGCGCACTGATCGCACGGTGAACCGCGGGGACCCGAGCGCTCAGAGCAGCGAGAATCCCCCCAGGCCGCTCGAGGCCATCTGGTAGCAGAGGGTGTCGTAGGGCTCGATGATCCCGTAGGTCACCTCGCCGTCGCACTCGAAGCGGGCGTGGTGCTGGTCGAGGCCGCAGATCCGGGAACGGACGGCCGGGTCGGTGACGTCGTAGGTCTCGCCGGTGACCACACCGTCCCCGACATCCATCCCGTGCCAGATGTCCCCGTCCGGCGTGCCCCCGTTGGGTCCGCCGTACATGCCACAGCGGAGGAAGGCGATCTGGTTGCCCAGCCGCTCGAATGTCATGGTCTTTTCGCTCCCGTCGGCGAACACCAGGTCGACCTCGCCGGACAGGAGGAGATGGGTGTCCGGCTCGAACCGGAGGCGGTGGCGCCGGCCCCGCAGCGCCTCGCTTCCCCGTCGCGGGTCCCCCAGGTTGTAGAGGATGTGGTCACCCCACACCCCGAACTCCTCGAACTCCACCCACTCGCCGGAATGGGGGTGCTGATTGCCGCTCCAGTAGGCGGGACCGCCCACGCCGTCACGGGTGCCCCAGTGGTGGTCGCGGGTGCCCCGGTGGACCTGACGGTCCAGCTCGAACCGCTCGCCGTGGGCGGTGACCCAGCCGCTCTGGCGACCGAAGCCGTCGTAGCCCGCCACTCCGGCAAAGGGCTTCGTGCCGATGAACATCCCCCCGCCGATCAGCCGGTAGACCGGCCGCTTGGTATCGAACCACGACAGGTCGAAGGCGATCCCGTACTCGTTGTCGTCCAGCCAGAGGTGCCACTGGCGGAACGGCTCGACCAGGTCGAAGTGGAGTGGGCCGACCGACATGTCCATCCGGTTGAGCCCCAGTTTGCGGTGGGCCCTGACCGTGGTGTGCTGACCCCGGACGTTCACGATGGCGAAGGCCTCCGCCGTGCCGAGGTTGGGGTAGATGCCCATGCCGGCCACGACCAGGAGGTCGCCGGTGGTGTCCTCGCAGGTGAACCACATGCGCTCGTAGGCCTGCATGTCCGAGGTCCACATGATCCGGACCGGGTGGGGGTGATTGTGGATGAGGAGCTCGTCGAGGCCCGACATCGGGTAGTGCTCCTGGGAGGCGTCCAAGCGCTCGCTCATGACGGGATCCCGTTGACCGCTTTGATCTCGACGTACTCGTCGAGGCCGTACTGTCCCCACTCGCGCCCGATACCCGACTCCTTGAAGCCTCCGAAGGGGGCCACAGGATCGGGGGCGTAGCCGTTGAGCCCGAACGTGCCGGTGCGGACCGAGCGGGCCATGGCGAGCCCCCGGTCGGGATCGGAGGTGAAGACCGAGCCGGCCAGGCCGTAGCGCGAGTCGTTGGCCAGCCGGACGGCGTCGGCATCGTCGTCGTAGGGGATGACGCAGAGCACCGGTCCGAAGATCTCCTCCTGGGCGATGCGCATGTCGTTGTCCACATCGGCGAACACGGTGGGCTGGACGAACCACCCCTCGGGAAGACCGGAGGGCGCTTCGGGTCCGCCGACCACCAGTCGGGCCCCCTCGGCCATGCCCAGCTCGATGTAGCCACGTACCCGGTCGCGCTGCCGTCGGCTGACCAAGGGCCCGATCCGGTTGGCGGGGTCGTGGGGGTCGCCCACGGTCAGGCCGCCGACCATCTCGCCCACGGCCTCCACCACCTCCGTGTAGCGGGACCGGGGGGCGAGAATCCGGGTCTGCGCGGCACAGGCCTGCCCGTTGTTGACCAGCGAGGTGAACCGGAGGGCGGAGGTGGCGCTGGCGATGTCGGCGTCGTCCAACAGGATGGCAGCCGACTTGCCGCCGAGTTCGAGGCTGCAGCGGCGCAGATCCCGACCGCACCGGGCGCCGATCTCCCGTCCGGCGGCTGTCGATCCCGTGAAGGCGATCTTGTCGACTCCGGGGTGTCCGACCAGCGCCCGACCGGCGTCACCGCCGCCGGTCAGGACCGAGACGGTCCCGGCGGGCAGGTCGGAGGCGGCGAGGATCTCGGCCAGCAGCATGGCGTCCAACGAGGCTTCGGGCGCGGCCTTGATCACCACCGTGCAGCCGGCCAGCAGGGCCGGTGCCAGTTTCACGGCGATGAGGACCTGGGGCACGTTCCAGGCCACGATGGCCCCCACCACTCCCACCGGCTCCCGCCGCTCCAGGTAGTCGAGGTAGCGGCCCGTCCGCCGCGTCTCCTGCGCCGTCGCTTCGGCCACGTCGATACTGGAGGCCAGGATGTCCAGCGGGGCTGCCACCTGGCCCAGCCGTGAGAATTTGATGGGAGCGCCGTTCTCCGAGGTGATGGTCTGAGCCATCTCTTCGGCCCGCAGGCTGAACTCCCGGACGATCCGGCGCACCCCGTCAGCCCGCTCTCCCACGGGCAGCCGGGACCAGTCCGAGGTGTCGAAGGCCCGGCGAGCCGAGGCCACCGCGGCATCCACATCGGTAGCGCCGGCATCGGGCACCCGCCCGATGATCCGCTCGGAATGGGCCTCGACGACATCGATGGTGGCGGTGGCAGCCGGCCTCGCCCACGCCCCGCCGATGAACAGCTGAGGGTGCACGCGTACGTCCTCGCCTTCGGGGGGCGCAGTCACCGGTGGGCCGGAGGGGAGGTGGCCGGAGCGCCCGGCGGCGACCGCAACGACCTGTCCGCGATTCGGAGGTCGGATCCGCCGCGGCTGGGGACGACGTCGGCCCCGTGCACGCGGACGCCGGGGGTCACGTCGGTCCCGATCCGGGGAGGATGTGCACCCACACCGGGCCACTGTCAGCGAGATACGTCATCTTACAAATGCTATCCGGTATGTAACGAGGGAGACCTCCCGGATCCCGCCCCATCCTCGGCCAGGCACCGAAGGCACCGGTGCGTCGGTGCTGCAGGGCAGAAGATCTCGCCTCAGCTCCGCCGACCGAGGATGACTCGGGATGTGGTCCATGCCGTCGGAGGCGCTCCCTACACTCGCGCCCATGAAGACCGAAGAGGAGCGGGAACGAGCAGCCGCGAGCGTGCGGGCGCTGATCCACGCGTTTGTGGCTCACGATCCGGAGGACGAAGCGCTTGCCTCCGTGGCGGAGACGGTCGATGCACTGACACGTACGGTCAGCCAGACGCCGCGACGTGACCGCCTGGCTCTGATGCGGTCCAGCTCCGGCCAATCGGACCTGGGCGGGAGCGGATTCGAGGACCGGGCGGTCGGCGGCAACGCCAATCCGACGAGCGTCGAACTTGCGGTGCAGTTCGAGGGCGACGAGGTGATCGCCCACTTCGTCCTTCGGCGGGCGTTCGAAGGTGCACCCGGTCGTGCGCACGGCGGAATCGTGGCCGCCGCTTTCGACGACGTCACGGGATTCGTGATCGGCAGACTGCAGGAGCCTGCCTTCACCGGCGAACTGACGGTTCGCTATCTCGCCGCCGTACCCGTCGACCAGGCCTTGGAGATTCGTGCCCGACTCGACGGACGAGAGCGCCGCAAGTTGTTCATCAGCGCGGAGCTCTACAACGGGGACGACGTGGTGGCGACGTGCCGGGCTACCTACATCACCGTCGAGCTGTCCCGGTTTGCCGGGGCACCCGATCCGCGCTGACCCGATCACCTCAAGGCCCATGACAGGGCGCATCGAGACGACCTTCGACATCGGATGCCGTTGCCGACACGACGAGTGGGCCGCGCCGGTGGTGCTGGTGTAGTCCGGGATCACCGTCTCCGGCACACTCGAGCCGCCCATCGTGGTTTTGCAATGTCAGCCGGGGCTGAACATACTCACGCTCGAAGACTGATCAGCGGCAGGCCGGCGAGCCAATGCGTTGGCTATGGAGGTGGCGACGGTGATCGTCGGGCGACATGCTGAGTCCGGAGTAGGTGCCGTCGTGGCGCGGGTGGGCCCGGTCCTGGTCGTGGTCGTTGCGGTAGTGATCATCGGCCTTCCGGCCGGGCCGGCATCGGCCGCGACGATCGGGATCGTGCCGCCGGCCAATCCGGCGAGTAACTGCTCCATCACCGATGGCGGCCTCGACCAGGATCCGACGGGCCTCGCCCCCATCGACTACTGCCTGGCCCAGGAGGGGGTGGGACCGGTCGTCCTTCCTTCGAACTACTCGTCGCTCACCGTTCCCGAGCAGCTGTTCGTGGTGACGAACCTCGAGCGTGTCCTCCGGGGGGAGCCCCCGGCCATCGGCCTGAGCTCGTCGCTCGACTCACTGGCCGAACAAGGCGCTCAGGACAACACGGACCCGGGGTTCCCGGCGTGCGCGTGCTCGGGTGGCTCCATCTGGGCCGGGACGTCGAGTGTCGAGCTGTCGGACTACTTGTGGATGTATGACGACGGCCCAGGTGGATCCAACCTGGACTGCACCCCCACCGACAGCTCCGGGTGCTGGGGTCATCGGGACATCATCCTCTTCGGCCCCGACGCTGCGGATGTGGTGGCGGGAGCGGGCTCGGTGCCCGGTAGCTCCGCCATGGAGTTCCTCGAGGGCTTCGGCACGAGCGACCTGGTCTTCACCTGGTCATCCGAGCTCTCGTACTTCACGACGCCCCCCGGTTCCGAGCCCTTGGCCGTCCCGACCATCAGTTCGATCTCTCCCCAGACGGGCTCCGGGGCCGGCGGCCAGACGGTCACGGTGACCGGGACCGATCTCGCCGGCACGTCCGCCATCTATTTCGGGGCCTCCGTGGCTGCCGACGTCACCTGTACCAGTGACACCTCCTGCACCGCGGTCACCCCGCCCGGTAGCGGGACGGTTGCCGTCACGGCCCAGAACCCAGCCGGAACCTCAGCGGCCAGTCCATTCGGGCAGTACACGTACCAGCCCTCATCAGGAACGACACCCCTCCCGCCAACCTCCTCACCGCCGCCGACCTCCTCACCGCCGCCGACCTCCGACGGCGAGGGCTACTGGCTGGTGGCCTCCGACGGCGGCATCTTCACCTTCGGTGACGCCTCCTTCTTCGGATCGACGGGAGCCCTCCACCTCAACCGGCCCATCGTGGGGATGGCCGCCACCCCCGACGGCAGGGGCTACTGGCTGGTGGCCTCCGACGGCGGCATCTTCACCTTCGGTGACGCCTCCTTCTTCGGATCGACGGGAGCCCTCCAC
>Ga0302196_10006012_pt1 | contig 10776 bp, 11 predicted proteins | sample II_Bog_N1_3_FD_198794 | JGI IMG/M metagenome (GOLD analysis project Ga0302196, IMG submission 198794) | Peat permafrost microbial communities from Stordalen Mire near Abisko, Sweden - II_Bog_N1_3 | ecosystem: Environmental > Terrestrial > Soil > Wetlands > Peat | place: Sweden: Abisko...
CGACGCCGTCTTGACGGCTCCGCACCCTCACCCCAGCCCCTCTCCTGAACGGAAGAGGGGATTGGTGACAATGTCTTTCTGAAAAACTAAAAGACAAGTAGAATGTCATTCCGTCTGTCAGGAGCCCCGCCATGCCCGCCGCCAAGCCTCCGGTCCGCAATCCTGCCGCCAGTCGTGCCCGCACTCGGCATGTGTTCGCCCGGCTGATGGAGGGGCAGTCGACCGCCGCCATCGCCGCCGCGGAAGGGCTCAGCCTGCGGCGGGTGCAGCAGATCGTCAGCGCCGAGCTGGCGCGGCGGGAGGCCAACCCGGCCGAGGACTACGTCCTGATGCAGGTCGCCCGGCTCGAGCGCGCGCTCGATCTGCTCGGCGGCCAGATCGAGGCGGGCCGCGCCACCTCCGCGCTCGCCTTCGTGCGCACGGTCGAGCTGCTGTCCAAGCTCGCCGCCCGCCCGCTGCGTCTCGATAGCCTGGTGTTCCGCGAACAGGGCGCGGTTGCGGCGCTGACCGAGCGGCTGGCGCGGCTCGACGCGGCGCGCGAAATCGTCGCCGAGCGCGCGCTCGCCGCGCAGGCGAAACGAAACGACGGCCAAGCGATTGAAAAGACGGATTCCGGCGAAACCGCCGATTGCGCCGAAGCTTCGCAATCGTGACGAAAGAACGCCGAAACGAAGCTCCCCGTTTCGCCTTCCCTTCGCTTCGTTTCGCCTCGCTTCGCCTGCGAACCCTCTCCCGGAGGGAGAGGGGCAGGGGTGAGGGGGTCGCGCGTGTTCAACCGGTCTGATCGTCGACACGCGCCTTCGCCGCCCTTGGTCGTTCTTGGGCAGTGAACGATGGGATGGCGCGACGCGTCCCGCTCCGGAATGGGCGCCGGCGGATTCGCACTTCCGCGATGCCCGTGGCCAATCGCCCTGCCCCTCACCCAACCTCTCCCCCAAGCGGGGAGAGGAGCGCGCGGCGCCTTTCTTCACCTCTCCCCGCGTCTTCGCGGGGAGAGGCAGGGTGAGGGGCAGGGCGGGTGTCCGCGCAGTCGCCAAGATGTATGAATGTCGTAGCTCCCGAACGGGAGAGGGGATTCGCGCTCGTCGCCTCGCCCTTTACCCTTCGCCTATCGCCGTAGCGCGACTGCCCGTCCTTTTCTCGACAACGGTCCGGATTCCGGTCACAATCGCGGACTGCAGCATTCCGCTGCTGCGGAAGCGCCGCCAAAGTGTTCACGCTCGACGACCTCGCTCGCATCATCGCCGCGCGCGCCGACGCGAACGCGGAGAGTTCGTACACCGCCTCGCTGCTCGCCAAGGGCCCCGCGCGCTGCGCCAAGAAATTCGGCGAGGAGGCGGTGGAGCTGGCGATCGCCGCAGTCGGCCAGGACGAGGCGGCGGTGCGCGCCGAGGCGGCCGACGTGCTCTACCACCTGCTGGTGTTGCTGCAGTCGCGCGGCGTCGCATTCGGCGAGGTTATGGCGGAGCTCGAGCGCCGCACGACGCAGGGCGGCCACGCAGAGAAGGCGTCGCGACGCGCGTGACCAAATCCGGACCCGCCTTTCCCGATTTCTTCGCCGAGGAGGCCGAGAGCGAGCGCCGCATGGGGGTGACGCCGCGCGCCCATCCGCTCGATTCGATCGCCTCGCCCTATCACCACTTCACCCGCGACGAATGGGCGCGGCTGCGCGCCGACACCGAGCTGACGCTGACGATCTCCGACCTGCGCAAGCTGCAGTCGACCCACGACCCCATCTCGCTCGAAGAGGTCGAGGCGATCTATCTGCCGCTGTCGCGCCTGCTCGCGCTCTATGTCGCGGCGACCCAGGGGCTGTTCAAGGCGACGCAGCGCTTCCTCGGCGCCGACGACGGCAAGGTGCCCTACATCATCGGCGTCGCCGGCTCGGTGGCGGTCGGCAAGTCGACCACCGCGCGCGTGCTGCAGGCGCTGCTGACCCGCTGGCCCAACACGCCCAAGGTCCAGCTCGTCACCACCGACGGCTTCCTCCATCCCAACGCCAAGCTCGAGCGCGACGGGCTGATGGAGCGCAAGGGCTTTCCCGAGAGCTACGACGGCGCCTCGCTCATCCGCTTCCTCGCCGCGGTCAAGGCCGGCACGCGCAACGTCACCGCGCCGGTCTATTCGCATCTCGTCTACGACGTGGTGCCGGGCGAGACGGTGGTGGTCGACCGCCCCGACATCCTGGTCGTCGAGGGGCTCAACGTGCTCCTGCCCAACCGCCTGTCGCGCGAGGGGCGGGAGATTCCGTTCGTCTCCGACTTCTTCGATTTCTCGGTGTTCCTCGACGCCAGCGAGGAGCTGCTGGAGAGGTGGTACGTCGAACGCTTCATGCGCCTGCGGCAGACCGCGTTCCGCGATCCGCGCAGCTATTTTCGCAAGTTCGCCGACATCGACGACGCCGAGGCGGAGGCGATCGCTCGCTCGCTGTGGCGGGGCATCAACCTCGTCAACCTGCGCGAGAACATCCTGCCGACGCGGCCGCGCGCAAGCCTGAGGCTGGTCAAGGGCGCAAGCCACCGCATCGAGCAAGTGGCGCTGCGCAAACTGTGAGGCCGACGATGTCGCTTCCGCGTCGCGCGGCCGCCGCCGCGCTGCTCGTCGCCTTCGCTTTCGCCGCCGCTGGACCCGCCGCGGCGGACGGCGCGCCGCCGCCGGCCTGCGGCGGGCGCGATCTCGCCGCCGGCCTCGACCTGACGGCGGCGATGGCTGCGCGCGCCGACGAACTCACCGACGCGCAGGGGCTGCTGTGGCGCGTCGAGCGCGACGGCGTCGCGCCGTCCTATCTGTTCGGCGCCATCCATTCGACCGACGACGGCGCGGCGGCGATCGCGCGTAAAGCCGCTGAGTTCGCGGCCAAGGCGAAGGTCGTCGCCACCGAGCTCGGCGGCCCGTTCGATCCGGTCGATCGCGGCGCGCTCGCCGCCAAGCTGTTCGCCGCGGCGATCGATCGCGACGACGACACCTTCCTGCCCGACCTCGCCGGCCAAGCGGGCGCCCGGGTCGAGGCCTATCTCGGTGCGCACGGCGTTCCGAAGGCGCTCGCCCATCATCTCAAGCTGTGGTTCCTCGCCGCCAGCGTCGAGGCGCCCGCCTGCGAGCAGGCGCGCGAGCAGGCGAACCTGCCCGAGGTCGACGAGATCGTCGCCGAGGCGGGCGCGGGGGCGAACATCCCGGTCGTCGGGCTCGAGACCGCCGACGAGCAGCTCGCGGCGCTCGAAGCCGCGCCGCCGGCGCTCAGCGCGCAGCTCCTCGAGACCTCGACGCGGCTCGCCGGTCTCGACGACGACGCCTATGCCACGATGGTGCGGCTCTATCGCGATGGCCGGCCGGCCGAGATGATCGCCGTGGTCGACGCGTTGCCGATGCTGACCGCCGAAGAACGCGCCGCCGAGCGACGGTTCGACGATATGCTGCTGGTCGGCCGCAACCAGACGATGGCCGAGCGCGCGGCGCCGCTCGTCGCCGAGGGCGGCGCCTTCATCGCCGTCGGCGCCCTGCACCTGCCGGGCAAGAGCGGCCTGATCGCGCGCTTCCGCGCCATGGGCTATCGCGTCGTCAACGTGTGGTGAATTGTAGACGCGGCCGCTGGCCGCGTCGGGCGTGATCGTCGATCGCGCCGGCGTGGGGGCGGACATCTTCGGATTCACCTTCAGGAGCTGGGACGTGCCTGCATTCGCCATCAAGCCGTTGACTGCTTCGCCGCAGACGCTCGACGCGCTCGCCGGCCTGCTGGTCGAGACGGTCGCGGCGGGCGGCTCGGTGCATTTCATGCATCCGCTGTCGCATGCCGAAGCGCGCGGCTTCTGGGAAAAGGCGTTGGCGGCGGCGGCGCGCGGCGAGCGCGTCGTGTTCGGCGCCTACGACGGCGCGACGCTGATCTCGACCGTGTCGCTGCTGCTCGACACGCCGCCCAACCAGCCGCATCGCGCCGAGATCGGCAAGATGATGACCCATCCGCAGCATCGCGGCCGGGGCGCGGCCAAGGCGCTGCTCGCCGAAGCCGAGCGCCTCGCCGCCGAGCGCGGCCGCACGCTCATCAACCTCGACACCGCCGCCGACGAGGGCGGCGCGCCGCTCTACGAGAAGATGGGCTACGTCTTCGCCGGCTCGATCCCCGACTTCGCCTTCAGACCCCACGGCGGCCTGACGGCGACGAAGATCTATTGGAAGCGATTGGGGCGTGACACCCGCCGCTGCGATGTAGACGCGCCCGTTGGGCGCGTCCGGACGCGGCCAACGGCCGCGTCTACACGACCACAAGGGGGGGAAGGAAATCACTCCCCGTAGGGCGTCCAGATGGTCTTCACCTGGGTCGCGCGGCGGAGGTATTCGCGGCCCTGCTCGCCGGTCCAGTCGCGCGGCGGCAGGCGGGTCCAGGTCGCCTTGAGGTTGGCGGCCGAGGCCGCCTCGACCGCCTTGGAGAGTTCGCGCGGGCCGACGACGCACCAGACCGCGTCGACGCCGTCGTGCTCGGCCAGCGTCGTAGCCAGCGTCGCCGCCTCGCCGGTGACGATGTTGACGACGCCGGCGGGCACGTCGGACGTGTCGAGCAGCGAATAGAAGTCGGTCGCGCTCAAGGGATGCGAGGGCGACGGAACGGCGACCACGGCATTGCCCATCGCGATCGCCGGCAACACCAGCGAGACGAAGCCGATCAGCGGCGCCTCGTCGGGGCAGACGATTCCCATCACGCCCCACGGCTCGTTCATCGCCAGGGTGACGAAGCGCGTCCGGGTCGCGTGCACGGCGCCGTCGAACTTGTCGGCGAAGCCGGCGTAATAGAACGCGCGCCTGACCGCGGTCTCGACTTCGGCGCGCGCCTCGCGCGCATGGGCGCCGGTCTGGGCGCTGAGCCGTTCGGAGAATTCATCGGCGCGCGATTCGAGATTCTCGGCGAGGTAATAGAGCACCTGGGCGCGGTTGTGCGCCGTCGCCGCGCCCCAGCCCGACGCCTTCGCCGCCGCCTCGACCGCGTTGCGGACGTCCTTGCGATTGCCGAGCCCGGCGAGGCCGACGACCTTGCCGTCGGGGTCGAGCACGGAATAGGCATAGCCCGAGTCGGGCCGCGCCTGCTTGCCGCCGACATAGAGCTTGGCGGTGCGGTCGATCGCGTCGCCGTCGGGCGCCGGCGCGCGGCCGGGCAGGGCGCTGAGCGCGGCCCTGACCGCCTTGGCGGGCTTCGACGGCGCCGCCGGCGCGACGAGGTATTCGGCCACGCCCTCGCGCCCGCCCTCGCGGCCGAAGCCGCTCTCGCGATAGCCGCCGAAGCTGGAGGCGGCGTCGAACAGATTGGTCGAATTGATCCACACCACGCCGGCCTTGATCTTGGCGGCGACTTCGAAGGCGCGGTTGACGTTTTCGGTCCAAACTGACGCGGCGAGGCCGTAGCGGGTGTTGTTGGCGAGCGCGATCGCTTCGTCCGGGGTGCGGAAGGTCATCGCCGCCAGCACCGGCCCGAAGATCTCCTCGCGCGCCAGGATCGACGCCGGCTCGACGTCGGTCACCAGCGTCGGCGGATAGAAGCAGCCGCGCTCGGGCAGCGGCCCCGGCGCGCGCCACACCGTCGCGCCCTCGCGCTCGCCCGCCTCCACCAGCCGCTTGATGCGCTCGAGCTGGACCGGCGCGACGATCGCGCCGACGTCGATCGACTTGTCGAGCGGGTCGCCGATCCTCAGCTTCTCCATCCGCGCGCGCAGCTTGGCGTACATCCGCTCGGCGATCGATTCGGCGACCAGCAGGCGCGAGCCGGCGCAGCACACCTGGCCCTGGTTGAACCAGATCGCGTCGACCACGCCCTCGACCGCGCTGTCGAGATCGGAGTCCTCGAAGACGACGAACGGCGACTTGCCGCCGAGCTCGAGCGACAGCTTCTTGTCGGTCCCGGCGGTCGCCTGGCGGATCAGCCGGCCGACCTCGGTCGAGCCGGTGAAGGCGATCTTGTCGACGTCGTCGTGGGCGACGATCGCCGCCCCGGTCGCGCCGTCGCCGGTGACAATGTTGACGACGCCGGGCGGCAGGCCGACCTCGACGCAGATCTCGGCGAAGGCAAGCGCGGTCAGCGGCGTCAATTCGGCGGGCTTCAGCACCACCGTATTCCCCGCCGCCAGCGCCGGCGCGATCTTCCACGCCAGCATCAGCAGCGGGAAGTTCCACGGGATGATCTGGCCGCAGACGCCGACCGGCTTGAAGGCCGGAAACTCGTCGGCGATCAGCGAGGCCCAGCCGGCGTGGTGATAGAAATGGCGCGCCGCCAGTGGCGCGTCGACGTCGCGCGACTCGCGGATCGGCTTGCCGTTGTCGAGGCTTTCCAGCACGGCGAGCAGCCGCTCGCGCTTCTGGATGTGGCGCGCGAGCGCGTAGAGATGGCGCGCGCGCGCGTCGCCCGACAGCGCCGACCACGGTTTGAGCGCCTTGCGCGCCGCCGCGACTGCCGCGGCGACGTCGGCCTCCGTCCCCTGGCTGACGCGGGCGATGCGCTCGCCGCGCGCCGGATTGAAGACGTCGAAGAGCTGCGCCGGCGGGGTGAAAGCGCCGGCGATGAAATGGCCGAAGCCGCCGCCGTGCGCGGCGAGCCAGGCGCGCGCGTGCTCGTCGCTCTCAGGCGCGACGCCGTAGTCCATGGTGCGCAGGATGTCTCTCACCGCCGTCATCGTGCGCTCCTCAACGCCCGCGAGTCCCGACCGCTGTCATGGCCGTCCCCGGACTTGATCCGGGGATTGGCCCCGTCGGCGGCAACTTCGCCCGGCAGGCGGCCACTCGCCTTGTCATCCCCGCGAAAGCGGGGATCCAGTCTTCCCGCCGCCTGCGCTCTCGACGGGCGCTGGACCCCCGCTTTCGCGGGGGTGACATTGAAGGATCGCGTTAAGTTCGCGCCCACCGGGCTTGACGGGTTGGAAGTGAAACGCCTCATCGCGCTTCCTCACGCCATCGCGTGGCGGTATGTCGCGGAATAGCGTCCGGTCGCGTAATGGCTGAGCTGGCGCTCGATGTCGGCGATGAGCGAACTCGCGCCGATGCGGAAGAGGTCGTTCTTCATCCACGGCAGGCCGAGCTCCTCCTTCATCAGGATCAGCCAGGTCAGCGCGTCCTTGGCGGTGCGCAGGCCGCCGGCCGGCTTGAAGCCGATCTCGAAGCCGGTCAGGTCGCGGTAGTCGCGCAGCGCGCGCAGCATCACCAGGCTCACCGGCAGCGTCGCGTTGACGTCCTCCTTGCCGGTCGAGGTCTTGATGAAGTCGGCGCCCGCCTGCATCGCCACCATGCTCGCGGAATAGACGTTGCGCAGGGTCTTGAGGTCGCCGGTGGCGAGGATGGTCTTGAGATGCGCCCCGCCGCAGGCCTCGCGCATCGCCTGCACCTCGTCGTAGAGCGCGTTCCAATCGCGGTTGAGCACATGGGCGCGGGTGATGACGATGTCGATCTCGTCGGCGCCCTGGCCGACGGCATATTCGATTTCGGCGAGACGCGCCTTCAGCGGCGTCAGGCCGGCGGGAAAGGCGGCGGCGACCGATGCGACCGGAATGCCCGAGCCTTCGAGCGCCCTGACCGCCGTCGCGACCATCGTCGGATAGACGCAGACCGCGCCGACCGTCGGCGGATCATCGGCGAGACCGAGCGCGGCGACGAGTTCGTCGTCGAGTGGCCGGCGCGCCTTGGCGCACAGCCGCCGCACGCGGCCCGGCGTGTCGTCGCCGGAAAGCGTCGTCAAGTCGAGGCAGGTGATCGCGCGGATGAGCCACGCCGCCTGGTGGTCCTTCTTGACCGAGCGGCGTCCGGACAGGCTCGCGGTGCGGCGCTCGACCGCGCTGGCGTTGACGGCGACCGACTCGAACCACGCCGGCTCGAGCGCGACGCCGGGATTGCGCTGACGATTGTGGCCCGCCGCGGCAGTCGGCGGCGCGATCTGGCTCGCCTCGTTCACTTTCCCCTCCCGCCCGCGCCGCCATCGGCCGCGCGCTTGGTAACATCCCCTCCCGGGGCCATCAAACCGGTCACGCCGGCGCCGGAGCGAACAGCTCGCGGCCGAGCGTGATCTCGCGCTCGAATTCGACCGGGCCGGTCATCAGCACGTGGTCGTCGCTGGCGCGCCATTCGATCGTCAGCGCGCCGCCCGGCAGGCCGATGCGCGCCGTCCGATTGGCGAGGCCGAGGCGCGAAGCGGCGACCAGCGTCGCGCAGGCGGCCGAGCCGCAGCCGAGCGTGATCCCCACGCCGCGCTCCCACACCCCGAGCCGGATCGCGTCCGGCGCGACGACCTGGGCGAAAGAGATGTTGGCCTTTTCGGGAAACATCGGATGAGTCTCGAAGCGCGGGCCGACGACCGCGAGCGGGACCGCCGCAACGTCCGCGACCCAGAAGACCGCGTGCGGGTTGCCCATGTTGACGACGCTCGCTTCGCCGTAGTCGGGCAGGCCGGGCAGCGCCAGCGCGACGCGGCGCTCGTCGTCGACCGGCTTGGCCAGCGGAATCTCGCTCCAGGCGAAGCGGGGGGCGCCCATGTCGACGCGATAGCGCCATTCGTCGAGCCGCTCGCAGGCGATCACGCCGGCGCGCGTCTCGACCGCGAAGGCGCGGGCGCCGGAAGCGCGCGCGAGCCGGTCGGCGACGCAGCGCGTGCCGTTGCCGCAGGCCTCCGCCTCGCCGCCGTCGTTGTTGTAGATGCGGACGAACGCCTCCGTGCCTGGCGTTCTCGGGTCGGAGAGGACCATGAGCTGGTCGTAGTCGAGCCCCGGCGCGCGATGGATCGCGCGCGCTTCGGCCGGCGTCGGCAGAATCGCCGTCCCGCGCAGGTCGAGCGTCAGGATCTTGTTGCCGACGCCGTTCATCCGCGTCACGCGGCGTCCGGCGAGCGGGCTCGGGGCGAGAGAATCCGTCAGATCGGTTCGCGCCGCCGTCGGCGCGCCTCCCGGTCGATCGCGCGCGCCCCCAGTCGCGCTAGGGCGCTGCGCAGTTCGTCGTCGGCGATCGGCGCGGCGAGCGCGGCGGCCTGTCGCCGCGCGTCCTCGCTCGGGGCGGGCGCGACGCGGCGCGGCCGGCGGGTCGGCGCGAGCGGCCCCTGGCGGAAGGCGATGCGGCCGACGCAGCGCCAGCCGAGATGGGCGTTGACGCGCTGGACGATGATCGGCGCGGCGTGCTGCGCCTCCAGCGCGAAGGCCGGGTCGACGCGCAGCACCAGCGTCGCCGGCGCGACCGCGTTGGGATCCTGGCGCGCGCCGCGCGGCGGCCATTGGATTTGCGTCGGCTGGGCGTAGCGCGCGACGTCGGCGCCGACGATGTCGGGCCAGTCGGCGATCAGGCTCATCTGGCCGAGGCCGCGCGCCGCCAGCGTCGGGGCGACGATCCCGGCAAGCAGCGCGCCGACCTGCGCCGGCTGCGTGCGCTTCCGCTCGGGCGGTTTGAGGATTGCGCCGCCGCCGCTAGTCTTCCGGGCCATGGACGCCACTCTAGCCCCTCGCCGCTCCGCTTTGAAGCCGCCGCTCGCCCACCGCCTGCTCGCCTGGTGGGACGTCCATCGCCGCGACCTGCCGTGGCGCGCCGCGGCGGGGGTCGCGCCCGAGCCCTACCGCGTCTGGCTGTCGGAAGTGCTGCTGCAGCAGACCACCGCCGCCGCCGTCGCGCCCTATTACGCGCGGTTTCTCGCCCGCTGGCCGCGGGTCGAGGCGCTCGCCGCCGCCTCGCTCGATGAGGTGATCGAGGCCTTCGCCGGGCTCGGCTATTACGCGCGGGCGCGCAATCTCCACGCCTGCGCGCAGGAGATCGCGCGGCGCGGCGGGCGCTTCCCTGAAACCGAAGCGGGCCTGCGCGCGCTGCCCGGCGTCGGCGCCTATACCGCGGGCGCGGTGGCGGCGATCGCCTTCGGCGAGAAGGCTGCGGCGGTCGACGGCAATGTCGCGCGCATCATGGCGCGGCTCGCCGCGCTGCCGACGCCGTGGCCGCAGGCGCGCGCAGCGATCGCCGCGGCGACGGCGGCGCTCGTCCCCGCCGACCGTCCCGGCGATTTCGCCCAGGCCTTGATGGACCTCGGCGCGACGGTCTGCCGGCCGCGCAATCCCGATTGCGCCGCCTGCCCGCTTAGCCCCGATTGCGCTGCGACGCGGACGGGCGAGCCCGAGGCCTATCCGCGCCGCGCCGCCGCCCGGGCGCGACCGATCCGCTTCGGCGCCGCCTATTTCGCGCTCCGGCGCGACGGCGCCTTCCTCGCGCGCCGCCGCCCGCCCAAGGGCCTTCTCGGCGCGACGCTCGAGCTGCCTGGGCCGCCGTGGCGCACGGACGAGGAGGGCGGGGCGAGCGCCGCTCCGCCGTTCACGGCGCGCTGGCGGCGCCTGCCGGGCGAAGTCGAGCAGGTCTTCACCCATTTCGCGCTGCGGCTGACGGTCTATGCCGCCACGATCGCGGCCGTGCCGCGCGACGCCGGCGACGTCTTCTGGGTCGCGGCGGCCGACGCGGCGGGCGCCGGCTTTTCCAGCGTCATGCTGAAGGCGATCGCTCATGCGCGGGACGGGCTGTAGACGCGCTCGTCGAGCGCGTCCGGCGCGCAAGCGCCCTTTGTCGACCGAGAAGGGCGCGGCCAACGGCCGCGTCTAAAGGCTCGGCGCCAGCGCCTCAGTACGCCTTCTCGTGGCCGAACAGGCTGAAGGCGGTGGCCAGCACGATCTTCACGTCGAGCCACAACGACCAGTGGTCGACGTAATAGAGATCGTGATCGATCCGCGCCTGGATGTCCTCCTCGCTGCGGATCTCGCCGCGCCGGCCGTTGACCTGCGCCCAGCCGGTGAT
>Ga0302196_10006016_pt1 | contig 10775 bp, 8 predicted proteins | sample II_Bog_N1_3_FD_198794 | JGI IMG/M metagenome (GOLD analysis project Ga0302196, IMG submission 198794) | Peat permafrost microbial communities from Stordalen Mire near Abisko, Sweden - II_Bog_N1_3 | ecosystem: Environmental > Terrestrial > Soil > Wetlands > Peat | place: Sweden: Abisko, Stordalen...
AGTGTGGGAGTTTGTGCGGAAGCAGGCCGCGCAGGGACGGCAGGCCTACATTGTTTATCCGGTGATTGAGGGCAGCAAGGACGATGAGCCGGAGCTTGATTTCTCGCATGACGATGCGGAGATTGGGGCGGAAGCCGCTCTCGGCATCGCTTCCCCGATCTCTCCACCGCGGCGGACGAGATCGGGGACACCCAGTTCCCCACCCAAAAAATCGGCGCGCAAGGGGAAAACGGCGGAGCTGTTTCCAAAGGCCGTGCAGGAGGCCAATCCCGGAGCGAAATCGGGCCTCAAATCCGCGGTCGAAATGTACGAGAAGCTGCGCAACGGGGCGCTGAGCGGCCTGCGCGTGGGGCTGCTGCACGGACGGCTGGATGCGGATGACAAGGAGATCATCATGCGCCGCTTTCAGCGCGGCGAGATTGATGTGCTGGTGGCGACCACGGTGATCGAAGTCGGTGTGGATGTGCCCAATGCGACGGTGATGGTGGTGGAGCATGCGGAGCGTTTCGGCATGGCGCAGCTGCACCAGCTGCGCGGGCGGGTGGGCCGCGGCGCGGCCAAGAGTTATTGCATTCTAATGACCGGCGCGCGCGTCTCCCCGCTCGGTGAGGAGCGGCTCAATGCCATGGTGCGCACGCAGGATGGATTTGAGCTGGCTGAGCTTGACCTGGCCATGCGCGGGCCGGGTGAGTTCTTTGGCACGCGCCAGGCGGGGCTGCCCGATTTTCGCGTGGCCAACCTGGTGCGCGACCGCCAACTGCTCGAGCTGGCCAAGATGGAGGCGGCACGCTTTGCCAACTCCGCGCCGGCGGGCGCGCCCGCGCCCGAAGGCACGGAGGCCGAACGCGCCAGGGTGTGGGCGCGGCTCAAGGAAGCATGGCAGCGGCGCTATGGGCTGGTGGAAGCGGGTTGAGGTTGAAGCCGGTCGAGCGTTCGGAAATGGCAGCTCAGGCGGCCCTGTGGACAGGCGCCCCATGCACCATCTCCACGGGGAAGGTCTGGATCTCGAGGTCGACGCTGGCGATCTCCGCGCCACAGTCGCGTTGCTGGCTGCGCGTGCATTGGCACAGCTCGGTAAAGCGGAGGTGCCCCGTCTGGCTCAGCTCCAGGCCAGAGGCGATCAAGATGCTGTAAATGTCGACACAAGCCTGACGTTCGAATTCGAACAGCATGGTGACCGTGCCGCCGTCGTTGGCTCCGCGGCTGAGCACCCAGCCGCCGCAGGCCAGAATGGCGCCGGTCAGTGTCTGCACCAGGCGGGAGGGCTCCTCAACGGAGACGGCCTTCATCTCCATTGCCCAGGGGATATTTATTGTGCGCCCAGCATTTTGGTCCGGCATCTTTAGCCTCACAGCGCTCTTATCGGAGCGGCCTTGAGGGGCATAATCAGTGTCCCGGAGCGGCACGGAGGCTGCCCGGCGATGGAACAGCCAGGAGAGATGGGCGCACAGAAGTGTCTGCGATGGTAATTGGATTGCGCGCCGGCGCGCGGCAAACGGCCGGAGGCGGGGTCTGCACGGGCTTCCGGGTAAGCGAGAATAGGATGAGGGCGCGGAGGGCACGGATGATTGTGGGCACGGGAATCGACCTGACCGAGATCGCACGGATCAAGCATGCTATCGAACGCTACGGAAGCAGGTTTCTCAACCGCGTCTACACGTCGGCCGAGCAGGCCTACTGCCTGCGCAAGCGCAACGCGGCAGAGAGCTTTGCGGCCCGCTTTGCCGCGAAAGAGGCGGGAGCCAAGGCTCTGGGCACGGGCATCAGCCGCGGCGTGAGCTGGCTGGAGATTGAGGTGGTCCGCGACCCCGGGAGCCGGCCCCGGCTCAAGTTTCATGGGCGGGCGGCCGAGTTTGCCGCGCGCCTGGGCGTGGCGCACACGGCACTGTCGATTACCCACACGGGCGACGTGGCCATGGCCAGCGTGATTGTGGAGAATACGGGCTAAATGACGATCAAAGCGCATCCAACGACCATCTAAACGCATCCTAAAAGGCGACTTGCCGCCAGGAGGCCACAGCGATTACGGAGCAGCCGCAAACGGCTCCCGCAGCGCCCGGTCTGGTATTCTCAAGGCGGATAGCAGCTCATCTGATCCCCGGAGAGTGCCGTGCCAAGCCGCAAAGAAATTCAGTGGGCGCAGTTGAGGGTGGGAGTCCTGGTTCTGGTCGCCGTCGGCGTACTGGTGGGGCTGATCATTCTCATGTCGGGGGCGACCGGCGGCCTGTTCGCGCGCAAGCTGGTACTCCGGTCTTATTTTGAAAATGCCGCAGGCGTCAAGGACGGCGCGCCGGTTACGCTTGAGGGCGTCACGATCGGCAATGTGGTGCACGTGCGCGTGGTGCCCAGCCGCAACCCCACGCCGGTGGAAGTGGTGATGCAGGTGGGCGCGGAGTTTGAGCACGATCTGCACACCGACTCGACCGCTTCGATTGCCCAGGCCGGCGTGCTGGGCGACAGCTATGTCGATATCAGTTCCGCGCACGCCTCAGGGCCGCCGCCGGCTAATAATGCGGAGTTGAAGGCATCCGGCTCGCCCAGCATTCAGGACGTGATCCGCACCAGCCAGGATTCGATTGTGCAGATCCAGTCGCTGACCAAGAAGGTTGAGATCCTGATGGATTCGATCAACTCCGGCAAGGGGACGATCGGACAGCTGATCAACGATCCCACGCTGGCGCGCAAGTTCAGCACGGTCGCCACCAATCTGGAGACCATTACCGGCGCCATTGCCAACGGCAAGGGTTCGCTGGGCAAGCTGGTGAGCGACGACACGCTCTACACGCGGGCCAGCTCGGCGATCGACAAGCTGGACAAGATCACCACCGAGCTTCAGGACGGCAAGGGAACGGCCGGCAAGCTGCTGAAGGACGAGGCGCTCTACAACAACCTGAACTCCGCGGTGAAGAATACCAACGAGATCACCGCCCAGATCAACTCCGGCCAGGGCGCGGTGGGCAAGCTGGTGAAAGACCCGGCCTTTGCCAAAAAGCTGGAAGACACGGTGACCAGTCTCGACACGATTCTCAAGGGCATTGATGACGGCAAGGGGACGCTGGGGCAGCTGGCGCAGAACCGCACGCTCTACGACCACGCCGACCAGACGCTGGACCAGGCGCAGCAGCTGGTGAAGGCGATTCGCGAAGACCCGAAGAAGTACTTCATCATTCGGCTGAAGGTGTTCTAGCGCGCCCGCGCAAGATTTCGGAGAGACTGATGCCACGCCTGTGCTTGATTGCTTCGCTCGTGCTGATGGCGGCGAGCCCTGTTTCCGCGCAACAGGCGAGGCCGCTCAACGATCTGCCCGCGCCCTCCGACCAATGGTCCGCCATGAAAATTTCGCCTCCCGAATTGATCTCGGGAGATCGGGCGGAGTATCCCGTCGAGGGCAGGTTTCAACTGATCGATGCCCTGTGCCTGGTTTCATTGGTCGTGAGCGCGCACGGCGAACCGCAGGCTGTCAGGATCGTTCACTGCACCGATTCGGCGTTTGAAGACGGCAGCTCCGATGCGGTGAAACAATACCGCTTCAAGCCGGCCACGACGGCGGAGGGAAATCCTGTCCCGGTATCGCTGTCAACGGTTCTTCAATATCACGCCGTCAAATATTCGTTAAGCCTGCGCATGCTGATCAACTTGCCGGCGATTCCCGACAAGCATCTGGCGATTGACCGGCGCATGAGCAAGGCAGATGTCGGCCGCGAGATGAGCAAGCCCATTCGCTATGGCTTCATTCCGCTCGAAGGCGGCATCTCCGCGCCTGATCGCGATGGCATCTACTCGCTCACCAGGAGCGTAACGGGACCAAGAGTGATCAAGTTTGCCGACGAGGGATACGGGCCCATGGCATTCGCTCATGAGGGAAACAGCACCTGCGACATTGTGCTGACCATCAGTACGAAAGGAAAGGCCGACGATCCGCACATAACCCGCTGCGAGCGGCCGGAGTTGGAGAAGCCCGTTGTCGAATCGCTGCTCAAATCCCAGTACAAGCCCGGCATGGTGCGCGCGAAAGAAGTTCCGATGCGAGCCACGATTCATCTGAATTATGGAGACGTTCGGGCCGCGCCGCCCAGTCGCTGAATCACCGAAGAGCTCAGGTTTTCACGTGCCTGTCTTGCGCCTCTCGATGGATCTTGATTCCGAGACCCGAAATTCAGCTTGGCTGTGCGCTGCGAAACATCTTCCAGAACTCCTCGAAGCCCTTGAGGCGCACCAGTTGGAAGTAGTCGCTGGCAGCGAGGTAGAAGACCACTGCACCTGCGTCGATCCAGTGCAGGGATTCCGTTCCGAGCTGATCACTGAAGGGCAGGGGCGCGGCCGAGAGCACCATGGCCAGCACAATGAGCGCTAGGTTGACGATGCCCATGACCAGGTTGATCTCCACCAGCTTGCCGGTGAAGGGTTTCCCCAGCCGCAGGCTTTGACCAAGAGCTGAAAGTGCGGAGCGCTCTTCGAGCAGCATGATCAGGGGCGCAATCGAGAGCGTCCAACTGACAAGCGCCCAGGCGGTGAACAACCCCAGCGAAAGAAAGATGAGCCAGAAGGCGAAGCCGACCAGGTCGGGCTCCGCGCCAGCGGTGACGTGCGTGGCAACGACCCACCGCATGGTACTGATCCACGCCCAGCAGGCGGCGCCGGCGAGCAGTGGCCATCCGGCCTGAAGCACCATCATGGAGAAGGGGCGGAAGCGCAGCCGCATGCCGGGCGCGGCGTCGAGGCGGGTGAGAACGAGGCCGCGCCCGAACGCCGACACGACGACCCACCCAAGCGCTGCCAGCGGCGCCAGCCAGTGGAGAGTCTGCGCGACGTGCGGCTGATACAGCGACCACGCATGCGCCAGTTGCAGCGACGCCTGCCAGGGGTTTTGGCCGTTGATCGAGTTGAGGCCAGCGGACTCCGGCGGCACGGCGGCGAGAATCTTCTGAATCTGGAGCCAGCAAGCGGCGAGAAACGGGATGCCGAAAAGCCAGCGCCAGGCGACCTCCAGCGGGAGGAGTCGGCGGCGGCCGAAGACCCAGCCCATCTGGCCGACCAAGGACTGCGTCCCGCGCAGGGGAGCGGTCACTTGATCACCAGGTTCACCAGCTTGCGCGGGACCACGATGACCTTGACGACGGTCTTGCCGGCGATGCGCGCCTGCACTTTTTCTTCGGCCAGGGCGGCGGCTTCGATCGTCTTGACGTCGGCATCGGCGGAGACGCGGGTTACCGTAACCAGCTTGCCGTTGATCTGCACCGGAACTTCGAGCTCGTCCTCTTTCGCCAGCTCGGGATCGCTCTTGGGCCACGGCGCGCGCAGGATAGAGCCCTGCTCGCCCAGCTCTTCCCACAGCTCGGCAGCGAGATAAGGTGCAAACGGCGCCATGACCAACGCGAGTGTGCGCAGCAGTTCACGGATCACGGGAGCCGGCACATCGCCGGCTGCCAGCTCGCTATCAGCCGCCTGAATCTGATTTACCAATTCCATGATGGCGGCGATGCAGGTGTTGAAGTGCCAGCGGCCTTCGAAGTCCAGAGTGATTTTGGCCGTAGTCTGATGCAGCTTGCGCAGCAGCTTGAGCGCGGTGCCGGCGAGCTGGTCTGCGGGTGCCCCATCCTTCGAGACTGCCGCGCGCGCCACCGGCGCATACTTTGTGGTGAGGCGCCAGACGCGGCCCAGAAAGCGGCTCACGCCGGCGACGCCATCTTCCTGCCAGTCCAGGTCGCGATCGGGCGGAGCGGCAAACAGCGCGTACATGCGCGTGGCATCGGCGCCGTAGCGGGCCACCATGTCGTCGGGCGAGATGACGTTGCCCTTGGACTTCGACATCTTGGCGCCATCTTTGATGACCATGCCCTGTGTGAACAGGCGGCGCGCCGGCTCGTCGTTGACGATGAGGCCCAGGTCGCGCATCACCTTGGTCCAGAAGCGCGAGTAGATCAAATGCAGGATCGCGTGTTCGACGCCGCCAATGTACTGGTCGATGGGAAACCAGTATTGCGCCGTCGCCGGGTTGAACGGCGCGGCCGCGTTCTTCGCGTCGGTGTAGCGATAGAAGTACCAGCTCGAGTCGACAAACGTGTCCATGGTGTCGGTCTCGCGCTTCGCCGGTCCACCGCATTTGGGGCAGGTGGTGTTCACGAAGTCCGTCACGCGTCCCAGCGGCGAGCCGCCTTTCTGGGTAATCTCAATCTGCTCGGGTAAGAGCACCGGCAGCTGGTCGTCGGGCACGGGCAGCGGCACGTCGCCCTGGCAATGCGCCTCGCAGTAGACCATGGGGATGGGCGTGCCCCAGTAGCGCTGGCGGCTCACGCCCCAATCCTTCAGGCGGAAGGTGGTGGTGGCCTCGCCAAAACCGCCGGCCGTGGCAATCTGTTGCAGCTTCTTTTCGGCCTCGACGCAGGTCAGGCCGTCGAACTCGCCGGAGTTGATGAGGATGCCGTCTTCGGAGACGAACGGCAATTGCTGCGCGGCTTCAGATTTTTCAACTGGCCGAATCACTTCAGTGATTGGCAGGTCATATTTCTTTGCAAATTCATAGTCGCGCTCGTCGTGGGCGGGCACGGACATAATAGCGCCGGTGCCGTAGTCGGCGAGGATGTAGTTGGCGATCCAGATGGGGACGCGCTCATTGTTGTAAGGATTGACGGCAAAGTGTCCGGTGGGGACACCGTGCTTCTCAATCGCCCCCAGGTCGCCGGCTTCGCGCGCCTTCTTCTGCTGGTCGAGCAACTCATCGACCTGCGCTTTCAATTCGGGATCGGAGGCTGTGAACCTGTCCACCAGCGCATGTTGCGGTGCCAGTTGCACGCTGGTCGCGCCGAAGATGGTATCGACACGCGTGGTAAAGACGCGGATGCGCGTCCCTGCAGCGGTGGCCTTTCCGGCCCGAGCGACTGACTGGTCATTGGCTACGTCCTCCGCCAGGAAGAAATCAACCTCCGTCCCTTCGCTGCGGCCAATCCAGTTGCGCTGCATGGTGCGCACTTTTTCCGGCCAGCCGCCCAGCTTGTCGAGGCCATCGAGCAGTTCCTCGGCGTAGGCCGTGATGCGGAAGAACCACTGCACCAGGTCGCGCTGCTCCACGATTGTGTCTTCGTGGCGCCAGCAGCAGCCGTCCACTACCTGCTCGTTGGCCAGCACGGTGGCGCACTCCGGGCACCAGTTGACCTTGCTCTTTTTGCGATAGGCCAGGCCGCGCTCGAACATGCGCAGAAAGAACCACTGGTTCCAACGGTAGTAGTCGGGCAGGCAGGTGGTGACCTCGGTGGCCCAGTCGTAGCCCAGGCCCAGGCGCTCCATCTGCCGCTTCATGGCGGCGATGTTGGCGAGCGTCCACTGGCGCGGCGGGACCTTGTTCTTGAGCGCGGCGTTCTCCGCCGGCAGGCCAAAGGCGTCCCAGCCCATGGGGTGCAGCACGTTGTACCCGCGCATCCACATGTGGCGTGCCAGCGCGTCGCCAATGGAGTAGTTGCGCACGTGGCCCATGTGCAGCTGGCCGCTTGGGTAGGGCAACATTTCCAGCACGTAATACTTGGGTTTGCCGCAGTCGGCGGGCTCAGCCGCATACAGGGCAGGCTCGGCCGCCCACCGCTGTTGCCATTTGGGTTCAATCGCCGCCGGGTCGTAACGCAGATCTTTTTCGTCCGCCATAAGACTCTAGTTTAAACGGGCGGGCGGCGATGGGGCGGACGGGCTCATTGCGGGCAGTGCACCTCGTCCCTGGTTTCCTTGACGACGACCTCGTAGCCGTCGGGCTGCTGGAACAGCGCGGCGTCGGGCTCGCCCTGCGTGAAGCGGACCAGTTCCCGGGTCATGCGGCCGGTTTGCGGGTTCTCGTTCACCTGGTGGACGTTGATGCCGGCCAGGCCAGGCGCGGAGGAGAACCAAACCTCGTCGGTCGATACCAGCGGCTCGGTGTTGCCGATGGTGCCGGCCGGCGTGGTAAACGTGGTGCGGTGACCGTGCGCCTCAATGCCCTCGAAGGTCTGTTGGCCCAGGTCTTCCATCGTGGGGCGCGCCCGCTCCACGGTTTCAGTGCGGGGCATGGGCATAGTGGACGGAGTTGCGCAGGTGGCGCGGGGCGCATCGGCCCCGGGTTCGTTGTTGACCGTGGCGCGCTGGCCGGGGACGGTCCAGAAGCTGTGCGTGTGCGCGCCCGGATCGTTGATGTTGACCATGGTGTGCGGCGTCTGGTCTTCAGCCGATGGCGCGTTGGTGGATGCGTTGTAGGTGCGGCCGGCCGAGTCGCGCGCCATCACCTGCGTGGACTCCTGGGTAACGGTGCCGCCGTCGGGCAGCGTCTGCACGCGGGTGGTGTGGAACTCCGCCGTGTAGGGCAACTGCACGCGGCTGGGGGAATTGACTCCTTCGCCGGATGTGACACGTGAGATTCCTGCCTGTACCTGGCTTAGTCCCGGCAGCGCCAAACCAAAAGCCGCCGCTACCGTCAAGAAATTGCAAAGCTGTTTGCGCATGGTTCTCGCCTCCCTTGATTGGACCCTGGCAACATCCACATTCTGACGCCACCAATAAGACAAAGCAAGCAGGATTTCTTGAAATTACTCGACCAGGCTCTTCAAGACGCGGACGTTGCGTTCTTCGTCGCCGGGCTCGTCGACCGGCGTTTCGGCGATGAATGCGGCGTGCGCCCAGCGCTTGTCGTTGAGCAGGCGGCGGAAGGGCTCGACGCCCATGGTTCCCTGGCCGATGTGCTCATGGCGGTCGAGCTTCGATCCGCGCTCCGCCTTGGCGTCGTTCGAGTGCCAGACGCGCACGTCCGCGAAGCCCACCGTCTTCTCGATCAGCGCCATGGTCGCGTCGTAGCCGTCTGCGCTCACCAGGTCGTAGCCGGCCACGTGGGTGTGGCAGGTATCCAGGCACACGCCCACGGGCGCGGTCGCCTTGAGCCGGGCAACCAGCTCGGCCACCTGCTCAAAGCTGCCGCCCAGCGAGAACTCGGCGCCAGCCGTGTTCTCAATCAGGATGTGGAAGCCGGTTCCCTGCCAGGCCAATCCGTCGATGGCGCGAGTGATCGACTCAGCCGCCAGGCGCAGGCCCTCGTCGCGGGTGAGGCCCTTCCACGAGCCGGGATGCAGAACAAGATATTCGGCGCCAAAATCGAGGGCGCGCTCAATCTCGCCACGAAACGCGGCCACACTTTTTTCGCGCACGTCGACGGTCTGGCTGCACACGTTGACCAGGTAGCTTGTGTGAACGACAAGCGGGCCGACGTCCAGCTTGGTGCGCAGCTCTCGCATGCGCGCGGCCTGTTTGGGATCGACCTTGGGCGCGCGCCACATGCGCGGACTCGAAGTAAAAATCTGAAAGGTATTGGCGCCGATCTCGCGGGCCTTTTCGACGGCATTGGACGCGCCGCCCGCCGTGCCCAGATGCACACCGATTCGTTTGGTCATGGGGATAGTGTAATCGGGTCTCCTAGTCGTCATCGTCCTTGGCCTTTTTATGCTTCGCTTTGAGCATGGCCGGCACTGGCTTGTCGCCCATCGCGTCCTTCCACAAAATTACGTTCAGCTTCTCCGCTGGCGCGCGGTCGGCGTGGCGGAAGTCCATCTTCATGCTCTCCTTCGCACCCGCGGCCGTTTTGGCGTTGGCCGTGTAGATGAGGCTGTTGTCGCGGTTGGAGTAGTCGGCCTCGTAAGCAGCCTGATCGCCGGGACCAGTGAAGAGGCTGGCGATCTGCGAGCAGAGCGCGTCGTTGTTGTTCATGGGTGGCAGGCCGAGCAGCGACTCCATGGTGCGTACCACGCTCACGGTCGAGTAAAACTTGCTGTCGACAAATGGAGCTTGAGGTTTAGCGCCGGTCGATGCCCCGCGTGGCGCATACTTGCTCACCACCACCGCCAGGCTGCGGTGCGCGTCCACGTGATCGCCGCCATCCTGCGCGTCGTCTTCCAGGATGAAGAAGGCGGTCGAGTCCCAGAAGGGCGAGTGCGAAATGGCCTCAACGGCGCGGCCGACGGCGAGATCGTTGTCAGCCACGGAAGACTTGGGCGTGGGGCCGCCGGGGGTGGTTCCGGCCGTGTGGTCGTTGCCCAGGCGCAGCATCACAAAGTTGGGCATTGTGTCCTTGCCCTGCGCGATGTCTGCGACCCAGCCTTTCAAGTGGCGCAGAAAAATCTCCACGCGCACCTGGTCGGGGACGGCGAGCTCGAAGTCGGGCGTCTCGGGCGCGAAGTGGCCCACCAGCTCCGGCTTGGTGGCAACGTTGGTGGCAATCAGCGGGATGGACCAGGGCCACTTGTTCACGCCGCCGCCCCACGCCGCGGGCAGCGCTTGACCGGGCTCGACGGCCTTGTGCGCGCAGTTGGCGCCGGCCAGCACCGGGCCCTGCTGCGGATTGGCGGTCTTTACTTCATTGCAAAACGTTGTCGCGATGAACTCGCCGAAGTGGTAGTAGGTTTTCCCATGCGCGGCGAGATTGCCCCACAGGTATCCGCTCGCGGGCTCGTTCACGTCGGGGATGTTTTGCAGCAGAGGCAGGCCGTCGGCCACCACGCCTTCGTAGTCATAGGTGCGCTCACTGCCGCGATAGGACTGCTGCCAGGTCTTCTCCAGATAATCTGTTCCGATGGCGGCGTTGGACCAGACGTGTCCGTCGCCCGATACCTCGCCCGAGTCGTAGAAGTTATCGAGCACGCCGAACTGCAAGGCCAGCTTGTGCAGGTTGGGGGTGATCGACGCGCCATACATGGTGAGGCTCGGGTCACCGTTCGCGACCGGCTTGCCATCTTTGCTGAGGTCACCAAAGATCTGGTCGTAGGTCCGGTTCT
>Ga0302196_10006021_pt1 | contig 10768 bp, 13 predicted proteins | sample II_Bog_N1_3_FD_198794 | JGI IMG/M metagenome (GOLD analysis project Ga0302196, IMG submission 198794) | Peat permafrost microbial communities from Stordalen Mire near Abisko, Sweden - II_Bog_N1_3 | ecosystem: Environmental > Terrestrial > Soil > Wetlands > Peat | place: Sweden: Abisko...
GCTGGAGCATCTGGTCGCCAGCCCGCCCAGCGCCATGGTGCTGGGATTCTTCACCGACCTCGCCGCCGGAACCCAGCACTGGACGCTGGCCGGCAACGGCCGCTTCCGGGCGTTGGCGCGGCGCCGGGCGGTGGCCTCGCTCCCCGGCAGCATCCTTGGCTGTCCGGCCTGGTTCGCCGGCGATGCGGTGGCGTCCCTGGCCAAGGCGCGGAACTGACCGCCGTGCGCCTCAACCTGCTGCTGCTGATCCTGCTCGCCCTCACCATCGCCCTGGCCATGGCGCTGGGCGAGACTCCGCTCAACCTCGCCCAATACCGCCAGGCGCTGACCGACCCGTCCTCGCCCGCCGCCGAGATTATCTTCGGGGTCCGCGCGCCCCGGGCGGCGACGGCGGCGCTGGTCGGGGCGGCGCTGGGGCTCTCCGGGGCGGTGATGCAGGGGCTGCTGCGCAATCCGCTGGCCGACCCGGGCGTGCTCGGGGTGTCGGCGGCGGCGGGTCTGGGCGCGGCGGCGGCGATCGCGCTGGGCTTCGCCGCCCTGCCCGGCGGACTCGAGGCGGCGGCGTTGGCCGGAGCGCTGGGCGCCGGCGCGCTGGTGGCGGTGCTCGCCGCCCGCTTCCGCGAGCCGGAGACGCTGATCCTGTTCGGGGTGGCGCTCGCGGCCCTCGGCGGCGCCCTGACCGCGCTGATCCTCAACCTGTCGCCCTCGCCGGTGACCGCTAACGATGTGCTGAAGTGGCTGCTGGGCTCGGCGGCCGATCGTGACTGGAGCGACCTCGGCCTGGCGCTGCTCCCGATGGTCCCGGGCGCCGCCCTCTGCGCCTACGCCGCCCGCGGCCTTCGCATGCTGACCCTCGGCGAGGAGACGGCGGCGATGTCCGGCCTGCCGATGGCGCGCCTGAGGGTCGCGGCCGTGGCCGGCGCGGCGCTGCTCACCGGCGCCTCGGTGGCGTTGGCCGGGGTGATCGGTTTCGTCGGCCTGGCCTCGCCGCACCTGGTGCGCGGCTCGGTTTCCGACGACCCGGCGCGGACGCTACTGCCGGCGACCCTGGTCGGCGCGGTGCTGCTGGTGGCGGCGGACCTGGCGGCGCGGATGATCCCGACGCCGGAGGAGCTGAAGCTGGGCGTGGTCACCGCCCTCTTCGGCGCGCCGCTGTTCGCCCTGGTCGCCTGGCGCGCCTCGCGGAGCTGGCGGGCGTGACCGCGGCGCTGGAGCTCACCGGCGTCACCGCGCGGCTCGGCGGACGGATCACCCTGGAGGACGTCACCCTCAGCGTCGAGCCCGGCGAGGTGCTGGGCCTGGTCGGTCCCAACGGCGCGGGCAAGACCACCCTGATCCGCGCCGCCCTCGGCCTGACGCCGCTGGCCGCGGGCCATGTGGCGCTGGGCGGCAAGTCGCTGGCGTCCTTGAACGAGCGCGAGCGGGCCGCCCTGGTCGGCTATCTGCCGCAGGAGCGCCGGGTGGCCTGGAACATGCCGGCCTGGCGGGTCGCCGCCCTGGGCGCCGCCGACCGTCCGCCGGCCGAGGCCCACGCCGCCGCCCGCGCCTGCCTGGCCGAACTGGAGGCCGACGCGATCGCCGAGCGCGGCGTCCTCGACATGTCCGGCGGCGAGCGGGCGAGGGTGCTGCTGGCCCGGCTGCTGGCCACCCGCGCGCCGCTGCTGGTCGCAGACGAACCCGCCGCCGGCCTCGATCCCGACGCCCAGTTCCTCAGCCTGGAGCGCCTGCGCGCCCGCGCCGAAGCCGGCGCTGCGGTGATGGTCACCCTGCACGACCTGACCCTTGCCGCCCGCGCCTGCGACCGCCTCGCGGTCCTCCACGCCGGCCGCCTGTGCGCCCTAGCGCCGCCCGCCAGGGCGCTGTCAGCGGAGATCCTGGCCGAGGTGTTCGGGCTGGAAGGCGCCCTGGTGGAGTCGGCCGCTGGGCTTACATTAGCGGCGCGGCGGCGGGGCTAGACCCTGCGTGGTTCGAGACGCGCCCTTCGAGCGCTCCTCACCATGACGAAGAGGGAGGGCGTTCACAGATCTCGTCATCCTGAGGAGCCGCTACGCAGGGGCGGCGTCTCGAAGGACGCACCGGCTAAGGCCTCGCCGGCACGGAGTTGTCGGCCAGGCCCGCGTTCCCGCTTGCAGCCTGGCCGCCCGCGGCCACCGGCGGCAATTGCGCTGGGCCGGGGGTGTAGCCGTAGCCGTTGAAGCCGCCGCGCTTGAGGTCCGCCGCCAGAGTCAGCGGGGCGCTGCCGCCGGCCAGGCGAGCGCGGTAGACCTGGGTCGCCTCCAGCACCCGCATCACATAGTTGCGGGTTTCCGAGAACGGGATGCACTCGATGAAGTCGGAGGGATCGGTGGAGGTGGCGCGCGGATCGCCGCAATAGGTCGACCATTCGGTCGGCCGCCCCGGTCCGGCGTTGTAGGCGGCCGCGGCCATCACGTAGGATCCGCTGAACTGGTCGACCAGCTGGCCGAGATAGGCCGAGCCCAGCTGCATGTTGAAGTCCGGATCGTCGAGCCGGCCGCCACCGTAGGAATAGCCCAGCTTGCGGGCCAGGATCGCCGCTGTGCCGGGCATCAGCTGCATCATCCCCTCGGCCCCGGCGCCGGAGCGCACGTGCGGGTCGAAGCCGCTCTCCTGGCGGGTGATGCCGAGGATGAAGGCGGTCTCCGGCGCCCCGGCCACCGTCGGCGGGGTGCGGACCGGATAGCCCCGCTCGGGCAGGATGAAGCCGTGCTGGGCGGCGGTGCGGACCACCTTCATCGAGAGGTCCTGGTCGCCGTAGCCGCGCACCAGGTCGACCAACAGGGCCGCCTCGGCGCCGCTGGGCAGGGTTTCGGCCAGGCTGACGACGAAGCCCTTGAAGGTGTCCTTGGCCCCGATCTCGGCCAGCATGCGGGCGGCGCGGATCTCCTCGCGGTCCTCGAAACGGGCGCGGTCGGCGGCGGTGACCTCCGGGTCCTTGCCGAGGGTGAGGGTGGTCTGGCCGGTCTTGGCCGCCGCCAGCAGGCCGTAGAAGGTGGTCTGGTACTTGGCCGCATCCGCGTAGAACAGCTGGGCGTTCATGGTGTCGCCGGCCGCCTCCGCCGCCCGACCGCGCCAATAGAGCGCGCGGCCCTGGGTGATTGGCGAGGAGCCGATCGCCTCCAGCTTGGCGAAGTGCTCGTCGGCGAGCTTGGGGTCTTTCAGGCGAGAGAGCGCCAGCCAGCCGGCGTAGAATTCCGCTTCTGCCCCGTCGGGACCGGCGGCGACGCCGCTGTTAGCCGCCGCCTGATAGGCGCCGCGGGAGTCGCCGGCTTTCAGCGCCGCCACCACCAGCGCCGAGCGCAGCTTCCACATCCGCGCCTGCGACTCGCCGTCGGGCAGCGCCGTCGGCAGCTCGGACATCATTCCCATCGCCGAGTCGCCCTGGCCGGCGCGGGCCAGGGTCATCACCCGCTCATAAGCGATCCCGGGACTGTTCTGCAGGCTGACGGGCAGGGCGGAGACCAGTGCATCGGCGCCGCGATCGCCCGCGCGTAGGGCCATCCTCGCCTCGGCCAGCGCCTTCTGGTCGGGCGACAGCAGGGCCAGCATGTCTCGCGCCGCCGGCCCTTGCGTCCCGTAGAGCAGCATGTCCTCGCGGGCCGCGTGATCGTCGGCGGTGAGCATCGAGCCGAACCGGGTCAGCATCTGCGACTGCACGTCGGCGTCGAAGGTCTCGGTGCGCCAGACGTGGCGGATCAGTTCCGCCCCCTGGTCGGCCTGGCCGGTGGCGGCGTAGGCCGAGGCCAGCGCCATCGCGCCCTGCGGCGTGGTCGGCTCGGCGCCGGCGAACCAGGCGATGGTCGCCTGCGGACTGAGCCCGCCGCCTTCCAGCACCCGCTCGGTGGCAGCCTCGCGTTTGGCGGCGCGGGGCCAGCCGGCCAGGTCGCGCCGGGCGCCGTCGAGCTCGGCGTAGCTCATGCCCTCGGGGGCGGTGTCGACCAGGGCCCAGAGGGCGATCTTGCGCGCCAGCGGGTCGGACAGGCTCTGCATCGCCGCGCGGATGCGGCCGGGATCGCCGGCCTGCGCTCCCGCCAGCGCCGACAGCAGCGTCTGGGCATCCGAATCGGCCAGCGGTCCGTGCATGGCGTAGGACGGCGTCTCCACCTGCGGCGGCGCGCCGCTGGCGGGCAGGCTCGACAATCCCTGGGCCATCACCGCGCCGCCCACCGCCAGGGCGGCGGTGGCGGCCAGCAGGGCCCGACGCACGTTCAGTCTCAAGTCCTCAACTCCTCGCCCCCCCGACGAATCGCCGCCGGTTGCAGCGCCGCGCCCGGCCGACGTAGTATTAGACCACACCCATAGAACCGGGTTAACGCCCGGTGAATTCACGGCTTCTTGCACTCATGCCTATTCCTCAGTTTCGCGGCGTCCTGACGGCGCTGGTGACACCCTTTGCCGACGGCGGCGTCGACGAGGACGCCTATGTCGCCCTGGTCGAGCGTCAGATCGCCGCCGGCGTCCACGGCCTGGTCCCCGCCGGCACCACCGGCGAAACCGCGACCCTCAGCCACGACGAGCACCGCAGGGTGGTAGAGCTTTGCGTCAAGACCGCGGCGGGGCGCCTGCCGGTGGTCGCCGGCGCCGGCTCCAACTCCACCGCCGAGGCCATCGAACTGACCCGCCACGCCAAGGCCATGGGCGCCGACGCGGCGCTGATGGCCACCGGCTACTACAACCGTCCGAGCCAGGAGGGGCTCTTCCGGCACTTCGAGGCGGTCAGCGCCGCAGTCGACTTCCCGGTGCTGACCTACAACGTCCCGGGCAGGACGGTGGTCGACATCTCCAACGAGACCCTGGCCCGGATCGCCGCCCTGCCAAACATCATCGGCATCAAGGACGCCACCGGCGACGTCGACCGGGTGAGCTTCCAGCGGCTGACCTGCGGGCCGGACTGGGTGATGCTCAGCGGCGACGATCCGACGGCGCTGGGCTACATCGCCCACGGCGGCCACGGCTGCATCTCGGTGACCTCCAATGTCGCGCCGGCCGAGTGCGCCGCGTTCTACAATGCCGCCCTGACCGGGGATTTCGAGACCGCCCGGCGGATGCAGGACCGATTGATCCGGCTGCACAAGGCGCTGTTCCTCGACGCCTCGCCGGCCCCGACCAAGTTCGCCCTGGCCACCCTGGGCTTGTGCTCTGAGGAAGCGCGCCTGCCGATCGCCGCCTGCGCCGAGGCGGTGAAGCCGGCGATCCTGGAGGCCATGCGCGAGGCCGGCGTGCTGAAGTGAGCAAGCTGATCGCCGAGAACCGCCGCGCCCGGTTCGACTACTTCCTGGAAGACAAGATCGAGGCCGGGCTGACGCTGAAGGGCACCGAGGTGAAGGCGCTGCGCGAGGGCCGCGCCAACATCGCCGAGTCCTACGCCGCCGTCGAAGGTCGCGAGATCACCCTGGTCAACGCCCACATCCCCGAATACGGCCCCGCCAACCGCTTCAACCATGAGCCCCGCCGGCCCAGGAAACTGCTGCTGCACCGCAAGCAGATCGACAAGCTGATCGGCGCCGTGCAGCGCGAGGGCCGCACGATCATCCCGACCCGGCTCTATTTCAACGACAGGGGCCTGGTGAAGCTGGAAGTCGCCCTGGCGAAAGGCAAGAAGGCCCACGACAAGCGCGCCACCGAGGCCGATCGCGATTGGAAGCGCGACCAGGGCCGGCTGATGCGGGAGCGAGGCTGATGAACCGAACGACGACGATGGCGCTGGTCGCCGCCTTGGCGCTGGCCGCCGTTTCAGCCGCCGAGGGCGCGACGCTCCGGACGGTGCTGCACATCTCCTCGCACTTGCCGAAGGCGGCCGAAGCGTCCCTCGACGGCGGCAAACCGGTGCGCGCGCCGGGCGAGGGCTCGGTCAACGTCCCAGTCACCGCCGGCCACCACACCCTGACGGTGACCACGGCTACCGGGGCCACCTACAAGACCGACCTAGACCTGAAGGGCGCCGACCTGATGACCTAGCGCCGTGAGGGCTACTGGTGCGTCAACCTGCTGGACACGTCCCTGGAGGTCTACAGCCACGACGACTGCCAGGAAGAGGTGACGGACGCGGGGTGATCGCTCCTCCCCTCACGCAGGTGAGGGGAGGTGTCGCAAGCGAGCCCGCGAAGCAGGCGAGATGCGACGGAGGGGAGACGCGCGCCGAGAGTGGTGACGGCCTTGCCGCAGGGGTCCCCCCATCGTCACGCATCGCACCCTGACGGGTGCTCGCCTGTGCCACTTCCCCCCGCTTCACGGGGGGAAGAGCTAATCCGCGAGTATCGCCTTTGCCGTCTCGAACACCGCCTCGAACATTGCCGGGGTCAGCCGTCCCGTATTCGTGTTCAGCCGAGAGCAATGATAGCTGTTCAGCAGGGTGAAACCCGCCGCCTCCATCCGTGAGCCGTGACCGGCCACCCCCGCCGAGGCCTTCAGCCCCAGCGCCCGCAGCACATTGCGCCGGGCCACATCGCCCAGGGTCACGATCACCTTCAGCCGGGGCAGGGCGGCGATGCGGGCGGTCAGGAACGGGCGGCAGGTCGCTTCTTCCACCGTCTCCGGCTTGTTGCCGGGCGGGGCGCAGCGGACGGCGTTGGTGATCATGCAATCGACCAGCTGCAGGCCGTCGTCGGGCCTGGCGTCATAGCGCCCACGGGCGAACCCGGCCTTGATCAGCGTCTCGTAGAGCAGCACCCCGGCGAAATCGCCGGTGAACGGGCGGCCGGTGCGGTTGGCGCCGGTGCGGCCGGGCGCCAGGCCGACGACCAGCAGCCGCGCGGCCGGGTCGCCGAACGATGGCGCTGGTCCGTTCCACCAGTCCGGGTGCGCGGCGTGGTTGGTGGCGCGATAGGCGACCAGGCGCGGGCAGAGCGGGCAGTCGCGGGGCGGCTCGGCGGCGCTCGCGGGCGCCAGCCTAGTCGTCGGCATCCGCGGTCTGCTCGCTAGGCGTGGAGGCGGTGCGGGCGGCCTTGGCTTCCTGGAAGATGCGCGGCAGGCGAGGCGGGCGGCCGATGATGTCGGCCAGGTCGGAGAGGTCAACGAAGGTGTCAGCCTGGCGACGCAGGTCGTCGGAGGCCATCGGCGGCTGCGACTTGACCGTGGAGACCACCGTCACCCGCACGCCCTTGCGCTGCACGGCTTCCACCAGCCGGCGGAAGTCGCCGTCGCCACTGAACAGCACCACGTGGTCGACCCGATCGGCGATCTCCAGCATGTCCACCGCCAGATCGACGTCCATGTCGCCGCGCCAGCGCTTGCGCCCCTGGCCGTCGACGAACTCCCGGGCGGTCTTGGTCACCAGGGTGAAGCCGTTGTAGTCCAGCCAGTCGACCAGCGGGCGGATCGGCGAATAGTCCTGATCCTCGACCAGGGCGGTGTAGTAGTAGGCGCGCACGAGGACGCCGCGGGTGCGGAATTCCTCCAGCAGGCGCTTGTAGTCGATGTCGAACCCCAGCCCCTTGGCCGAGGAATAGAGGTTGGCGCCGTCGATGAAGAGCGCGAGGCGTTCGCTGGGATAGAAGGTCATCGGTGGCGTTCCTTCCGGAAAATTGCGGCCCCCCCGCCAGCGAGGCGATCTTCCTCGCCATCGGCGGCAATTTGGCCGGGGACTATTACAGCGTTGAGGCGCTCTTGGAAGCGGCCCTTTCGGAGCTGCCGACGGTCGGACTGGAGGTTGCCCAGCAATCGGGCTGGTGGCGCTCGGCAGCCTGGCCCGATGCAGCCGCGGCTCCCTATCTCAATGGCGTCGTCCGTGTCGAGACCTCGCTCATGCCGCGCGGGGTGCTGGAGGCGGCGCTGGCGGTGGAGCAGCGCTTCGGCCGCCAGCGCTCGCTCGCGAACGCGCCGCGCACCCTTGATCTCGACGTGATCGCCTACGGCCGGCAGGTGTTGGACGAACCCGGCCTGATCCTGCCGCATCCCCGGGCGGCCGAGCGGCTGTTCGTGATGGGCCCGTTGGCGCAGATCGCCCCGGATTGGCGACACCCGGTCCTCGGCCGGACCGCGGCGGAGCTGGCGGCGAGCGCCACGGTGGGCGTTGATGCGCGCCCGGCCATCCGATAAGCGCGGCCCGATGTCCAAGCCCGCCCGGAAATACGCCCCGATCCTGACCCTGGCCGAGTTCGCCGCCCTCCGCGACGACCCGTCGGCGAACCTCGGCGTGGTGGTGGCCACCTCCGGCGGCTTCGATCCGATCCATCCGGGCCACGTAACCTGCATCGTCGAAAGCAGCGGCTACGGCGACACCCTGGTGGTGATCGTCAACGGCGACGACTTCCTGACGCGCAAGAAGGGTAAGGCGTTCCAGGACATCGACACCCGCGCGGCCATCGTCTCGGCGATCCGCGGCGTCGACTATGTGGTCAAGTTCGAGATCAAGGACGATCCCACCGTCGCCGTCGCACTGCGCGCCGTGCGCCCGAACATCTTCACCAAGGGCGGCGACCGGGTGAAGGGGCAGTCGCTTCCGGAGTCCGAAGAGTCCGCCTGCAGGGACCTCTCCATCGAGATCATCGACGGCGTCGGCCTGAAGAAAGCCTGGTCGAGCTCGGATTTCCTCGCCGACTGGGGCGAGTTCTGGCGGACGAGAGCACGCTAGCTCAACCGACCGGCCGCATGTGGTCCAGGCAGGCGTCGGCCAGTGCCTCCACCGTCGTGTTCGGACCAACCTCGACACTTGGCAGGCCCAACCGCGCAAGGTCGGCCGCCATCTCCGCACCGTAGCTCTGGCTACGGGCGACGAATGCATCGATCATCCGCCGGCCGCGGGGATTTGCCTCCGCGTACAGGCTCTCGCGGTGGATGCGCGCCTCGACAAGCTCCGGCCGCGCCGTGAGCCAGACAGCCGCTACCCCCGGAACCCGCAACGTCGCCACCAGCTGCGGCAACAGGGCCGAGCCCTCCAGCACCAACCCCCCGGCGCCCGCGTCCTCGGCATGGCGGCGGATCAGCGCCGCCGCCAGCGGCCAGATGCGCCGGTAGTGGTCCAGCACCGAGACCATCATCTCCTCGACGGTGAGGTCGAGATAGTACGCGGCGACGTGCGGCGGCACTTCTTCCGGGTAGCGCTTCCACGGCCGCCCCGGATGCCGCGCCAGACTGTCGGTGGAGACGTGGGTCCATCCCAGCCGCCCGGCGAGATGCGCCGCCAGGGTCGACTTGCCGGCGTTGGACGTGCCGCCGATCAGGATCACCCTAACCGACGGCTGCAACGCCATCCTCCTCGGTTTTGACCCGGAAGGTCTGCACCGGCCAGAGCGGCGAGACCCAGTCGAAGCGCCGATAGCGGCCGTCCTCAAGTACCGAGAACCGGTATTCCGCCTCCGGATCGGCCGGGTCGCACAGCGTGCTCTCGTTCAGCGTGGCCAGCTTGGCGAGGCCGCCACCCAGGTTCAGCAGCGCCTCGACGCCGGCGTCCCACGGGCCGGCGAAGGCGGCGAGCTTATCGGCCGTCGGGCTGGCGAGAGCAGGGGCAGGCTCGGGCCAGCCCTTGACCAGGCGGATGACGCCGCGCGTCACCCGGTCGTAGGGGAACAGATAGAGGTTGGAGAGCACGATGACGGTCAAGGTCTCGTCGCGCAGATGCGTCATGTGGGTTGCGAAGCCGCTGATGCCGCCGGTGTGGTGCCACAGGCGCGCGCCGCGATACTCCGCCGTCCCCCAGCCGAAGCCGTAGGGAAACGACGAGCCGTCGTTGAGCCGCGTCGGCGCCAGCATCGCCTCGAAGGTCTCGGCGCGGATCAGCCGATGCTCGCGGATCGCCCGGTCCCAGCGCGCCAGGTCGTCCAGGGTCGAGCCCAGGGCGCCGGCGGCCTGCGACCAGCTCATCGCGTCCAGACGGGCGTTGTGGAAGCGTTTTCTGCCGCGCACGTGACCCCGCGCCCGCTTCGGCGTGATGGTCTCGTGCTTCAGGATGCCGGTGTTGGTCATCCCCAGCGGTCCGAAGATCTCCTCGGCCAGGAACGTCTCGTAGCCGCGCCCGCTCACCGCCCCGATGATCGCGCCCAGAAGCAGATAGCCCGAGTTGTTGTACGCGTAGCGCTCCCCAGGTTCGAACTCGAACGGTCGCTCGCGGATCATCGCCAGCACCTCGGCCACCGGCGGATTGGGCCGCAAGATACGCTCCACCATCTGCGAATCGTGGTTCCAGACGCCCGAGGTGTGGTTGAGCAGATGGCGCACGCTGACGGTGCGCCCGCGCGCCGGCCAATCCGGCAGATAGCGCTCGATCGGCGCGTCGATGTCGACCAACCCGCGCTCCGCCAGCATCATGGTCGCCACGGCGGTGAACTGTTTGGTCAGCGAAGCGATGCGGAAAACGCAGTCCGGCTCGAGCGGCGTTCCCCATTCCAGGTCCGCCAGGCCGTAAGCCTTGCGGTGGATGAACGCGCCGTCCCTGAGCACCGCAATGGCCGCGCCGGGTCCGCCCGGTTCGATCTCTCGCGCGAGCACGGCGTCGATATCGGTTTCCAGGCTCACCAGAACGTCCCCGTCATGATCCGATAGCGCGCCATCATCAACCAGGCGTCCATGGCGTCGCGCCAGATCACCGCCAGCACCCGGCGCCAGGGACGCTCGTCCGCGGCCGGCCATACGGCAAGCGGTGCGGGCCGCGCCGGCGCGGCTCGATCGATGACAAGGTGCATGAGGACCCCGAAAGCGTTGGAAGGGGTCCAGAACCTATACAGCGTTCGCCGGTCGAGGCAGACTTGAAGTTGAGTTTGTTGTGCTCATTTAAGGTTGGCAGCGGGGTGGCGATCCCTTCGTGGGTCCTTCG
>Ga0302196_10006029_pt1 | contig 10759 bp, 10 predicted proteins | sample II_Bog_N1_3_FD_198794 | JGI IMG/M metagenome (GOLD analysis project Ga0302196, IMG submission 198794) | Peat permafrost microbial communities from Stordalen Mire near Abisko, Sweden - II_Bog_N1_3 | ecosystem: Environmental > Terrestrial > Soil > Wetlands > Peat | place: Sweden: Abisko...
CCGGGAAACGCCCGCCTTCTACCTGAGTTCCACAAGCCGATCTAATGTTGCTTTTTCATGGTTTCCCGGGCGGTGCCGAATCCCCGAGGTCACCCAAAGGCAGCATAAAACGTGCGGAAGCCGCGCCGCAGGGCTGATATAGAGGGCATAGGCGCGCGGTAAAGTGACGAACAAGTGAAGGTTTCGCAGGCTTTATCCGCCGTGATTTCTGGAATACGGCAATATATTACCGTTACGATGCCTCCGGGACCGGCCGTTTGGCGAAACCGGCTTTTCTCGCCGACTGTTTTTTGACACAAAGCCCTGTACTTCCATGTGCTTGGAACAGGATGGATCCGGAACCGGCATGGTGCGGTTATTGCAGATACCCCCATTGGGGAAATCCAGAGAGAAGAGTTTGGTGCAACTTGCGTAACGGCCGTCCCATGAAAGTCTATCTCGCCCAGCCGCGCGGCTTTTGCGCGGGCGTCGTGCGTGCGATCGAGATCGTCGAACGAGCGCTCGAGAAATATGGCCCACCGGTCTATGTGCGGCACGAGATCGTGCACAACAAATACGTGGTGGAAAGCCTGAAGAACAAGGGCGCCATCTTCGTCGAGGACCTGTCGGAAGTGCCGCCACTGGCGGTCACCGTGTTCAGCGCCCACGGCGTGGCACGGTCGGTGGAAGAGGAAGCGGCAAGCCGCGGCCTGCCGGTGCTCAATGCCACCTGCCCGCTGGTGACCAAGGTCCACAACCAGGGCAAGCGCTACATGTCGAAAGGCCGGGCGCTGATTCTGATCGGGCATGCCGGGCACCCCGAAGTCGAAGGTACCATGGGACAGGTCCCCGGCCCGGTGCTGCTGGTCCAGAACGTCGACGACGTCGCGGCCCTGACGTTGCCCGCCGACACCCCGGTCGCCTACATCACCCAGACCACCCTCAGCGTGGACGACACCAAGGAAATCATCGCCGCCCTCCAGCAGCGATTTACAGATATTCAAGGCCCGGACATCCGGGATATCTGCTATGCGACACAGAACCGTCAATCTGCGGTAAGGGACCTTAGCAAGCTCGTGGATGTTATCCTGGTGGTGGGGGCCGCCAATAGTTCCAACTCGAACAGGCTTCGCGAAATCGGCACCGAAGTGGGGGTCGCGAGTTATCTCATTGCCGACGGCAGCGAGCTGAACCCCGAATGGCTGAAGGACGCCGGGGCCGTCGGCATCACCGCCGGCGCCTCAGCACCCGAAGTGCTGGTCGACGACGTGATCGAGGCGCTGCGGCGTATCGGCCCGGTGACGGTGTCGGTGCTGCCAGGGCGTGAAGAAAATATCGAATTCCGGCTTCCGGCTGAACTGGCGGCAGGCTGATCCATCTCTCTCGAGAGCCCAGAAAGAAATTTGTAATGGCAATACCGTTCTTCAAGGAAATGCGTATCGGTGGCTATCTGGTCAAGCAGAAGCTGATGGGCCGCAAACGCTATCCGCTGGTGCTGATGCTGGAGCCGCTGTTCCGCTGCAACCTCGCCTGCGTCGGCTGCGGCAAGATCGACTATCCCGACGCGATCCTCAATCGCCGCATGTCGGCGCAGGAATGCTGGGACGCCGCCGAAGAATGCGGCGCGCCGATGGTGGCGATTCCGGGCGGCGAACCCCTGATCCACAAGGAGATCGGCGAGATCGTGCGCGGCCTCGTGGCCCGCAAGAAATTCGTCTCGCTGTGCACCAACGCGCTGCTGCTGGAGAAGAAGCTCGATTTGTTCGAGCCGTCGCCCTATCTGTTCTTCTCGGTGCATCTGGACGGCCTGCGCGAGCACCACGACAAGGCGGTGTCGCAGAAGGGCGTGTTCGATCGCGCGGTCTCGGCGATCAAGGCGGCCAAGGCGAAGGGCTTTACCGTCAACGTCAACGCCACGATCTTCGACGGCCACGCCGCCGAGGACATCGCCAAATTCCTCGACTTCACGACGGAACTCGGCGTCGGCGTCTCGATGTCACCGGGTTATGCCTATGAGCGCGCGCCCGACCAGGAGCACTTCCTCAACCGCACCAAGACCAAGAAGCTGTTCCGCGACGTGTTCGCGCTCGGCAAGGGCAAGAAGTGGAACTTCATGCATTCGGGCCTGTTCCTGGATTTCCTCGCCGGCAATCAGGACTTCGAATGCACGCCCTGGGGCATGCCGGCGCGCAACATTTTCGGCTGGCAGAAGCCCTGCTACCTGCTCGGCGAAGGCTACACCAAGACCTTCAGGGAGCTGATGGACACCACCGACTGGGAAACCTACGGCACCGGCAAATACGAGAAGTGCGCCGACTGCATGGCGCATTGCGGCTACGAGCCGACGGCGGCGAATGCGTCGCTGACCAATCCGCTGAAGGCCTTGTGGGTGGCGCTGCGCGGCGTGCGCACCACCGGACCGATGGCGCCCGAGATCAATCTCGATCACCAGCGGCCGGCGCAATACATCTTCTCGTCGGAAGTGCAGAAGCGGCTGTCGGAGATCCGGCGCGACGAGGCCGAGCAGAAAGCCTCGACGGCCGCGTAACGGCGGCCGTCAGATATCCGCCGCGACCAGTCCCTCGCTGCCGAGCAGAAAGCCTCGGCAGCCGCGCAGGGATCGCAGCGCGCGATTGAAATCGATCCCGGTCGAGACCAGCGCGCGCAGCGTCGTCGGGTTGCGCGCGACGCCGCGCAGCACCTTGCGCAGATCGATATCGCCGTTCGGCTTGATCGCGGACATCGCCAGCGCCGGCAGTGCCCGGCTGGCGGGATCGCTGATGACGCGCAAGGCGGCAAAGGGAAGGCCGGCGGCGGCGGCGTAGGCGGCGGCGATGTGGCTTTCCATGTCGACCGCGGCGGCTCCCGTCTCCGAATGCAGCGCGGCCTTGACGTGGCGGGCGGCGACCACCTGCTCGGCCCCTGCCAGACGGCCCCTGACGATGCGACGGCGTCCGAGCGCGACGCTGGCTATCATGGACTCGTTGAGCGCCAGACCGGCGAGCCAGCGGGTGTCGCCGGCCAGCACCTCGGTCGCCACTACGACGTCGCCCGATTTCAACGAAGGATCGAGCCCGCCGGCAACGCCGAAGCTGATGACGCCCCGGATCGTGGTGGGGTCGAATACCGTGAGCAGCGCCCGCAATTGCTGCGGATCGCTACTCGAGCAGATGACGGTCATGCCGGGCCCCGCCGCGATGCGGGCCTCCTGCACAAGACCAGTCACAATCAATACCGGTCGCGGGTCAATTCGATTGCCCGCGGCCGCGCCGTCCCCCGCCCCCAATCTCACATCCCGACCCCTACCACCCTGCTGTTGGTGTTCCTCAGATTCCGGTACCGCGCCAACGCCCAGAGCGGAAAGAACTTCGGATACCCATGATAGCGCAGGTAAAATACCCGAGGAAAGCCCGTCGCGGTGTAGCGTTGCTCGTCCCACAGTCCTTTTTCGGTCTGTGTGTCTATTAGGTACTGCACCCCGCGGGCGACCGCCGGATGCCCGACCTCGCCTGCCGCCATCAGGCCAAGCAAGGCCCATGCCGTTTGCGAGGCGGTGGTGGGCGCCGCCTCGAAACCCCGGTAGTCGAGCTTGTAGCTGGTGGCGTCCTCGCCCCAGCCGCCGTCTCTGTTCTGGATCGAGACAAGCCAGTCCACCGCCTTGCGGATCATGGGATCGCCGTGGTCGACGCCGGCGGCGTTGAGCGCGCACAATACCGACCAGGTGCCGTAGATGTAGTTCAGCCCCCAGCGGCCATACCAGGAGCCCTCGGCGAGCTGGGTGCGGCGCAGATAGGCCACCCCGGCCGCCACCGCCGGGCTGGACCGGGCGGTCTCGCCGAGCTGCGCCAGCATCGAGACGCAGCGTGCGGTGACGTCCTCGGTCGGCGGATCGAGTAGCGCGCCATGGTCGGAGAACGGGATGTTGTTGAGATAATATTCGAGGTTGTTGACGTCGAAGGCGGCCCAGCCGCCATCGCGGCTTTGCATGCCCTCGATCCATTCGCGGCCGCGGTCGATCGCCTCGTCATAGCCCCGGCTCTGGCTGGCGCGGCGGGCGCGATCCATCGCCATCACCACGACCGCGGTGTCGTCGAGATCGGGATAATAGGCATTGTTGTACTGGAAGGCCCAGCCGCCGGGGCGCACGTCCGGCCTCTTGACGGCCCAATCACCCATGACGTCCAGCACCTGGCGGGGCTTGAGCCACTCCAGCCCCTGCTCTGCGGCCGGCAACGCCACCTCCCCGCCGGCTTCCAGCAGCGCGTGGCAGGTCAGCGAGGTATCCCACACCGGCGAGACGCAGGGCTGGCAATAGGCCTCGTGGTCGCCGATCACCAGCAGCCGGTCGAGGCCCCGGCGCGTGACGGCGCGCGGCGGATAATCGGCGCCCTTGCCGAGCACCTCGTACATCATCACGGCGTTGGCCATCGGCGGATAGATCGCGCCGAGGCCGTCCTCGCCGTTCAGCCGTTCCTCGATGAAAGCCACCGCGGCATCGATCGCGCGCGCGCGCAGCTGCTTCGGAAACAGCGGCTCGATCACCCGCAGCACGCTGTCCAGCCCGCGGAACAGCACGAACCAGCCCCAGCTCTGGTGCGGCGCCTTCGCCGTCATCCCGATCGAGTGCGGCGGCTGCAGGAACAATTCGTCGATGCCGATCCCGCTGGCGTTCCTGGCGCGCGGCTTCAGCGCCGCCAGCACCATCAGCGGCACGATGGTGGTGCGCGCCCAATAGGAAATCTTGTTGAGATGGAACGGCGACCACATCGGCAGCAGCATGATCTCGACCGGCAGCACCGGCACGCTGCGCCAGGTCAGCACGCCGAACATCGCCAGCATGAAGCGGGTGAAGACGTTGCTGTGGACGGCCCCGCCGCGCGAGCGGATCGCCTCGCGCGCCCGCACCATATGCGGCGCATCGATGGCATCGCCGATCATCTTCAGCGCGAAATAGGCCTTCACGCTGGCGCTCATCTCGAACTCGCCCTCATGCACCAGCGGCCAGCCGCCATGGGCGCCCTGCACCCGGCGCAGGTAATTGGCGATCTTGGCTTCGAGTTCGGAATCGACGGGCTCGCCGAGATAGTGGCGCAGCAGCACATACTCCGCCGGAATGGTGCAATCGGCTTCCAGTTCGAACACCCAGTGTCCGTCGCCCTGGCGGTAGCCGAGCAGCCCCGCGGTCGCCGAGGCGATGCTCACCTCCAGCGCGGGTCCGGTCTCGATTGCAACTGACTTGTCGACGGAATGCATCAGGCTCGACGTCCCCTTTTGTTGGCGTTGCCAGGTTATACCAGAAAGCGGCTTGCCAGCGGCCGCTCAGGGCCGCCGCGCGAGCACCAGGTCGGCGGCGCGGTCGCCCGAGCGCACCGAGCCCTCGATGGTCGCCGGCAACCCCGTATCAGTCCAGTCGCCGGCGAGAAACAGGTTTTTGAGCGCCGTCTCGGCGCCCGGCCGCAGCGCGTTCTGCTCCGGCGTGGCCTCAAAGGTGGCGCGGCGCTCGCGCACGATCTGCCAGGGCGGCAGCTCGCCCGCCACCCCGGCGGCGGCGCAGACATCGCGCCAGATCGCCTGGGCGAGTTCCTCGCGCGGCAATTCCACCAACCGGTCGCCATTGCTGATGGTGACCGACAGCCGCTGCGGGAACGCGAACAGCCATTCGACCAGCCCGCCGACAACCCCGATCAGCGGCGGCATGTCCTTCGGCGGATCGAAGCGGAAATGGGCGTTCACGATCGCCCGGAATTTGGTCGGCGTTTTCAGGCCCGGCAGCAGGCCCGCGGCCGGGCGCGGCGGCACCGCCAGGATCACAGCGTCGTCGGGGGCGACGATGACGGCGTCGGCGCCGAACTTCAATTCACCGATGCCGCCTGCCGAAAGCCCGAGCGCGCGCAGCTCGTGTCCGAACTGGATGCTGGCGCCCTTGTTCCGCAACAGCTCGATGGCGGGCTCCACCAGCACCGCGCTCAAACCGTCGCGTGCGATCAGCGGCCGGCAGGCTTGGCCGCCCGCCAGCAGGGTTTCCCGCACCACCGCGCCGGCGAGCCCCGCCGATCCCTCGGGCGGATCGACGTTGAGCGCCGCCAGCAGCAAAGGCTGCACCAGCCGCCGGTACAGCGTGCCCTCGCAGGGAATAGCGTCGCCGACCAGCCGGCTCGGCGCCGCCCAAATCAGAGGCATCAGTGCGAGATAATCGCGCAAACCCGTGTCGGGCACGCGGCGCGCCTTGTCGAACACCCACAGCGGCAGCCGGCTGTCGCCGAGGTCGAGCTGCCAGCGCTGTCCGTTGGCCAGGTCGACGAAGGAAAATTGCGCGCGCTGCGGACCGACCAGTCCGGCCTCGGTGCCGATCGAGCGCGCATAGGCCAGCGCGTGACGGTTGCCGGAGAGCAGCAGGTGATTGCCGTTGTCGATGGTCAGGTTGGTCGCGGCGTCGAAATAGGACCGGCAGCGGCCGCCGGCCTGCTGCGTGGCCTCGTGGACATGCACGCTGAAGCCCGCATTGGCCAGCCGGACCGCTGCCGACAGGCCCGAAATTCCGGCGCCGATGATGTGAACGGTTTTTGCCATCAGATGAAAGCGTAGCGCAGAACAATGGCGAGGCGGGCGAACTTGTTGAGGCGAACGGCGCTGCGCGGCAGCGCGAAGCCGCGCGCGACCAAAAGCTCCAGAATGGCGCGGTAATATTTCGACATGATCCGCGGCGCCCGCACCACGCGCCGCGGATTGCGGCGCATCACTTCGTCGGCGCTCTCGAAATGCGCCCGCGCCCGCGCCACCAGCGGCGCGCAGACCTTCGGCAGCGCCGGATCGGCGATCACCTTGAGCGGATCGGTCGAGGTGATACCCGCATGCAGCAACCCCTCGAGCGGCAGATAGAGCCGGCCGATGCCGGCGTCCTCGTCGATGTCGCGCAGGATGTTGGTCAGCTGCAGCGCGCGGCCGAGATGGTGCGCCAGCAAGATGCCGTCGGCCTCGGCAAGACCGAACACCCGCACCGACAGCCGCCCGACCGCGCTCGCCACGCGGTCGCAATACAGATCCAGCGTCGCGAGGTCCGGCGCGCGGATATCCTGCGGCACGTCCATCTCCATGCCATCGACGATGGCCAGGAAATCCTCGCGCTTCAGATCGAAGTTTCGCACCGAGGCTGTGTAATCCGCCAGCCGCGGCGGCGGATGGTTCCTATACAGCGCGTCGACGTCCTCACGCCACTGCTCGAGCGCCTGGAGCCGCTCGGGCCGCGGGCCGTCGGAATCGGCGATGTCGTCGACCTGCCGGCAGAAACTGTAGATCTGGAACATCGCCTCGCGCTGCGCGCGCGGCAGGATGCGCATCGCCGCGTAGAACGAGCTCCCGGACGCGGTGGTCCCGTAATCCGGGTTGGCTGCCGCCGCCTCCAGCGTCATGCGCCGGCCGCCGGTTTTGAAACGGGCCTTCGTCCCGCCGCGCGGCGGGCGATTTCGCTCGCCATGCCGCCAAGGCTGTGGCCGAGCAGTTCCATCGGGTTGAGATGCACCCGCTCGCTGAGGGGATCGCGCACCCTGAGCAGACGGACGATCTTGTCGGCGAAGGCCTGGATCACGGCGATCTCGAGCCCGAGCCGGAAATCCTTCACTTCGCCGCCGAGCGATTTGCTTTCCTCGAGCAGGGACTCGGTGCGCGCGGCGAGCGCATGCAGGCAATGCAGCAGTTCGGGCGACGCCCGGCCTCCGCCGAGCGCCTCGACGGAAGCGCCCGCCGCAGCCAGCGCGTCGCGCGGCAGATAGACCCGGTTGAGATCTCGAAAATCCTTGCCGCAGTCCTGCAGGTGATTGTTGATCTGCAGACCGGCGCAGAGCGCGTCCGAGGCCGCCCAGGTCGACGTACTCTCGCCATGGACGTCGAGCATGAAGCGGCCGACCGGCATCGCCGAATAGCGGCAATAGTGGATCACTTCGTCCCAGTTCTCGTAGCGCAGCTTGGTCACGTCCATCCGAAACGCGATCAGGACGTCGAGGGCGTGGCGCGGCGGCATCGAACGCTCGGCCAGCGCGCGCCGCAGGTTGACCGCCTCGGGCTGGCTGTCGCCCTGGCCCAGCAGTTCGGCTTCGAAGAGGTCGAGAAGCCTGAGCTTTTCACCCTCAGCGAGCGTGGCGTGGTCGGCGATGTCGTCGGCGGTCCTGACGAAATTATAGAACGCCAGGATCAGCGCCCGGTGACGCGGATGTATGATCCATGACGCAACCGGGAAATTCTCGTCGCGGTGGGTCTTGCCGGATCGTAGTTCGCTCGCGCTCGTCATCAAGAATGGGCTACTTCGCTGAAAACACGGGTTTGGCATGCCGCGGTGCTGCCGCGCATGCCCAGAGATCGCGGACCCCATATAGGGGAATACGCCGTCAAAACCAATGCTATCTGCGACTTCCCGCAGATTCCGGCCCCACCGAAGCCGGCCTGAAAACCGGCTCCGCTGACGCGGTGTCGCGGGCGCGTGTCGGTCTATTGCCCGTGGCTTTTCAGGACCTGGTCGCAAGCTACGCTCAACCTGGGACGATTTTGCTGGAGGCAGGCCAGAATGGTGAAATCGCCCTGATCGATCACCGGACGGCAGTGGCGCTGCACGTCGCGCGAACAAGCCGCCTGCTCCTCCGGCGTGCCACTGCGCGCCGGCTGCGGCTGCGGGTCGGCGATGGCACCGGTGGAGACCGATAATGACAACAGGACGAATGCAAGGGAGAATTTACGCATCGTGTTCCTTCATTCTGACGACCGAGAGTTCCTGGCCCGCATGACGCAAGGCATGCCCGGCCGGGACCAACCAATAGGATTGCAGACGCCGCAAACCGCAGCAACCAGCGAACTAGAAGCGCTGGCAAATGCGGCCAAATTTACGGCGGTCTCGATTCGAATCGCGGCATCCCGCGACCCGGTAAAATCAAGCCAATAACCGGCTGATATCAAGGTATTATTTCTTACCTGAGGTTTTTTGCAAAGGTCCGTTGCGGGCAACCTCGGTCAGGGACTAGAACTTGGTGGCCGGAACCCGATGAAATCGGCGAATTTCACGATTTCGCCGGGCAAAAATGATGGCGTTCGCTGGCGTCAGCCGGTTTGTGTATTTACTTTTATCCGATCCGGTATCCATCCGGCGGTGACCAACCGGTTCAAGCTATTGCGGGCGGCGTCGGTTTTGTCATTTGAACCTAACACACTGCGACGACACTAAATCTTCGAAAGCGCGACGTATCTTCCACGAGAAACGTCCATTTGAATGGGAAACGCGAAATGAAATTGTTTGGCTCCAGCTTGTTTGGACAGGCGATCAAGGCTGCTGGCGTCGGCGCAGTGCTCATGCTGTCGATGTCGGCGGGTCATGCCCAGTCCGGCCCGTTTGCAGGTTTCAGCGGCGCATGGTCGGGAAACGGCACCGTGGCGCTTTCCGACGGGACCACCGAACGGATCCGCTGCAAGGCCGACTACAAGGTCGACGGCGGCGGGCTCGCCCTGAAACAGACGCTGCGTTGCGCTAGCGACAGCTACAAGTTCGACCTTTCGAGCGACGTGACGAGCCAGGGTGACCGGATTTCCGGCATCTGGAGCGAAGCCAGCCGCAATATCAACGGCAACCTGCAGGGGACCGCTGGCGGTGGCGAGATCCAGGTGTTCGTCGAAGCTGCGGGATTTGCCGCCAACCTGACCTTGCGAACCACTGGCAACAGACAGACCGTTCAGATCAGCTCCAAGGGCGAGATCAGGGGCGTCAACATCACGATGGTAAAGGGCTGACGCCCGTTGCGGGTAGAGGCCAACCGTCGACGTTGTCGATGTAGCGATCCGGGGGATTAACCCTCGTCGGATTGCTGACGAGGAGCGGCATCCGAACTCGGGGTCAGGGTCGCGGTAACCCGGCACAAGGCCGGGGTCGGGGGGCTGGAACCGGGGACGACGAAGACCGTGTTGTCCGTCGCCGACGTAATCGTGGTGTGAAGTAGTTGCAAGGATTGGAGATTGGTGCACGGCGTCGCCATCGCGGGCGTGCTGGTAATCGCGACAGAGACAAACAGGCCCACGGCCGCGCCGACGATATAGTGTCGATGACGCATCACTCTGTCCTCCCTGATTGTTGTCGTTTTGTGGGATCGACAGGATACCCGATCGACGGGACAGCGGCAATGTTGCGTGCAACGCAGACAACGCTCAACTCAAAAATGAACCCGCATACTGGGTGTCAGGGCCCCGTCCGCGCATCATACAACGCGGGCGGGAATCAGGCCCTACCCGTTCACGCCGCCGGCTTCGCCCGATCGTCCGTCCCGCGAATCCGCTGCGACAGGTTGATCAGGAACATCGCGGTCGGGCGCAGGATGAAGAGATCCGCAACCAGCGCCGCCACCATCGCGAACGCGCTGAGCCAGCCGAACAGGCGCAGCGACGGCAGGTCGGAGAACACCGTCACGACCAGACCGCAGGCCAGCACCACCGTGGTCAGGATCAGCGCGGGTCCGACCAGCACGGTGGCGCGCTCGACCGCCAGTTCCGCGCTGATGCCCGGCGTGCGCTCGAGCCGCAGCCGGTTGAGGAAGTGAATCGTCGCACTCAGCCCGAGCCCGAACGACACCGTGAGTGCCACGACGCTGGCGAACTGCAACCCCTCCCCGAGCAGCCACAAGACCGTGCCCGACAGCACCACCGGGAAAATGCCGGGCAGGATGCAGGAGAACATCACCACCACCGAGCGGAACGCCAGGCCGATGAAGATCGCGACCAGCGCGAATTCGATCGTCAGCCCGCGGTTGAG
>Ga0302196_10006033_pt1 | contig 10754 bp, 8 predicted proteins | sample II_Bog_N1_3_FD_198794 | JGI IMG/M metagenome (GOLD analysis project Ga0302196, IMG submission 198794) | Peat permafrost microbial communities from Stordalen Mire near Abisko, Sweden - II_Bog_N1_3 | ecosystem: Environmental > Terrestrial > Soil > Wetlands > Peat | place: Sweden: Abisko, Stordalen...
GGTTATTCGTCCCTGCACTACCTAGGCCGCCTGCCGATCGACACGATCAAGATCGATCAGAGCTTCATCCGCCGTCTGCTGCTCGACCCGCAAGCCGCCGCGACCGTCCAGGCGATCGTCACCTTGGCGCGGGCGCACGGCAAGAAACTGGTCGCCGAAGGCGTCGAGGACATCGAACAGGCGCGTTTCCTGCTCGCTCTCGGCTGCGAATATGGGCAGGGCTACTATTACGGCCGCCCGGAGGACGCGGCGAGGTTTCGCGCCGCGCTGGAGGGCGAACCGGCGCGGGCCGACGGATTGGCGGCCTGAGCGGCGGAAGCTATCGCGCAGTTCGGCGGCTCAATTGATCGACATAGGAGCGCAAAAAGCTATTGATGCGGGTCTGGTAGCCGCGCCCTTGCGAGCGGAAATACGCGAGCACGTCGGCGTCGATGCGCAAGTTCGTGTGCTCCTTGCGTCGGGGCGCCGGCAACTCCGTCGTCGCCGAATCCACCGGCTCCATCGCGTCGTCGGGATCGCTCCCGTCGGGAATAGCCAGCTCCGCCGCCGCGTTCCAGTCGGTCTTGATCCGTCCCGCCGCCGCCATCGCTTCGAGTTCAGCCGCCGAATAGCGAACGATATTTTCTTTCTTCCTGCTCATGACTGCGCCTCATGGAAATGATCCGCACGGCCCCGTTACGCCACATCCAGACGACCGTGAAATACTTGCCCTCGATGAGCGATGTCGATTTCCACCGGTCCTCGTCATCGCGCGGCGATGGCTGATGGAGAACCGAACGGCCGTCGAACAACAGAAAAGCGTCAGCGAAGTCGAGACCTCGATCCCTCATTTTGCAACCACACGCGCAGGCCTAAACGCGTGGCCTCACATGAAACTCTGCGGGTCCACGTCGACCATCACGCGCACCCCTCCGCGCGCTGGCGGGGCGGCGGCGAGGAGGGCGCGGAGGAAGCCTTGCAGATCGACGCCGCGCGGCGCCTTCACGGCCAGCCGGAAGCGATGGCGACCGCGCAGCAGGGCGATCGGCGCTTCGGCCGGGCCGAGCAGCGAGATCTCGCCAGGCTCGACGGCGCCGCCGATCGGCGCCAGCCGCCAGCCTTTGCCCGCCGGCATCGCGTGCGCGGTGCGCGCCAGCGCCCGCGCGTGCGCCTCGGCGCCGCCGCGATCCTCGCCCGAGACGATCACAGCGGCGAGCCGCCCGAACGGAGGCAGGCCGCCGCGCCGGCGCTGCTCGCCCTCGGCCGCGTAGAAGCGCTCGACGTCGCCCGACAATAGCGCCGCGATGACGGGATGCTCGGGCTGATAGGTCTGCAACAGCGCCCTGCCCGGCTTTTCGCCGCGCCCCGCGCGGCCGGTCGCCTGCCGCAGCAACTGAAACGTGCGCTCGGCCGCGCGCGGATCGCCATTGGCGAGGCCGACGTCGGCGTCGACGATGCCGACCAGCGTCAGCAGCGGAAAGTTGTGGCCCTTGGCGACGAGCTGCGTGCCGATGATGAGGTCGTAGTCGCCGCGCGCCGCGGCGTCCAATTGCCCGCGCATCCGCTCCATGCCGCCGGGCGTATCCGAGGACAACACCAGCAACCGCGCCTCGGGAAACAAAGCCTCCGCCTCCTCCGCGACGCGCTCGACCCCGGGGCCGCAGGCGGTAAGGCTGTCGGCCTCGTGGCATTCGGGACAGATGTTGGGCCTAGGCTCGTTGTGCCCGCAATGATGGCAGACCAGCGCCTTGCGGAAGCGGTGCTCGACCAACCAGGACGAGCAATTGGGGCACTGGAAGCGATGGCCGCAGGCGCGGCACAGCGTCAGCGGCGCATAGCCGCGCCGGTTGAGGAACAACAAACTTTGCTCGCCCGCCGCCAGCCCCGCCTCGATTCCGGCGATGAGCCGGGGCGCGATCCAGCGCCCGCGCTGCGGCCCCTCGCGGCGCAGATCGATCGCCGCCAGATCGGGCATCGCCCGCGCGCCGAAGCGCGAGTCGAGCTTCAACCAGGCATAGCGGCCCTGCTCGGCGTTGACGCGCGTCTCCAGCGAAGGCGTCGCCGAGGCGAGCACGATCGGCGCGTGTTCGAAACGCGCCCGCACCACCGCCATGTCGCGCGCGTGATAGATGACGCCGTCCTCCTGCTTGTAGGCGCCCTCGTGTTCCTCATCGACGACGATCAGGCCGAGATCGACAAAGGGAAGAAACAACGCCGAGCGCGCGCCCACCACCACCCGCGCCTCGCCGGAGGCGCAGGCGCCCCAGAGCCGCTCGCGCTGGCGCGGCGTGATCCCCGAATGCCACTCCGCCGGACGCACGCCGAAGCGCGCGGCGAAGCGGTCGAGGAACTGCGCGGTGAGCGCGATTTCCGGCATCATGATCAGCGATTGTCGCCCCGCGCGGATCGCCTCCGCGACCGCCTCGAAATAGACCTCCGTCTTGCCCGACCCCGTCACGCCTTCGAGAAGGAAGGTCTGGAACGCGCGCTTGTCGACGGCCGCCATCAGCGCTTGCGCGGCGGCTTCCTGGTCGGGCTCCAGCGGCCGGCGGCCGAAATCCGGGTTGGGCGGAGCGGCGAAGGGTTCGGGCGCGAGCGCGACCGCCTGCAACGCGCCGTCATCGACGAGGCCGTCGATCACGCCGACGCTGCAACTCGCGGCGGCCGCGAGCGCGGCCTTGGCCATCGGCGCATCGCCTTCGAGCGCGGCCAGCACCCGCGCGCGCGTCGGCGTCATGCGCTCGGGAAGCTTGCCGGTCTTGCGCAGGCCGAATTTCGGCGCGGGCGCCGCGGTCGCCTCGGGAGTCCGCACCGCCATGCGGAGCACGCTGCCGCGCGGCGCCAGAGTCCAGCGCGCGACCCAATCGATGAAATCGCGCAAGGGGTGGCGCAAAGGCGCCCAGTCGCGGACCTCGACGATCGATTTCAGATTGTCGCCGCCGCCTTCGCGAATCCCCCAGACGACGCCAGTCGCCATCCGCGTGCCCAGCGGCATGGCGACGAACTGGCCGGGTTTGAGCTTCAGATGCGCGGGGACGCGATAGCTGTAGGCGGTGTCGACAGCGACGGGCGCGAGCACGTCGGCGACGAAATGGACGTCGGCGTCGGGAAAGAGCGAGCAGGTCATGCGCGGCGGTGTAGCACGCGTCCGCTCAGGACGCCCGCGCCAGCGCCTCTTCCATCGCGCCGATCTCGCTCGCCGCCGCCTCGCGCATCTTGCGCTCGGCTTCGCGATAGATGCGCACGACCCGCTCGCCCTGGGGAGTCAGCGTCGCGCCGCCGCCTTTCGCGCCGCCCGGCCGCGCCGTCACCAGCGCCTCGCCGAAAAGGTGATTGAGTTCGTCCACCAGCAGCCACGCGCGCCGATAGGACATGTCGTGCGCGCGGCCCGCCGCCGAGATCGAGCCGGTCGCGGCGATGGCTTCGAGCAATGCGACCTTGCCCGGGCCGAGCCGGTGCTCGGAGTCGAAGTCGAAGCGGATGGTGAGGCGCGTGGTCATGAAGCCTCGCTAAGGTTCAGGCCGAATGGGCGTATTGCATGTAGAGTTCGCGGGCGCGGCGGAACGCCGGCCCGATCGTCAGTTCGCGCGCGTCGATCCGACGCACCGGCGTCACCTTGCCGTAATTGCCGACGACGAAGATCTCGTCGGCTGTCTCGAAGTCCGCGTAACCGAGCGTCGCCTCGCGCACCGGCTTGCCGTCCGCCTTCAGCACCGCGATCACGCGCTGGCGCGTGACGCCGTTGAGGAACGAGCCGTTCGCGACCGGGGTCAGGATTTCGCCGTCCTTGGCGATGAAGACGTTGGCGGTGGCGAGTTCGGCGACATTGCCGAGCATGTCGAACAGCAGGCAATTGTCGAAGCCGCGCGTGCGCGCCTCCAGCAGCGCGCGCGCGTTGTTGGGATAGAGGCAGCCGGCCTTCGCCTCGGTCGGGATCGTCATCGACAGCGGCTTGGCGTATTGCGAGCGCGTGATCGAGATGCCGTCGAGTTCCGGCAGCGGCGCCTCGTAGATCGTCAGGCAAAAGCGGGTCGATTCGGGGTCCGGCGGCACCGAGCCGGCGCCGTTGCGCTCGGCCCAGTACATCGGCCGGATATAGAGATGCGCGCCGGGCGCGAATTTCTTCAGCCCGTCGAGCGCCAGCTCCATGATCGAATCCACGCTCATGATCGGCTTCAGCCACATCGTCTTGGCGGAGCGATTGAGTCGGGCGCAATGCATGTCGAGGTCGGGCGTGACGCCATCGAACGCGCGAGCGCCGTCGAAAACGCTGGAGCCGAGCCAGAAGGCGTGGCTGCGCGGGCCCAGAATCGGCTTGTTGCCCTCGAACCATTCGCCGTCGAGATAGGTGTGGGTCAGGGACCAGTCGGACATGAGCGACTCGCGTTGCTGTATAAAGAGGCGGCTGCTCAACGCATAGGCCGGACAGGGCGAGCGATAAAGCGCAAACTTGCCGCCGATGCTGTAGACGCGGTCGCTGACCGCGTCCGTCGCGCCCGCGGGACGCGGTCGGCGACCGCGGCTACAATTCGCTACGTACCGAAGATCGACCACTCCATCCGCCCCGCCAGTTTCTCCAGCGCGAGCCGGCCGAGGTGCGAATTGCCGTTGGGGTCGAGGCCGGGCGACCAGACGGCCACCGACGCCTTGCCCGGCACGATGGCGAGGATGCCGCCCCCTACCCCGCTCTTGCCGGGCAAGCCGACGCGATAGGCGAATTCGCCCGAGCCGTCGTAATGGCCGCAGGTCAGCATCAGCGCGTTGATGCGCCGCGCGCGCTCCGGCGAGACGACGGAATAGCCGGTCACGGGGTTGCGTCCGGAATGGGCGAGAAACCGCCCGGCCATCGCCAGTTGCCGGCATGACATAGCGATGGCGCAATGATGGAAATAGACGCCGAGCGTGAAATCGACGGGATTCTCGATCACGCCGAACGACTTCATGTAATTGGCGAGCGCGATGTTGCGAAAGCCGGTGCGCTTTTCGGAGGCCGCGACGGCGCTGTCGATACAGATGCTGTCATCGGCGGCGAGGAATTGCATGAAGCGCAGGATTTCGGCGAGCGCCTCGCGCGGCTGATGGCCCGAAAGAATGACGTCGGTCACCGCCAGCGCGCCCGCGTTGATGAACGGATTGCGCGGCACGCCCTGCTCGCGCTCCAATTGCACGATCGAGTTGAAGGGATTGCCCGAGGGCTCGCGCCCGACCTTGCGCCACAGCAGATCGCCGACCATCCCGAGCGCCAGGGTGAGCGTGAACACCTTCGACAGGCTCTGGATCGAGAAAGCATTTTCCGCGTCGCCCGCCATCGCGACATGGCCGTCGAAATCGACGACGGCGATGCCGAACTGCTCGGGATCGACGTGCGCGAGTTCGGGAATGTAGTCGGCAACCTTGCCGCGATCGCGTCGCGCCGCCATTTCGGCGGCGATCTCGGCGACGGTCGAATCCAGATCATGCATCGCGCGAGCTTAGCCGAACGCCCTCATGATCCCAAGCCTCAGCGCGCGGCGTCGTCGCGCACATGGACGACGGCGAACTTGTCGGCGTAGAGCCGCTTCCAGCCGGGCTCGTGGTCCAGCCGCGCGACGATCTTCTGGCCGGGGGCGAAGATCGTCCAGGCGATGTCGTGGCGTTTCAACACGTCCTCGACGCTCTCCGCGTCGCCGCCGAGCAAGCGCGAATAGGCGCCGAGGAAGGCGTCGCCGAACATGTCGGCGCGACCATCGATGAAGGGGCGGAGGCCCTCGAAGATGAAATAGCCGCCGAAGGCGTAGCTGTTGAGCATCGGCTTGTCGCGCAACGCTGCGGGGACCGCCTCCAGCGCTCTCTTCGGCGACGTCGCGGAATCGCCGCGCGCGATCGGCAGCGCGAGTCTCGCGCCCATAAGCAGAGCCGCCAGCGCCAGCGCGCCGGCGATGAGCTTGGGCGCGAGTCGCACCGAAGGCGCGTGCGCGTCGAGCGCATTGGCGATCGGCTTGGCGAGCAACATCGGCGCGATTGTCGCCAGCAGCATTTCATGGCGGATGTGCTGCAACGACATATGGATGAGGCCGACGAGCAGCAGGACCCGCATCGGTGCCAAGCGCACGGGCTTCACCAGCGCGAGCCCGATCAGCGCGAGCAGCGCGAACTCCATCGCGTTAGGGTGCGCGAAATCCTCCGGCTGCCATTCATTGATTTGCGCCAGCGCGGCGACGTCGAGCAATTTCAGCGGAAACAGCAGCCCCTCGACGCCGAACGGCGTCAGCAGCGCGGCGCCGAGGCTGACGAGGCCGAACAACACCCAATCGCGGAAAACATTCAGCCGAGCCTCAGCGGGCGCCTCCCAAAGCGCCTCCGCCGCGAACAGGGCGATGAGGGCCAGTCCGAACGCGAAGCCGCCATGCAGATTGGCCCACAGCGCCATCAGCGCCGCGAGCGCGAGCGGCGGCGCACGGTTTTTCTCGCGCGCGTCGAGTAGCGCCTCGCTCCATAGCGCCAGGATCGGAAACGCCAGCATATGCGGGCGCGCGAGAAAGCTCGGCGCCAGCAGCGCGAAGGCGAGCGCGGCGACGACGACCAGCGCGGGGCCGGTCAGATCCCGCGCGACGCGCCGCATCAGCAAGTACATCGCCGCGCCGGCCGCCGCGCCGGTGATGAGCGTGACGCCGCCCCAGCCCGCGCCGCGCCAAGCGAGCGCCAGCAGGACTTCCGAAAGCCACTCATGCGCCGTCCACGGCGCGCCCGCGAAGGAGAACGTGAACGGATCGACGTGCGGGACCGCGCGGTGGTCGAGTATCCAATTCCCCGTCGCGACATGCGACCAGGTGTCGCCGTCGTTCAGCACGGCGGGCGAGAACGCGCAGAGCGCGAACGCCAGCAGCGCGAGAACGATCGGCGCGGCCTCGTAGGGCGGCGCGGCGGCGCGCGGTGGCGCGATGGCGAGGGGGGCGGCGAGCGACATGCGAGCAGCCTCGCAAATGCGCGATAAGGTTCGGTTAAAGTCGCGGCTTTGAAACGCCCGCGAATGGTCACAAATCGGCCGTGAAACATGCCGCAACTGCGCCCGCCCGCGCCGAACGGCGGCGACGAGGCGACAGGGGGCTTCCATGACGCTCGCGCGATTTTCTGTTCCGACCTTCGCTTCGGCCTTCGTGCTCATCGCCTTCGGCGTCGGCGCGCAAGCCGCGGAGCTTCCGCTGACTCGCGTCGTGCTCTCCAACGCCGGGCTCGGTCAGTTCACGCGCTCGGGCGCGGTCACGGCCGGCGCCGAGGTCGATCTCTCGGTCCGGCTCGATCAGGTCGACGACGTGTTGAAAAGCCTGACGATCTTCGACAAGGCGGGCGCCATCGGCGTGGTCAGTCTGCCCGGCAAGGCGCCGCTGACGGAGCTGTTCAAGGACCTGCCGTTCGGACCCAAGGCGCTGACCTCGCAAGCCGAATTGCTGAACGCCCTCGTCGGCGCCGAGGTCGAGATCGAGGGGCCGGTCGCCGCGAAGGGGCGTGTGTTTCATGTCGATGTGGAGACCACGACGCTGCCGAACAACGGCGGCGCCGCCAGCCGGCATCGGCTGACGCTGATGACCGACAAGGGTTTCGTGCAGGCGATCCTCGAGGATGTCACCGCGCTGCGCTTTTCCGACGCCAAGCTGCAAGCTGAGATCGCGCGGGCGCTTTCGGGCCTCGCCGAGAACGACGCCAAGGACTCGCGGCGGCTGAGCGTCAACTTCGCCGGCGAAGGCGAGCGCGAGGCCGCGATCAGCTACATCGTCGCCGCGCCGGTCTGGAAGACCAGCTATCGCCTCGTGCTGCCCGCCAAGGGCGGCGACGCGCGGCTGCAAGGCTGGGCGGTGCTGGAGAATCTCACCGGCGGCGATTGGAGCCACATCGACCTGACGCTCGTCTCGGGAAACCCGATCGCGTTCCGGCAGCCGCTCTACACCGCCCTCTTCGCCGACCGCATCGAAATCCCGACCGCCACAAGCGCCCGGCTCAAGCCCTCGACCGACGAGCAAGAGGAGGTCGTGAGCGCCGAGCCGCCGAGGCCGATGCGGCACGCCAGGGTCGCCGGCGAGTTCGCCAAGTCGCCTCCCTTGGCAGCGATGGCGGCCGCGCCGGCTCCCGCGCCGCCGCCGGAACTGGCGACCGCCGCCAACGCGGCGGAGGCGGAGGAGGCCTCGACGCAGGTGCTCTACCGGTTCCCCGCCAAGGTTTCGCTGGAGAACGGCCACACCCTGATGGCGCCGATCATCGACCGGCCCATCGTCGCCGAGCGCGTCTGGCTCTATCAGCCCAGCGTCTCGTGGGGACATCCGTTCGCGGCGGTCCGGCTGCGCAACACGGGCGACGCCGGCATACCGCCCGGCCTCATCACCGCGTTCGAGACCGATTCCGACGGCCGCGCGAATTTCGTCGGCGACGCGCAATTGCCGCTGCTCGCCAAGGGCGCCACGAAATTCGTGACGTTTGCGCTCGACGCCCGCACCGACATCCGCCGCGAGGACGCGGGGACCGTGCAAACGACGTTGGGCAAGGCTTCGCGCGGAGTGTTGACGATCGAGACGCGTTCGCGGCGAACCCTTCGCTACGAAGTCGCCGCGCCGGCCGACGAGGACCGCGTCATCGTCGTCGAGGAGGCCCGCGAGGACGGATGGGCGCCCGCGAGCGAGATGAAGGACGTGGAAAAGACGCCGAGCCAGTTCCGCTATTCGCTCACGGCGGCGGCGGGCAAGACGACAAACGCCGCGCTGGTGTTGCAGCGCGCGGACAGCGAAATCGTCGAACTGTCGACGTTGGAGCCGAGCGATGTCCTCGCCCGGCTCGACGGGTTGCAAAACGCCAGCGCCGCGTTGAAGGACGCGGTCGCGAAACTTTCCGGTTTCGTCGAGGCGATTAACGCGACGCAGGCCAAGCGCGACGCGCTCGAGGCTGAGCGGACCAAAATCGGCGAGGACCAGACGCGGTTGCGAGAGAACCTCAAATCCGTCGGACCAGCGACCGATCTGGGACGTCGCTACATCGAGACGCTGAAAGCGCAGGAGGACCGCTTCGGCGAAATCGCGAAGCTCGACGCGGCGGCGGAGAAAGAACTCGCGGCGGAGCGGCAATCGGCCGCGGATTTGGCGCGCGGGCTGACGCTGGACTAGGCGGAGCGCCTTGGCGGCCGACAAATCAGGCGCGGCAATTCGCAATTGATATAAAGATTTCTTTATATGTGCATTGCGCTATGTCGCCGGTTTTGCTAAATCGGCGCATCTTCACAGCCGAGGCTTCTCCATGACTGACGCCAAACACGACTACGCCATCGCCGACATCGGCCTCGCCGCCTATGGCCGCAAGGAACTCTCGATCGCCGAAACCGAAATGCCCGGCCTGATGGCCACTCGCGCCGAATACGCGAAAAGCCAGCCGCTGAAGGGCGCGCGCATCGCCGGTTCGCTGCACATGACCATCCAGACCGGCGTGCTGATCGAGACGCTGAAGTCGCTCGGCGCCGACGTGCGCTGGGCTTCCTGCAACATCTATTCGACCCAGGACCACGCCGCCGCCGCCATCGCCGCCGCCGGCGTCCCGGTGTTCGCGATCAAGGGCGAGAGCCTCAAGGATTACTGGGATTACACCCACCGCATCTTCGAATGGGCCGACGGCGGCGCCCCGAACATGATCCTCGACGACGGCGGCGACGCCACCGCGTTGATCCACCTCGGCTACCGCGCCGAGCAGGGCGATGTCGCGTTCCTCGACAAGGCCGGCAACGAGGAAGAGGAAGTTCTGTTCGCCGCGATCAAGTCGCGCCTCAAGACCCATCCGGGTTGGTACGAGCGCAACGCCAAGTCGATCCGCGGCGTCACCGAGGAGACGACGACAGGCGTGCATCGCCTCTACACCATGGCCAAGGAAGGCAAGCTGCTCTGGCCGGCGATCAACGTCAACGACAGCGTCACCAAGTCGAAGTTCGACAACCTCTACGGCTGCCGCGAGTCGCTGGTCGACGGCATCCGCCGCGGCACCGACGTGATGATGGCCGGCAAGGTCGCGATGGTCGCCGGCTTCGGCGACGTCGGCAAGGGCTCGGCGGCTTCGCTGCGCAACGCCGGCTGCCGTGTGATGGTCTCCGAAGTCGATCCGATCTGCGCGTTGCAGGCGGCGATGGAAGGCTATGAGGTCACGACGATGGAAGACGCCGCCAAGCGCGCCGACATCTTCGTCACCGCGACCGGCAACATCGACGTCATCACGCTCGACCACATGCGCGCGATGCGCGACCGCGCGATCGTCTGCAACATCGGCCATTTCGACTCCGAGATCCAGGTTTCCAGCCTGCGCAACATGAAGTGGAACAACATCAAGCCGCAGGTCGACGAGATCGAATTTCCCGATGGCAAGCGCATCCTGCTGTTGTCGGAGGGCCGCTTGGTCAACCTCGGCAACGCGACTGGACATCCGTCCTTCGTGATGTCGGCCTCGTTCACCAACCAGACCCTGGCCCAGATCGAACTCTGGACCAAGCCGAACGACTATTCCAAGAACGTGTTCACGCTGCCCAAGCACCTCGACGAAAAGGTCGCCTCGCTGCATCTCGACAAGATCGGCGTCAAGCTGACCAAGTTGACGGAACAGCAGTCGTCCTATCTCGGCGTCGCCGAAAAGGGCCCGTTCAAGCCGGAAGCTTATAGGTACTGAGAGCCGCGAACGCCCTTCTCCCGCGAGGCGGGTGTCAGGACAAACGCGGAGCATTTGTCTGAGAGGTGGCCCGAATGGCCGGCTGAGGGGGCTTCCCCTCACCCACCCCT
>Ga0302196_10006039_pt1 | contig 10748 bp, 10 predicted proteins | sample II_Bog_N1_3_FD_198794 | JGI IMG/M metagenome (GOLD analysis project Ga0302196, IMG submission 198794) | Peat permafrost microbial communities from Stordalen Mire near Abisko, Sweden - II_Bog_N1_3 | ecosystem: Environmental > Terrestrial > Soil > Wetlands > Peat | place: Sweden: Abisko...
GCGCTGCGCGGACGACCTCTACTGCGATACGCAAGGCGGCTATGCGAACGGTCTGTGCGTCGCGAACAACCCCCTGTCGAGCGCGAACCAGCCTGGCAACTGCGGGGGCACGGGCCAGACGTGCTGCTCCTCGGGCGACCCGTGCACGGGGGGCCCGACGGGCGGGCTCGTCTGCTACACGCCGCCGATGGGCGGCTCGCATCTTTGCATCAAGTGCGGTGTGCCGGAGTCGACGCTGTGGTGCTGCTCGCCCAATGGCTACTTGAACCAGCCCTCGACGGATACGGGGATGGCAAGCCAGCTGACTTGCTCCGGGGACGCCACCTGCGAGTGGGATGGATTCGGGTACACATGCAAGTGACCGCCTCGCGCGGGCAGCTCGGGATCGATCGCAAGGCGCGCGGTCACGTGTCCTCGTCGCGGACCAGGCGACGTCACGACACTGGCTCGGTCTAGCTACGAGCGCGGCCGAACAGAGTGGAGACGGAGACGATCTTCTCGATCGACTCTTGGCGGACGGCGGCTTGGGCTACGGTGCGTCTGCTCCGCCGTCCGCAGCCGGGCCGCTCGACGCCGCCGGGGCGGGGTAGGTCACGCTGAGGCTCCACCCGCCCTGCGCCGGCACCGGCCCGCCCGGCCTCAGCATCGTCGCCTGGAAGCTGCCCCAGAGCCGGTAGGTCACCGTGGTCGCCGCCTCGGACACGAGCTGGACCTTCGTGATGCGGTGGTACGAGCTCGCGGAGGCGGGCGCTCCCGCCGTCGAGTAGTAGTTCGAGGTTCCCAGCGGAACCAGCATCTGAAACCCAAAGAGGTCCGCCGCAGTGGCGGTGAGCGTGCCCGCCGTCACGACGGCGTAGGTGCCAGGCGCGGTTCCCGAGGCGAGCGTCGCGGCGTCCTTCGGGAAGTCGACACCCCAGTTCACGCCCGTGGAACGGCTGGTCCCGTCGAAGAGGCCGGTGGAGCGGGGCGCCGTGAAGTCCTGATCGAGCTCCGGGCACGGCACGCGGAGGCTCATTCCGTCGACCTGGACCCACCAGAAGCTCTCCGGCGTCGAGAAGCCCGAATCGATCGCCACGAAGCCCGAGCTGAAGTGGCTCACCTGCGCGAGCGCGAGGCCGTTCACGACGGTGACCGGGAGCTCGGAGTAGCCACCTTGGTCGTCCGACCAGTACACGGAGGCCTGCTGGGGATCGCCCACGAACGGAAGCCCGACCAGCGCGGGGCTCGCGAAGGTCGTCCCGGACGGACCGAACTGGAACAGCTCCGATTGGTACGTGTAGCCGCCGGCCGTCGCCGGCGCCCACGACAGCGTGAGCGGGGTCCCCGCGCCCGTCAGAGCTCCCGCGGGCACGGTCAGGGTTGCGCCGCCGCCGCTGAGGACGCCGCCCGTCGCGCCGATCGCGACCGAGGTCGTGCCCGTACCGGTGGGGACCGGAAGGGGGGCCGCCCCCGTCGAGCAGCCGGAGACGACGCCGCTGACGATCGCGGAAGCGACGAGCAAGAGTTGAATTCGGCCGTTCACGCTACCCCTCCAATTTCCACCGCGCAGGCGACGTCCTGATTATCCGACACGCGGGGGCGTCGGGCTACTCGGGAGAACCCTAGGTCTCGTACGCGGCCCCGGTGGCGCGGAGGTGTCGGCCGGCGCGTTAGCGTCCTTGACCCGTGCGGGAACTCAGTGCCCGTGTCGGGCGGCCCGCTCACCGTGCCTTGTCCGTAGAAGGTGAAGATCCCCCGCTTCCGTCCGGAGACAAGGTGGCGCAAAGGGGGCGGCCGACGAAGACGCTGGGGAAAAAGGGGTGGTCGATCCGCGCGAGCTACTCCTGGGTTGATACGGCCACCTTCCCGCCGGCCTGACAGCCCGGCCACCACGCTCTGGGAGTGGTCCCGGGCACTTGATGCGCGGCCCCGAGGCCCTATCGTTGTCGGTCAGGGAGGCCCGATGAGCTCGATCACGATGACGCCGATTGGAGTGGTCCGAAGCACCCGCACCGTGGTGTCCGACGACGACTGGGACCGCGAGCGGGTGCACGTCGAGCTCGACACCCGCGTGATCTCGCACGATGCTTTCCTCGGGCTCGAGTCCTTCTCTCACGTAGAGGTGCTCTTTCACATGGACCGGGTCGACGCCGCGAAGATCGAGACGGCCGCGCGTCATCCTCGCAACAACCCGGACTGGCCCAAGGTCGGAATCCTCGCGCAGCGCGCCAAGAACCGCCCGAACCAGATCGGCTCCACCATCTGCCGGGTGCTACGCGTGGAAGGAGCCCGGCTCTTCCTCGAAGGGCTCGATGCCGTCGACGGGTCGCCGGTGCTCGACATCAAGCCGTGGGTGCGCGAGTTCGCGCCGCGCGGCGACGTTCATCAACCGGCCTGGATCACCGTGCTGATGGAGGGCTACTGGCTCTCGAAGCCTGGCTGACCCCAGCGCCCGTCGGCGGGGCAACGCAAGTCGACAGCGGGCACCGGTCCGGTGCTTCGAAGCGCGGTCTTGCGTATCACGGCCCCGGACGGGCTCAGAGAATTCGAGGCGCTCGTCGGATGTGGATCCGGGGGGGGTGGGGCAGATCCGCGGCGAGGTCACCGGCTCTTGGCGATCCTCCTTGTGGTTCGTCCGTTTGCGATTCGGCAGCGACTTCGCTCCGACGAGCGCCTCTGTGGAGTGCAACGGCCGAGGGCTCCGGGCATTCCCGCGCGCATCGCGTCGGGACGCACGAACGGCACCTCGCGTGCCTCGACGCGCCGGCGTAGCTCCGCCAGGTGATCGAGCTCCCGGATCCCGAGCGCACGAGGACAATCGTAAGTTTCGGTATGAACGTCGAGGCGTATGGCCGCCTCCAGCTCACCCCCGGCCGCGACGAGCCCGAATCGATCGGCCGTGAGCTCGGCCGCCAGGGTCGCCAGGCGCGTCACGTCGGCCGTTGCGCCGCGCGCCCAGGCCTCGAGGAGCGCCGCGTCGTCGAGCAGGCTGGCCACGGGCCCGATCAGGCGGATCGCGTACGGACTCTCCCCGAGGAGCGCCTGCGCGGAGATCGCGTTGCTCGGTCGGCGCGTCTGGCAAAGGACGAACGGGTCCGTGCAGCCGAGGCGCGCGGCCGCCTCGTCGGCAATGCGATGCACACGCGCGGCCATCGTCCGCTCGAGGCAAACACGAGGCTCCTCGCTTCCGGGATCGTGGCCCGGGGGCCGCGTACGACGGAGACCCGCGGCGAACGTCCGCTCCAGGTCTCGCTCCCACGCGACGCGCAGCTCTTCGATGCGCTCGGTCGACGTCGGCATTGCACGGAAACCATGCGGGCTGGCGGCGCATTCCCGGGCCCGCGGCTGAGGGCGAGGTGGTCGCGGGCGCAGCGGCGGACGAACGCGAGGCGCTGGAGAAGGAGACCTTGTAGACCGCGCCCGCAAACGCAGCTCCCGTTTGCCCGGAAGCCGGTTCGGGTGGGGGCAGCGCTCCCAGGATGGACCCGTTCGGGTGTGCCAGCACGTCCCAGCCCTCGAGCAATGACTGCGAGAAGGCCGCCGAAAGGGGAACAGCAGCCCTGGCACGTACGTTGCGAAGTCGGGAGTATGCGTTTCGCAGCGCTACTCCTGCTCGCGGTGTCCCCGCTCTGGGTCGCGTCGCTCACACGTTCGACGCAGTCCCCGACCGCCAGCGTGCTCGCGGCCACGCCGACTACCACAGCGCCGGCAACGATCGACGCCAACGGCCGGATCTACCTCGACAAGGGGCATCCCGCACACGTTCGGTCTCCGAGCTTCGGACGCGTGGTGCGAGTCGACGCCAAGCCTGGCGACCACGTCAGCGCGGGGGCGTCTCTCGCCGTCGTCGAAGAGAACGTCGACGAGGCCGGGCCCTACGACGTCGCCGCCTGGACCGCCTATTGCGAAACGGAGACCGCGGCCCTCCCGTTGCCGAGCAGGGCGTCCGCGTACGAGCGCTGCATTCCGGCGCCAATCGCCCGCCAACGCCATGCCGTGACGGCCCCCGTCGAGGGAACCGTGCTCCAGAGCACCGCCGTGATGAACACGCCGGTCAACGGGGGTGCTGCGGGAGGGGGGCACGACCTGTTCGTCGTGGGCGACGAGCCCCGGTGGACGGCGGAGGCCGAGGTTGGCGAGCAGGCCGCGAAGCGCGTTCTCCCAGGCGCTCGCGTTCGTGTGCATGTCGCTGCTCTGCCCGGGGTGACGATCGTGGGGCACGTCGCCCGGGTCTCCCCCGTCGACCCGGCCACGCACGTGGCAAGGGTGACCTGCACGGTCGCAACCCTGGGGCTCGCCTCCGATGCGTATGCCGCGATCGAGATCCCGGTCGCCACGGAGGCGTCCCCCATTTGACGTCGCCGTGCCGGCTCCCGCCGTCACCACGCACGTTGGAGCTCCTGCGCACCGACGGGAGGGGAAGGTCCCTCTCTCCGGCGCGCGCGACGGTGTCGATCCATTCCATGGCCCATGGATCGCGCCGTTCGCGCGTGCGGCGAAGAGGCAGCGAGCCACCGGCGTCCGACCCGTAGCCTGGCGACCTCAGCGCGGTCGAGAGAGAAGGACCTGGGCCGTGAGCTCCGACCGCGATGTCACACCCGCCTTGGCGAACATGGCGGCGAGGTGGGCCTCCACCGTGCGGTCGGAGATCCCCAGCTCCGCTCCGATGCGCGCGTTGGACGCACCGGAGACGACCCAGGTGAGGACCTGACGCTGACGGCGGGAGAGCTTCCAGCGCTGCGCCGCTGCTGCGCCCAACGCACCGGCGTTCGCGGTGGCGTGCATCACGGCAAGGAAATATGGGACCCTCCCGCGAGACTCGACGCGGGTTACCGTGATCTCCGGGGTGCGGGCAGGTGCCAGAGCGGCCTCGCGAAGGCGAGCCCGCTGACCACCAGGCTGCTGATCAAGAGCGCATCGGCCGGCGGCGTTGGTGTGGATGGGGGCACCCACTGCGCTCAGGAGGAAGGCTGGCGCCGCGATCGCCTCCATCGCGGCGTCGAGCGCGGCGCGGATTCCGTCGGCCGTCGCGACGAGGAGGTCGAGACGCAAGCTGCGGGCGAGGCTCGGAACGAGGCGCCCGAGCAGCCGCTTATCGCGGGCCGTATACGCCTCACCGCGGAAACCGCCCACCCAACCCAGCATGGATGGTCCGTCGCAAACGAGAACGCGTAGCTGCTGCTCCGGCCGTAAGCCCAGCTTGGGCATCGCCTTGAACATCGCCGGCAGCGTCGCCGGGTCGCGACGCTGCGGGTCCAGATCCTCGAAGGTAAGGACGCGATTGCGATCGAAGGGTTTGGGGTGCCGCGGATCGTAGGCACCGAAATTCGCCCCCCGCGCTGCCCGCAGAACGTCGTCCATGACCGCCTTGAACCTGCTGCTGGGTGCACCACCCACGAACTCACCGAACGTCATCCGGAAGGAGTCGTCCCACTCCTCGATTCCGTAGGAGATGCAGGTCTCGAGTCTCAGCAGGTCCCGAAGCGCTGGCTGCGCTCTTGCGAGCGCCGGCGGCCCCCCATCCGAAAACGTGGCCAGCTCGTGCTCTAGATCTGCCAGCGCGGACAGCTCCTGGCCCGAGAAGCGTACCATCTCCTGCATGGTATCGGTCTGGGCGAACGCGGTCGAGTCCACCCAAGGTTGGCCCTGCCGGCGTCTCCATGGCTGGTTCTTAAGTGGTTCCCCCTATAGTCGTCGGCGTTGTGACGTGTGATGCCTTCTGTGAAGAATGGGTTTTCCAGGCGTGCTTTCTTCCCTCGGGCGGCTTTGTTGCCCGCTCATCACAGCTGTCGTTGTGTCTGCGTGCTCGAGCGCGACATACGAGGGACCCGATGGCGGCGGCCAGGACGCGTCGTTCTTCGACGGCGGTGCCGAAACAGCGGTCGCTACACGTACGGATACAGGGACTGCGTTGGCTGACGCCACGGATGCTACCTTGGCGGAAGGTGGCGGCGCGGACTCGGGAGGGTGTGCCGCGGTCGACGCGGGCTTCGCATGCGGCCTCCCCGGCCAAGTGTGCGACGACGATGCCGGCGGATGTTGTGGCGGCTTGACGTACGTCTGCGTGGGCACATGCCGTGTTTCCGGTATCCTACCGCTACCGGGACCGGCAAACTCGACGACCGCTTCCCAATTATTTGGCAACGCGAACGGCACGCCCTGCGGGCAAGCGAGGGAGTGCGCCTCGAAAGTCTGCGAAGGAGGTAATTGCGTTGCGGAAGCCACTGGATGCAAGGGGCCCGGCAGTTGTTGCACGACCTTCGCCGACTGTTGCTTGGGAACATGCGTCGGAGGGGAATGCTCGACCATCCCCCTGGGCGCCCCATGTGGCCGGGGTCAAGATTGCACGAGTGGCTTCTGCAGCCCGAACACCTTTACGTGCATTGATCACGACTGCTCGCTCCAGTACTCCGGCGCCGGAGGGGGGTACGACTTTTCTACGCCCTGCTTGACGAACGCTGACTGCTGCAGCGGCACTTGCTTGTCGGGCGTCTGCCAGCCCAATAATACGGCCCAGGGCTGCAATCTCGTCGGCATCGCGTGCGGAGCAGGAGGGCTCGACGCCCCTTGTTGCTCGGAGCTCTGCATCGAAGGGACCTGTGCCTTGCCGCAGCCTGTGGGTGGACCTTGCAAGAAGACCGCCGGTTTTCCCGGCCCGAGAGCCCCCTGCCAAGGCAACGCTTTATGCAATCCGACGACGGGCATTTGCGAAACGTGTTTCGAGTCCACCACGACGCTCGCCGTCCCGTGCTCCCTCGACACGGACTGCTGCTCTGGCAATTGCTTCGTTCCGTCATTCTCGACCGAGCATTACTGTCATCCTGCCTGCCAACTTGAAGGCGATACCTGCATGGCATCCTCGGACTGTTGCCTGGGATCTTGCAGCAATGGCGCATGCGCGTGCGGCGAAGCAGGCGCTTCGTGTTCCGCCGACGGTGATTGTTGTGGAGGTCCTTGCACGAACGGCGTTTGCGGATGCTCGTTGCCGGGGAGCGAGTGTTACCAAGATACGGATTGCTGCGCCGATGCTCCCTTCGTCGCCGCCGGGGGGCTCGGCCACACCTGCGTTTTTACGTCGGGGAACCCTTCCTTTGTGGGTACGTGCCTGGGCCTCGGCGGTGGCGCAACGTGTCCGAGCGACCCGCAATGGTGCGCGGCCGGGTATTGCAAGAACGGTGGATGCGCCGAGCAGGCGTGCGTTCCGCAATGCGCAGGAAGGCAGTGTGGACCGAGCGGCTGCGCCGGGCAGACCTGCGGCATGTGCCCGAGCGGCTCGGTTTGCTCCGCGGGCAACTGCGTCGCGTGCACCCCTCAATGCAGCGGCAAGAGCTGCGGCACCGACGGATGCGGCGGCATCTGCGGAACATGCCCTGCGGGTGACGCCTGCGACAGCAGTGGCGTGTGCATGAGCGGCTGCGTTCCGTCGTGCACCGGCCTGTCGTGTGGGAGCGACGGATGCGGCGGAAGCTGCGGCACGTGCGCCGGTGCTCAGACCTGCAATGGGTCGGGAGTGTGCGTTGGCGGCAGCGGGACTGTTGGCTCCGGCACGTGTCCCGATTACACGCCGTGCCTCTCCGTTGACGTGGAGCCGACGGTGACGAGCTGCGAGTCCGATGGCTACCACCTCATCATCTCGAACTCTTGCTCGTACGACGTGGAGTACGAGTTCTGCTTCCAGAAGCTCGACAACAGTTGCGACTGTGGGGAGGACACGATCCCCGCGGAGTACCAGATGCGCGATAGCCCCGGGGACTTTGCATGCGACGCGACGGGGCAGATTCAGTATCTGGGGACGTCGCCGGCATCATGGGGGATGTGCACGGTGTTGGACACGTGTGAGTGAGGCCGCTCGCCGTTCCGAATGAGCAAAGATGGCGGTGCGGAGGCCGTCGGGCGGGGCACCGACCGGCAGCGGAACCTTGCGTGAAGCGGCCGGGGCATGGTGGTAGTGTCCACGCGTGATGCGCTGGGCAGCTCTCGAACTACTCCTCGCCGTGGCGCTCGTTGCCGGTTGCAACGGGGCGAAGCCGGCTTCGCCCGTGTGCGCGAGTCTTCTTGCGTGCTGCGCTTCGATGCCAGCGGGGGGCTCTCAGGAGGAGTGCTTGGGCACACTGCCGCCCACCGACGACGGTTCGGCGTGCAGTGCCCAGCTCACGTCGTTCGAAGCCCAGGGCAAGTGCAGCGCGGACGGAGGGGGCCCTGGGGAGAGCGCCGACTCGGGCGCCGCATGCTAGACGGCGACGTTCCCATGCGGCAGCGGCCTCGCCCTGACGTATTGCCACGCGACGACCGCAGCCGGGGCTTGCGTAGACGCTTACTACGAAGTTCAGGGCCGCATGTTTCCCTGCGCGTCTTGCGCGGACCTCTCCGCGTGCGGGGACATGGCGCGGGCGTACTGCATGGGCACCCCCGACTCGGGGTCGACTGACTGACAACCGCGACGAGCGTGGACGCCGCAGGACAGCAGGCGAGCATCGGAAGAAACGGAGCGCTCTCCACCCATTCGGCGGCGCAGCCTTCAGGTTGCGGACGGCGTCGAGCAGGGCGCGACGGCCGGCGGGATCGGTCACGGCGGGCACAGGCTGCTGGTTTCAGTGCGCGACATTACGCTGTCCCAGCTACCACTCGAGCACGCATAGACAGCCCCGGTGCCTTGAGCGCACTGAAGACACTCGGGCTCAACGTCGCACGGTCCTCCCTGTGAGACATTCGCCGGGCACTCCGCGAACGAACCCGACGGGCAGAGCCACGTCCCTGCACACAGTACGCAGCGAGTGTCTGACGCTTCGCACGCGGGCGCCGCGTCGGCCGAGCCAGTGCTCGTGTTTGCCGGAGCGGTCTCCTCGGGCTGGGTGCCTGGCGCAAGACGCCCACCGCACGCAACCAAGGCGACCAACGCGACCGTAAGGGCGTACCTCACCCACCAAGCCTAGTCGACGCTCGTGCGAAGGTCACGAGCGCCCCCGCCGGCACCCCCGCGCTCGTCGTCTTCAACAGCGACTCGTTCACCGACCTCCGCCCCCCGCCCTCGTCGCCGAGGCCATCGTCGTGAATCCCGATCCGCGGCTCCAGCGGGAGGCGAGGCGGCGGGGGTGGCGCGTCGAAGCGTGGCGCACTAAGTTTCGACGTCATGATGACCGATCTTCCGCTCCCGCTCGTCGATTCGATCGTCGATCGCGCTCTTGCCGAGGACCTCGGCTCGGGCGACATCACCACCGAAGCGTGCATCGATGCCGACGCGATCGCCGTCGCGCACGGCGTGGCGCGCGGGGCGATCGTCGCCTGCGGCGCGCCGGTCGTCGCCCGCGTCTTCGCCCGGATCGACCCGCGTCTCGACGTGACGATCGACACCGCCGACGGCTCCCGCGTCGACCGCGGCGCGATCCTCTGGCGCGTGAAGGGGAGCGCGCGCTCGGTTCTGATGGGTGAGCGCGTCGCGCTCAACTTCGCGCAGCGGATGAGCGGGATCGCGACGGTCACCCGCAGCTACGTCGACGCCGTCCCCGAAGGAGCCAAGACGCGCATCACCGATACACGCAAGACGACCCCCGGCCTCCGCCTCTTCGAGCGCTACGCTGTCCGCGCCGGTGGGGGAAAGAACCACCGCGACAATCTCGGCAGCGCCGTCCTGATCAAGGACAACCACATCGCGGCTTGCGGCGGCGTCGGCAAGGCCATCGCTCGCGCACGCGAGCGCGCTCCGCACACGAGCAAGATCGAGTGCGAGGTCGATACGCTGGCCCAGCTCGGCGAGGCCCTTGCGGCCGGCGCCGACATCGTCCTCCTCGACAACATGGACACGGCGACGGTCGCGGAGGCGGTGCGAATCACCGCCGGCCGAGCGTTCCTCGAAGCGTCCGGCGGGATCACTCCCCCGCGCGTGACCGAGCTCGCGAAGGCAGGGGTAGACGCGATCTCCGTCGGCGCCGCCCTGACTCACTCGGCGCTGGCGGCGGACATCGGCGTCGACTTCATCGCCTGAGCAACGTGCTCGCGAGCCGCGTCTTCCCCGACCTCGCGCGTGCGCCGGCGCCCATCGCCGCGCATTTCGACGCGATGAGGCTGCTCCTGGTGGCACTGGCGCTCGTCTGCGCGGGCGCTACTGGCTGTAGCAATGAAGGAGGGAACCCGGGCGGATGCATCGACTGCCCTTGCCCGGCCCCTTCGTCTTGACCCATCGAGGTCTATATCGATGGCGCCCCGGCGGGCGTGCCGGCGAGCGCCTTTGCCGTGACCGCCACTGGCTCCGGCGGGGACAAACCCTCCCTGCAGGGGCGCGGTTGGGCAGGGCGGCGGCACAGTAGCCCCGGTTGTATCTTTCTCGGGGACCGGTCAAACCGACGAGAGCAGTACCAGCGCCCGCTCGAGCGCTTCACCAAGATGATACCGCAGCAGGTCGAAGTACGCCTTGCCCCGCTTCTCATCTAGCTCGGCGATGGACGCGACCGCGGTTCGCACGGCTCCGGCTCGTCGGCGCCGTGGGCGAGAGCCGACAGGAGCGCGAGCTCGGGGTCGTAGGTTCGTTGGACGGGACGCGTGGCACCGCTGCGGGTCCCACGACCTCCACGAGCACGACGAGGCTCGGCGCCCCGCGAGCGTCGTCGCACGCAACGGCGTGGTCGACGTGGTAGTCGGGAGACGTGACGGGATAGGTCGAGTCGAGGACGCGGAGACGCGGACCTCTCCGGCGTCCGCGTCCCTCGATCACCCTTTCGGCTTTGGCACCCGAATCTCGGGCAACGGCAGCCCCTTCGATCGTGCGAGGCGGC
>Ga0302196_10006040_pt1 | contig 10747 bp, 8 predicted proteins | sample II_Bog_N1_3_FD_198794 | JGI IMG/M metagenome (GOLD analysis project Ga0302196, IMG submission 198794) | Peat permafrost microbial communities from Stordalen Mire near Abisko, Sweden - II_Bog_N1_3 | ecosystem: Environmental > Terrestrial > Soil > Wetlands > Peat | place: Sweden: Abisko, Stordalen...
CGAGCAAGCAGAACAGAAGGCTGGCTCGGCGAGGGCCTAGCTTGTCGTAGAGCATGCCCCCAAAAAAGACGATGACAATGGCGGCCACAGAGTAGGCCGTGTAGAGATTGCCGATGGTGCTGCGGTCCAGATGGAGATCCGCGATGAGCGTGGGCGCGAGAGCGCCGATGCTGTCGTAGGCGAAATAGCTTCCCAAAACCAGCAGGCTGATAAACATCAGGATGGTGAAGCGGTAGGGCCGCCGGGATGGATGGAAGAATCCCACGGATTCCGGAGCGGTGCTTTCGGAAATGAGCGGGCGGGGTGCGGGATCGGACATGAACGTGAGACTCCTCGAAGCAAGGCGGAGCAGCGAAATCGAATCGCCGCGAGGGCGGCGTGAGGTCCGCAACCCGAGAATAGCAGAGGCTCCGTACTGGCCTGGTACCCTGCTGGGGAGGCGCAAGAACACGCCAAGATGGTTGGCTTCGGTCGTCATCCATTGTGTGGCCATCAAACCTAACAGCAGCCCGTGCTAAATTGTGCCTAGCTGAAGGTGAATTAGCGTGGGCGGAACTGGCGCAGAGACAATCCGTTTTGGCGAGTTTGAGTTGGACACGCGCGCGGGCGAGCTGCGCCGAGGATCGGCGCGCATTCGCCTGCAAGAGCAGCCGTTCCAAATTCTGCTCATGCTGCTTGAAAAACCCGGCGGAGTGGTGACGCGTGAAGAGATTCGCAAGCGCCTGTGGCCCAACGATACCGTCGTCGAGTTCGATCACAGCATCGGTACCGCCATCAAGAAGCTGCGCCAGGCGCTCGACGATGAGGCCGGCAGCCCCCGCTACGTTGAAACCCTGCCGCGTCGCGGCTTCCGCCTCATGGTCCCCGACGTCGAGGTGCTCAGCGCCGAATTGTCCCCGGAAAGAGATGACGGCCAGCCCGCTGCCGTTGAGCCGGTTCTGGAGCCAGCGCCCGCCCGGCCCGCGGTACCCTCCCGAACGCGGTGGCTCCTGCCCGTGCTTCTTGCTGCGGCCGTCCTTCTCGTGGCCGTCGTTTTCGTCGCTCGTTGGCGCTTGCACGGCAACCGCGGCGAAACCCTCGACGAGTCCAGCCTGACCCAGGTCACCTCCTCCGTCGGAGTCGATATATACCCGTCGCTCTCGCCCGACGGCAGCGCGGTTGCCTACAGCAGCGACAAGAGCGGCGGCTTCGAGATCTACGTGAAGACGCTTGCGCCGGGCGGACGGGAGATCCAACTCACCAGCGATGGGAACGAGAACCTGCAGCCAGCCTGGTCGCCGGACGGAACTCAGATTGCATTCTTCTCACGCAAGAAGGGTGGCATCTGGATGATTCCTGCCCTCGGCGGCACGGCACGCCGCCTGACGGAGTTCGGAGGCAAGCCCGCATGGTCCCCCGACGGCTCGCGCATCGTGTTCCAGTCAGTGGGAATCCTCGACTATAGCCCGACGGGCCTTGCCATCACCCTTCCGTCGTCCACGCTGTGGATGGTCGACGCTCGGGGCGGCGCGCCCACCCAACTGACGCAGCCCGGAAATCCCAATGGGGGCCACGGCGCGCCCACATGGTCGCCCGACGGCAAACAGATTGCCTTTAGCAGCGTCAGTGCAAGTCTTCAGGAGATATGGACGATCCCGGCCAACGGCGGCACACCGCAGCGGCTGGTTGCGGGCGGTGTGTACGACCCCGTGTTTGGGCCTGGCGGACGCTATCTGTATTTTTCAAAGAGTTTTGTGGGCTCCCAGCAGCAGACGCCCGTGGCGCTGACGTTTGCGCTCATGCGGGTGCCGCTGTCGCCCGAGGGCGCCGTCGCAGGAGAGCCGGAGTTGGCGAAAAATTCCGGCTCAGTGGTGTACAGGGCCCCGCGCTTCTCAGCCAATGGACGGTTCATTGTCTTCTCGGCAGTTGCCGCCAACGACAACCTGCAATCAATTCGCATTTCGCCTTCGACCGGAGAGGTCGTCGGCGACCCCGTACCATTCACCCATGACACCATGCTGCGTAAGTTGGATCCTATCTTCTCGCCAGACGGCGCGCAGATCGCCTATACGGTCATACAGAACGGGGAGGACTCCGGCATCGGGGTGTGGGTTGCCGATGCGGACGGCCAGAATGCCCATCCTGTAGGAGCGACGCCGACCGACCGCCATCTGATGGGATGGCTTCCCGGGCATGGCGGCCTTACTTTCCAGGGCCAGCAGAACGGGCATAAAGTGCTCGATGCCATCGACTTGAGTACCGGCACCATATCGGTGCTGCGAGAGCTTGCCGAGGATGGTGCGTCCTTTCGCGTCTCGCCCGACGGCAGGCAGATCGCGTTCGGCAAGCGCGAGGGCGGCGTAGTGAATGTGTGGGTCGCGCCCACGGGCTTCGGACAGGCGGCCGGCGGTCCAGCAAAGCAGTTGACCTTCGGCAAGGGATTGATGTCGTACCCATGCTGGTCGCCGGACGGAAAGACGATAGCCTTTGAGACCGAGAACGGGATCGCCACCGTTCCTGTTGCGGGAGGGCCCGTGACGGTGCTCCAGGTCGGCCAGCGGGAACCAGACATGCTCTGGGACTGGGCCCCTGACGGCGATAAGATCGCCTTTGCCAACAATCGCAATGGCGCGACAAACCTCTTTTGGATCTCGCGTAGCACGCGGCAGGAGAAACAACTGACCCATTACACGCGCGATAACAGCTACGTGCGGTATCCCGCCTGGTCGCCGCTCGGCGACCAGATTGTTTATGAATACGCGGAGACCACGGGCAACATCTGGACCATGCGCGTGAAATAAGAGCTTTCGTCGCTGGCGCGTCTACTGTTGTGCAAGGTTTGCGCCGCTTACGGCAACTAAAAGGCGGCATGTTCGCATGAACACGCCGCCCTCTTCCGCGCTGAAGCTCGAATTGTGCGATCGCTCCATGCCCGGTCATCAGCGATCATTCGTTGCCACCCTGGTCTGCGTCTCCGCCTGCCGCGTCCGGGCTTCCTGAACCAGGCGCGTGTCCATCTGGCGAGCCTGCTGCGCCGTGAAGTACATCTCATTGCCAGCCAGCACGCTCAAATCGTTGCTCGTCCAACGCGCCTTCATGATGCCGGTCCGGGAACTGGCATCCGTGCCCAGCAACAGGCTGCCAATTTCGCGCGCCATCACACGGCCAGCCAGAACGTCCATCGCTGTGGTATCGCCGCCCGCCCGCTCGCTGATGCGTTCGTAGAAGATGGCTGCGCGGTGCGATGCGCCACCGTCAGCCGCTCCGAACGTGTCGCCTTTGCCGAGCTTGTCCGCCATCGAGTTCGGCAGGATCGACACGATATAGTCGTCGGGCTGCGCCGCCGCACAGCCTGAGAGATCCTTCCTGGCGTCGCGTGAGGTCGGGCATTCCTGCCACTGCGTCGTTACACCGGCCTGCGCCAGAATCCGCGACGCTTCCCGCTCCGCTGCCGCGAGGGTTGCAGGTTTCACCTGCGCGTAGTCATAGACGCGCAGCGTAATGGTGGCGCGGCTCGTCTCCGCGTCACGGTTGTTCTTGGCCCAGGCCGGGGAACCTACAACTGCTGCTGCAACCACCGCCAAACCTGCCATCTGCATCACAAACATCGCTGTCCGATTCATCGTTTTTCTCCTCCGCGGGTTGCGCGGTGAGATCGACTTTGCGCGATCGGTCTCGAAAGGTCGATGCACTGGAGATGAACTAGATTTGGACTGAAAGTGAACTTATAAGTAACTTACTATCAATCACTTGATATGTTTTCCAGCCGAAGACGGCCGCGTGCGGATTGGGGAGATGAACTCGGCTTCGCCCCTTTACTGGCGAGGCGCGCGGGCGAAATAGGCAGAGCAACGGCTCAAGCAGGACGCGAACGCATCGAGTCCACGCCCTGCTCGAAACGATCTGTTCCCTTGCGGAAACCCGGCGCCTACTGCTGCCCGACCTCGACAATCATGAAGGTATCCGGTTTCGGCGTGGGGCGGCGCTGCCCCGGCGCCAGCGGCAGCAGTTCCGCCGCGGGCAGATAGAGGGTGTGTGTCGAGTGGTCGACGCCCATGGTGCGCGCTCCGTATGGCGTCTTCACCACCGCTTCGACCTCAAATTTCCCATCCTTCTGGTCCACCACGATCAGCGACCCGTCGCCGCAGCTCGCGAAGGCCCGATCGCCGTCGGTCTGGACGGCATCGTTGCCCGCGCCAATGGGCAGGTCAGCAACAACTTTGCCGTCTTCCGTACTCATCACGATAAGCTTTTGCGGATTCCGGCAGCCCACGAACAGCACATGATGTTTCTCGTCCATCGCCAGCCCCACCGGACGGCCTCCCGGAGCCACCGGCCAGCGCGCAGTTACCTGCCGCGTCTTCAGGTCGACCACCGCGACCACGTCCTTGTCCGCCAGATCGACATAAACCTTTCCGTTGCCATCGGCAACCAGCGACTCGGGCGCTCCGCCCAGTTCGATCGGCGCATCGATCTTGCCACTCACGGGGTCGATATCCGGCTTGAAGGTCATCAGCTTGTTGCCGTCTCCGGAGACGGCCAGAATCAGCCCCGTTCCCGCGTCGTACTGAATGTCGTCGGAGTCGGGCATCGTGGCCAGCTTGCCCAGCGTCGCATAGGTTTTCAGGTCGAAGACAATGATGGCCCCGCTGCCGCCGCCATCGGTAATAAAGCCGCGGTTCAACGACGGCACAATCGCTACGCCGTGCGCTCGCGTCTGGCCGGGTATGTCGCCGAGCACCTTCCCTGAAGCGGCATCGATCACCTGCGTGTGCGTAGTGCGCGTAAGAAACAGCCGGTGCGTCTGCGAATCGACGGTCGCATAATCCCATCCGCCGTCGCCACCGATGTGCACGGTCTTTGTCACATCCCATTTGGTTTGGGCCAGAGCGGGCATGGAACCGGCCACGAGCACCGCCATCGACAGCATGATCGCCTGTAGGTTTCGCATCTTGTTTTCTCCTGGGTTGGCCCAATGCAGAGAGGGCAATTCGCAAGCACGGGGCCGGCAACGATCACGATAGCACACGAATCAAAAGCGACGATGAAAGCGGCGCTGGATCGCTGGCGTTTATTCTCGCCGGAACTTATTCGCCTGCTCGAACTCATCGCGCAGCACAGGCGTGCGCAGGTTCTCGCGCAAATAAGCGAGACGCTGCTCCAGCGCCAGCAGTGCGCGCTCCACGGCTTCAGTATTGGTGTGGGCAATGTCGCGCCACATCGAAAACGGACTCGCACCCAGCCGCGTCATCTCGCGTAGCGCGCGTCCGCCCACGTCTTTGAGCTCGGGCGCGTCGCCCACTTCCTCTTCCAGCAGCGCGCTCAACGCAGTAGCCGTGAATTGCGGCAGGTGGCTCACCCACGCTACCAGCTCATCGTGGCGCGCGGCATCGAGATCGAGCGTCTTCGCGCCCATCTTCGTCACCCACTCGCGCCATTCCTTTACCAGAGCCGCCGCTTGCGGCGAGCGCTCGGCCGCGGGATCGTCGGTGAAGAGCCACACTGCGCCGCGAAAGAGATTGGCATCGCCGAGAGCCGCGCCGCCGCGCTCCTTGCCCGCCATCGGATGTCCGGGAAGGAACGCCGCGCGCTCCGGTGTGTTGTAGAGCCGCGTGCCGGTTTCAGAAATCACGCGCTTGGTGCTGCCGACGTCTGTCACAAGCTGATCGGGGCCGAGCACCGGCGCCAGCTTCTCCATGAAATCGAGCGTGGCGTAGATGGGCACGGCCAGCAGCGTCATCTGGCTCGCTCGCGCGGCTTCAATCGGATCCACTGAAAGCGAATCGATTGCGCCCATCTTCAGCGCAACATTCCCCTGTTCGGGACTCCGGTTCCAGCCAATAATGCTGCCCTGGTAACCCGCAGCGCGCAGAGCGAGACCGACTGAGGTGCCGAGAAGCCCGGTGCCGAGGATGGAGATGCGATCGATCATGCGCGTCTTTCAGAAGCGGAGTTAGCGTTGTTAGCGAAGTTAGGAAAAACCCGGACTCTGCTAACACACGCGAAGCGCGGCTAACGCCGCTAACTCCGCTCGTCCCGCTCCATCTTACAGGGTGCGGCCGACGGCCCCGGCGAGAACGCGAAGTTCGCCCACCAGCTTTTCAAACTGGTCGAGAAAGAGCGTCTGCGCCGCGTCGGAAACTGCCTTGTCGGCGTTGGGATGAATCTCCAGGAGCACTGCGTCCGCGCCCGCAGCCACCGCAGCCTTGGCCATGGCGGGAACCATGTCGCGGCGACCAGTGCCGTGCGAGGGATCGCCCACTACCGGCAGGTGCGAGAGCTTCTTCAGCACCGGAATGGCCGCTATGTCCATCGTATTGCGCGTGGCGGTTTCGTAGGTGCGGATGCCGCGCTCGCAGAGAATCACCTCGTAGTTGCCGCCGGAGAGAATGTACTCGCTCGAAAGCAGCAGCTCTTCCACCGTGGCCGCAATGCCGCGCTTCAGCAGAATCGGTTTGCGCACCTGGCCCAGCTCGCGCAGAAGGTTGAAGTTCTGCATGTTGCGCGCGCCCACCTGGAAGCAATCTACCAGCGGCAGCATGGGCTCGATCTGCGCAATCTCCATCACCTCGCTCACCACCGCCAGTCCATTCGCGTCGGCGGCCTCGCGCATCAGTTCGAGGCCCGGAATGCCCAGCCCCTGAAACGAATATGGCGAGCTGCGCGGCTTGTAGGCTCCGCCGCGCAGAAATCCTCCGCCCGCGGCCTTCACGGCTGCGGCAATGGCGAAGATCTGGTCGCGATTCTCCACGGCGCAGGGCCCGGCGATCACGGCCACCTTCTCGCCGCCGATCTTCTCGCCGTTCCTGAACTCGACAACCGTACCCTCTGGCCGCCACGCCCGCCCGGCCAGCTTGTAAGGAGCGCTGATGCGGTGCACGTGCAACACGCCCGGAAGCATTTCAAACTTCGTCAGGTCGAGCGAACCGGTGGCGCCGACGCCGGCCAGAATGGTTTGGAACTCGCCTGTCGTGCGGTGCACGTCCACGCCCGCCTCTCCCATGGCGCTGATCACGGCATCGACTTGTTCTTCGGTGGCACCAACCTGCATTGCGACAATCATGATTTATTCCCTGTCTCGGGCGTCTCTGCGTCCGTGGCGTGGCCCTGCGCTCCGCCTTCTTGATCGGCGGCCTGGGCGTGTCTCTGGCTAGCCAGCTCGTTGCGCTGCAATGCCCGCATCACGTCGATGATGCGCTCGTAGATATGCGTCAGCTCGATGTCGGGCAGCGGGCCCTTGTTGGCTGCGCGCACATTCGCGTAGACGATCTTTTCGCGCTCCGGCTCGTACACCGGGAGCGAAGTGGCCGCCTTCATGCGGCCGATTGTCTGCGCGGCGCGCGCCCGCTCACTGAGCAGCTCGACCAACTGGCGGTCCAGCTCATCGATGCGGAGTCGGAATTCTTCGATGTCCATTGCATCCTCTAACGGCTAGCTACTAGCTTCTAGCTCCATCCCGCTGGCGCAAACCTCTGCGGCCTGATCCACCTTAGGACAGGCCCGGAGCTAGAAGCTAGAGGCTAGAAGCTGTTCTTCTCACCGGGCCAGCGCTGCATGGGGCAGGCGCAGGCCCTTGATAAATCGAGCCACCGAGTCCGGCGCTGTCTCTGGCGTCGCGCGCTCAATCAGCTCGACAATCGCGCTGCCAATCACGGCGGCATCTGCGAACTCCGCCACCTGCGCGACGTGTTCCGCGTTGCTGATACCGAACCCCACGGCCACCGGCAGCTTGCTCCATCGCCGAATGCGTCCGACCAGCGCCGCCGCATCCGTGGCCACGGCAGCTTGAGTGCCCGTAATGCCGGTGCGCGAGATGGCGTACACAAAACCTTTGGAGTGCGAGGCTATGGCCTCAAGCCGCGCGTCGGGACTGGTGGGCGCGGCGAGAAAAATCGGCGCCAGATCCACGCGGCTCATTTCCACAAGATACTCGGAGGCTTCTTCCACAATCATGTCGGTGGCCAGCACCCCGTCTGCGCCTGCGGCCTTCGCATCGTCGGCAAATTTCTTGAGGCCGTAGCGCAAAATCGGATTCAGATAGCTGAAAATCACCAGGCCCGCCGCGGGTCGGGCAGCGCGAATCTCGCGGGCCAGGACCAGCACATCCTTGAGTCGCGTTCCGTGAGCCAGGGCGCGCTCCATGGCACGCTGGATGACGGGGCCGTCGGCGAGCGGATCGCTGAACGGTACGCCCAGTTCGATCACGTCTGCGCCCGCGTCAATGGCCGCAACAGCAATCTCGCGCGTGGCCTCGAGAGACGGGTCGCCTGCGGTCAGATAGACCACCAAACCCGGCTTGTGATCGAAACGAATCGGCATTGAAAAGCTCTCGAAAACTTACAACTTCAACTCGCGCGCAAGAATCCCCATATCCTTGTCGCCGCGGCCTGAAAGATTCACCACCAGTATTTCATGTGGCTTAAACGTCGGCGCGATGCGCATGGCCTCGGCCACTGCATGCGCGCTCTCGAGCGCAGGCAGAATGCCTTCGGTCCTCGCCAGCTTCATCACTGCATCCAGAGCGGCCGCATCATCGCACGAAACGTATTCCGCGCGGCCCGTGTCGTGCAGCATGGCGTGCTCGGGACCGATCGAGGCGTAATCGAGGCCCGCGGAAACCGAGTGCGTGAGCGCGATTTGCCCATCGTCATCTTGCAGAACGTAAGAAAACGTACCCTGCAACACTCCCGGCGCCCCGCCCTGGAATCGGGCCGCGTGCTCGCCCAGCGCCGTGCCGCGCCCTCCGGCCTCTACGCCGATCAACCGCACTTGCCGGTCGTTAATAAACTCGTAAAACGCGCCGATGGCATTCGATCCGCCGCCGACACATGCGATAACCGCGGTCGGCAGCCGGCCTTCCTTGGCAAGAATCTGCGCTTTCATCTCGCGGCCGATGCAGCGATGAAAGTCGCGCACCATGGTGGGATAGGGATGCGCACCCAGCGCGCTGCCTAAAAGATAATAAGTGGTCCGCACGTTCGTGACCCAGTCCCTCATGGCCTCGCTGATCGCGTCTTTGAGCGTCTTCGATCCCGACGAGACGCCGCGCACCTCCGCGCCCAGGAGGCGCATGCGCTTGACGTTCAGATCCTGGCGCTCCATGTCCACGTCGCCCATGTAGACCACGCATTCCAGGCCCAGCAGCGCGCAAACCGTCGCCGTCGCCACGCCGTGCTGGCCCGCGCCGGTCTCGGCGATCACGCGCTTCTTGCCCATGCGTTTGGCCAGCAGTCCCTGGCCGAGCGCGTTGTTAATTTTGTGCGCGCCGGTGTGCAGCAGGTCTTCGCGCTTGAGATAAATCTTCGCCCCGCCCAGCGATTCCGTGAGCCGCTTGGCGAAATAGAGCGGCGTCGGCCGTCCCGCGTAGTCGGCCAGCAGAGAACTCAGCTCGGCCTGGAACGCCGCATCCGCCTTGGCTTCTTCGTAGGCGTGCTCCAGTTCGTCCAGCGCCGCCACCAGCGTCTCCGGCACGTAGCGCCCGCCATAGACGCCGAAGCGCCCGGGCCGCGACTCGGAGGGATTTGCCGGAAGAATGACCGATGCCATGAGGAACTCCTGCGCCTTGTCTGCCCGATTGAGCTGGGGAATCACCAGTATACTAAGGGGCGCAGAAAGGTACCGAAGTACCACTGGTGTCGTGGGCACTCACCATTATGAGAGCCGGCCTTACCGCCGCAGGGGCGCCGGTCGCAACTCCGCATCTGTTTTTTCCCCGATCCGAACGATGAGTGGCGGCAGCGCTTCAATATCTGCCTGCGTCGTCCGGAAATTCACAATACACGCGCGCAACGCGAACCTGCCGCGCACGATTGCATTCGAGAGATACGCCTCGCCGCTGTTCTGCAAGCGCGTGAGCAGTTCGTTGTTTAACTGATCAAGATAGCCTTCAATCTCGTCGCCGCCGGGCTTGAGATCACGCGGAATAAACCGGAAGGTCGTAATGCTAAGGCTCTGCGTGAGCGCTTCCAGCTGCGGAGTTTGCGCGATCTGTCGAAAGAGTTCGCCCGCCAGGCGAATGTCTTCCGCGATTGTCTGCACATAACCGTCGCGGCCCGCCTGCTGCAGCGCCAGCCATACCTTCAGCGCCCGAAAGCCGCGCGAATTCTGCGGGCCAAGGTCGTAATAATTGATCGCCTCCGTTTCAAAGTGGTAGTACGGCGGATGGTATGAGAATGCATCGCGTAGCTTCTCGCGGTTGCGTACCAGCGCACATCCGGCCTCGAGCGGCGCATAGAGCCACTTGTGAGGATCCATCGCAATTGAGTCCGCTCCGCCAAGGCCGGCAAACTGTGGAGAAGCCTCGGGAACAATCGCCGCCATTGCGCCATAGGCGCCGTCCACATGAAACCAGAGATCGAATTCGCGACAGATCGCCGCCAGATCAGTGAGCGAATCTACGGCGCCCGTGCTCACGGTCCCGGCGTTTCCCACTACCAGGATCGGCCTTTCGCCGGCAGCGCGATCTGCCTCAATCTGTTGCCGCAGCGCGGAGACGTCAATCTGCATCCGATCGTTTGTGGCGATCCAACGGATTGCATCCGTGCCCATGCCCGCAATATCCGCGGCTTTTTGTACCCAGGTGTGCGTTTCCTTTGAACAGTAGACCCGCAGCCGTGCGTCGCCCAATCCGGCCGTGCGTACCTCGCGGCCCGCCTTCGCCTGTCTCGCGGCGAGAAACCCAACAATGTTGGCCATGTTTCCGCCGCTCACAAGCAAGCCGCCGCACTCTTGGGGATAGCCCAGCATCTCTGCGATCCAGCGAATGGTC
>Ga0302196_10006044_pt1 | contig 10744 bp, 7 predicted proteins | sample II_Bog_N1_3_FD_198794 | JGI IMG/M metagenome (GOLD analysis project Ga0302196, IMG submission 198794) | Peat permafrost microbial communities from Stordalen Mire near Abisko, Sweden - II_Bog_N1_3 | ecosystem: Environmental > Terrestrial > Soil > Wetlands > Peat | place: Sweden: Abisko, Stordalen...
CAACAGCGGCGTGCTGACCATTGGCAACCAGAGCGGCGCGAACAACAGCTATGTGTTCAGCGGCAATGTCGCGCTGAACAACGCGCTGACCCTGGTGGCGGCCAGCACCGGCACGGTGAAATTGAGCGGCAATATTACCGGCTCCAGCCTGATTACTGTGACGAATGATGGTGCGCTGGTTTCCACCAGCCAGTATGTTGACCTGACCGGCGCGAACAGCGGCTTCACCGGCAACGTGGCGGTCAACGGCGGCATGCTGCGGCTAGAAGGTGCCACGGCCTTGAATTCGGCCAACTCCGTCCAGTTGAATTTCACCAACACGATGCTGAACTTGAACACCGCCAACCTGACGCTGGCGGGCCTGGCCGGCGTGGCCGGCGGCATTGTCACTAACACTTCTGGCGGCGGGCGGACGCTGACGCTGGCGGGCGCCGGTCAGTATGCCTTCAACGGTGCGATCTTGGACGCCAACACCACCGCCACGCGGATTTCGCTGACGTTCGCCGGCGCCGGCACGAACATTTTTGGCGGCACGAACACCTACAGCGGCGCGACGCTGATCACGAACGGCACGCTGCTAGTGAACGGCTTTAATCTGGGCACGAACTCGGTGACGGTCACCAACGCCGGCAGCACGCTCGGTGGCACGGGTGTCATCAGCGGCCCGGTGAGGTTCAACGCCGGCACGTTGGCGCAGTTCACGCTGGGCGCGCCCATGACGATCAGCAACTCGGTGACCTTGGCTACCGGCGGCGTGATTCCGCAAGTTAAGATTGCCATGTCGAACAACGTGCCGCTTGGCACCTATGTCTTGGCCACGTTCACCAGCTCCACTGGAGTGTTCAGCAATACGCCAGTGATTCTTGCCGGTGGCAGCCTCGCCGCCAACACGGTGGGCAGCATCGTCACCACCAGCACCAACGTGGTGTTGAACGTGGTCATGGCCATAATTCCCAGCACGAACACGATTACTTCGAGCAACTCGGCGCTGGTCTATGGCGGCAGCGTGACGTTCACAGCAACGGTGCAGACCAATTCGCCGACCGGCGCGGCCAGCGGTGCTAACAGTAACTTCATCTTCGCCGTGGACGGCGTGAGCGTGGCCACCAATCTGGTGAACGGCAGCAGTCAGGCTACCTGCACCATCAGCACCTTGACGGCGGGCAGCCATGCCATCCAGGCCATCTATGTGGGCGATGCCACTTATAGCCCCAGCACCAACACCTATGTCCAAACCGTCAGCCAGTTGCCCGTGATGATCACCGGCACACGGGCGTATGACGGGACGGCGCTGGCGACAAATACCATCCTGAAAATCACCAACAGCGTCGGCTCGGATAACGTGACCAATTTCCTGCAGACCACCGCCGGTTACGCCACGCTGGCCGGCAGCGGCGTCGGCTCGCAGAATATTATTGCCACAAACCACCTGACCTTGAACGGCGGCGTGGGCACCAACTATACCCTCGTGGGTGCGAGTGGTTCGGTGGTCATCACGGCGATACCGCTGACCATCACGGCGAGCAGCACCAACAAGGTATATGGACAGAACCTGGTGTTTGCCGGCACGGAGTTCACCGTCGTCGGACTGACAAACGGCGACACGGTCAGCAGCGTGACCCTGACCAGCAGCGGCGCGACGAGCACGGCGACGGTCGGCAGCTATGGTATTGTGCCCAGCAGCGCGGCGGGCAGCGGGCTGGCGAACTACAGCATCGCTTACAGCAACGGCACGCTGACGGTTACTCAGGCGACGCCGACGAATACGCTGGCCGCCTCGGCAAACCCGTCAGGCTTCCAAGACACAATTGTTTTCACGAACACGCTGAACGCGGACGCCACTGGCTATGTGCTTTTCAGCACGAATAGCGTTTTGTGGAGCTCCAATAACTTGAGCGGCGGCGTGGCCGTCAGCCTTTCCATCACGAACCTGCCGCGCGGGACGAACCTGATTACGGCCGCTTACAGCGGTGACACCAACTATGTGGCCGGCAGCATCAGCCTGAACCAAATTGTCACCAACCATCCGCCGGTGGCGAACATCAACACTTACGGCCGGGGCACATTCACCACCTGGCAGATTGCCGTCAGCGACCTGCTAACCAACGCCAGCGACGTGGATGGCGACACGCTGAGCCTGGTTGGTGTGGCTACCAGCACCAACGGCATCACGCTGGTGATTGACACCAACGCGCCGGCGCGGGTGTCGTATTACAACACGAACCTGGTGGCCGACCAGTTCACTTACACGGTGGCGGACGGCTTCGGCGGGACGAACAGCGCGGTGATTACGCTGACAGCGAGCGGCGGCGGGGTGACGGGAACCAGCTCGATCACGAGCATCACCGGGACGAGCGTGAAGGTGCTGACCGCCTACGGGATCACCGGCTACACCTATGTGACGCAGCGGGCGACGAACGTGAACCAGATGACGTGGTTGAACCTGGCGACCAACACGCTGGTGTCGCCGGCCGTGATCATCTCGGTGACGGACAGCAATCCGCCTTCGCCCTCGGCGTTTTACCGGCTGTTGTGGAGCGGCTACTGAACTCCGGGTCGCAAAGGAATTGCCCCGCCCGTCCGGCGGTGTCATAATTTCGTTTCCAACGAAATTGCCCGCCGGTTTTTTGCCGGATTTTTAGGGTGCACCGGTCATGACAATAAAACTTTCATTTTTCACCGGTGCAATCATGGCCGTCGCCGGGTTCAACCTGTCCGGCGCAACGGTCACACCCGCGCACGACTATCCGTTTCAGCCGGTGCCGTTCACCGCCGTCCATTTGGACGACGGTTTCTGGGCGCCGCGCCTGGAGACGAACCGCGTCACCACCATTCCCTATGCCTTTGGCAAATGCGAGGAGTCCGGGCGCATGGAAAATTTCACGCGCGCCGCCGCCGTGCTGCGCGGCGAAGACATCGCGGACCGCAAGCCGCCCGGCTATCCGTTCGACGACACCGATCCCTACAAGGTTTTGGAAGGCGCGGCCTACTCGCTGGCCGTCCGGCCGGACGTAAAATTGTCGGGCTACCTCGACAACTTGATTTCGCTCATCGCCTCGGCGCAGGAACCGGACGGCTACCTTTACACCACGCGCACGATTGACCCGCAGCATCCGCATGCGTGGTCGGGCAGCGAGCGGTGGATCCGTGAATCCGACGGCAGCCATGAGCTTTACGACGCCGGCCATTTGTTCGAGGCGGCGGTCGCGCACTATCAGGCCACGGGCGAAACCAATTTGTTGAAGGTCGCCATCAAGGAGGCCGATCTGCTTTGCAAAACTTTTGGGCCGGCGACCAACCAGCTTCATTATTGGCCGGGGCATGAGATTGTCGAGATGGGGCTGGCGAAACTTTATCGCGTCACCGGCAACGAGCGTTACCTCGCCCTCGCCAAATACTTCATTGACGTGCGCGGCACCCGGCCGGGTGGTGACGACTACCATCAGTCGCGCATTCCGCCCGTCAGGCAGACCTCGGCCGTCGGTCACGCAGTGCGCGCCGGCTATCTTTACAGCGGCATGGCGGATGTCGCCGCGCTCACCGGCGACCAGAATTATCTCCGCGCGATTGACGCCATCTGGGAAAACGTCGTCGGTAAGAAGCTTTATGTCACCGGCGGCATCGGCGCGCGGCACGACGGCGAGGCGTTCGGGAGTAATTACGAGCTGCCCAATCTCACCGCCTACAACGAGACCTGCGCCGCCGTGGCCAATGTCTATTGGAACCAGCGCCTGTTCCTGCTGCACGGCGACGCCAAGTATGTGGACGTGCTCGAACGCACGCTCTACAACGGCCTGCTCGCCGGCATCTCGCTCGACGGCACGAAGTTTTTCTATCCCAATCCGCTCGCCTCGAAGGGCGACCACGAGCGCAGCCCGTGGTTTGGCTGCGCCTGCTGCCCCGGCAACCTCACGCGGTTCCTGCCGTCGCTGCCCGGCTACGTTTATGCGCAGCGGCAGGATGAGATTTTTGTGAACTTGTTCGCCGGCGGCACGGCGGACATCAGGCTGGACGACGGAAGAAAAATTATTCTGAAGCAGGAAACAAGTTATCCGTGGGATGGCGCGGTGAGAATTTCCGTCACGCCGGAAAAGAAAACTACCTTCACGCTGTCCATCCGCATTCCCGGCTGGGCGCGCAACGAGCCGGTGCCCGGTGACCTTTACAAATTTGCAGAAACGAACACCGCGCCGGTCACGCTCAAGGTGGACGGCAAAAATGTGAAGTTCACCATCGAGAACGGCTACGCCAAGCTGGACCGCCGCTGGCGGCCCGGCGATGTGGTGGAACTGAACCTGCCCATGCCCGTCCGCCGCGTCCTCGCCAATGCAAAAGTGAAGGCCGACCTCGGCCGCGTGGCGTTGCAGCGCGGGCCGGTGGTGTTCTGCGCCGAGGCACCGGACAATCCCGGCGGCAAAGTCCTCGATATAATTTTGCCCGACCGGCAGCCGCTCACCGCGCAGTTCGAGCCGACGCTGCTCAACGGCGTCGAAGTCATCAAAGGCCGCGCGTTGGACGCGGAAAAAGTTGAACAGGATTTCACGGCCATCCCATATTTCGCGTGGGCCAACCGCGGCAAGGGCGAGATGGCAGTCTGGCTGTCCGATTCGGAAACCGCTTTGCGCAAGCCGTGATTGTTTTATAGTCTGACGTCAAAATATTATCCTATGTTTGCAAATAAAATTCTTTCCTGCGTATCTGGCGTGGCGACCGCGCTGGTTTTGTCCGTCGCGCCAGTGTCCGCCCAACCCGAAAATTTTTCTTCGGAAATCACGCCATCGTCCGTGCTGGCCGTCATGCAGCGCGTCGGCGACTGGCAGCTGGCGAACCCCGCCACCAACCGGCCGATCGGCTGGATCCAGGCCGTGGGCGACGCGGGCATGATGGCGCTGGCGGGCATTGCCGGCGACGCGAAATACCGCGACGCGATGTTTGCCAAGGGCGAGACAAACGGCTGGCAGCTTGACCAGTATCAGGGCCGCAAATACCACGCCGACGACCAGTGCATCGGCCAGGCTTGGGCGGAACTTTATTTTCTCTACCGCGAAAACCGCATGATCGCGCCGATGCGCGAGCGGTTTGACTGGATTTTGGCGAATCCACCCGCGACGGCGGGTCTCGATTTTTCGCAGCGCGGGCATGGCCAGGAACTCTGGTCGTGGTGCGACGCGCTGTTCATGGCGCCGCCGGCGTGGCTGCGGCTTTACGCGGCGACCGGCGATGCGCGCTACCGGGATTTTGCCGTGACGAATTTCTGGCGCACGACGGATTTTCTCTACGACAAGGATGAAAACCTGTTTTTCCGCGACAGCGGCTTTTTCAAGAAGACCGAAGCGAACGGGAAAAAGATTTTCTGGAGCCGGGGCAACGGCTGGGTGCTCGCCGGCATCGTCCGCGCGCTCCAATACCTGCCGATGAATGATCCCAGCCGTCCGCGCTTCGAGCAACTCTTCAAGGACATGGCGGACAAGGTCGTGTCGCTGCAACAGCCGGACGGGCTGTGGCGTGCGAGTCTGCTCGACCCGGCGGATTATCCGACGCCGGAGGCCAGCGGCTCGGCGCTGTTCACCTACGGCCTGGCGTGGGGCGTGAACCAGGGGCTGCTCGACCGCGCGAAGTTTGCGCCCGCTGTCCGCAAGGCGTGGCCGGCGCTGGCTGGCTGCGTGAACGCCGACGGCCGGCTCACGCACGTCCAGCCGGCGGGCGACCGGCCGGCGGCATTTTCGGCGGACGCCACATCGCCCTACGGCGGCGGCGTCTTTCTGCTCGCAGGCAGCGAGGTGTATCGGATGGGGGTGTTGGGAAAGGTGAAAGCAATTACAGTAAAAGTCACCAATCCTTCAAACTTCTGGCGCGAAAGTGAGACGGTTGAAATAAAGCCACCACCTCCGGATTTCAGCGGCTTGCGTCCGTTAAATAAATGGTTTGCGGTTATGGACGGAGTTTCCTCGCATATTTTAGATTCTCAATTTTATTCTTCAGATTCAAATCAGCCGCCGGACACGTTGCTTTTCCAAGTTGACCTCGCACCTGGTGAGACACGGACATTTTATATTTTGGATGAAAGTGCGTTGCCCGCCACACCGCCGCCCACCGTAAAAACCTTCGCGCGTTTTGTGCCGGAACGCTATGACGATTTCGCGTGGGAAAGCGACCGCATCGCGCACCGCGCCTACGGCCTCGCGCTCATCCCGGCGGAACACACCATCAGCAGCGGCCCGGATGTCTGGATCAAGAAGAACCACATCCTCATCGTGAACACGATGTATGCCACGAAACATTATCACGAGGACAACGGCGCGTTCATGGACGATTACCGCGTCGGCAACAGCCGGGGTGACGGCGGCCTCGGCATCTGGGACGGCACGAAGCTGCACGTCTCCAGCAATTATCACAACTGGAAGCTCATCACCACCGGCCCCGTCCGCTCGGAGTTTGAGCTGACCTACGACGCGTGGGACGCCGGCAACGGCCGGATGGTCTCCGAGACGAAGCGTTACAGCATTGACGCCGGTTCTTATTTTACCAAGGCGCAAAGCACGTTTGCGAGCGAAGACAAATCGCCGTTGACCGTCGGCGTCGGCCTGGCCGAGCGTGCTTGCCCGACCAACCGCGAGGAATCCATCACGCACGATTTGGACGCCGGCTGGCTGGCCTACTGGCAGCCGGAAGATCAGCCGAAAGGCGTCATCGGCGACGCCATCATTCTGGCCAAAGGCAGCGTGCAGGTATTCACGAATGACAACCCGGATCTGCCCGACGCCAAGCTCCACGCCAACGTGCCGCAGCCGACGCACGAGGGCTATCCGCCCATCCGCAACCAGCTCGCCATCACGCAGGCGGAAATCGGCCAGCCGCTGACGTATTATTTCGGCGCGTGCTGGGACCGCAGCGGCGATTTCACGAACGCCGTGCAATGGGAAAATTATGTGAAGCGCTTCGCCGAGCGCCGCGACCAGCCGCTGCAGGTGACGGTCGGGAATTAAAATCCGGCGAGCCGGTCACGGCTGGAGTTCGTAATTCAAAAACGACAGGCAGTAAATTGCCGCCGTCTCCACGCGCAACGTGAGTGCGCCGAGCGTGACGGGCTTCGCGCCCGCCGCCTCGATGGCCTGTAGTTCCGCCAGCGTGAAATCGCCTTCCGGCCCGATCCACGCGCCGGCGCTGTGCGGCAGCCGTTCGTGCTGCTTTTGAAATTCCAAAATCCATTCACGCGGATGCCGGCGCTCCGTCTGTAGCGAGCCGACGAGCGACAGTTCAATTTTTTCCCCGCGCGCCAGAAATTCCGCGATGGTCTGCGGTGCCTCGACTTTCGGCAGCCACGGCGTGCCGCATTGCTTGATGGACTCGATGGCGACGCTCTGCCATTTCTCGCGCTTGGCCTCCGCGCCGTCGTTGTCGAGCTGCGTCACCACGCGCTCGGTGAGCAGCGGCACGATGCGGTGCGCGCCAAGTTCCACGGCCTTCTGAATGATGCTTTCGATGAGCTTGCCCTTGGGAATGGCGACGAGCAGCGTGAGCGGGCAGGGCGGGGCGGGCGTGAATTTCTTTTCCTTCACCGCCAGCACGAGGGAATTTTTCGTGGCGCTCTCGACGTCGCAAAAAAATTCCGTGCCCGCACCGTCGAGGACGGTCACGTTTTCGCCGCGGTGAATGCGGAGAACATGGAGCGCATGATGCGCCTCGCGTCCGTCCAGCCGCAGCATGTTTTCGCGGCAGTTCGCGGGCGGAAGGTGAAACCGGTGCATGGTCAGTGGAAAAACTTTTTCGCCTTCTCGAAGAAGCCTTGCGAGAGCGGCATCTCCTTGCCGTCGCACAGCGCGGCGAATTCCGACAGCTTGTGCTTCTGCTCCGAATTCAAATGCGTCGGCACCTCGACCTGCACGCGGACGTGCAAGTCGCCCTGGCCGTGGCCTTGCAGGTTTTTCACACCGCGACCCTTGAGTCGCAGCAGCGTGCCGGGCTGTGTGCCGGCGGGAATTTTCACCGTCGCCTTGCCTTGCAGCGTCGGCACTTCAATCTCCGCGCCGAGCGTGGCCTGGATGAAACTCACGGGAACCTCGCAGAGCAAATCATCAGCCTCGCGATGGAAAATCTCGTGCGCCTTGACCTGCAAGAAAACGTAGAGGTCGCCCGCCGGGCCGCCGCGCGCGCCGGCCTCGCCGTTGCCGGCGGAGCGCAGGCGCGAGTTCGACTCGACGCCGGCGGGGATGCGCAACTTGATTTTCGAGGTGCGCTCGTGCGTGCCGCTGCCGGAACAGGTCTTGCACGGCTTTTCCAAAATCCGCCCCGCGCCTTTGCAATGCGGGCAGGTCTGCGCGATGCTGAAAATGCCGCGCGCGGTCAGGACCTGGCCGCGGCCGCCGCAGGTGCCGCAGGTGCGCGTCTTGGAACCGGGCTCCGCGCCCGCGCCGTGGCAGTGTTCGCACTGGTCGGGCTTGGTGACGGAAATTTCTTTTTCGCAGCCGAGCGCGGCCTCCTCCAGCGTGATCTGCATATCGTAACGCAGGTCGTCGCCGCGCTGCGGGCCATTCGGATCCTGGCCGCCGCCGAAAAGATTTTCAAAGATGCTGCCACCCGCGCCGCCGCCAAAGACATCGCGAAAAATATCAAACGGGTCGTGGAAACCGCCGCCGCCGCCGCGCGCGCGGGCGCGCGGGTCGAACGCCGCGTGGCCGTATTGGTCGTAGGCGGCGCGCTTCTGCGGGTCGCTCAGGATTTCGTAGGCGTGGCCGAGCTCCTTGAAATTTTCCTCGGCGACGTGGTCGCCCGGATTTTTATCCGGATGAAATTTGACCGCCAGCTTGCGGTAGGCTTTCTTGATTTCCTCGTCGCCGGCATTGCGCGGGACGCCGAGAGTTTCGTAATAGTCGCGTTTGGCCATGGGGAATTTACGATTGAAGATTTACGGTTTGCGCGCCGCAACCAATCAGGCGGCTGTCGGCGGCTTCGCCACGATCACCGTGGCGGGACGCAGCAGGCGGTCCTTGAACTTGTAGCCTTTGCGCAACTGCTGGAGGACGTTGCCCTCGGCGACCTCGGCGGATTCCTGTTCAGAAACGGCCTCGTGAAAATTCGGGTCGAACGGCTGGCCGACGGCAACAATTTCCTCCAGGCCGGTCTCGGCGAGCGCGCTTTTCAACTGCTGCTGGATCATCAGCACGCCGGACTGCATCGCCGCGAGCTTGTCGCCCTTGGCGTTCTGCGCGGCGGCGAGCGCCATCTCAAAATTGTCAAGGACGGGCAGAACTTTCTGGAGCAGCGAAAAGGTGGCATATTGCGCCGCCTCGATTTTTTCGCGCGCGGCGCGCTTCTTGAAATTGTCAAAATCCGCCGTGGTGCGGAGCAGGCGTTCCCAATTCTCGTCAGCCTTGGCGGCGCGGGACTTGAGTTCCACAACCTGTTCCGGCGTGGGCGTCGCCGGCACGGCGTCGCTGGTTTCAGGCAGGGGCGATTCGGCTTCGGTCTTGCTCATAGGCTGGTTGCGTCCAAACATTCGGATGCACACCATAGCAGAGACGCGCCGGCCGGGCAACGGGCAAGGTGTCTTGAAATGCCCGGATCGGAAACCGGTCGTCCGGCCGAAGTTTGCCGCTGGTAAAAACTTCCGGTGCCAGCCCGCACGATAAAAACGAAAATGAAACCTGCCCGTCCCGGTTCTCCGGCAGCTGGTTCAACGGCCGCCCCGCAATCGGCGGGCGCTGGCCGCAATGATTTGTCCGGCGGCAAATTTGCCAGCCGCTACATTTTGAAATACGGTATCGCTGAAATCCCCAATCCGAGTCTGCGCGCCCAAATCCGCTTCCGGCATGGGGTGAACACCCCATGGCAGTGGTGATGGCATCCGGCGTAAGCTCCGTCATGAAACATCATAAAAATTTGCCGTCACAACCCGCAACTCCGATTGCCGCGCCCCGGCCCGTTTCGGCCAAGAACTTGAACGCGGCGGAAATGGCCTTTGTGCCCTCGCCCGACGAGGTCGCTCGCCGGGCCTATTTCAGCTACGAGAACACGGGTTCGCTGCCCGGACACGAGGTGCAGCACTGGCTCAAGGCAGAGGCGGATTTGATCGCGGAACGCAACCAGACGCGCGTCCATGGTTTTCACAACCGGATCTAAATTTATTTTTCCAAAACCAACAACTACACAAACCACCACCGCAAAATATATCAACATGAAAACTTTGAACGGCACGCGCGCGGAAGCGCCTCAAATGTATGAAACCGAAAACGACATCTCCAAAGACCGCCGGACGCAGCTCAACGCGCTGCTGAACCAGCGGCTGGCGTCCGCCGTGGACTTGCAGATGCAGATGAAGCAGGCGCATTGGAACGTGAAAGGCCCGAGCTTCATCGGGCTGCATGAGCTGTTCGACAAGGTGGCCGAGGCGGTGGAGGGCTATGTGGACGAAATCGCCGAACGCATTGTGCAGCTCGGCGGCGTGGCCGAAGGCACGGTGCGCATGGCGGCGGCGCGTTCGCGGCTCACGGAATACTCGCCGGAGATTTCCGAGGGCATGGCGCATGTCGAGGGCGTGGCGCGCGCGCTTTCTACTTTCGGTCAGGAAGCTCGCAGCACCATCAATGAGGCGGACGAATTGGATGACGCGGACACGGCAGATTTGTTCACGGAAGTTTCACGCGGCATCGACAAATGGCTGTGGTTTGTGGAAGCGCATTCGCAGGCAACGAAATAAAAATGGCCGCCATGAAAGCCAAATTCATCCTGTCGGTCCTTGGTGGTT
>Ga0302196_10006048_pt1 | contig 10738 bp, 8 predicted proteins | sample II_Bog_N1_3_FD_198794 | JGI IMG/M metagenome (GOLD analysis project Ga0302196, IMG submission 198794) | Peat permafrost microbial communities from Stordalen Mire near Abisko, Sweden - II_Bog_N1_3 | ecosystem: Environmental > Terrestrial > Soil > Wetlands > Peat | place: Sweden: Abisko, Stordalen...
TCGCGACCCTCCGTCGCAGGGTCCCGACCCGACTGACGAGGGTCGCGACCCTCCATCGCAGGGTCGCGACGCGATTGGTCGGGGTTTGCGATCCCTGGCGCCCAGCTGGGTGAAGTTTCACCAAGACGCTCGGCGAAAATCGAGGTCGCGCCGTCGATTTTTCGCGCACGAATCTCGCGCCTTTTCGACGCGCGTGTCGCTCTCCGAGGGCCTGCGTGGGAGCCGCAGGGTGAAGTTTCACAAACCCCTAAGTGAGAGCCGGTGACGCCAACTCCGCACGATGCGGAGCGCGCTCGTCGGACACGCGGCCTGAGGTGTTTCCCATGAGCGCTTCCAAGAAGATCGAATCGAAGTCCGTTCACCACACGAAGTCCCACGCGACCGTCGAGGCGTCGGAGGAGGCTCTGCCGATCCCGACGACCACGCCGGCCACACCACCGACGACCTCCGCAACGATCAACGCGGCCGCCAAGACCGCGTTGACCCTGATCAGCCAGGCGCAGAAGGCTCTGCCGCTCACGTCTGGCCTCGGAGTCAAAGCGCGCAAGAGCGCTTTGAAGCTGCAGATCCTGCCGTCGGAGCTCATGACGGAGGCCGCCAACTTCCTGGCGACCAACGGCACGAGCTATCCGTTCGACGGCGAGGCGATTCAACAGGCTGCGCAGCTCGAGCAGTCTCTGAATCAGGTGGTGAGCGCAGCCACCAACCTCGTCGGCCGGGCCCAGAGCAGCGTGCTGGAGCAACGGGGACCTGCCATGGAGCAGGCCCTCGCGCTCTACGCGACGCTCAAGGCCAAGTCGCGCACCGACAGCTCGGTGCGCGACACGGTGGCGAAGATGGAGCCGCTGGTGAACACGCGGAAGACGCCGCACCAACGCAAGCAGCAGCGTATCAAGGCCAAGACCAAGAAGGTCGCCGCCTTGAGCGCCTCGCTCGCGAAGGACGGTGCGTCGCCCTCCGCACCCCCGGAGCCCGTCGCGGCCACGCCCGCGCCGGTGGCCACGCCGGCCGCAGCCCCCGCTGCGACGACGGCTCCGGTCTCGAACGGCGCGAGCGCGCCCCCCGTCGCGTCGCACTAGCCACGCGCGCGTCGGGTCACCGCCCCGGAAGCGAAGCGCGCCGCAGCACGCGCGCTTCGTTTCCGGCGGCGGGCGTTTCTCGTCTCACGCTCTCGCTCTCCCGGACGTTCCCCTCACGAAAGGCCCACCTCCCATGAACAGCACCCGTCTCCCGCCGTCCCCGATCCCGACCCCCCTCACCCTTCGCGACGCGACCGACGAAGCCCTCGTCGCCGCGCTCTCGACCAACCCCTCGGCTTCCGTCGGCGAGATGCACCGGCGCTTCGCGCGCAAGCTCCGCGGGCTCGCCGTGTCGCTCGTCGGCGCGAGCGACGCCGACGACGTCGTGCAGGACGTCTTCGTCGTCGTGCTCACCGAGGCGCGGTTCCGCCCCGCACCGAGCCGCCTTCCGGCGTGGCTCTCCGGCATCACGCGCCGCGTGGCCAACGCGCGGCGCGTGCAGCTCCACATGGAGCGGCTCGAGCCCGCGGACGCGATGATCGTGGATCGGTGGATCGAAGAGATCGACGGGCCGGGCGAGTAAGAAGTCCTGAGGGATCTTGCGAGATCAGGCCGCGCCGTGGGTCCCTTCGCGCAACGTGACGGGCGGTTCGTTACAACCTGGCGACCATATTGAGGCGTTCGCCCTATCGGATGGCGACCGAGTTGTCGCGAAACGGCCATCGCCGAATGGGCAACGGCGATAGACGAACTGCCCTGCGGCGAGCTGCACGGGTCCCACGCCCTGCTCGTGAATGTCACTCGCTCAACAGCCGCTGCCCCGTCGAGGGCCAAGCGTTTCGATACGATTCGGAAATAGGCGCCGATCCGGCCGATCACTAGAACCGGCCCTGACAGGCGAACGAGGCGCCAGCCCATGTGCATCCGAGCGCGGTCGTGCTGTGCGAGTGGCTCGAGGGCATGGCGAACAGGACGACCGAGGCGACGGCCGCCGCCGCGCCGAGCGAATAGCCCGTCACCGCCAGCGTGTTCGCCACCAGTGCGCGGTCGCGGTACGTACCGCAGCGCTCGTCGCGCGTCAGGTTGCCGTAGAAGCAGCGCGAGTCGTCGTTGTAGATCGCCGCGTTTTTGTGCGCGACGAGCGATGACACGACGCCGCCGACCAGGAGCACGCCGCTCGCCCCCGTCAGAAGCCACGGCGTGGTCGATCCGCGTGGAGGCGTAGTGGGCGGAGGTGACGTTGCGGGAACCGGGAGGAGCACCGGCGCCGGCAGGGGCGTCGGCGGCGTAGTCGGCTCGACGGGCTTGGCTGGCAGCTCGTTGGCCGCGAGCGGGTGGAGGTCAACGGTCTCTCGCAGCTCGGCGCCCCCGGGGAGCGTGAGCGTTTGCTCAACGGGCTCGAACCCCGGGGCTTTGAACGAGAGCTTCACGGTGCCCGCGATCACGCGCAGAGGGGAGGCGAGCGGAAGGTTTCCACGCAGCGAGCCATCGAGCCAGATCTCCGCCGACTCGACGTTGGCTTGGACGTCGAGGGTCGCGAGGTGGCTGCGCACGTCCTCTAGCGCTGCGCGGAGAGGCTCGGCGTTGTGGGCAATCCACGGGTCGCTTTCGCCGGCGGCGGCCGCGATGTCTTGCTCGGCGTTCAACCAGTCACCCACGGCCTCTTCGGCCAACCCGATCTGCGCGCGAACCCGCGCGTTCGGCCTCATCACGTACGCGCGACGAAAGACGTCGAGGGCCTCTGCGTCGCGGCCCTCCCGGCGCAGCGCGATGCCCTCGCGCATCAGCGAATCGGCTTCCACCGACTGGGCGTGCGCGCTCGCCGCGACGGAGGCGACCGCCAGGAACAGCGCGGGCGCGGCGGAAGTGCGGCACCAGCACCGAGCGGCGTGGCTCATTCGAGGATCGGCGCTCCGTTGGTGCCCCGCGCGGCGTGCTCGTCGCGTTTCGCGGCCCGATGTGCCGCCTTGTCGCTGGGAAGCGCGCTCGCCGAGGACGACGGGACGACTCCAGCGGCTTCCACGGAAGGTACCGAGACAGGGGCGGCGAGCGGCTCCTCGGCGGCGGAGGCGGACAGCGTCGGACAGACGACCGTTGTCGTCGGCGGGCGACCGACCGCGGGCGCGAGAGCGACGTGCGCGGGCGCTCGCTGCGAAGCGACGAGCGAGGCCGCCACGGCCCCCAGCGTGGCGGAGACGAGGGCCGTCGAGGCAAGCCGACCTATGCTCGAAAACCTCCGCGCGTCCCTGGCGTGCTCGGGGAGCGTGGAGTGCGTGCTCGCGGGGGCCAAGCCGTCGATCTCCGGCGGGCGAGCGCGCCGCGCGTCCGCCTCCCACGCGAGCGTGGCGTCTTCGCTAGCGAAGGGAAGCAGCGCGTTTCCCATGGCGTGCACCGATGGGAATCGCTCCGCCGGAGCGCGGCGTAACGCTTGAAGGAGGACCTCGTCGAGCTGGGGCGGGAGCCCCGGCCGAAGTGCGCTGGGCGCGTGAGGTCGGGCGTTGAGAGCGGCGTGCATCGTCTCGTACGCGCTCGCGCCGTAGAAGGGGGTGGCGCCTGTAAGACATTCGTAGAGCGTCACCGCGAGCGAGTACTGATCGGCGAGCGGGCCCGCGTCGCGCGCGCTCAGGATCTGCTCGGGCGCCATGTATCCCGCGGTGCCAAGCGTCGAGCCGCTCGTCGTGAGCCCGACGGCGCCGGGCTCGTCGGCGTCGAAGATGCTCTTGGCGACGCCGAAGTCGATGATTATCGGGTGCTCGCGTGCGGAGGCGTCGCGGCCAATTAGCAAGTTGTGAGGCTTCAGGTCGCGGTGGGTGATGCCGGCGGCGTGAACGGCCGAGATGCCGGAGAGAATCGCGAGCAGCAGGTCGACTACGCGGTGAAGAGGAAGCGGACCGTGAGCGGCGAGGATCGCCGACAGGGGAGAGCCTTCGATGAGATCCATCGCGATGTACGGAGCGCCATCCTCGACGTCGTAGTCGTGAATGCGGATGACGTTGGGGTGGCGGATGCGTGCGGCGTAGAGCGCCTCGTTTCGGAAGCGCGCTTGAGCAACGTCACCCCCGGTGTGCGACGCGAGTGGCCGCTTTACCGCGACGCGCATGTCCAGGTGCACGTGCCGTGCCTCGTAGAGCACGGCCATTCCTCCGCGCCCGATCTCGCGTAGCAGCTCGTAGCGCCCAATTCGCGAGGTGGGAGTGATGGGGTCGGACGAGACGGGCATGGGCTCGAGCGGGGTGGAACGATAGCGCGTGAGATATGCGTATGCTACGCGGTGGCGAGATGCTCGAAGCGGGCGACACGGCCTCCGATTCGCGGCGGATCACACCTCCGGCCGACGCCCGGACCAGCGCGCATCTGGCGCTCGTGTTCGAGGCGGATCGGCCGCTTGCCGGCGGGATGCGAGTAGACCTCGAAGGCCTGGACGAGGTTCTTCTGTGCCGGGGCACCACGCGCAGCTGCGAGCGTCGCGACGAGAACGGTCGAGCGTCGCTGTTCGTCTCGGCCCCCGACTCGACGATGTCGGCGAGGCACGCACGGATCACGCGCGAGGGCGCACGGTGGGTGGTACGTGACCTGCGCTCGACGAACGGCGTCTCCGTCAATGGGCGCGCGGCGGTCGCGCAACCTCTCAACGCGGGCGACGTGCTCCAGGTCGGTCATACGTTTTTTCTCTTCATGGGGGACGTGCTGTCGCCGGCGTGTACTCCCGCGCTCGAGGAGGCCGCTTCATCGACGACGAGTCACGGGGTGGCGACGCTCATGCCCTCCTTCGCGCGCGAACTGAACGCGCTCGAGCGCCTCGCCTCGGCGCGCCTATCCGTGCTCATTCTCGGTGAGACGGGAACGGGCAAGGAGCTGCTCGCGCGCTCGATTCACGCGACGTCGCAGCGTTCGGGGCCGCTCGTCGCCGTGAACTGCGCCGCGATCCCCGGCACGTTGGTCGAAAGTCAGCTCTTTGGTCACTGCCGTGGCGCCTTTTCCGGCGCCGTGCGCGACGAGCCGGGCTTCGTGCGCTCGGCGGACGGCGGGACGCTCTTCCTCGACGAGATCGGCGACCTCTCGCGCAGTGCGCAGGGCGCGCTTCTGCGCGTGCTTCAGGAGGGCGAAGTCGTGCCGGTCGGCGCGACGAGGGCAATCCGCGTCGACGTCCGCGTCGTGGCGGCGACGCATCGCGATCTGGCCGCGATGGCGGCGGCGGGGATGTTCCGGGCCGACCTGCTCGCGCGCCTCGACGGCGCTACGGTTCGCGTGCCGCCTTTGCGCGATCGGCGAGCCGACCTCGGTGCTCTCGTGGCCACACTCCTGCCGCGCGTCGCGGGCGACCGCGCGGAGAAGCTCAAGTTCCAGTCTCAAGCGGCGCTCGCAATGCTCATGCACGCATGGCCGAGCAACGTGCGCGGTCTCGAGCACTGCCTCGCGCGGGCGTCGGCCATCGCGTCCGACGTGATCTACCTCGAGCACCTGCCCCCCGCCGTGGCCGGGACGCTCGATCGGCCCACTCCGCCCGAAGCCACCGCGCAGGCGTCTGCGCCCGTCCGCGACGTGCTCGTGGCGCAGCTCCGGTCGCATCGGGGAAATGTCGCAGCCGTCGCGCGGACGCTTGGGAAGGCCCCCGTGCAGATCCAGCGATGGATGCGCCGCTTTGGGATCGATCCGAACGAGTTCCGCAATCTCATCGACATTCCCGAGAGGTGATCGGTGCGGGGGGGACGAATCGCCGGTCTGACGCTCGCGCTTGCGCTGGGCGCCGCCGGAGCCCCGTGGCTGGGGTGCGTGTCGTTGAAGGACGACGGGCTGCCTGAAGACGATGCAAGCGCCCCGTTCGACACGAGCGCGCCCCTCGATACGACGGCACCTCTCGATGTGAGCGCTCCCCTCGACGGGGGCGACGGAACCTTCGATGACGACGCGCGACTCGACGGCGAAGGAACGCCGCTCAGCGGGCCCCTGTGGCCCAATGACGTTCCCGTCTGCTGGGAGCTCGTGGCGCAGCAGGTCGCCGACCAGGACGCGGCGGCGTTTTCACTCGATCCTCAGCCCTCGTGGATTCACGACCACGTTGAGACCGGGTGGGGCCACGAGGCGAACCTCCGGTTCGGTACATGGCCCCTGTGCCCGACGCAGGGTACGGGGACCTTCGCGAAGGTCGTCATCGTTACGCCCGACGGCGGAGATGACGGCGGCGAAAGCGACGCCGAGGCCGCGAGCGTCGCGGTGGGGGGCACGATCACTGGCGCAGGCACGAACGCCAGCAGCACGCCGGAGCAGCCTGCGGGCGTGACGCTCTGGGAGGCGCCCCCGTCCGTGAGCGGCGCGGAGGTCGAACGCTGCGCGATCGATCGGATCTTCAGCCTCTTGCTCGGTCTCGCCGACGACCCCGCGGCGCAACCGCTCGGCGCGGCAGTCTGCGGGGATGCCTCGAACCCGCTGCTCGACATGCGACTGTCACCGTTGCAAATCCTGCGCGTGCGGGAAGCGTATGGGGGCAAGCCGCGGGGCTCCGTCGTGAGCTTTGACGGCCGCTGTTTGACCGCATCGTCGGCGACCGCGGGGGCTGTCGTGTGGACGGACGACTGCACGCCGGACGAAACGGGGCTGGCGGGCGTGCTTCAACGCTGGCGCTTCGATCCGTGGGGGCATTCCGTCACGCTCAGCGCATCAGGGCTCGCGCTCGATTCGCACGGCGCCGGAACGTTGACGCAGTCGATCGTCGAGACCGTGGTCGCGGGGTCTCCGGATCAAGTGTGGACGACGTCGGTGGCGTCGATCCGGGGTATCGGCGGGACGTGTCTCGACTTCCAGGTCACCCCCGAGTCGCGCGTCGTGCTGTCGCCATGTACCGGCACCGACGTCACGCAGCAGTTCGACTTCGGGCCGAGCGCGTCGATACGCGCTGCCGGTGGCGCGCCCGACGCGGGGTCGACGTGTTTGGTCGAGTCCGGGGGCGTGGTCGGCGCGGCACCGTGCGACGGATCGCTCGCGCAGAGCTGGGGGCTCGCGACGGGAGGCGCCATTCAGTCCGCGGCGGTGACGGGTGGCTGTCTCGCGGCGGTGCTTCCTGATCCGTCGGACCCGGAGGTGGGCTTGGAGGACGGGCTCTCGCTCCGCGTCGTCCCGTGCACGGGGGGTGTGGAGCAGCAGTTCGACGTGCTCAGCGTGCTGCTCGCGTCACCGTCCGCGCCCACGTGCTTGGATGTCGCGGCGTACACGCGCGCGGATTACACGACGATCCAGACGTATCCGTGCGAGCAAGGGATCGCCGGGGCCGTTGGGGGGGCGAACGAGTGGTGGGATGTGACGTGGTAGGGCGGGCCCCGCTGAGGGCCTGTGTCGAGCCTACGGAAAACGGCCGAACAAAGCACAGGCCCTCCGCGCGGGCGTGAAGTGGAGTTCGTGATCGCTCTAAGTCGGGTGCGCCGCTGAGCGCTCAGCGCCTGGACGCTTCGCGCGAAGCCGGAGCCGGTTCGTCACGGCAGGGGCGGGCTTCCGCAGGCACCGCCGCTCCAGTGGTAGTAGTTGAAGTTCGGTGAGGGCACATAGGGCGTGCGGTCCCTTCCGTAGGTGCCGTTGTTGTAGATGCAAGTGCCACCGGTCGCCGAATTGAAAGAGATGTTCACGTAGGCGAACTGCTGGATTTGATATGCCCCATTCCAAGTCGCATTGTCGAGCGGCACGCCAGGAGTCTCAGCTTGATTCAGGCTCCCGTTCCAAGCCAGTCCTATCGAACCGTAGACTGCGTAGCCGCCGCCGGCGATGAAGGTGTACGCACCCGCGTACTCGCCCGAACGAATCTGGAACGCACAGATGTCGCCCATGGCGGGATTGTTGGGATAGGGGTACTGGCTCTGAAGGAGCGGTCCGCTAGCGGCGGCGCCGCCGTACTCGGAGATCCACGCCTCGCCATTCGCGCCTGAGCACGCGAACGCCTGGCTCTCCCCGGGAGTCCACTCGATGTATCCGTTCGCGAACTGCTGGACTTGCCCCCCGGCGCCGTCGGAAATTACATTGTTTTCGCAGGCTCCCATAATGCCGGTGGCGCCGCCGAGAGACTCCCATTCCGACGCGATCAGGCCGTAAGGATTGCCGGGTGTGCAGGCCGCGTGCGCCGTCTGCGAGACGAGCAGGGCCCCCGCGGCCGCGAGGCATGAGACGGAGGAGAGCACGAGGGGCTTCAATCGAACGTAGTTCATCAACGAGTCCTTTCTCAGTGTGTGAAGAGGCGCAGCGTTGCGCTGAGAGCGCGCCACACGTGGTGCCGGTGCGCTTGACGGACTCGGTAGCAGCGCACGTGCCAACGAAGCGCGGGCCCCACGTTTGCCCCGGCGTACGCCCTGTATGGACCTTTGCCGTGGGGGCGCGCCGCCGACGCGCCGCTGATACGAACTGTTTCGATACAACGCGGAACAAAGCGGAACACCGGTCGCCGTAGGGACCGCTGTTCGCGCCAGGTGAACGTGGTTCGTCCTACGCCGCCCATGTCGAGCGCATCGGTCGTCGCGAGGACCTCGAAGCCGGCGTTTGCGGTCCCCGCGCTGAGCACGGACCGATCACGTACCGTTCGCTATCCGTGGTGACTTCTTAACCTGCATTTCGCGCCGGGCTGAGAAACGCGTCGGCCGAGTAGGATCGACGAGTCCGGCGGGGTGATCGGGAGGCGGCTTGGGGATGTGATCGTGCGGTGATCATACCGCCCCCTTTCCCCCACGAGGCGGGGCACGCGATCATGGGCTGGTCGGCGGTCGGGCAGCCCCGGGTCGTTGCCTTCCCGGGGCCCCCACGGATCCGGACATGCAGGTTTCCCGCATCCGGCTCTTCAGGACACGGCTTTCGCTACGCGGGGCGCGCGACGGCCGTCGTCAGCAGCGGGTAGCGCTGCAGTAGACGGCTCATCGCGTCCCAGGAGAGGCCACGCTGCGAGCGTCGGCGCAACCACCGCCACCACTCGAGAACGGCCAGGTATTGCAGCGACGCGCACCGCGCCCGATTGCCTTTTCGGCCGTAATAGCCGTAGTGGCCTCGTAGCTTCTGGTTGAGCGCGTGCTGCTGCATTCCGAGTGGCTCATGTCGATGCGACTTGCACCACTGCGAGATGCTGCGGAGCGCCCGTCGGAAGCGGTCTGCGGCCGTTCGCATCTTGACCACCCACTTACCCGTCATCGGGCTCCTGGCCCAGTGGATGGTGAAGCCGAGGAAGTCGAAGGTGCCCGGCTCGTCGGACCCGTCATCGCCGCCGCGCATCAGCGGCATCCGGTCCGGTCGCTTGAAGGCGACCATGCGCGTCTTGTCCGGATGCAGCGTCAAGCCGTACTTGCCGAATCGCTCCGGCAGCACGGCCATCACGCGGCGCGCGTCCTCCTCGTACTCGAACAGCATCACGGCGTCGTCCGCGTAGCGCACCAGTTGCGCGCGCCCTCGCAGGCGCCCGCGTACGTCCTGGTGAAACCACACGTCGAGCACCTCGTGCAGGAAGATGTTCGCGAGGATGGGAGATACGACCCCGCCCTGCGGACTGCCCGCTTCCGAGCGCGTCACCGCGCCGTCTTCGAGCACCCCTGCGTTCAGCCACTTCCCGATCAAACGTTGCACCACTCCGTCGCGTATCCGGCCACGCAGCACCTCGCGCAGTCGCTCGTGATCGATCGAGTCGAAGTACTTTCGTATGTCGATCTCGATGATCCATCCGCCGGCCATCTTGCTCGCCTCTCGATGCAGTACGTCCAGCGCCTGCTGCGCTGAGCGTCGTGGCCGGAAGCCGTACGAGCAGTCCAAAAACTCCTGCTCGTAGACGGCCTCCAGCAGCATCGCAACCGCGCGTTGCAACACCTTGTCCTCGAAGGTCGGGATGCCCAAGGGGCGCATCTCGCCGTTGTCTTTCGGGATGTACGCGCGTCGCACGGCAGGCGCCCGGTACGTGCCGGACTTCGCGCGTTCGAGTAGCGACCGGAGGTTGTCCTCCAGATGCGCCGCGTACTCGTCAGCAGTCTGTCCGTCCACGCCCGTCGCGCCGTCCTTGCGCGTGCGGCGGTGTGCCTCGCGCAGCCAGTCAAGGTCGATGTGATGGGCCAGCGTCGTGAGCGGCTGATCACGAAGTTGTCGCGCCAGCGTCGCTATCCGTTCGAGTCTCGTTGAGATGGGCATCGAGCCCGATGTCTCGACCATCGTTCCCTCTCGCGGTTGCCATGTCCCGGCGCGCCCTCTGCTCGGCGGGGTCCCTTCGGCTCGGTTCCCCCGCTTCCTCGCTCCATCGGCGCGCTCCGACTCCTCGTCGCCCATCCCGCCGCGCTTCGTTGCCTTCGCTTGGCGGTACCTGCCGCAATTCAGCGGCCGGAGACGACGAGGTCTCCCAAGTTCCTCGGTGACCCCCATGCGCACGTGCCCCGGTTCTTCGACCCCGGCGGAACCTCGGGAGCAGGACCTCCGGGACCGGCAGTCCCTACGTGTCGCTCCTCCGGTGTTGCCTTCCGGGCTTACTGTCTCGTCGGCTTCCACGACATCGATATTTCGGGGCCCGATTCCGCGGCCCGCGCGCTCGCTGTCTACGCTTCGTGGTCACGGTCGCCCGTGTGCTTCTCGACGACCACGCAAGACTCGCTTCCGGCTGGCGGTCCTGCCTTGGCCGGGCGGGATTCCACCCGCAGGGTCACGCAACCAGGTTTCAGATCATGTCGGGTCTACATGGCTTCCTCCTGGTCGAGGCTTCTCTTGGCGCACAGTAAGAA
>Ga0302196_10006057_pt1 | contig 10727 bp, 8 predicted proteins | sample II_Bog_N1_3_FD_198794 | JGI IMG/M metagenome (GOLD analysis project Ga0302196, IMG submission 198794) | Peat permafrost microbial communities from Stordalen Mire near Abisko, Sweden - II_Bog_N1_3 | ecosystem: Environmental > Terrestrial > Soil > Wetlands > Peat | place: Sweden: Abisko, Stordalen...
CAACACGGCAGCGCCTTCGAGACGACCGAAGCGGGCGTCGCGCTGCAATCCGACTGGTCGCGCAGCGAACTGCACGGCCAGCTGAAGGGCGTCTACACCGATTATTTCGACGATCCCGCCGCCAATACGCCGACCGCGAACGGCACGCTCGATGGGCGTTACGACGCCAGCCGCGACCTGTCGTTCGACGCCGAAGGCCGCTTCAACGTCAGCGAGCAGACGCTGACCTCGCTCGGCCTCGGCTCGGGAACAGGGACGACCGCGCATCCATTGGTCGCGACCTATGGCGCGACGCTCGGCGGCGCACAAAAATTCGGCGACCTGACCCTGGCGCTGCATGCGACACTCGACCGCACCACCTATGCGAACGCCGGGACCGACGACCTCGCCAGCGACGATTTCAACGATTGGGGCCTGCGCGGCCGCGTCTCCTACCGGCTGAGCGAGGCGGTGTCGCCCTTCGTCGAACTCGGCGCCGATACCCGCCGTTACGATTCCGCCATCGACTACAACGGCTACGACCGCAATTCCGACGGCTGGCAGGCGGTCGCCGGCGCGACGCTCGCCTTCACCCGCCAACTGACCGGCGAAGCGAGCTTCGGCTACGGCGCGCGCGCCTACGTCGACCCGCGCCTGCAGAACTTCGGCGGCCCAGTGATCGACGCGTCGCTGATCTGGTCGGCGACGCCGCTGACCACGGTCACCGCCAAAGCGCAGACGACGCTCGGCGATTCCGTCGCCGCCGGCGACTCAGGCGTCATGACGCGCAGCTATTCGCTCGACGTCGCCCACGAGCTGACGCGCGCCTTCACGCTCGGCGCGACGGCGAGCTGGTCGGGTGAAAATTTCGTCGGCGTCGCGCAGCGCGATTCGACCACGACCTACGGACTGCGCGCCGAATACCACGTGTCGCGCGAACTGGTGCTGAAGGCGAGCGCCAGCCGCCAGATCTATGATTCGAGCGCGGCGAATTCGAATTACGTCGCCGACGTCTTCATGCTCGGTCTCAAGCTGCAGCGCTGAGGTGCGCGGCCTATAGATCGAGCTTCTTCAGTTCCGCCCGCAGTTGAGGGCCGAGGTCCTCGCGCATCAGCGCGAATGCGATGTTGGCGTTGAGAAAGCCGAGCTTGGAGCCGCAGTCGTAGCTGCGCCCGTCGAACCGCACGCCATGGAAGAACTGGCGCTTGGCGAGTTCGCTCATGCCGTCGGTGAGCTGGATCTCGCCGCCGGCGCCCTTTTCGACCTTCTCGAGGAAATCGAAGATTTCCGGCTGTAGGATGTAGCGGCCGGAAATGATCAGGTTCGACGGCGCCGTGCCCTTCGGCGGCTTTTCCACCATGCCTTTGATCTCGAAGGCGTGTCCTTCGTCTTCGCCGATCCCGACGATGCCGTAATACTGGGTCTCGTCGGGCGAGACCTCCTCGACGGCGACGACGTTGCCGTCGAAGCGCTGGTAGACTTCGACGCATTGGGCGAGGCACTGGTCGCCGCGCGGTCCCGCCGCCGTGACGACGTCGGGCAGCAGCAGCGCGAACGGCTCGTGGCCGACGAGGTCGCGCGCGCACCACACCGCGTGGCCAAGCCCGAGCGGCGCCTGCTGGCGGGTGAACATCGCCGCGCCCTCCGGCAGCATGTCGGCCCTCAACGCCTCGATCTGCTGCAGCTTGCCGCGCCGGCGCAGCGTGTCGTCGAGTTCGTAGGCGATGTCGAAATGGTCCTCGATGACGCCCTTGTTGCGCCCGGTGACGAAGATGAATTTCTCGATGCCCGCCGCGCGCGCCTCGTCGACGACGTGCTGGAGGATCGGCCGGTCGACCACCGTCAGCATTTCCTTGGGCACGGCCTTGGTCGCCGGCAGAAATCGCGTGCCGAGACCGGCCACCGGCAACACCGCCTTGCGGATGGGTTTGCGCATCGGGAGAATGCCTTTCGCTGATTACGTTGCGCCGCGGCTCGGGCGCGGGGCGACGCGGGAAACGGTGGTCAACCCGTCGCGCGAAGTGTATTCCGCTTCTGGCGACCGGCCGGCGAGGCCATGGCTCGCCGATTGGCGTAATTTTGTCAAAAGGGGACGTGGACCCGCAAGGGCCGCGACGATGCGATGGCGGTTTTGGTCACCGGCGGGGCGGGGTACATCGGCGGCCATATGACGCTCGGTCTGATCGACGCCGGGCAAGATGTGGTCGTGCTCGACAATCTGTCGACCGGCTTCGCCTGGGCGGTCCAGCCGCCGGCCAAGCTCGTGGTCGGCGATTTCGGCGATTCGGCGCTGGTCGCCCGATTGATCCGCGAACATAAGATCGACGCGATCGCCCATTTCGCCGCCAAGATCGTCGTCCCCGAATCGCTCGGCGACCCGCTCGGGTATTACGACAACAATACCGCCAAGGCGTTAAGCCTGATCCGGTGCGCCGTCGAGGGCGGCGTCAAGCATTTCATCTTTTCCTCCACCGCGGCGGTCTACGGCGAGACCTCGGCCGAACCCGTCGCCGAAGATGCGACGCTCAATCCGATCTCGCCCTATGGCCGGTCAAAATTGATGGTCGAGTGGATGCTGCAGGACTCGAGCCGCGCCTACGGCCTGCGTTACGTCGCGTTGCGCTATTTCAACGTCGCCGGCGCCGACCCGCAGGGGCGGCTTGGCCAATCGACCCCGAACGCCACCCATCTGATCAAGCGCGGCGTGCAGACGGCGCTCGGCTGGTTTCCCAGCATGGACGTCTTCGGCGAGGACTATCCGACCCGTGACGGCACCTGTGTGCGCGACTACATCCAGGTCACCGACCTGATCGACGCTCATCTCGCCGCGCTCGCCTATCTGCGGGCGGGCGGCGACAGCCTGACCTGCAATTGCGGCTACGGCCATGGCGCGACGGTCAAGGAGGTGATCGAGGTCGTCAAGCGCGTCTCGGGCGTCGATTTCAAGGTCAACCACGCGCCGCGGCGGGCGGGCGATCCGGCGGCGATCGTCGCCAAGGCGGAACGCGTGCGTGAGCGGCTCGGCTGGCGGCCAAAGCGCGACGATCTCGACGCGATCGTCCGTCAGGCGCTCGACTGGGAGCGGCGCCTGCACAACCGCGTTGGGCCGCCCGATCCGGCCTGATCCGCCGCTTGCGTTTCCGTTCAGGCCGCCAATGGTCGGGCTTTACAAGCCCCGCCTCGCCGTGCCTTGACTAGGCAAAGCTGAACTCGGGGCGGAACGCATGCGGGCGGACGGTCGGCGGCGATGAGCGAGGACGACATCCTTGTCACCGAAGGCCTCGGCAAGTCCTTTGGCGGCTTCGCGGCGGTCAGCGAGGTCAGTCTCAAGGTCAGGCGCGGCTCCATTCACGCGTTGATCGGCCCCAACGGGGCCGGCAAGACGACCTGCTTCAACATGCTGACCAAGTTCGTCGCGCCGAGCTTTGGCCGCATCCTGTTCAACGGCCGCGACATCACCCATACGCGGCCGGCGGACGTCGCCCGCCTGGGCCTCGCGCGCTCGTTCCAGATTTCGGCGATCTTCCCCCATCTGACCGCGCTCGAGAACGTGCGCATCGCGCTGCAGCGCCATCGCGGCGACAGCTTCGACTTCTGGCGCTCGAAGAAGGCGCTGACGCCCCTTAACGCTCGCGCACTGGAGCTGCTCGATCAGGTCGGCCTGGCCGACTGGGCCCATTCGGTCGCCGTCGAGTTCCCCTACGGCCGCAAGCGCGCGCTGGAGATCGCCACGACGCTGGCGCTCGACCCCGAGATGCTGCTGCTCGACGAACCGATGGCGGGCCTGGGCCTGGAGGACATCGAGCGCATCGCCGGGCTGATCCGGCGCGTCTCGGCCAATCGCACCATCCTGATGGTCGAGCACAATCTCCAGGTGGTCGCCGAGCTCTCCGACCGCATCACCGTGTTGACGCGCGGCCGGGTGCTCGCCGAGGGCGACTACAAAGCCATCTCCGCCAACCAGCAAGTCAGGCAGGCCTATATGGGAGACGGACATGGCTACGGCTGAGGCCGTCGCGCCGACGCTCGCCGTCTCCGGGCTGCAGGCGTGGTACGGCGAATCGCATGTCCTCCACGGCGTCGACTTCGTGGTGCGCCCGGGCGAAGTCGTGACCCTGCTCGGGCGCAACGGCGCCGGCAAGACGACGACGCTGAAATCGATCATGGGCATCGTCGGCAAGCGGAGCGGCTCGGTCGTCTTCGCCGGCCGCGAGACGATCGGCCTCTCGTCCGACCACATCGCCCGCCTCGGCATGGCGATCTGCCCCGAGGAGCGCGCGATCTTCTCGAGCCTCACCGTGCGCGAGAACCTGATGCTGCCGCCGCGCGTGGCGCCCGGCGGGCTGACGCTCGAGCGCATTTTCGCGCTCTTCCCCAATCTTTCCGAGCGGCTCGCCAGCGGCGGCGGCAAGCTGTCGGGCGGCGAGCAGCAGATGCTGGCGATCGCCCGCATCCTGCGCACCGGCGCCCGTTTCCTGATGCTCGACGAGCCGACCGAGGGCTTGGCGCCGGTGATCATCCGTCAGATCGGCCACACGATCGCCGAATTGAAGCGCGAGGGCTTCACCATTCTCCTGGTCGAGCAGAACTTTCGCTTCGCCGCGACGGTGTCGGACCGCTACTATGTGATGGAGCACGGCCGCATCGGTCTCAATTTCGGCAATTCCGATCTCGACGCCAACAACGTGGAAAAGCTGCATGTGCGCCTCGGCGTTTGACGAACGCCGGCTGGCGGCCAAGGGGGCGTGAAGCGATGATCTTCGGTCACGCCATCACCGCCCAGCAGCTCTTCGGGCAATTGCTGATCGGGCTGATCAACGGCTCGTTCTACGCCCTGCTGAGCCTTGGCCTCGCCGTCATCTTCGGCATGCTCAACATCGTCAATTTCGCCCACGGCGCGCTCTACATGATGGGCGCGTTCGTCGCCTATTTCCTGCTGCACGAATTCGGCCTCAACTACTGGTGGGCGCTGATCGGCTCGCCGCTGATCGTCGGCGCCTTCGGAGCGCTGATCGAGCGCACGTTGCTCATCCGCTTGCGCGGCCTCGATCCGCTTTACAGCCTGCTGCTCACCTTCGGCGCGGCGCTGATGATTCAGGGACTGTTCCAGAACTATTTCGGCGCTTCGGGCATGCCCTATGCGATCCCGCCGCAACTGGCCGGCGCGCACAACCTCGGCTTCATGTACCTGCCCAATTATCGCGCCTGGGTGATCGGCTTTTCGGCCCTCGTCTGCTTCGCGACCTGGTTCCTGATCGAGAAGACGCGCATCGGCGCCTATCTGCGCGCGGCGACCGAGAACCCGACGATGACCCGCGCCTTCGGCCTCAACGTGCCGCGCATGATCACGCTGACCTACGGCTTCGGCGTCGGTCTCGCCGCGCTCGCCGGCGTGCTCGCCGCGCCGATCACCCAGGTGCGGCCGGGCATGGGCGTCGACATCATCGCCGTCGTCTTCGCCGTGGTGGTGATCGGCGGCATGGGCTCGATCCTCGGCTCGATCATCACCGGCTTCACTCTCGGCGTCGTCGAAGGCCTGACCAAGGTCTTCTATCCGGAAGCCTCCAACACCGTCGTCTTCGTCATCATGGCCGTCGTGCTGCTGATCAAGCCGGCTGGTCTGTTCGGCAAGGTCGCCTGAGATGAGCGCGAACCCGATCGTCGCCCCCGCCGGCGCTCTCTCGCGCGAAACGCGCCAGTTCGCCGTCGCGTTTGTCGTCATGCTGGGGCTGATCGCCGTCGCGCCGTTCGTCGCCTATCCATTTTTCGTCATGCAGGCCTTGTGCTTCGCCCTCTTCGCCTGCGCCTTCAACCTGCTGATCGGCTACGTCGGCCTGCTGTCGCTGGGCCACGCGATGTTCCTCGGCGCGGCGAGTTACGTCTGCGCCCACGCCGCCAAGGTCTGGGGGCTCGATCCGGTTCTGGCGATCCTCGCCGGCGTCGCCTGCTCGGCGGTCCTCGGCTTCGTCGCCGGCGCGCTGTCGATCCGCAGCCAAGGCATCTATTTCGCGATGATCACGGTGGCGCTGTCGCAGATGATCTATTTCTTCTGCGTCGAGGCGCCGTTCACCCACGGCGAGGACGGCATCCAGGGCGTGCCGCAGGGCCGCGCATTGGGACTGATCGATCTCAGCCAGCCGGCCCTGCTCTATGTTTTTGTCGCGGTCGTGTTCCTGTTCGGTTTTCTGACCGTCTATCGCACGGTCAATTCGCCGTTCGGCGAGATCCTCAAGGCGATCCGCGAGAACGAACCGCGCGCGATCTCGCTCGGCTATCGCGTGCAGCGCTACAAGCTCGCCGCCTTCGTCCTGTCGGCGGCGCTCGCGGGCCTCGCCGGCGCGACCAAGGCGATCGTCGGTCAGAACGCTTCGCTGACCGACGTCGGCTTCGCCATGTCGGGCGAAGTCGTGCTGATGACCCTGCTCGGCGGCATGGGCACGCTCTACGGGCCGGTCGTCGGCGCGGTCGTCGTCGTGTCGATGCAGAACTATCTTGCCCAGTACGGGGAATGGGTGACGGTCATTCAGGGCGGCGTCTTCGTCGCCTGCGTGCTGATGTTCCGCCGCGGAATTGTCGGCGAAATCGCCAATGCGCTGAAGTGGACGTCGCTCTGACGCTTCAAGCCTTGGCGCCCAGCGCCAGCTTGCGCAGATCGAAGGCGGGGTCGGCGGCCTCCTCGGGGCTGATCGGCAGGCCGCCGCTGATGATGCGCCGCGCCGCCATGTGCTCGGCGCCGCGATTGACCGTCTCCACCGCCGCCAGCGCGCCGGCGCGGAAACCGAACGCGGCGAAGGCGCGATCCTTCGGGTCGCCGCGCAGGGTCCAGCGATCGACGCCGTGCGACAGGCCGACGATCTGCAGCTTGAGATCGCCCTGGTCGCTCCAGAACCACGGCAGCGCCGTGTAGGGCGCCGGTTTGCCGGTCAGCCGCCGCGCGACGGCGCGCGCCTGGTCGGTCGCGTTCTGCACCGATTCGAGGCGCAGCATCTGGCCGACCGAATGCTGCGGGAACTGCGCGCAATCGCCGATCGCCGACACCGCCGGGTCGGAAGCGGCGAGCAGCGCGTCGACGACGACGCCGTTGTCGCAGGCGAGCCCGGCCGCGCGCGCGAGCGCATCCTCAGCGAGCACGCCGACGCCGATGATGACGAGGTCGGCGGGCACGCGTTCGCCGTCGGCGAGCACGACCGCGACGGCTGCGCCCTTCGCGCCCTCGATCGCCTCGACGCCGACGCCGAGGCGGAAACGCGCGCCGAAGGCCTGGTGCGCGTCGAGGAAGAAGTCCGAGGTCGGCGGCGACACGGCGCGGCCGAGCGGGCGCGCGATCTCGACCACCGTCACTTCGCCGCCGACCGCAAGCGCAGTGGCGGCGATCTCGAGGCCGATGAACCCGGCGCCGATGACGACGACGCGCCGGCCGGGGCCGAGCCGCTCGCGGATCGAAGCCGCGTCGGCGATGTTGCGCAAGCCGAGCACGCCGTCGAGGTCGGCGCCGGGAATGGCGAACGGTCGCGGTCGCGCGCCGGTAGCGAGGATGAGATGGTCGAACGGTTCGGCGCCGTCGGGGCCGAGCTCGACCCGCCGCGCGGCGAGGTCGATGCGCGTCGCCTTGACGCCGAGCCTGAGGTCGATCTGCTTGTCGCGATAGAATTGCTCGGCGCGCAGCGGCAGGCCGCCGAGGTCCATCGCGCCCTTGAGGAACGCCTTCGACAGCGGCGGGCGCTGGTAGGGCAGGTCCGGCTCGCTCGAGAGCAGGACGATCGAATCGTCCGAGCCTTCCTCGCGCAGACTGGCGGCGGCCTGGACGCCGGCGTGACCGGCGCCGATGATGACGATCGAGCGGCGCGACATGAACATCCCTGACGCAATGGGAAATCAGGCGCCCACCTAGCACAATCGGACCGGCGGGCAAGTCCAGTTTTTCGTTACAGCAATTGCTTTCGCGCCGAGCGGCCGAAGGCGAGCGCGCCCAGGACGCAGACGATCGCATAGACGACGAACGCCAGCAGCCCGGCGACGGCGATGTCGAGTTCGTTGCGCAACAGCGCTAGGCGGCCGAGATAATGGTCGGCGGCGAGGAAGCAGAACGGCGCGGCGAACGCGGCGGCGCCGGCGGCGAAAGCGGCGATGGCGACGTTCTCGATCAGCCGCTTGTCGGGCGCGAACCATCGCCGCCGCATTCCGAGCGCGATCAGCAGGGCGAAATTGATCCAGGCGCCGGTCGCCGTCGCCAGGGCGAGGCCGGCCGGCCCCATCGGCTGGTAGAGGCCGAGCTTGAGCGCGAGATTGACCGCCAGTCCGGCGAAGAAGCACAGCATTGGCGTCGTCGTGTCGCCGCGCGACTGGAAGCTCGCCACGGCCGAGCGGATGAGCACCATCGGCGCCAGCCCGAGCCCGTAGGCGGCGAGCACTGCGGCCGACCCGCGCGCCGCCTCGGCGGTGAAGGCGCCGCGCAGGAAGGCGCCGCGCACCGTCTCTTCGGGCAGGACGAGAAAGGCGGCGAAGAACGGCGCGGCGAGAGCGAAGGTGAGCGCGATCGAGCGGTTCTGCGCCGCCGCCGCGCCGCGCTCGTCGCCGGCGGCAAGGCGCCGGCTCATCTCGGGCAGCAGCACCGTGCCCGCCGCGACGCCGATCACGCCGAGCGGCAGTTGGTAGAGGCGCTCGGCGTAATACATCGACGAGTTCGCGTTGCCGGGCAGCAGCGAAGCGAGGATCGTGTCGGCGAGAATGGCGATCTGCTGGCCGGCCGAGCCGATCACCGCCGGCCCCAGCGCGGCGAAGAACTGCCTCACGTCGGGATCGAGGCGTGGAACGGCGAGCCGCTCGAGCACGCCGCGCCGGCGCGCTTCGGCCATCAGCAGCGCGAGCTGCGCGATGCCGGAGACGAACACCCCCCAGCACGCCGCCACGCCGGCGTTGGGGAAGAGGAACGCGAGAGCGAGGAATCCCGCCACGAACAGGTTGAGCAGCACCGGCGCGAACGCGGCGGCGCTGAAATAGCCGTTGGCGTTGAGCGTGCCGCTGTGCAGCGTCGCCAAGGTGATGAAGGCGAGATAGGGGAAGGTGATGCGCGTCATGCCGACGGCGAGCGCGAATTTCTCCGGGTGCTGGGAGAAGCCGGGCGCGATCAGCGCGACGAGCTCGTTGGTGTAGACGAGCGCGGCGACGAGCAGCGCGATCTGCGAGACGAGCAGCAGGGTGAAGACGCGGCTGGCGAGGCGATTGGCGGCCTCATGCCCTTGTGCGACCAGCACGCGCGAATACGTCGGCACATAGGCCGAGTTGAACGCGCCTTCGCCGAAGATGGCGCGAAACTGGTTGGGCAGCCTCAACGCGACGACGAAGGCGTCGGCGAGCGGGCCGACGCCCATCACCGCGCCGATCATCAGATCGCGGGCGAAGCCGGTCAGCCGCGACAGGGCGGTGAACCCGCCGACCGAGAGGAAGTTGCGGTACATGCCTGGCCGCGAATCACCCGTGTGGGCCGAAGAGCCCGCATCGCACCCTGAGGCCATGAGGGCAAATAATGGGTTTCTCGCGGCGCCTGCGGCTCTGAGCCTCGGTCGCCCGCCATTGGCGCCGCGGCCAGCCTCAGGTAAAGAACGTCGCCGCTCGGCTGCGGGCGGCGACGAGCCGGGCGCTGTTCCGTCGTATCGAGGTTGCAGAGTATCGCGATGTCAGAGCCAGAAGCGACGCCGGCCGGCGAAACGCCGCCCGACGCGCCGGCCGCGCCGGCCTTCGACCCGGGCGTCATCCGCGGCCTGCAGGTCTTCGCCCCCGTGGGGGAGGCGGCCGCCGACGGCCTCGACGAAGCCGCGCGCAAGGAGGCGATCGTTCAGACGCTCGCCGCGCGCGCTTCGCGCCTCGCCGAAGCGGTCGACGACGCGCTGACGCTTGCCAGCGACGGGACCATCCGCTGGCTTGGCGATCCGATCGGCAAGCTCATCGTCGGGGCGGGGTCGCTCGAGCCGGGCGCGACGCTGCTTGCCGACGAAGCGCTGCCGCCGGAAGGCCGCGAGGCGGCCGAACGCCGTCTATCGCTGTGGATCACCGCCCATCTGCGCAAAGTCCTCGCGCCGCTGATCGCGCTCGCCGACGCGCAGGGCGCGCCGGACGCGGCGCGCTCCATCGCCCTCAAGGTGTCGCAGGCGCTCGGCGTGCTGGAGCGCGAGCGCGTCAAGGCGGAGGTCAAGGCGCTCGACCAGGAAGCGCGCGGCGCCTTGCGCAAGCTCGGCGTCCGCTTCGGCGCCCACTATATCTATGTCCCGGCGCTGCTGAAGCCGGCGGCGCGAACGCTGTGCGCGCAATTGTGGGCGTTGGCCCAGCCCGGCGTCGATCAGGACGGGGCCGAGGCGTTGCTGCACTTCGCCGCTTCCGGCCGGACGTCCTTCGCCGTCGATCCGCCAGCCTCGGCCGAAATGTGCCGTGTCGCCGGCTTCCGCCTGTGCGGCGACCGGGCGGTGCGGGTCGACATCGTCGAACGGTTGTCCGATCTGATCCGCGCCGCGCTGCCGCGCTCGCCGACGGCGGGGCCAGCCGAGGAGGGGGACGGCTTTGTCGTCACCGGGCAGATGACCTCCCTGACCGGCTGCTCGGGCGAGCCGTTTGCCTCGATCCTGCGGTCGCTCGGCTTCGTCGCCCATCATGTCAAGAAGTCGGCCCATGAGGCGGCGACCGCCCGCCGCGCCGCCGCCGCCGCCGCCGCTGCTGCAGCGGTCGTCGAGCCGCCCAAGGCGGAAGGCGAAGCC
>Ga0302196_10006059_pt1 | contig 10726 bp, 9 predicted proteins | sample II_Bog_N1_3_FD_198794 | JGI IMG/M metagenome (GOLD analysis project Ga0302196, IMG submission 198794) | Peat permafrost microbial communities from Stordalen Mire near Abisko, Sweden - II_Bog_N1_3 | ecosystem: Environmental > Terrestrial > Soil > Wetlands > Peat | place: Sweden: Abisko, Stordalen...
TGGTCGCCCGCCGGCTCGCTGCGATCTCGCGCCGCCGCGGCCTTCGCCTGCTGATCGGCGCCGATGCGGTCCTCGCGGCGGCGGTCGGCGCCGACGGCGTCCACCTGCCGCAGCGGTTGATGCATCTGGCCCCGAGGCTGGCGCGCGCCCACCCAGGATGGCTGATCAGCGCCGCCGCCCATGACGCCGCCGCGATCGTCGCCGGCGAGCGGTTCGGCCTGGACGCCTTGGTCGTGTCGGCGGTGTTTCCGAGCCGCAGCCCCTCCGCCGGTCCCGCGCTCGGCCCCGTACGGTTCGCGGCCCTCATTCGCCGCGCCAGGGTCCCGATCATCGCCCTTGGCGGCGTCACCAACAAAAACGCGCCTCGGCTGTTGAGCACGGGCGCGGCGGGCATGGCGGCGGTTGACGGCTTGGCGGGTTAGAAAACCGAGAGCGGCTAGAACTTGAAGGTGGTTTCCAGCTTAACCTGCGGACCCTGGGCGTTCGCCGGGACGGCCGTGTGGTCCGGGATGGCGGGCTGATTCGACAGCGACACCGCGCCGCCGACGCGCAGCGATGGCGTTACGCGGTAATAGGCCCCGGCCTGGACATCGCGAAGCTGCATTTCCCGGCCGACCGGCTCGTTCATGTCCAGCTTCAGCCCCCAGCGGCCCTTCTGGTCCCACTGCAGCGATTTGTGCGCCGGCGGGGCGCCCCAGTGGTTGGGGTCGATGGTCAGCACGCCGAAGTTGTTCGAGGCGCTCGGTTGCGGGGCGGTGGAATCCGCATGCGCGCTCGCCGCGGCGCCGAACAGCGCCAGCGTCGCGATCGCCGCAGCAAATGAATGCGCCCTCAGCACCATAACAACCGTCTTAAGCCCCCAACTCGGAAAGACCGCAAGAGCATGCGCCCCAATTCCTCAGGTTTGATTAAAACCGCGGCGCCGTTCGGGTCAATGTCGCAGGGGCTCATTCGATCCCCTGCCCGCGACTCTTGCGTGGGTCTGTGGCTAGAAGGCCACGCGATTCGTGCTAGCCCACGTCGCACGCATGTTATAGAGCGGCCTCTACGGTTCGGGAGGGCGGCGCGCCAACCAGGGCGAGGCCTCGGGGAAGCGTTAAATCGAGTGGAGCGAAACACGATGGTGTTGATGCGTAAGGCATCGGTGATGATCGCGGCGCTGGGGGCGATGACGCTCGCCGGTTGCGCCCACCATGACAGCGGCCCGCAGGCCTATAACGGCGGCGGTTTGCACCTGCTTGGCGGCCATTCGACCGGTCCGGTGATTCAAGGCATCGGCGTCAACGCCTACCTGTGGCGCGCGACCCTGGACACCCTGTCCTTCATGCCGCTGGCCTCCGCCGATCCCTACGGCGGCGTGGTGATCACCGAGTGGTACGCCAACCCGGAGAAGCAGGACGAGCGGTTCAAGTGCACGGTCTATATCCTCGACACCCGTCTGCGCGCAGACGGCCTGGCGGTGACCGTGTTCAAGCAGGTCAAGGACGCTTCGGGCAATTGGGTTGACGCCACCGCGTCCGACCAGACCTCGACCGACATCGAAAACGCGATCCTTACCCGCGCCCGTCAACTGCGGCTTTCGAACGTCAACAGCTAGCGGGCTCGCCATGCCCCGCTACAATCCCAAAGAGGCCGAGCCGAAGTGGCGCGCCGCCTGGGCGGACGCCGATGTCTTTCGCGCGGGCGATCCCGACCCATCGCGGCCGAAATACTATGTGCTGGAGATGTTTCCCTATCCGTCGGGGCGTCTGCACATGGGCCATGTGCGCAACTATTCGCTCGGCGACGTGATCGCCCGCTATAAGCGCGCCCAGGGCTTCCATGTGCTGCATCCGATGGGCTGGGACGCCTTTGGCCTGCCGGCCGAGAACGCGGCGATGGAGCGGGGGGTCAGTCCCAAGGACTGGACCTACCAGAATATCGCCGCCATGCGCGCCGAGCTGAAGCAGCTGGGCCTGTCGATCGACTGGTCGCGGGAATTCGCGACCTGCGACGTCGAATACTACGGCAAGCAGCAAGCCTGGTTCGTCGACCTGTTCAAGCGCGGCCTGGTCTATCGGCGCGAGGGCGTGGTCAACTGGGACCCGGTCGACATGACCGTGCTGGCCAATGAGCAGGTGATCGACGGCCGCGGCTGGCGCTCGGGCGCGGAGGTTGAAAAGCGTAAACTGAATCAGTGGTTTATGCGTATCACCGACTATGCCGACGACCTGATCGAGGGCCTGAAGACCCTCGACCGCTGGCCTGACAAGGTGCGGTTGATGCAGGAGAACTGGATCGGCCGGTCCAAGGGCCTGCGGCTGCGGTTCCTGTTCGCGGGCGCGGCGCCCCACGGTTTCGGGGCTGGCGTAGAGGTCTATACGACCCGACCCGACACCCTCTATGGCGCCAGCTTCGTCGCGGTGGCCGCCGACCATCCCTTGGCGGCGCAGATCGCCGCGTCCGACCCACGGGCCGCCGACTTCGTCGCCGAATGCCAGCGCGGAGCGGTGTCCGAGGCCGCGGTCGAGGCCGGCGAAAAACTGGGCTACGACACCGGCCTGACGGTGGCCCATCCCTTCGACGCGGGGCGCGAGATCCCGGTCTGGATCGCCAATTTCGTGTTGATGGACTATGGGACCGGCGCCATCTTCGGCTGCCCCGCCCACGACCAGCGCGACCTTGATTTCGCCCGCAAATACGGTCTGCCGGTTACACCCGTTGTCTTGCCGCCCGGCGCCGACGCCGCTGAATTCGCGGTCGGGACCGAGGCCTATGTCGGGCCGGGCCGGATCTACAACTCCGACTTCCTGAACGGCCTGGAGATCGAGGCGGCCAAGGCCGCGGCGATCGCCCGCGTCGAGGCCCAGGACCAGGGCCAGGGCGCGACCGTCTATCGCCTGCGCGACTGGGGCGTCGCGCGCCAGCGGGGCTGGGGCTGCCCGGTGCCGATCATCCACTGCGCGGCCTGCGGGCCGGTCGCCGTGCCCAAGGACCAGTTGCCGGTCGAGCTGCCCGACGACCTGGACTTCAGCCGCCCTGGCAATGCCCTGGCCCGGCATCCGACCTGGCGCTTCACCACCTGTCCGTCCTGCGGTGCGGCGGCGGAGCGCGAGACCGACACCCTCGACACCTTCGTCGACAGTTCCTGGTACTTCGCCCGCTTCGCCGACCCGACGGTCGACGAGCCGATCAACAAGATCGCCAGCGACTACTGGATGCCGGTGGACCAATACATCGGCGGTATCGAGCACGCGGTGCTGCACCTGCTTTATGCCCGCTTCGTCACCCGCGCCCTCACCGACGAGGGGATGATGTCGGTCGACGAGCCGTTCGACGGCCTGTTCACCCAGGGCATGGTCACCCACGAAACCTATCGCCGGCAGAACGGCGACTGGGTGGAGCCGAGCGCGGTCGAGATCTCCGCCGAGGGCGCTAGCCGGCGTGCGGTCCTGGTCGAAACCGGCGAGCCGGTGGTGATCGGCGACACCGAAAAGATGTCGAAGTCGAAGAGGAACACGGTCGCGCCGGAGGAGATCTTCGACGACTACGGAGTCGACGCCGCGCGCTTCTTCGTGTTGTCCGATTCTCCGCCCGAACGTGACGTGCAGTGGACCATCGGGGGCATCAAGGGCGCCTGGCGGCTGGTCAACCGCTTGTGGGACGAATTCGACAGCCAACCGGCCTCGGTCGCGGCCGCGCCGGTGGCTGGCGATGCGCAGGCCGTGGCCCTGATCCGCGCCACCCACCGGCTGATCAAGCTGCTGACGGCGGCTGTTGAAGGCTTTCACTTCAACACCGGCGTCGCGCGCATCTATGAATTCCTCGACCAGCTGAAGGCCGCGGCGGCGAAGGACGCTAGCGCGGCCCTGCTGTCGGCCCGCGCCGAGGCTCTGAGCGCGCTGGCGCGGCTGATCGCGCCGTACGCGCCCCACCTGGCCGAGGAGTGCTGGGTCCGGATCGGTGGCGAGGGCATGGTGGTCAATGCGCCCTGGCCCGCGTTCGACGCGGCCCTGGCCGCTGACGACGAGCTGGTGCTGCCGGTGCAGATCAACGGCAAGCGCCGCGGCGAGATCCGCGCGGCCCCCGGCACGCCGGAGACCGAGGTGGAAAAGATCGCACTGGCGGACGAGGCCATTGCGCGTCACCTTGAGGGGGTGACCGTTCGCAAGGTGATCGTGGTGAAGGATCGCATCGTCAACATCGTGGTGGGATGAGACCGATGAGCGCCAGGACAATCATGGCCGGCCTTGTCGCCATCGCCGCCCTGGCGCTGAGCGCCTGCGGCTTCACGCCCCTTTATGCGACGCCGGGGGTCACGCCCTCCCTGTCCCACATTGAGGTGGTGGCGCCGCATGGCCGGACGGCCTTCCTGCTCAGCCAGTCGCTGGACGACGCCTTCGCCCGAGACCGGTCAGCGGCGCCGGCCTATCGGCTGAACATCACCCTGTCCGAGCGCACCTTTCCGCGCGGCCTCACCATCAACAACGTGGCCGAGCGGTATGAGAGCCAGTTACGGGTGACCTACAGCCTCGTCGATCTGGCCACGGGCAAGACGATCAAGACCGATGTGGTGCCGGTCGAGGCCACCTACGCCTCCACCAGCCAGCCCTACGCCGGCGTGGCCGCCCAGCAGGAGGCCGAACAGCGCGCCGCCGACGAGGCCGCCCAGAGAATCCGCATCGCCCTAGGCGTCTTCTTCGCCGACCGGGCCAAGCCCTAGGGCTGGGGGGGCGCCCCGGCGTGATCATCAGCCGAAAACCCGACGTCGAGCGCTTCCTGAGCAGTCCGCAGAAGGCCGTCCGCGCCGTGCTGCTCTATGGCCGCGACCGGGGCGGGGTGCATGAGCGCGCCAACCAGCTGGCGGCCGCCGTGACCGAACGGCCGGACGATCCGTTCGACGTCTCCTTGTTGACCGAACAGGACCTGGACAGCGACGGCGCCCGTCTGGCCGACCAGCTCTCGGCCCAGTCGCTGATGGGCGGTCGCCGTCTGGTGCGGCTGCGCCTGACGGGCGAGCGCGCCGGCCCCGACCGGGCGGCGGCCGAGGCGCTCAAGGTCCACGCCGAAGGCGGCTTCAACCCCGACGCCTTCTTCCTGGTCGAGGCCGGGGAGTTGGGCCGGGACTCCGCGCTCCGAAAGGCCGCGGAAAAGGCCGAGGCCGCGGCGGCCATCCCCTGCTACGAGGACGAGCCGGGCGACGTGGCGAGGCTCGTGCGCGAAGCGCTGGCAAAGGACAAGGTCGGGTTGAAATCCGACGCCCTGGACCTGTTTGTCGCGCGCCTGCCGCGTGAACGCGGCGTTGCGCGCCAGGAGATCGAACGGCTGACCTTGTTCCTGGGTCCGGGCTCCGGCGCCGTGGCCACCGTGGAAGATCTCGAGGACTTCCTGGGGGTCGAGCCGGAAAGCTCGCTTGCGGCGGCGGCTGAGGACGCCTTCGGCGGAAAGCTGGCGGCCGCCCATGCGGGCCTGAGGCGCGCGGCCGCGGAAGGCGAGGGCGGTCCGGCGGTGGTGCGCGCGATCGGCATGCATCTGGCCAAGCTCAGGCGCACCCTGACCCTGGCCAAAAATGGGGCCGGCCTCGCCGAAGCGGCCAAGGCCTCCGGCGTGTTCTGGAAGAACGAGCGCGAATTTCTGCGCCAGGCCCGGGCCTGGACCCTGGATCAGCTGGACGTGGTCCAGCCGGAGGTCCTGGACGCCGACCGCGCCTGCAAGCAGACCGGCTCGCCCGACACCTTGATCGGCGAGCGGCTCGCGCTGTCGATCGCCGGCAAAGCCAGGCGGCTCGGGCTATAGCGACGGCGCCCTGGATCTCTATCCGCCGCTGAGCCGTCGGCACAGGTCGTCGAGCTGTTCGAGCGTCTGGTAGCCGATCCGCACCTCTCCAACGCCGCTCCGGTCGAGGATCTGGACCTCCAGGCCGAGGACGCTGCTCAGGTCGGCTTCCAGCGCCAGGGTGTCGGCGTCGCGGCTGACGCCTGGACGGGAAGACGACGCACGGGGCTTTGCGCCCTCGCTCCCTTGCGCCTTGCGGGCGAGGGCTTCGGCCGCGCGGACGCTCAATCCGCCCTCGATCACAGCCTTGGCCAGACCTTCAGGGTCCGGCGCGGCGGCGATGGCGCGGGCGTGGCCGGCGGACAGCTGGTTGGTGCGCAGGGCCCAGGTCACATATTCGGGAAGGCCGAGCAGGCGAAGCGCGTTGGCCACATGGCTGCGGCTCTTGCCGACCGCCTCGGCGATCTGTTCCTGGGTTCGTGCGAAACGGTCGATCAGGGCCTTGTAGCCCATCGCTTCTTCATAGGGATTGAGGTCGATCCGCTGGACGTTCTCGATGATGCCGATCTCGAGCGTGGCCAGATCGTCGAGATCGCGCACAAGCGCCGGGATTTCGCGCAGGCCCGCCTGCTGCGCCGCCCGCCAGCGCCGTTCGCCGGCCACCAGCTGGTATGCGCCCGGCGTCTCCGGCGAGGGCCGCACCAGCACGGGCTGCAGCACGCCCTTGTCGCGGATCGAGGCCGCCAGGGTGTCGAGGTCGTCGCCCGAGAAGTCCATCCGCGGCTGGTTCGGGTTGCGGTGGATCATCTCGATGGGAATTTCGCGCACGCCGGAGGGCGCGCCCTCCTGGCCCGAGGCGGTGGCTTCATCCAGCAGGGCCGACAGGCCCCGGCCCAGTCCTCTCCGTTCAGCGGCCATCAGGCGGCCTGCGCCTTGCGGGCGCGCTCGCGTCCCACCACTTCACGCGCCAGCTTCAGATAGGCCTGGCTGCCGGCGCACTTCAGGTCATAGACCAGCACCGGCTTGCCGAACGACGGCGCCTCGGAAACCCGCACATTGCGCGGGATCACCGTCTCGTAGACCTTGTCGCCGAAGTGCTGGCGCACATCCTTGGCCACCTGGTCGGACAGGCTGTTGCGGCGATCGAACATGGTCAGCACCACCCCTTGAATTTCCAGCCGCGGATTGAGATTGCCGCGCACCAGCTCAACCGTGCGCATCAGCTGGGTCAGGCCCTCCAGGGCGAAGAATTCGCACTGCAGCGGCACCAGCACCGCATCGGCCGCGGCCATCGCGTTGACGGTGAGCAGGTTCAGCGAAGGCGGGCAGTCGATCAGCACATAGGTGTAGCCGCCGGCCTCGGCCTGTTCGCGCAGCGGCTGCAGCGCGTCGCGCAGACGGAACGAGCGGCGCGGCGCCTGGGCCAGCTCCAGCTCGACGCCGGAGAGGTCAGGATCCGACGCGATCAGCTCCAGGCCCGGCAGCGCCGTCTTAACGGCGGCGTCGACGATCGGCTTTTGCCCGACGATCACGTCATAGACCGTGGTCTTGCGCTGGCCGCGCGGCAGGCCGAGGCCCGTGGAAGCGTTGCCCTGGGGGTCGAGATCGACGATCAGCACCCGCTCGCCGACGGCGGCCAGCGCGGTGCCGAGGTTGATGGTCGTCGTGGTCTTGCCGACGCCGCCCTTCTGGTTGGACACCGACAGAACGCGGAGCCGGGAGTATGGCCGTTGGTCAGCCTCGGCGGACATGGGAGACCCTTTTCAACTGCACGATTTTACCCTGTTCAGAGCTGAGGCTTGGAATGAGGCGCGCGTGGAATTTCCAATATTTTGTGGCCTCTTTGAGTTCAACCTCAATATCTTGACCCTTCAGGAATAACCCGGTGGCGCCTCGGCAGAGGTATGGCCAAGCATAACCCAAAAGTCTGACCATGGGGGCTACCGCACGCGCGGTGACCGCATCAACTTTTATCTCCAGATCCTCGGCGCGCATATTGTGCACCGTCGCCGGCAGGTCGAGCGCATCGACCACCTGGCTGAGGAAGCGGCAGCGCTTTGCGGTGCTTTCGACCAGATGCACCTGCGCGCCCTCGCGGCCCTTGAGCATGATGGCCAGAACCACGCCCGGGAAGCCCGCGCCGGCGCCGAGGTCGGCCCAGGTGAGGGCGCCCGGCGCCAAGGCCAGCAGCTGGGCGGAATCGTAGGCATGGCGCAGCCAGAAGTCCGCCAATGCCGATGGCCCCACCAGGTTCATATGTTTGTTGGTGTCCTCGATCAGGTCGCGGAAAGCCTGCAGATCGGCCAGTTGCGCCGGGGTGGCGCCGGTCGCGGCCTGGAAGGCGGACGCGTCGAAGGGATCGGCCAGGACCCGCCGCGGCGCGGCGAGGTCGGCGATCTCGATCTCGGGGCCCTCAAGCGGCGCGGGGGCGTCGGACATGGGCCAGCAGGGCTGTGAGCGCGCCGGGAGTGACGCCTTCGATACGCGAAGCCTGGCCCAGGGTCTGGGGCCGCACGGCGCCCAGCTTTTCCCGCGCCTCGTTGGAGAGGCCACCCACCGACGCGTAGTCGAGATCAGCGGGCAGGCGCAGGTCCTCATCCCGCCGGAACGCGGCGACGTCGGCCGCCTGGCGGTCGAGATACCCCGCATAGCCAGCGTCGATCTCGACCTGCTCACGCGCAAAAGCGGGCCAGTCGGCCAGCTCCGGCCAATGCGCCGCGAGGGCGTCGAAACCGATGTCCGGGTAGGCCAGCAGCTGCAGCACATTGCGCCGCTGACCGTCCTGTTTCACGTGGAACCCGGCCCGCTCCGCTTCCGCCGGCGTGAGCACCAGGGCTTGAGCCCTCGCGCGAGCCGCCTCCAGCACGGCCGCCTTGGCGGCGAACGCCTCAGCGCGGACCGGCCCGACGCAGCCCAGCGCGACGCCGCGCGCCGTGAGCCGCTGGTCCGCGTTGTCCGCCCGCAGGGTCAGGCGGAACTCGGCCCGGCTCGTGAACATCCGATAGGGCTCACTGACCCCCCGGGTGACCAGGTCATCGATCATCACGCCGATATAGGCTTCGTCCCGTGCGAAGCTGGCCGGTTCCTGACCCTTGGCCGCCCGCGCGGCGTTGAGCCCGGCCACCAGACCTTGGGCGCCGGCTTCCTCATAACCGGTGGTGCCGTTGATCTGGCCCGCCAGATAAAGGCCCGGCAGGCGCTTGACCTCCAGCGCCGGGTTGAGCTCGCGCGGATCGACATAGTCGTACTCGATCGCATAGCCGTAGCGGCGAACCACAACCTTTTCGAGGCCCCCGATGGTGCGCAGGAACAGGTCCTGGGTCTCTTCGGAGACCGATGTTGAGATGCCGTTCGGGTAGACCGTGTCGTCGTCCAGACCTTCGGGCTCGAGAAAGATCTGATGGGCCGTCTTGTCGACGAACCGGACGACCTTGTCCTCGATCGAAGGGCAGTAGCGAGGCCCGCGACCGGTCGTCTTGCCGCCATAGACGGCCGACTCGCCGAGCCGCTCGGCGATGATCCGATGGGTCTCGGCATTGGTCCAGGTCACCCCGCAGGCGACCTGTTCACGTGAAACGCTGGCCGTCAGAAACGAAAAGGGCTCCGGCTCGGTGTCGCCGGCCTGCATCTCCAGCCGGTCCCAGGCGATGGTGCTCCCGTCGAGGCGCGCCGGCGTGCCGGTTTTCAGCCGCCCCATCTTGAGCTTCAGGTCATACAGCCGCGTGGCAAGGCCAATGGCCGGCGCATCACCAATGCGGCCGGCGGCGATCCGCTCGTCGCCACGATGGATGACGCCATTGAGAAAGGTTCCCGTGGTCAGCACCACGCGGCCGGCGCGCCACGCGCGCCCATCCGCCGAGGCAACCCCGGCCAGGGCCCCATCCTCGACGATCAGGTCCTCGACCGCCGCTGCCTCGATGGTCAGGTTTTCGGTGTCGGCCAGTTCCGCCTTCATGGCCTGGCGATAGAGCTTGCGGTCGATCTGGGCGCGCGGGCCGCGGACGGCGGGGCCCTTGGAGCGGTTCAGCAGCCGGAACTGGATGCCGGCCACATCAGCCATCCGGCCCATCAGTCCGTCGAGGGCGTCAATCTCGCGGACGAGGTGACCCTTGCCCAGGCCGCCGATAGCCGGATTGCAGGACATCTCCCCGATGGTCTCGATCTTGTGGGTTAGCAGCAACGTACGGGCGCCCGTCCGCGCGGCGGCGGCGGCGGCCTCACAGCCGGCGTGGCCGCCACCGATTACGATGACGTCCCAGCACTCTGAAGGGTGAAACGTGGCGGGCATATAGGCCTGTGGCGGGCGAGCTTTTCGGGGCGGCCCTTATAGGCCGGGCGGCTCCTAGCGTCGAGCGCCTGCCTGAGAATGTTTCACGTGAAACAGGATAGTGTCCACGGGTCATGCCGGTATGACCGAGATACAGTGTTTCACGTGGAACACTACTTGCCGATACAAAACCGCGCGAATACCCGGTCGAGTACATCCTCGGCGTCCACCCGGCCACTGATACGGGCCAGGCTGCGCGCCGCCAGCCGGACATCTTCCGCCGCCAACTCCACTTCCGCCTTACCCGCTAAGGCGTCCAACGCCCGCGCAAGATGATCCGCCGCCGATCGCAGATCCCCCCGATGCCTTGCCTGGGTCGCCGCCGGAAAATCCGCGCCGGACAAGGCCGCCATCACCTTTTCTTCCAAGTTACCGACGAGATCTCGCGCGTCGGTAGACTCGCGCAGTGAAACGCACTGTATTTCCAGCCCTTCTTGGTGGGCCCAGCCCCTGACGTCGACGCCCGCTTGGCCGACGCCAAGGTCACTCTTGTTTATGACAAGCAGATCTCCAGGCCGCGCCAGGCCCGCAATGGCGCGCCAACCGTCATCCTCCGCCGACCCATCGACCACCAATACCCTTAGGTCGGCTGTCTCGGCCCAGGCCCGCGCCCGCCGCACCCCTTCGACTTCAATGGGATCGGCG
>Ga0302196_10006060_pt1 | contig 10723 bp, 8 predicted proteins | sample II_Bog_N1_3_FD_198794 | JGI IMG/M metagenome (GOLD analysis project Ga0302196, IMG submission 198794) | Peat permafrost microbial communities from Stordalen Mire near Abisko, Sweden - II_Bog_N1_3 | ecosystem: Environmental > Terrestrial > Soil > Wetlands > Peat | place: Sweden: Abisko, Stordalen...
ACCCTATCCCGCAAGCGGGAGATGGGTGCGCGTCGGGCGCAGTTCCGCCGCTCCATTCGAATTCACTCTGGGGAATACTGCCATGGCCACGATTAGCGCCGCGCTGGTGAAGGACCTGCGCGAGAAAACCGGCGCGGGCATGATGGATTGCAAGACCGCGCTCGGCGAGACCGGAGGCGACATCGAAGCCGCCATCGACTGGCTGCGCAAGAAGGGCCTCGCCAAGGCGGCCAAGAAAAGCAGCCGCGTCGCCGCCGAAGGCCTGGTCGGCGTCGCGGTCGAAGCCAATCTCGGCGTCGTCGCCGAGGTCAATTCAGAAACCGACTTCGTCGCTCGCAACGACGACTTTCAGTCGCTGGTGCACGGCGTCGTCGCCGTCGCGCTCGACAAGGCGCCAAAAATCGACGCCGAGTCGGTCAAGGGCGCGCATTATCCTGGCGGCGGCACGGTCGCCGACGCGATCGCCAACGCCGTCGCCACCATCGGCGAAAACATCACGCTGCGCCGCGCCGCCGGACTGCACGTCCCTCATGGCGTCATCGGTCACTACGTCCACAGCCAGATCGTCGACGGACTCGGGCGCATCGGCGTGATCGTCGCGCTCGAATCGACCGGCGCGGAGGAACCGTTGAAGGCGCTCGGCCGCCACGTGGCGATGCACGTCGCCGCGGCGAGCCCGCTCGCCCTCGATCCGGCCAGCATCGACCCGGCGACGATCGCCCGCGAGAAGGCGGTGCTGCACGACAAGAACGCCGGCAAGCCGCCGCACGTGCTGGAGAAGATCGTCGAGTCGGGTCTCAAGACCTTCTACAAGGAGGTCTGCCTGCTCGATCAGGCCTATGTCCACGACCCTGCCAAGTCGGTCGCCCAGGCGGTCAAGGAAGCGGAAAAGAGCATCGGCGCGCCGATCGCGATCACAGGCTTCGTTCGCTTCGCGCTCGGCGAGGGCGTCGAAAAACCGGCCGAAGAAGGCTAAGCTTCCGAATCGACCGGGCGGCCTGCGGGCCGCCCTTTTCTTGAGGGCCGACGACAGGAGACGAGCCTTGAGCGACAGCGCCCGCGAAAAGCCGATGTTCGACCGGGTCGTCGTCAAGTTGTCGGGCGAGGCGCTGATGGGGCCCGACCTGTTCGGCCTCAACGCGCCAACGGTCCAGCGCATCGGCGCCGATCTCAAGGCCGCCTCCGAACTCGGCGTTCAGGTGGCGGTGGTGGTCGGCGGCGGCAATTTCTTCCGCGGCCTGCTTGGCGCCGAAAAGGGCATCGAACGCGCCCGCGCCGACTCGATCGGCATGCTCGCCACCGTGATGAACGCGCTGGCGCTGGAGGGCGCCCTCGAACAGCTCGGCCAGCCGGCCCGCGTGCTGTCCGCGGCGGCAATGCCATCGCTATGCCAGCCCTATTCGCGCCAGGCGGCGCTTGGCCATCTCGTCAAAGGCCGGGTCATCGTGCTCGCCTGCGGCACCGGCAATCCGTTCTTCACCACTGACACCGGCGCGTCGTTGCGCGCCTGCGAACTCTCCGCCGGCGCGGTGATGAAGGCGACCCAGGTCGACGGGGTCTACACCGCCGACCCGAAGCGCGATCCCAACGCCAAGCGGTACGACCGGCTCACCCACGACGAAGCGATCGCCCGCAACCTGCAGATCATGGACACCGCAGCCTTTGCGCTGGCGCGCGACAATGGCATCCCGATCGTCGTCTTCTCGATAAACGAGCCCGGCGCGATCCGCGCCGCCCTGCTCGGCCAGGGCCGCGCCACTTACGTCATGCCGTGAGTTCGGTCCGCGGTCACGACCGCGTGAACAGCGCTTGGATCGGACGACGGATGCCTTAGGATCGCTCCCAGCGCTCAACGCGGCGCGGGAGGACATGTCCATGGGGCCGACTTCGCCGCAGCACGGGAAGATTCGCACCGTCGTCCAGGTGACGAGCGGCAATTTCCTGGAGATGTTCGACTTCTTCCTGTTCGGCATCTACGCCGACTATATCGGCAAGGCTTTCTTTCCCAACGAAAGCCAGTTCGTTTCGCTGATGTCGGCGTTCCTGAGCTTCGCGGCGGGTTTTGCGATGCGTCCGATCGGCGCGCTCGTTCTCGGCCCCTACATCGACCGGATCGGCCGACGCAGGGGGCTGATCGTCACACTGGCGATCATGGCGTGCGGCACCGTGCTGATCGCCTTCGTTCCCAGCTACGCCACGATCGGTCTTGCGGCGCCGCTGCTGGTCGTGATCGGGCGACTTTTGCAGGGCTTCTCGGCTGGCGTCGAACTCGGCGGCGTGTCGGTCTACCTCTCGGAAATGGCGCCGCCGGGACGGAAGGGATTCTATGTCAGCTGGCAATCGGCGAGCCAGCAGGTCGCGATCGTCGTCGCCGCGCTGATCGGTTTCGCCCTCGCCAAGCTGATGGCTCCGGCCGACGTCGCGGCCTGGGGATGGCGCATTCCGTTCGTCATCGGCTGCCTCATCGTGCCGCTGCTGTTCGTGTTGCGCGCTTCGCTGCAGGAGACGGAGGAATTTCTCGCCCGCGTTCATCATCCGAGCTTCGCCGAAAACGTGCGCACGCTGACCGCCAATTGGGGCCTGGTCGTCGGCGGCGTCGGTATGGTGGTGATGACGACGGTGTCGTTCTACCTGATCACCGTCTACACCCCCTCCTTCGGCAAGAACGTCCTGAAGCTCGCCGGATCCGACAGCCTGCTGGTGACCATCGCGGTCGGCGCCTCGAATTTCTTCTGGCTACCGATTTCCGGCGCACTGTCCGACCGGATCGGCCGCCGGCCCATCCTTGTCGCCACGACGCTGCTGACGCTCGCCACCGCCTATCCCACGCTCGCCTGGCTGGTCAGCGACCCGACGTTCGGCAAGATGATGCTGGTCGAGCTTTGGCTGTCGGCGCTCTACGCCTGGTACAACGGCGCAATGGTCGTCGCGCTGACCGAAGCCGTGCCGGCAAACGTGCGCACCTCAGGCTTCGCGTTGGCTTACAGCCTCGCCACGACGCTCGGCGGCTCTTCGCTGGCGATCTCGACCTGGCTGATCCGCGAGACCGGCGACAAGGCCTCGCCGGGCTACTGGATGAGCTTCGCCGCACTGTGTGGGCTGGCGGCGACCCTGTTCATTTACGCGGGGCGGACGCGGCAGGCGGCCGCGCCGGCGCCGGCGTAGCGGCGACAAAGCGGTTGCGCGGCAAAGGAAACCGCGCTCAACTGACGCAAGAGCCTTCGGTCGTAAACGAAGGCCACGGGGGAGGATTCCAATGGACGACAACGACGTCGAACGTCGCGTCACGGCCAAGGTCGCCTGGCGTTTCGTGCCGTTTCTGGTGCTTTGCTACTTTGTCGCCTATCTCGACCGGGTCAACGTCGGGTTCGCCAAGCTGACGATGGACGCCGACATCGGCCTCACCGACACGATGTTCGGCTTCGGCGCCGGCGTGTTCTTCCTCGCCTATTTCCTGTTGGAGGTGCCGTCCAATCTCGCCCTCGACCGCGTCGGCGCACGGCGCTGGATCGCGCGCATCATGTTCTCCTGGGGACTGATCTCCGGCGCAATGGCCTTCATCCCGGCGATCGCTAAGGCGACCGACTTCAGCGGCGAACACACGTTCTACTTCCTGCGGGTGCTGCTCGGCTTCGCCGAGGCGGGCTTCTTCCCCGGCATCATCTTCTTCCTGACGTTGTGGTTCCCTGCCGCCTATCGCGCGCGCATCATCGGCTATTTCATGGCCGCGATCCCGCTCTCCTCAGCGGTTGGCTCGCCAGTCTCCGCTTCGCTGCTGGGGCTCGACGGGGCGCTCGGCTTCAAGGGCTGGCAATGGCTGTTCGTCGCCGAGGCGGCGCCGGCGCTCGTGCTGGCGGTCGTCACCTATTTCTACCTCACTGACCGACCGGCCGAGGCGCATTGGCTCGAAACGGAAGAGCGCGAGTGGCTGGTCGACCGGCTCGCGGCCGAAGACAAGGTGCGCGACCGCGTTTCGCCGGCCAGCGTGTTGCGCAGCCTCTACGACCCGCGCGTGCTCGCCGCCTCGCTGATCTATTTCGGCGTCGTCGCCGCGCTCTACGGCGTCGGCTTCTGGCTGCCTTCGATCGTCAAGGGCTTCGGCGTGTCGATCGCTTTGACGGGCTGGATCACCGCCATTCCCTACGCCGTCGGCTTCGTCGGCATGATCCTGTGGAGCATGAGCTCGGACTCGAGCATGGAGCGCATCGGCCATCTGTCGATCGCGCTGGCGATCGCCGCGATCGGCATCGGCGCCTCGGCGGCGCTCGACGATCCGCTGTTGAAGATGGTTGCGCTGACCGTCGGCGCCTTTGGCGTCTTCGCCTCGCTGCCGATCTTCTGGACCCTGCCGACGGCGATCCTCTCCGGCGCCACCGCGGCGGCGGGCATTGCGGCGATCAATTCGATCGGCAACCTCTCCGGCTATTTCGGCCCGTTCGTCATCGGCTGGATCAAGGGTGCGACGGGATCGTTCGCCTGGGGTCTCGCCGCGATCGCCGCCTGCGCCGCGGCGGCGATGGTCATCGCCCTGGCGTTGGGACATGATCGCCTACTCGAGAAGGCCCCCGAAAACGCCAGATTGTGACGACGAACCCTACCGACAACGCCGAGCAGATCGCTTACTGGAACAGCGTCGCTGCGCAACGCTGGCTCGACCTCGACGCCAAGCAGGACGTCGTGTTCGCGCCGATCACCGAGGCGCTGTTCGCGCGCGCCTGGCTCGCGTCCGGCGAGCGCGTTGTCGACGTCGGTTGCGGCGGCGGCGGCACGACGATCGACGTCGCGGGCCGCGTCGGTCCGACCGGACGCTCGGTCGGTCTCGACGTCTCGCGGCCGATGCTGGACGCGGCGCGCCGACGGGCGCCGCCCGGTTCGCCGATCGAATTCATCCTTGCCGACGCGGCGACCCATGTCTTCGCGCCGGCGTCGTTCGACGCGCTCGTTTCGCGCTTCGGCGTGATGTTCTTCGCCGACCCGGTCGGCGCCTTCGCCAATCTCCGTCGCGCGCTCACGCCCGGCGGCCGGGCCGTCTTCGCCTGCTGGCGCGCGGCCAAGCTCAACTCGTGGCAGATGACGCCGCTTAGAGCGGCGCTGCGGCACGTTCCACGCCTGCCCGAACACGGCCCCGAGGACCCTGGCCCATTCTCTTTCGCCGACGAAGCCCGCGTGCGGCGCGTCCTCGGTCGCGCCGGCTTCGCCAAGATCGAACTCGCCCCGATCGATCTCGAGATCGACATCGCCGCCGGCCAAGGCTTCGAATCGGCAATGGCGACGGCGCAGTCGATCGGCGCCGCGAGCCGCGCAATGGAGGGGCGCTCCGAGCTTGAGCGCGCTGCCGCCGTCGAAGAGATCCGCGCGGCGCTAGCCCCGTTGCGCCGCGGCGACACGCTGCCGCTCGGCGCCGCGGTTTGGATCGTCACCGCGGTCAATCCATGAGCCACGCTCTCAGGCCGGGCGGGCGATCTCGAGCACGACGTCGGCGAGACGATCGGCGGCGTTGGCGACGCCGACGGACTGGGCCGCGGCGCAGGCCTTGCCGAGCGCCTCTGGGTCGGCAAGCGCGCGGCGCAGCACGTCGGCGAGCCGCTGCGGCGTGAACTCGGCCTGCGGCAGAACCGTCGCCGCGCCGACGGCGGCCAGGATCGCGGCGTTGGCCGCCTGATCCTGATCGAGCGCATGCGGGAACGGCACCAGGATCGAGGGTCGGCCGATGACCGCGAGTTCCGACACGGTCGAAGCGCCCGAGCGGCCGACGACGAGATGAGCGCCGGCGATGCGCGCCGGAAGATCGCCGAAGAAGTCGGCGAGTTCGACCGGGAACTGCAACTCGGCGCAGGCTGCGGCGACGCGCCCCTTGTCTTCGCCGCGCGCCTGCATCGTCAAGCGGACGCGCGCACGCTGCTCGGCGCTGAGCAGCGCCAGCGCCGCCGGGACGACGTCGGCCATCACCCGCGCGCCCTGGGAGCCGCCGGTGACCAGGAGATGCAGGCGACCGTCGTCGAAGCCGGGATAAGGCGTCGCCGCGGCGGCGATCACCGCCGGGCGCACCGGATTGCCGGTGAAGCGCGTCTTGGCGGCGAGCCCGGCGGCGAGCCCCCTGATCTCGGGAAATCCCATTGCGATGCGCGACACGCGCGGGGCGAGGAAACGATTGGCGCGGCCGACGACGGCGTTCTGCTCGTGCAGCACGCTCGGCGCGCCGAGCAGCCAGGCGGCGAGCAGCGGCGAAACAGTCGGGTAGCCGCCGAAGCCGACGACCGCGCGCGGCTTCAGCCGCGGCAACAGCGCCAGAGCCGCAAGGAGACCGAGGCCGAGCACGAGTGTCGCGCGCGCCTTGTTGAGCGCGCCCGCGCCAGTGGTCGTCGCGGCGGGAATGCTGTGGATCGCATCGACGGGAATTTCGCCGCCGTACTTGAGCGCGCGCGCGTCGGTGACGAGTTCGACCGCCGCGCCGCGCTCGCGAAGCGCGGCGGCGAGCGCGACGGCGGGAAAGAGATGACCGCCGGTGCCCCCCGCCGCGAGCAGGATCGGCCGGGGTTTGGTCACGCCGGCAGCGTCCGGGCGCCGAGAACGGCGCGCGGAAGCTTGCGCGTCAGCGCGATGAGGAATCCCATACCGAGGCCGAGCGCCACCAGCGACGAGCCGCCGTAGGAAATGAAAGGCAGCGTCATGCCCTTGGCGGGAATTGCGCGCAAGTTGACCGCCATGTTGATCCAGCTCTGCACGCCGAACATCAGCGTCAGCCCGGCGGCGGCGAAGCGGCAGAACGGATCCTCGTTGCGCAGCGCCAGCCACAGGCCGCGCACGACAATGAAGCAGAAGAAGGCGATCAGCGCCAGACAGGCGATCATACCGAACTCCTCGCCGGTGACGGCGAAGACGAAGTCGGTGTGCGCATCGGGCAGAATGCGCTTGTAGACGCCCTCCCCCGGGCCGCGGCCGAACCAGCCGCCGGAGAGAATGCTCTGCAGCGCGGTGTCGACCTGGAACGTGTCGACGACTCCGCCAACCGAGTCGGGATCGAGGAAGCGCAATACGCGTTCGTGCACGTGCGGCGACAACTTGAACGCGGCGAAGCCGCCGACCACGCCGGCACCCCCCAAGCCGAATACCCAGAACCAGTGTAGTCCAGCCATGAAGAACATGGCCGCCCAGACGACCGAGATCAGCATCGTTTGGCCGAAGTCGGGTTCGAGGATCAGCGGGACGATGGCCACCGGCAGCAGCAGCAGCGCGAACAGCTTGCCGGCGAGCGTCGGTGCGCCGACGCGGCCGCCCTCGGCGAAGGCCCAGGCGCAGAGGACGACGAACGCCGGCTTGACGAATTCCGACGGCTGCACACCAGCGATCCAACGCCGCGAGCCTTTGACCTCGACCCCGAACATCAGCGCCGCCACAACCAGCGCAAGGCTGATGGCGAAGACAATCAGCGCCGTGCGACGCACGCCGCGCGGCGTCAGGAACGAGACGCCGATCATCACCGCCGCCGACGGCGCGAGCAACTCCGCCTGACGATTGACGAAATGGAAGGTCGAGAGGTTAAGCCGCTCGGCGACCGCCGGGCTGGCGGCGAGCGCCATCACCAACCCGAACACCATCAAGGCGAAGAAGGATCCCAGCAGCCAGGGGTCGACGGTGCGAAACCAATCGGCGACGGGCCCGCGCTCGGCTCTCGACATCATGTCCGGCTCCTTTGTCCCGTCTCTGACGCGGCGGCGATGCGCGCGGCGACTAGCGCGCGAAAACGATCGCCGCGCACTTCGAAATTGGCGAACTGATCGTAGGAGGCGCAGGCCGGCGACAGCAGCGCCACCGGCTCGGCTGCGACGCTCGCCAGCGCGTCGCGCGCGGCGGCTGCGACCGCGTTCTCCAGCGTCCCGCAGCGTTCGAACGGAACGACGCCGTCGAGCGTGTGGGCGAATTCGTCGCTCGCTGCGCCGATCAGATAGGCCTTGGCGATGCGGGAAAAGAGCGGCCGCAACGGTTCGACGCCGCCGGCCTTGGCCTTACCGCCGAGGATCCAGAAGATGTCGTTGAAGCTCAGCAACGCCTTCTCCGCCGCGTCGGCGTTGGTCGCCTTCGAGTCGTTGACGAACAGCACGCGGCCGAGGCGGCCGACCGGCTCCATGCGATGAGCAAGGCCGGGGAAGGTCGCCATCGCCCGCGCGATCTCGGCCGCGTTCACGCCCAGCGCGCGCGCCGCAGCGAAGGCGAAGGCGGCGTTCTGGCCGTTGTGGGCTCCGCGCAGCGCCGCCGCCTGCCTGAGATCGACGCGCTCGGGCGCGCCGCGCGCGACGATGAAACGGTCCTCGACCCAAACGTCGGCGAGCGGCGACGGCGCGGCCGAGATCATCACGACACGCCGACCCGCTGCGCGCAGGCGCCCGGCGATCGCCCGGCAATAGTCGTCGTCGACGCCGACCAGCGCCACATCTGAACGCGCGACCAGGCGCTCCTTGATCGCGGCGTAGCTCTCCATCGTCCCATGCCGGTCGAGGTGATCGGGCGTCAGATTGATCAGCGCGCCGACTGACGGCGCGAGCGACGGCGCGAGATCGATCTGAAACGTCGAGCATTCGACGACATGGACGCGCGAGAGCGCGGGGGGCGGCAGATCGAGGATTGGCACGCCGATATTGCCGCCCATCGCGACGTCGCGTCCCGCTTCGCGAAGCACATGAGCGGTCAAGGCGGTGGTGGTCGACTTGCCGTTGGTGCCGGTGATCGCGACCAGCGGCGCCTCAGGGGCGCGGGCGGCGCGTTCGCGCGCGTAGAGCTCGATGTCGCCGATGACGGCGACGCCCGCGGCCTTCGCTTTGCCGACGGTCCAATGCGGTTTGGGATGGGTGAGCGGCACGCCGGGCGCAAGCACGAACGCGGAGAAACCGCGCCAGTCGGCGGCGAAAAGATCGACTGGCGCGAACCCGGCCGCGACCGCGCGCTCGCGCGCGTTCGCGTCGTCGTCCCAGGCCGCGACCTCGGCGCCGCCGGACACGAGCGCGCGCAGCGTCGCCAGACCCGAGCCGCCGAGGCCGAACAGCGCAACCCGTTTCCCGTTCAGAGTCTCGACCGGCGTCATCGTCACCTCAGCTTCAACGTTGCGAGGCCGATCATCGCCAGAACAAAGGCGACGATCCAGAAGCGCATGACGATCTGCGGCTCCGACCACCCGAGCTGCTCGAAATGATGATGGATCGGCGCCATCCTGAACACGCGTTTGCCGGTGAGCTTGAACGAGGCGACTTGGACCACCACCGACAGCGCCTCGATGACGAACAGTCCGCCGATGATCGCCAGCACGAACTCGTGCTTGATCGCGACCGCGGTCACGCCGAGCAGGCCGCCGAGCGCAAGCGAGCCGGTGTCGCCCATGAAGATCTGGGCCGGCGGCGCATTGAACCACAGGAACCCGACGCCGGCGCCGATCAGCGCGCCACAGATCACCATCAGGTCGCCGGCATAGGGAACATGGTTGAGCAGAAGGTAGCGCGAATAGAGCAGGTTGCCGGCGAAATAAGCGATCAGCCCGAGCGTCGCGGCGGCGATCATCACCGGCACGATCGCCAGCCCGTCGAGCCCGTCGGTAAGGTTGACCGCGTTGCCGAAGGCGACGATGACGAATGGGCCGAACAGCAGGAAACCCCAGCCGAGATCGACGACGTAACCGTTATAGAACGGCAACGCCAACGAGGTCGCGCCGACCGAGCCAACACGCATCAGTCCGTAGCAGGCGACGAAGGCGATCGCGAACTCGGCCGCAAGACGCGCCCACCCGGAGAAGCCGAGATGCGATTGCTTGGTCACCTTGAGATAGTCGTCGTAGAAGCCGATCGCCGCGAAACCGGCGGTGACGAACAGCACGATCCAGACATACGGGCTCTCGAGGCTCGCCCACAGCAGCGAAGAGGCGAACAGGCCGAAGAGGATCATCAGGCCGCCCATGGTCGGCGTGCCCTTCTTGGTCAGAAGGTGCGAAGCCGGCCCGTCGGCGCGGATCGGCTGGCCCCTGCCCTGTCGCAAGCGCAGAGTCGAGATGATCATCGGCCCGAAAAAGAACACCAGCAGCAACCCCGTCGTCGCCGCGCCGAGCGTGCGGAACGTCAGATAGCGGAAGAGATTGAAGATGCCCGCGACGTGCGAGAGGTCGGCCAACCAGGTCAGCATCGAGTTTTCCTAACGTCGCGTTCAGCGGAAGCGAAGCGTTCGCGCAATCCCGCCACCACCGGCCCCATGCGGCTGCCATTCGATCCCTTGACCATGACGACGTCGCCGCCGCGCAAGGCGTCGGCGAGCCGCGGAAGAATGTCGTTCGACCGTTCGGCCCAGGCGGCGCGCATCGCCGGCGGCGCAGCGTCGTAGAGCGCACGGGTCAGCGGGCCGGCGCCGAACAGCAGATCGACGCGATTGCGCGCAAGCTCCGGGGCCAGCGCCGCGTGCATGGTCGCGCCGTCGAGACCGAGTTCGAGCATGTCGCCGATCACGGCGACGCGCCGGCCGGCGGCGGCCGGCTCAACGGCGCCCAGCAGCGCCAGCGCGGCGCGCATCGAGGCGGGATTGGCGTTGTAGCTCTCATCGATGACGGTGAACGGACCGCTGGCGCTCGTCAACGTGAAACGTTCGCCGCGCCCCTTCGGCGGCGCGAATCCGGCGAGCGCCGCCGCCGCGTCGGCGACGTCGGCGCCCAGAGCTTCACAGGCGAGCAGCACACCGAGCGCGTTCTCGG
>Ga0302196_10006065_pt1 | contig 10715 bp, 9 predicted proteins | sample II_Bog_N1_3_FD_198794 | JGI IMG/M metagenome (GOLD analysis project Ga0302196, IMG submission 198794) | Peat permafrost microbial communities from Stordalen Mire near Abisko, Sweden - II_Bog_N1_3 | ecosystem: Environmental > Terrestrial > Soil > Wetlands > Peat | place: Sweden: Abisko, Stordalen...
CGCGCGAACACGGCCAGCGCGCGCATGAAGACGCGACCTATTACGGCCGAATCGCGGCGGCGCTGAACGGCGGCGGCCACATCGTGGTGGCCGGCCACGGCACCGGCAAAAGCAACGCCGCCCATCACCTGGCTGACTATCTGCGCGATCATCATCCGGAAACCTATGACCGCGTGGTCAGCGAATTGGGCGAGGATTTGGACAGTTTGACCGACCCGCAATTGCTGGCGGTGGCGCGGCGGGCCTGGCCGCAGGCAATGCAGATTTAGCAGGAAGGTCTTCTTTTTTGTAAAAAAGAAGTAAAAAACTTTTGCGGCGGCGCTGGCGTCGGCGTGGTTGATAACGCCACACCGTGGAGAACGGCATCGCCTTGGGATACCTCGCCGCGCGCGGGATGCGGCCATGTGGCCGACAGAGAAAAGGCTTTTTCTATAAAAAAGCAGATCGTTCCTAAAACTTTCGACCCATTTCACCTACGACCCACTCGACAAACGCCGAAACCGCCGCCGTGCGTTCCCGCCGGTGGACGACGAAATACGCCCCGGCACTCACCATCGGCAAGGCGGCGAACGGCACCACCAGACGTTCCGGCGCAATGGCGTCCCACACCAGCGGCGCGATCCCCAGCGCCACGCCGTGTCCCAGCATCGCCGCTTCCAGCGCCGCCGGTAACGTATCGAAACTGATCGACCGGTGGGGTGAAAGTCCAGCAACCCCCAAGGCCGCCAGCATGGTCTCCCACGCGTGTGGCCGGCCAGAATGGTGGATCAGCACGTGATCAGCCAGCTCAGCCGGCGCGGTCAGCACCGCCGCCAGCGCCGGCGCGCAGAGCGGCACAGCACGCAGATCAAGCAATTTGCGCGCGGCCAGACCCGGCCCCGGCTGGTTCACATTGCGGATGCCGATGTCGGCCTCGCCGGCGGCGATGTCGGCCAGCCGGTTGCTGGTGTCGATCTCGATGGCGATACCCGGGTGCGCTGCCTCGAAGCCTGGCAGGCGGGGGATCAGCCAGGCGTTGGTGAAGAGCGGCAAAGCGCTGACCCTCAACCGTGTGCCGGCCGGCACCGCGCGCAGCGTCGCCACCGCCGCGTCCAACCCGGCAAACGCCGTCTCGGTCGCCGCCGCCAGCGCGCGGCCCGCTTCGGTGAGGATCACGCTGCGAACCCCGCGGGTGAACAAACTCACCCCCAGAGCGGCCTCCAAAGCCCGAATCTGGTGGCTGACCGCGGAGGGCGTGATGCCGAGCGCCGCGCCGGCGGCCTGAAAACCGCCAGTGGCGGCGGCATGCCGGAAGGCCTCCAACGCCGCAAGTCTCAAACGGGGATGCCGCATGCCCCGCAGCATGGATGAATTTTATTCACCCATAAAGCCCGCAATTCAGGCTGCCCAGCGCGCGCCCAGCCCGCCACAGTGCCATCGGACCGGCAAGGAGAAGCCCGCATGGACAAGAGTTTGACCGCTGGCCTGATCATGGCCGGCATGATGTCCGCCTTCATGGCACTCAACGCGGCGCGTGCTTTCGCCAGCCCCGCCCGCTTCGCCCGTTACATGGGGCTGCCGCTGGAGCCCTCGCCGCACGGTTTCGTGCATGTATATGGCGTGCGCACGGTGTTCCTGGCGCTGCTGCCCGCCATCCTGCTGGTGCTGCGCGATGCGCATGGCCTCGCCATCGTGGCCGGCACCGCGGTGGTGATGCCGCTGGGCGATGCCTGGTTGACATGGCGGGCCGGTGCTGGCGCCGCAACAGTCGCGCGGCATCTCGTGATCGCCGGCTTCCTGCTGGCCGCGGCCAAGCTGCTGGCTGGTTAGGCCGGGCGTGCAGCAACTTACCTTCCTGGCCCCCGGCCAATTTGAATGGCAGGACGTGCCGCGCCCGACGCTGCGCGCGGATACCGATGCGATCGTGCGCCCGATCGCGGTCGCCCGGTGCGACCTCGACCTCTATATCGCCAATGGCGCCATCGCCTATCGCGGCCCGTTCGCCTTCGGCCATGAATCGATCGGCGAGGTTGTGGACGCGGGCCCGGCCGCCGGCGTGGTGCCCGGCGCCCGCGTGGTGGTGCCGTTCCAGCTCTCCTGCGGCGCCTGTGCCCCGTGCCGCCGCGGCTGGACCAATAGCTGCGCGGCGTTTCCATTCGGTGCCGCCTATGGCCTGAAGCCAACCAGCGGGTCTGAGTTTGGCGGCGCGCTCTCGGCGCTGATGCATGTGCCATTCGCGCGCCACATGCTGGTGCCATTACCGGATAATATCGACCCGCTCGATGCCGCGAGCGCTTGTGACAATATCGCCGATGGCTGGCGCGCGGTGGGCCCGCATCTGGCGGAGCGCCCCGGCGCGAGCGTGCTCGTGATCGGCGGCCTGGCGCAAAGCGTCAGCCTTTACGCCGCCGGCTGCGCGGTGGCGCTCAATGCCGGCCGTGTGCTCTATCTGGACGATGATGCCGGCCGCCGCGCGCGTGCCCAGGCGCTCGGCGCCGAGACCGCCGATGCGCAGAACTTCCAGGACGGCCGCGATGTGTTCGATATTGTGGTGGAAGGAAACGGCAGCGCCGAGAGCCTCGCGCACGCGGTGCGTGCCACGGCCCCGAATGGCGTGTTGACCAGCGTCAGCATTCATCTGGAGGCATTCACCCCATTGCCGTTGACCCGCGCCTATTATACGGGCCTGACCTTGCATACCGGCCGCGTGCAAAGCCGCATGGCGCTGCCACATGTGCTGGCCTGCATCACCTGCGGCGCATTGCATCCGGAGCGTGTGACGCATCGTGTGTGCGGCTTCGCCGATGCCCCCGAGGCGTTGCCTGATCCGGGGCCGAAGGTGGTGTTCACGGCGAATGATTTGGTGGAATAGGGGCGGACCTGTTCCACCGCCGCGCCCCGACCGAAAAAAGTTTTTTGCTTCTTTTTTACAAAAAAGAAGTTCTGCCTGCCTCACTCCGCCGCCAAATCCCCGTCGGCGTCGAGCAATAAAATCCCCTCCGCCTCCACCACCCCCAACGTCTCCACATCCCTGAGCTTACGCCCCACCGCCCGTGTGCGCCGGCGTGCGTCCTCGATGGTTTTGCTCATCAACCCGGCGTTGCGCGCGAGTTTTTCCAGCACATCGTCCATGCGCAGCATTTCCTGCTTGGTGGCGCCCAGCAGGCGGCCGATTTCGCCGGCGCGTTCCTCCAGGGCGAGGGTCACGTAGCCGAGCCGCACGGTGCGCAGCAGCGCCGGTAAAAGTGCCGGCCCCATCACCATCACGTGGAATTGCCGCCCCAGCTCATCGAGCAGGCCCGGCATGCGGGCGGCTTCGGCGTAGAGCCCGTCAGTGGGGAGGTACATCACCGCGAAATCGGTGGTGATCGGCGGGTGCAGATATTTTTCCGAGATTTTGCGGGCTTCCGCGCGCAGCCGGATTTCCAGGCCGCGGCGCGCCGCGCGTTCGGCCTCGGCGTCACCGGCATCGGCCGCCTCGATCAGTTTCTCGTAGTCCACCAGCGGGAATTTCGCGTCCAGCGGGAGCAATTTCGCCAATTCCCCGCGGCCGGGCAGGCGCAGTGCGAATTCCACCACATCGGCGCTGTCATCGCGCAGCCGCGCGTTGGTGATGTAGCCATCCGGCAGCAGATCGTCGAGCACGGCGCGGAGTTGCGTCTCGCCCCACCCGCCGCGGGATTTCACGTTGGTGAAGACACGTTTCAGGTCGCCGATCTGGGCGGCCACCGCCTGCACGTCGCCCACCGCTTTTTGCACCGCGGTGAATTGCTCCAGCACGCGGGCGAAGCTGCTGGCCATTTGCTGCTCCACCGCGCGGTGCAGCTCTTCGTTCACGCTGCGCTGGATGTCGGCCAGGCCGCGGGCGCTGGCGTCGGCCATCTCGCGCAATTTCTGCTCCAGCTGCAGCCGGGCCTCGCCCTGCTCGCGCGCCATGCGTGTGGTCAGCTCGCCCAGGCGCGCCTCCATCGCCTGGCGGCTTTCGCCGACCCGGGCGGCCAGGGTGCGCTCGGTGTCCAGCAGCAGGGAACGGGCGGTGGCTGCTTCGGCGCCCTGGCCGGCGAGCAATTGCTCGGCCAGCAGGCGCTGGCGTTCCAGTGCCACGGCCAGCCTGCCGGCACGCAGCAGCACCGCCACCAGCGCGCAGGCGGCGCCGCACGCCGCCAGCAGCAGGACATCGTTCGGGTTCATGGTGTTACCATGCGACTCGGTTTCCGAGTCGCGGCCAGTGGAGTCGCGCCGCGCGGCCTGCTAGAAGGCGGCCATGCCTGACCTGTCCAAACTCTCCCCCGGCCAGCGCGCCTATGAAGAAAAGCGCGCCAAGAAGGCCGGCATGACGCTCGAGAAATACCTCGCCGCGAAAGAGCGCGAGGCCGCCGAGGCCGCCCGCGCCGAAGCCCGCGCCGCCGAGGAGGCCGCCAAGAAGGCCAAACCGAAAGGCTTCTTCCGCCGCCTGCTCGACCAAGCGCACAAACCGCTCTGAGCGGGCGCAGCAACGTCGCAAAGTCTTTTTGCTTCTTTTTCTTCAGAAAAAGAAGACTCTGCTTTTTTGAAAAAAAGCAGCAAAAAACTTTTGCGCTGCGGGCGCGCGCGCCGTGATCACCGTGCATGCCGATTGGAGCGTGCGGGCGGAGAAGCGGTGGATGACGGTGGCCAGCGGCGACGGAACCACCTGGTCGGTGGGCGCGCCGGAGCCGGTGGGGGCGGCGGACACGCTGCTCGCGCGGCTTGCGGCGCGGGCCCAGGGCGCGCCGGTGGCGCTGGGTCTTGATTGCCCGATCGGCCTGCCGCGCGCCTATGCCGCCCGCCATGCGGCCGCCGCCGACTTTCCCGCTTTTCTGCGCGGACCGGCCAGCGCGCCGGGCTTCCTGACGGTCGCCGCCACGCTGGCGGAGATTGGTCCGGCGCGGCCGTTCTACCCGGCCCGGCCGGCCGCGGGGATGACGCGGGCCAGTCATGCCGCCGCCCTTGGGTTGCCGGATGCGGCCGCGCTCTGCCGCGCCTGTGACCGCGCCACCGCCATCCGCCCGGCCGGCGCGCCGCTGTTCTGGACGCTCGGCGCCAACCAGAGCGGCAAGGCCGCGATCGCCGCCTGGCGGGACCTGCTGATCCCGGCGCTGCGCGGCGCGGCACCGCCGCGCCTGTGGCCGTTCGATGGCGCGTTCCGCGCGCTGCTCGCGCCCGGCCACACCGCCATCGCGGAAACCTATCCGGCCGAGGCGATGCGTCATCTCGGCCTGGTGCCGGCCGGCAGCAAGCGCCGCCAGGCCGACCGCGCCGCCTATGCGGACCCGCTCCTGGCCGCGATGGGGCGGCTTGGCGCGGTGCCGGCCCAGGCGCTGCGCGCCGCCCTGGCGGACGGCTTCGGTGCCGCGGAGTCGGGCGAGGACGCGTTCGACAGTCTGCTGGGCGTGCTCTGCGTGCTGGGCGTGGTGCGCGGCGCCCGCCCGGACACGGCGCCGCCCGATCCCTGGATCCGGCGCTGGGAAGGCTGGGTGCTGGGCCAGACCGAACTGCCCGCGGGCGGCTAACCGCGCGCGAGCATCCAGGCCAGCGCCAGCAGCATCACGCCGCTGGCGAGCGCATAGGCCCCGAGCCACCAGGCCAGCACCACGGCGCCGGCCAGCGGATGCGCCACCAGCAGCACGCCGAGCACGATCGAGAGCAGCGCCGCCGCCCCCATCAGCCCGCGGCCAGAGGGCAGCGGCAGCGCGATGGCGGCCCACAGCAACGCGGTCCCGCTCAGCAACGCCCAGGCGGCGATCAGCAGCACCAGGCCCTCGATGCCGGCGGCGGGCCAGGCCAGGATCAGCACCGCGGCGGCCAGGCCCAAGAGGCCCTCCGCCACCAGGGCGGCGCCATGGTGGTGCGCGGCGAGCGCCCGCGCGCCGGCGATGATGGCGAACACGCCGTCCACGGCGAGGTAGGCGGCGACCCAGAAGGTCAGCACCAGCAGGGTGATGCCCGGCGCGGTGAAGGCCAGCGCGGCGAATAGCAGCGCCGCGGCACCGCGCAGGGCCACGGCCCAGGGCCGCGGCGCGGCGATGCCGGTGACGACCACCTCAGACTCAACGACTGGCATCGCAACGCTCCTGTGAATAGCCCCACTCAGGCGACGATCCGCCGCCTTGCGCCTTGACGAACATCAATTCAAACGCCCGGCGGCCTGCCGGTGAGCCGCGGGACTCGCGCAGGTTTCTTGCTGTTTTTTTCAAGTAAGAACAAAGGAAAAAGAACCTTCTTTTTTGAAAAAAAGAAGCAAAAAACTTTTGTCCGTTGGGTTGGGGGTGCCTGCGGCGGGCGGGCGCGGGGCCGGCTGGAACCGGCGGGTGCCGTCCTGGCGATGACGGCGATGCATACGCGTGCAACCGGGCGGGGTGGAAAAGTATCATAAGTCTTAGCTTAATCTTATTTTTAAGGCAAAAAAGGTGTTTCCGGCGAAAATTTCATCGTCTATAAAGGGTGGTGTCGCGCCATCGCCGGGATGGGCATGTCATACCGCAGGCGCTTCAAATGCTTATGCCCCAGGCGGGGCTGGTTGCAGGGGACGGGCGGAAGCTGATTTTTCAGCGAATCGTCTTGAAAATTGGAACCGCCACCGCCGGTTTTGTTGGAGAACACCATGCGCCGCGTTTCTCACTTCGCACTCGCCGCCGCTCTCGGCTGTGGCCTGGCTGGCAGGGCCGCCGCGCAGGCGCCGGTGGACATCATCACGAATGGTGACTTCAACCAGACCACAAACGACCAGGGCGGCGAGTATTACATGGGCAACGGCACCGCGCCGGTGGGCAGCACGCAGGCGACCGGGTGGTATTCCTATAACACCGGCGGGTGCAGCAACACGATCAGTTGCAACAATGGCTACCCGTTCCTGTTCATCGCGACGGCGGGGACCGCCGACGGCAACGCCAGCAGCGCCAGCACCGGCTTCGCTGACCCGTGGGACGACAATGGCGGGCCAGGCAACAGCTCAACCCCGGCCTATCGCGCCGTGTGGGGCGTCGGCAACGGCGTGATGAACGGCTTCACCGGCTATGGGCCGGGTGGTTCGACCGACACCAATAATTTCCTGATCGCCGATGGCGGCTGGCACCGCACCGCGATCTCCCAGGACCTGACCGGGCTGCATGTCGGCGACCATTACACCGTGACCTTCGACTGGGCGGCCGGGCAGTGGTATGGCAATAACGGCCCGACCACCGAGCAATGGCAGGTGAGCCTGGGCAGCCAGGTCGGCGACACCAAAGTGTTCAGCAATGTCACCCAGGGCTTCAGCGGCTGGATGACGGACAGCATTACCTTCACCGCCACCTCGGCCGACGAGACACTGTCCTTCCTGGCGATCGGCTCGCCGGAGGGCAATCCGCCGCTGCTGCTGCTGGATGACGTGGCCGCCTATGATACGCCGGAGCCGGCGGCTTGGAGCGTGCTGCTCGTGGGCGGGCTGGGGCTGGCGGCGGCGATGCGGCGGCGGCGGGTTTAAGGCCTGCTTTTTCTGACGCAAAAGACGCAAAAAGACTTGGTCCGCCGGGCGCGCGGCGGTTTTCCGGCGTGGGCGGACGGGACAGCGGTTTTGCTGCTTTCGTGCGGATAAGATGTAAAAAAACCGGGGCGGGTCAGGGCGGAAACGCCATGCGGGCGACGACGTCCCGGAACCGCTGGCGGGTGCGCAACGGGAACAGGAAAGGGTCCACCTGGATTTCCATCAGGCCGGTGTCACGCAGATCATAGGCGTGCTCCAGGGCCGCCAGGGCGGCGTCCGTCTGGCCCCATTGCGCGTAAATGTCAGCGTATTGAAACGCCGCGCTGTCACCCATCAGCGCGCGCAATCGCTCGAGGCCGGAAGCGGCCGCATCGTCATGCCCCAGCGCGTGATCGGCGATCGCCAGGCAATACAGCTGTTTCCAATCCTCACCCTTGGCGCAGATCTCCCTGGCGGCGGCGGCATCCCCGCGCGCCAGCGCGATCCGCCCGCGCAAATACGTGGCCAGCAAATGGCTCACGCCCAATTCCTCGGCGTAATGCAGCGCGCGCGCCGCCGCCGCCGGCTGGTTCGCCCAGAGCAGTGTCCAGATGAAATCCACCTGCGCGCTTGCCGCCAGCGGATTGAGGTCCACCGCGTGGCGCGCCTGCGCCACCGCGCGGCCGCTATGGCCCAGCAAGGCGTGCAGCCACGCATCATCCATCAAAATGGCCGCATTGTTTGGCGCCAACTGCAGGGCGCGCGCAAATTCCGCGCTGGCGCGGCGGAAATCCCAGGCGTCCAGCGCCGCCGACCCGATCGCGGCGTGCGCGCCGGCCAGATCGGGCGCGAGCCGCACCGCCAGTTCGGCCGCCGCCATCGCGTCGCGCGCGGCCGCATGCAACGCCGCCACATTGCCATGATTCGTGTCGAATCCCTCGGCGATGCCGATCAGGATTCTGGCGCGCAGCACCTGCGCCAGCGCGAAGCGCGGATCCGCGCGCAAGGCCTCGTCACAGGCCGCCAGCACGGTCTTGGCGTTGCTCGGGTCCATCTGATGCTTCAGCCGCATCGCCCGCAAATAGGCGTCGAAGGCCGCGGGATTATCCGTGCCGCCGAGCGTCATCTTCGCCACATCCTCGCCGAGCAGCGTGAGCTTCAGCGCGCGTGTCACCTCCGCCGCGATATCGGTCTGCAGATGCAGCACATCGCCGGCGGGGCGGTCATAATCATGCGACCACAGATGAAATCCGCTCACCGCGTCGATCAATTGCGCGGTGATGCGCAGCCGCGCGCCATCGTGGCGCACACTTCCCTCCAGCACCGCGCCGACATTCAGCCGCCGCGCGATTTCCGCCACCGCCGCATGGCTGCCGCGGAAACTGAACGAGGAGGTGCGCGCCACCACCCGCATTTGGCCGACCTCGCCGAGCGCGCCGATCAATTCCTCGGATAACCCGTCCCCGATATAATCCTGCCCGGCATCCCCGCTCATATTGGCGAAGGGCAGCACCGCCACGGAATAGGGCGGCGGCGCGAACGCGGCTGGCGGCGGCGCCCGCGGCAGCAGCGCCAGAACCGCGGCACCGGCGGCCAGCAGCGCGCCGCACGCCAGGACAAGCCGGCTTCTGCCAAAAGCGGCCGCACGCGCCGGCGCAACCGCCGCCGCCGGCGCGGATTCCCGCCGCACCGGCAGGGCGAGGCAATAGCCCTGGCCCGCCACGGTCACGATCAGCCTGTCGCCGGTTTCCTCGGTCTGCAGCGCGCGGCGCAAGGCGAAGATTGTCTGGGGCACATTGCCGTCCTCGACGATCCGGCCGCCCCAGACCGCGGCCTGCAGCGCCGCCTTGCTGACTGGCGCGCCAAGGTTTTCCACGAGCAGCAACAGCACGTCGAATGGCCGCGCCGCGAGGTGAACCGGCACACCATCGCGTGTCAGCGTGCGCCGCGTCGGATCCAGCCGGTACGGCCCGAAGACGTAAATACCGGTGATGTCGCTGGCTGCATCCATGCGGGCCGGATGTTAGGGCGCGCCGCCGCGCGCAGGAAGGCAAGGCAGAGGTTCTTTAAAAAAAAGCACCAAAAAACCCTTGCCACCCGGCGCGCCCCCACCGCCCAGCACGCGCCCATGTGAAAAAGTCTTTTTGCTTCTTTTTTTCAAAAAAGAAGCATCTTGCTAGAGCGGGATGCGATGACGTTGAATCAGCATAGCCAGGCGCATCCCGCTCGAGGCCTTTGTTTTGGCGAGCATGTTTATGCGCCGGCTGACCGCACGTGGACGCATCACGCGCTAAACAATATCCCGCCAGGCCCGCCCCTCCCGATGCAGCAGCCTTAACGCGCCGTCCGGACCCGACCCGCCTGCGTCGTATAATTCCGGCCCAATGCCCCGCTCGGCCCAGCCTTCGATAATCGGGTCCACCCAGGCCCAGGCGGCATCCACCTCATCACGCCGCATGAACAGCGTCTGGTCGCCGCGGACGACATCCAGCACCAGGCGTTCATAGGCGTCGGGCAGCCCGTCCTCGCCCAGGCCCAGCTGTTCGGAAAAACTCAGATCGAGCACCGCCTGGCGCAGCCGCATGCCGCCGGGGCCGGGATCCTTGATGGTGATTTCCTGTTGCACCGCTTCGTCCGGCTGCAGGCGGAAGCGCAGGACATTGGAAGGCGCGGGGCCGGCGGAGGGCGCGAAGACGTGGAAGCGGGCGGGGCGGAACACCAGCGCGATCTCGCTCATCCGCGCGCGCAGGCGCTTGCCGGTGCGCAGATAGAAGGGCACGCCGGACCAGCGGCCATTGCGGATTTCCGCCTGGATGGCGACGAAGGTTTCGGCACTGCCGGTGCCGCCCAAGTCCTTGGCGTAACTGGGCTGGCCGTTGCCGCCGCGATATTGGCCGCGCACCGTGTGGCTGGCGACCTCGGCCGCGCCGACTGGCTTAAGCGCCCGCAGCACCTTGAGTTTTTCATCGCGCACGGCATCCGCCTCGAACGCGACGGGCGGTTCCATCGCGGTCAGGCAGAGCAATTGCAGCAGATGGTTCTGCACCATGTCCCGCATGGCGCCGACATTCTCGTAATAGGCGCCGCGGCCCTCCACACCGATGCTTTCGGCCACGGTGATTTGCACGTGGTCGATATGATGGGCGTTCCACAGGGGCTCGAAGATTTCGTTGGCGAACCGCAATGCCATCAGGTTCTGGACGGTTTCCTTGCCCAAGTAATGATCGATGCGATAGATGCAGGTTTCGGCGAAGACCTGGCCGATATCGGCGGC
>Ga0302196_10006067_pt1 | contig 10714 bp, 11 predicted proteins | sample II_Bog_N1_3_FD_198794 | JGI IMG/M metagenome (GOLD analysis project Ga0302196, IMG submission 198794) | Peat permafrost microbial communities from Stordalen Mire near Abisko, Sweden - II_Bog_N1_3 | ecosystem: Environmental > Terrestrial > Soil > Wetlands > Peat | place: Sweden: Abisko...
AGGTATTGGGCGTTCATTCACGGCATGGATGGCCGGGACAAGCCCGGCCAAGACGAGGAAAAAGGACACGGACTGAGGGTCAGCCTCAAGGGCCGGTGGTATTAGTTTTAGGAGGCTCTATATTGAGCGCTCATCCGCGCGAAGGCGGGGATCCAGGGGCCCCACCGGTCGAAGCGCGCCGCCCTGGTTCCCCGCCTTCGCGGGGATGAGCGGAAGAAAACTAAGCTCTTTCAATTATATGCGGCGCAGAGGGCTTTCACCTCAGCGGCAAATTTCAAAATAGGCGACGCCCGCTCCGGCGGTGTGGCCCAGCATGGTCACGCGGCAGGCGCGGCCGTCCTCAAGCAGCAGATTGGCGCGGATGGCGCCGAAGATGACCAGGGCGTCCTCGGGCGTGGTGCGAAACAGCCCACGCAGGGCCGGGCCGCCGGGACGCAGGCCGTTGAGCGGCCCGCTGATCTCGTAATCGACGTCGCCGCAGAACCCCGGAAAGGTCAAGCGACCAACCCCCGCCAGCACGGGCGCGATCTTCAGTTGACGCCGCATCATCCCCATCGTCCGTTCTCCTGCACAGCTAGGTAACGGCTGGGCTCAGCTTTCGATCCCGTCGGCCGAGAATAATAGATGCAGGGTCAGATCAGCCTGGCTTGCGGAACTTGAAGACAAACTGATCGGTGTGACCGCGGATAGACGGGTCGAAGACCTTGGCGGTATGCGGATCGTTCGGATTGCGCAGCACGTCGCTCTCGCCGACGTAGACGAATCCCGCCGCCTCGACCTCGGCGCGGACGGTCGCCGGGTCGATGCGGTGCAGGGTCTCGGTGGCCGAAAGGCCCGATCCCGGCAAGGCCGCGTGGTCGAGCACGACATAGATCCCGCCGGGCTTGAGGGCGCGGAAGATGGCGGCGTTGACCTGGGCCAGATCGGCGGGCTTGGCGAAGCTGTCATGCAGGTCGTGATAGTTCTGAGACGTCCAGACAAGGTCGACCGGCTCGGGCGTCGCCAAGCTGTTCACCGGCGCCGACAGATAGACGACATTGGGCCGCGCCGGGTCCGGATGCGATCCGACAGCGGGGGGCGCGGTCTTGGCGAAGGCGGCGAATTCGGCGGGGACGAACTGATAGACCACGCCGGTCGGCCCGACCGCCGCTGAGAACAGGTGGGTGAAATAGCCGCCGCCCGGAATCAGGTCGACAACCTTGTCACCCGGCTTGACCCCAGCGAAGGCCAGCATCTCGGCGGGCTTGCGCTCGGCGTCGCGAGCCGTTTCGCTCGCCGGCCGGCCAGGGTCGGCGACCGCGGCGGCGTCATAGGACGGAACGTCCGACTGGGCCTGGGCGGCGAGGTTAAGACCGGCGACGGCCAGAACGGCGATGGCGGCGAAGATCAGCTTGCGGTCCATGGGCGGCGCTCCCTTGTGGTTTGGAGGCACCCTACCCCGCTGCGGCGCGGCGGCAAGCCTCTCACGACATCGACCGCACCAACAGGCGCATGAACCCATCGAACAATCGGTCAGATAGCATCCGGCGCAGGCCCAGAATGATCGGCGCCCCGCCGCCGACCACGTAGCGGGTGCGTGGACGCCGCGCCTTCAGGGCCCGACCGACCGCGGCGGCGACCACCTGCGGCGGCGAGACCATGGTCGAGTGCTCGACCGCGGTCATCATCCTGGCGTAGCGCTGGGCCAGATCGGCGTAGGGACCGGCGCCGGAGACCTTAAGCACATGATCGCGGGCGATGCCGCTCCATTCGGTCTTGATTGCGCCGGGTTCGACGATGATCACCCGAATTCCGAGCGGCTCGACCTCCATCCGCAGGCAGTCGCTCATGCCCTCCACCGCAAACTTGCTGGCGTGATACCAGCCGCCGAGGGGCTCATACATCTTGCCGCCGACCGAGGTGATATTGACCACCGTGCCCGATTGCTGGGCGCGCATCATCGGCAGGGCCAGCTGGGTCAAACGGGCCAGTCCGAACACGTTGACCTCGAACTGGCGACGGCCCTCGTCCAGCGGGGTCTCCTCAAGCGAACCGAACGAGCCGTAGCCGGCGTTGTTGACCAGCACGTCGAGCCGGCCACTTTCGGCCGAGATCGCCTCCACGGCGGCGACCATCGAGGCGTCGTCGGTGACATCGAGCGATAACAATCGCGCGCCGTGCCCGGCCAGCTCGGCCATGCGCTCGAGGCGGCGGGCGGCGGCGTAGACCCGGTAGCCGTCGCCGATCAGCTGGCGTGCGATCGCCTCGCCGATGCCGGACGAGGCGCCGGTGACCAGGGCGGTCTTGATCATGGGATTGCTCTTTCAACAGGGAAGGAGCATCCCGTATAACCCTGGACTAAAGTCCAGGGTCAAGGCGGCGCAGATGCAGATTTCACAATTCGCCCGCGCGGCGGGGCTCAGCGTCGATACGGTGCGCTTCTACGTCAAACGCGGCCTGCTCGCCCCGCAGATCAGCGGCAAGGGCGGGTCAAACCCCTATCAGCAATTCGCCGCCGCTGATCTGGAGACGGCGCAGATGATAAAAATGGCCCAATCGCTGGGCTACACGCTGCGCGAGATCGCCGATTTCCAGGTCCAACTGGCCGACGACGGCCATCTGGGCGCCGTCGCCATCGGCTTCTTGCGCGAGCGATTGGCCGATCTTGACGAAAAGGCCGCCCAGATCGCCGCCGTCAGCGGCTTTTTCCGCGCTAAGCTCGACTGGTTGCAAGCTGGCTCCAACGGCGTGGCGCCGGCGATGGCGGACCATCTTGGCCTGGGTGCGCCGGCTTTGGCCAGACGGCCTCAGCTGTCGCCGACAACGTCGGTCGGCTCGGCGCCGAACCAGCGGTAGACGACGCCGGCCACCGCCGCGCCGGCCAGGGGCGCGACCCAGAACAGCCACAGTTGGTGCAACGCCCAGCCCTGGACAAACAGGGCCGGACCGGTGCTGCGCGCCGGATTGACCGAGGTGTTGGTCACCGGAATGCTGATCAGGTGGATCAGGGTCAGGCACAGGCCGATGGCCAGCGGCGCGAAGCCTTTGGGCGCGTCGCCGTGGGTGGCGCCCAGGATGACGAACAGGAAGATGAAGGTCATCACGAACTCGGTCAGCAGGGCCGAGACCAGATTGTAGCCGCCGGGCGAGTGCTCGCCATAGCCGTTGCTGGCGAACCCGCCGGCCAGGCTGAAGCCCGCATGGCCGACCGCGATGTGGTAGAGGATGGCCGCGCCGGCGATGGCCCCCAGCACCTGGGCGATGACATAAAGCGGCAGGTCCTTGACCGGAAACCGCCCGGCCACGGTCAAGCCCAGCGACACCGCCGGATTGAGGTGACAGCCTGAAACATGGCCGATGGCGTAGGCCATGGTCAGAACCGTCAGGCCAAAGGCCAGCGAGACCCCGACGAAGCCGATGCCAAGGGCCGGAAAGGCGGCGGCCAGCACGGCGGCGCCGCAGCCGCCCAGCACCAGCCACAGCGTGCCGATGAACTCGGCGGCGAGACGTTTTTGGATTGGCATGATCGCCCCCATGATCCGTCCGGTTGTTGTTCTTGACGCTACAGGCGGGCGGACGGCGCACGCAGTTAACAGCGCAGTTTGTTCGTTCGCAAGATGGGGCGACGGTTCATACAGGCGGTGGCGTCGCGGGTCACGCCTCCGCCGTCATCCGCCCTCGCGCCGCCTGGCGCGGGCCGACGGCGTCGACGATGCGGCCGGCGCGGCCAAGACCGAAGGCCGGCATATTGGCGTAGAGGCTCTCATGGGCGCCGGCGCGCACGACATAGGTCTCATGCCAGATACCGACATCGCCGCTGGTCCCCACCGTCTTGTGAAACGCCTGCCAGGCCGGCAGATGGGCGCCGTCGCGGCTGCGCGCATAGGATTCCAGCGCCTCGAAGCTGCGCCAGTACTGGACCACCATGATATTGGGCGGGCTGACCCAGGTGCGGGCGTGCAGCAGGCCGAGCTCCGGCTTGCGCGCCAGTTCAGCCAGCATCCGGGGCATGGCCGCGACGACGGAGCCCCATTTCCACAGCTTCCACGGCTTGTTGAAGCGCATGCCGATCAGGAACACGACGAAGTCGCCGTCGATCTGGGCGGTGACGCGGCGGTTGAGGGTTTTGGCCATGGGGCGGCTCCAGCAGGCGTGGACCCGATTTTAATATACGGTGTAAATTAATACAAGGAAGCGGGCGAGCTCTTTTCGGCGTGATCGCGGGCGCCTTCAGGCGGCCGGCGCGGATCCGCCACCGAACCAACGCCAGATCGGCGGCAGGCCCCGGGTCAGCCGGGCGAAGGCCATGAAGAACAACACCGCCAGGACGGCCAGGGCGGCCTCGCCGAACAGCATGCCGGTCGTGCCGTGCCGGTCGTGCATCGAGCCATCGACGGTGGTCATGACGGCGATCGGAATATTGGAAACCGAGGCGAGCAGGTTGAACTTGGTCGCCGCCGCGCCCTTGCCGATCGCTTCCAGCACCGAGGCTGAATAGGCGGCGTAGCAGGCGCCCAGAACGGCTGCATAGCCCAGGGTCCAGACGATGAACTGCGTCGGCGTCCGCGGGGCCAAGGCCATGATCACGGCCACCGCCGCCAGGGCGACGCCGAAGACACAATAGGCGCTTCGCCGATCCATTCGGTCGCAGGCATAACCGCCGACAATAGCGCCCCCCATGGTGACAAAGCCGCTGACAACGCCGGTGGCGATCTCCACGACGTTGACCCCAGCATGCCATTCGGTCGCAATCGCCGAAAATAGGTTCGACGCTCCGCCGGAGCCGATCGGCAGCAGCATCAGCAGCAGGACCAGCAGGCCAAGCCGCGAGCTGGCCACGCTCCACACGTCGATCCCCAATTCCTTCAGGCTCTCGACATAATGCGGATGGCGCGCGGCCCGAACCGGCTCCTTGACCAGGAACAGGCCACCACAGCAAGCTATGCACAGCAAGGCGAGAACGCCGCCGCTCACCCAAGGGGCGCTGACATGCTGGGCGACATAGAGGCCGATCCCACCGCCAACCCCGCTGCCGCCCAGGCCGCCGCCCTGCGACCAGCCTGACACGGCGCCCTTGCGCTCATCAGGCACGCCATGGGCCATGATCACCTCGCTCGACTGGCTGACCAGGGTCGAGGCCAGACTGCAGACGATGACCAGGACGGTCAGAAGGCCGGCGTTGGTGATCGTCGCCGGAACCACGCTCAAGCCGAGTATGCTCAGCCCGGTCAAGGCGGCGCCGATCACGTACCAGGTCTTCGCGCTGAGGGTGGTGTCGACCATCGGCGCCCAAACCACCTTCAGGGTCTGGGGCCAGATATTGAACGAGATGATCACCGCGATCGCCGCCGTCGGCATGTGGGCCTTGGCCAGCATGTAGCCGAGCGTGACCGAGACATAGCCGCCGGACATGCCGAACGGCATGAGCAGCATCATAAAGGCCGCCGCGGGCGTCTGTTTCAGCTTGAGCGGTGAGATCGCGGTCTCACTCATTCGGAACTTTCGCCGCCAGTTCGGCCAGCCACACCGCGGCGCTGACGTCGGACGGGGCGCGCCAGTCGCCGCGAGGGGACAGGGCGCCGCTGGAGGAGATCTTCGGGCCGTTGGGCATGGCCGAGCGCTTGAACTGGCTGGCAGCGAAGAAGCGGGTCAGGAAAACCTCCAGCCAATGGCGGATCTCGGCGAGGCGAAAGGCCCGCCGCGCGGCCTGCGGCGTGTGCTCCGGCCAGCGTCCGGCGGACGCGTCGCCCCAGGCGGCCAGGGCCAGAAAGGCGACCTTGGACGGCCGAAACCCGCAGCGGGCGATGCAAAACAGGAAGAAATCGTGCAGGGCGTAGGGGCCGATCATCGCCTCGGTCGACTGCAAGGCTCCGGCGGCGTCGGCCGGCACCAGCTCGGGCGAGATCTCGGTGGCCAGGATGGCGATCAGCAGCTTGGCGGTCTCCCCGTCCACGTCGCCCGAATCGGCCACGAAGCGGATCAGGTGCTGAATCAGGGTCTTGGAGACCCCGGAATTGACGTTGTAGTGCGCCATCTGGTCGCCGACGCCGTAGGTGCACCAGCCCAGGGCCAGCTCCGACAGGTCGCCGGTGCCGACCACGATGCCGCCGTTCTGGTTGGCGAGGCGGAACAGATAGTCGGTCCGCAGGCCGGCCTGCACGTTCTCGAAGGTGACGTCATAGACCGGCTCGCCGCGGGCGAAAGGATGGCCGATGTCGGCGAGCATCAGCTTGGCCGCCGGCTTGATGTCGATCTCCTGGCCGGTCGCGCCGACCGCCTTGATCAGCGCCCAGGCGTTGGCCCTGGTGGCGTCGGAGGTGGCCAGACCCGGCAGGGTGTAGGCCAGGATCTGGCTGCGCGGGCGGCCCAGCCGGTCCATGGCCTGGGCGGCGACGATCAGGGCCTGGGTCGAGTCCAGCCCGCCGGAGACGCCGATCACCAGGGTCTGGGCATGCGAGGCGACGATGCGCTTGGCCAGGCCCTCGACCTGGATGTTGTAGGCCTCGTAACAGTCCTCGGCCAGGCGGGCGGGGTCGGAGGGCACGAACGGAAACCGCTCGACCGGCCGGGCCAGGGGAACGGTGACCGTGGGGGCGTCGAGCGCGAAATCGATCCGGCGCAGGGCGGCGATCCTGGCCTGCTCGGCCTGGGCGTTGTCGCCGAAGCTGTTCATCCGCATCCGCTCCTGACGGATGCGGCCCAGGTCGACATCGGCATAGGCGGTCACATCGCCGGTGAAGCGCTGCGTCTCGGCCAGGGCCTCGCCGCATTCGAAGATCCCCGCCTGTCCGTCCCAGGCCAGGTCGGTGGTCGATTCGCCGGGTCCGGCGGCGGTGTAGAGATAGGCGGCCTGGGCGCGGGCCGACTGGCTGGCGCACAGCAGCCGGCGCATCCGCGCCTTGCCGATGGTGATGTTGCTGGCCGACAGATTGACCAGCACCTCGGCCCCGGCCAGGGCGCCCAGGCTGGAGGGCGGGATCGGGACCCAGACGTCCTCGCAAATCTCGACATGGAAGCTGAACGGAACCGAGCCGGTGGAGCGAAAGATCAGGTCGGTCCCGAAAGGGACGTCCTGGCCCGCCAGGGTCAGGGACTGGCTGACCACCCCGGCGCCGGACGTGAAATGGCGACGCTCATAGAACTCGCGATAGTTGGGCAGGTAGGTCTTGGGGACCACGCCGAGGATGCGCCCGCGATGGATCGCGATGGCGGCGTTGTAGAGCCGGCCCCGGTCGCGCAGCGGGGCGCCGACCACCAGCACCGGATAGAGGTCGCGCGAGGCCTGCGCGAGGTCGGCGACGGCCGCCTCGACCGCCTCCAATAGCGCGTCCTGCAGCAACAGGTCGTCGATGGCGTAGGCCGACAGGCCCAGCTCCGGAAAGGCGATCAGGCCGGCATGTTCAGCGTCGGCGGCGCGGGCCAGCTTCAGATGCTGTTCGAGATTGAAGCGCGGATCGGCGCCCTCGACCCGCGGCACGGCCGCGGCGAGGCGCAGGAAGTCGTGGCTGTAGAGACTATGAAAGTCGAACGTCACGCTGCAGCTGGTCCCATTGCCCCTTCAAGAACCGCTGACCGGCGCAAAATGCAAGCCCGGACGGCCGAAGCGGGAGACCTGGAGCCATTGAGCGGTCAAGGGCGCGGATGGGCGGCCCTGAAGGACCGCATCAGGGCAGTTTCGAACCGATCGAGGTGAAGCCCTTGTTCAGCTTGGTCCCGACCGTGGTCACCGCCGTGATGATCACCACCGCGATCAAGGCGACGATCAGGCCGTACTCGATGGCTGTGGCGCCGGACTGGTCGCGCCAGAATCGGGTGAGCCGGTCGCGTGCTGATCTGAACATCCCTGCCGCTCGACCTTTTTGTTACACAACGGACCCGGTCCTAACCCATCCAGCCTTAATGAAGCGTGTTCGGCGAGGCGGCGGCGAACCCCATGGCGTTCAGACGCGGTTCATCACCGGCGCGACAAATTGGTTAACGAAACGGATCCTGGAGCCTGTTCTCGGGTCGATCGAACAAGGAGCCCGCCCATGCGCCTTCAGTCCCCGGCGGTCATCGCCGCCGCCGCCCTGGCCGCCATCCTGCTGGGTGGCGCCGCCACGGCCAAGACCGCGCCGCGCTGCGGCTGCCCGCCGGTCCACCACCACCACCACCCGCGTCCTGGGGCCAGGCGGGGGGCGGCCTATGACGAAGACTATCTGCCCGCGCCGCCGCCGGCCCCTGAGGTCGCCTATGACGAGGCGCCGGTCTACTACGACGCCCCGGCCTATGACGACGCCCCGGCCTACTACGATGCACCCGCCTATTATGCGGCGCCGGTCTGGTACGGCGGCTACGGCTATGGCGGCGGCCCGCGCTGGGTCGGCGGTTATGGCCATGGCTATGTCGGGCGCGGCGGCTATGGCGGCTATGCCGGCCATGGCGGATTTGGCGGCCGCGGCGGCGGGGGCTTCAGCCACCGACGGTGAGATGGCCGCCTGGCCCGCAGGGTCCTAGACCCGCTCGCTACAGAAGGCCTGCAACCGCTGCATCGCCTCGGCGACCGAGGCGGTGTCGGTGGCGTAGGACAGGCGAACCCAGCCATGTCCGCCCAGCAGATCAAAATCATCGCCGGGGGTCAGGGCCACGCCGGTCTCCTGCAGCACGGTGCGGCAGAAGCTGACGCTGTCATCCGTCAGATGGCTGACATCGCCATAGACATAGAAGGCGCCGTCGGCCGGACAGATGCGGTTGATCCCGAGGCCGGGCAAGGCGCCCAACACCAGGGCGCGATTGTCGCGATAGCGCCGCACATGACCCTCCAGCTCGTCCTGGGCGTCGAAGGCGGCGATCGCAGCCAGCTGCGACAAGGTCGGCGCCGAGATGAAAAAGTTCTGCGCCAGCTTTTCGATCCCCCGCGCCAGGGACGGCGGCGCGATCATCCAACCGATCCGCCAACCGGTCATCGAATAGTATTTCGAGAAGCTGTTGAGCACGATGGCGCTCTGGCTCAGCTGAACCGCGCTGATCGCCTCGCCCTGGTATTCGAGGCCGTGATAGATCTCGTCGGAGATCAAGGTCACGCCCTCGGCGTCGCAATAGTCGGTCAGCTCGGCCAAGGCCTCCGGCTCGATGATCGTCCCGGTCGGGTTGGCGGGGCTGGCGATGATGATCCCGTCGAAGGCGCCGCCCAGGCTGGCGGCCTGTTCGATCAGGGCCGGCGTGAGCTGATAGCGGCTTTCAGCGTCACAGGCGATCGCGGTGACCTCGACGTCCAAGGCGGACAGGATGTTGCGGTAGCAGGGATAGCTTGGCGCCGCGACGGCGACGCGGGCGCGGCCATCGAAGGCCGCGAGAAACGACAGCAGGAAGCCCGCCGACGAGCCGGTGGTGATGACGATACGCTCGATCGGGATCTCAACCCCGTGGCGGCGGCGATAGTCGGCGGCGATCTTGGCGCGCAGCGAGGCCAGGCCCAGGGCCTCGGTGTAGGCGATGATGTCTTCGTTCAACGCCCGCGCGGCGGCGGCGCGCACCAGGGCCGGCGCGGGCGTCGAGGGCTGGCCCAGTTCGAGGTGAAACACACGCCCTCCCGCCATTTCCTGAGCGCGGGCGGCCTTGGCCATCTCCATCACCACGAAGGGTTGGATCTCGCCGCGTCGGGACAGGGTCGGTCGAACAAAGACCATTAAGGCGGAAGCTCCCTCATGAATCGGTTTTATAGCGCCGTTTTGACACCGTAGATCAAAATCCCATTGACCTATGGTAAAGCCCGAGGCCGGGCGCCCGAAATATGGAGCCGTGGCGCTCAAGCATTTCATGGGTCGCAGGGCCGCGCGGCGGGACTGGGCCGCCTGCGACCCCTTCCCCGGCCTAGCCCAATCCCAGCTTGGCCTTCAGCAGATCATTGACCACGCCAGGATTGGCCTTGCCGCCGGTCTCGCGCATCACCTGACCGACGAACCAGCCGATCGCCTGAGGCTTGTCCTTGACCGCGGCGGCCTTGTCGGGATTGGCGGCGATGATCGCGTCGACGGCCTTTTCGATCGCCCCGGTGTCGCTGACCTGAACCAGACCATGCTTCTCGACGATGGCGGCGGGATCGCCCTCCCCGGCCCACATGTGATCGAACACCACCCGCGCGATCTTGGACGAGATCACGCCCTCCTCGATCAGGCGCACGAGGGCGGCGATGTCGGCGGCGGGCAACGGGCTCTGCTCGATGTCGAGCCCGGCCTCGGCCAGCTTGGCCAGCAGGCCGTTGGTGATCCAGTTGGCGCACAGCTTGGCGTCGCGCCCGACGGCGGCGCGCTCGAAGAAGTCGGCGCGCGCGGTCTCGATCACCAGCACCCCGGCGTCATAGGCCGACAGGCCGTACTGGCTCTGCAGCCGCGCCTTCTTGGCGTCCGGCAGCTCCGGCAGGCTGTCCTTGATCGCGGCGATCCAGGCCGGCTCCAGGATCAGCGGCAGCAGATCGGGATCGGGGAAATAGCGATAGTCATGCGCCTCCTCCTTGGAGCGCATCGAGCGGGTCTCCAGCTTGTTCGGATCGAACAGCCGGGTCTCCTGGCGGATCGACCCGCCATCCTCGAGGATCTCGACCTGGCGGCGGGCCTCGTACTCGATCGCCTGCTGGATATAGCGGTAGGAATTGACGTTCTTGATTTCGCAGCGGGTGCCCAGCTCGGCGCCCGGCCGGCGCACCGAGACATTGACGTCGGCGCGCAGGTTGCCCTTCTCCATGTCCCCGTCGCAG
>Ga0302196_10006070_pt1 | contig 10711 bp, 8 predicted proteins | sample II_Bog_N1_3_FD_198794 | JGI IMG/M metagenome (GOLD analysis project Ga0302196, IMG submission 198794) | Peat permafrost microbial communities from Stordalen Mire near Abisko, Sweden - II_Bog_N1_3 | ecosystem: Environmental > Terrestrial > Soil > Wetlands > Peat | place: Sweden: Abisko, Stordalen...
TCGGGATCGATCCGCATGGCCGGGAGCCCCCCGTCGCACGCCGGCCAGAACAGCAGGAACCGGTACCAGCGCCCGTAGTAGGGCAGGTGCTCGAAGGCCCACCGGGCCCCCGGCCCGACCCGGTCGTGGTAGTGGGGATTGGGGAACATCCACGGCGCCGACCGCTGGAAGACGGTGAGGTGGGCCACGTCCGGGGCGATGGTGGGGACGATCTGGAACGCGCTGGCCCCGGTGCCGATCACCGCCACCCGCAGGCCGGCCAGCTCGGTCCCCTCGATCCACTGGGCCGAGTGCATCGACACCCCGCCGAACGTGTCACGGCCGGGGATGTCGGGGAGCTTGGGCCGGTTGAGCTGGCCCACCGCACTGATCACGGCGTTGGCCTCCAGCGTGGCCACCGACCCGTCCGCCTGGCGGACCTCCACCGACCACCGGGCCGTCTCGTCACTCCAGCGGGCCCCGACCACCTCGGTGTCGAACCGGATCCGGTCGGTGACGCCGTAATCGTGCATGCACCGTTCGAAATACCCCTGGAGCTCGGGTTGGCGGGCGAAGAACTCGGTCCACTGGTTGTCCGGTGCGAAGGAGTAACAGTAGAAATGGTTCCCGACGTCGACGCGGCAGCCCGGGTAGCGGTTCTCCCACCAGGTCCCGCCGACGCCGGCGTTCTTCTCGACCACCGTGTAGGCGATGCCGGCGCCGGCCAGCCGGATGGCGGCCAGCAGGCCGGACATGCCGGCGCCCACCACCACGACATGGAACCCGTCCCGGTCCTCGCGCGGGACGTCGTCGATCCAGTGCTGATCCCGTATGTCGGTGCCGTCGAGCTCGAGCTCTTCGAGCATCATCTCGACGTACTCGTCGGGCACCTCTTGGGCCACCAGCACGTTCATCATCTCGTGGATCACCTCGGGGCCCGGGGGCGGAGGCAGTCGGCAGCCCGAGTCGCGGTACTGCCGGATCACCCCGAGCGCCGCCGCCCGCACGTCAGCCTGGTCCTCGGGAGACATGAATCCCTGGACCTCGTTGAGGTAGATCCCCACCGGGCGGACCGCCCCGCGGAGGATGGAGGCGTCCCCGCTCATGTGGACCATGGACATCATGAGGGTGGGGATGCTGACGTCCTCGAGGGCCCGGGCGATGGCCTCGTCGTCGTCCGTGATGGTCGTGAGCCCCCGTGTGTCGGCGGTCGCCGCTGCCATGTGCACTCCTCCCCACGGGGGACGGTCGTCGGGACACCCCGGCACCGGTCCGAGTCTCCCCCGGCCCCGCCCCCGCGGTCAGCTGCCCCGGGCGCGTGCCACACTACGGCAACGGGACCCTCTACCGTGGGTGCCCGGACCGGCACCGAGCCGGGCGGACGGCCCCGGCACCGGGGCACGGAGGGGGATCGGATGGGACGCGACCCGAACGGGTTCGGCGACGGGGCCGGTCGGGCCACGGCGGGACGACGGCCATGAGTCACCCGGGCATCGACATGGTCCGGTCGCTCCTCCAGGAGTCCGGCTTCGACTCGGGGACCATCGAGGAGCGGCGGGCCAGCATGGAGCGGGCGCTGGCCTCCGCGGCCCCGCCGGCCGGGGTCACGGTGCGCCCGGAGGAACTCGGGGGACGACCGGCGGAGTGGATCGCCCCCGAGGGCGGGCGGCCGGATGTGGTGGTCCTGTACCTCCACGGAGGCGGCTACTGCATCGGGTCGCTCGGCACCCATCGCGACCTGGCGGCGCGGATCGCCGTGGCCGCCGGGGTCACGGTGGTCACCCTCGACTACCGGCTGGCACCGGAGCACCCGTTCCCGGCGGCCCTCGACGACGCCTGTGCCGCCTACGCGGAACTGCTGGGGCGTGGCTTCGGCCCCGGGTCGGTGGCCGTGGCCGGCGACTCGGCCGGCGGCGGCCTGACCGTGGCCACCGCACTGGCGCTCGGGGACCGGGGCCTCGGGGCGCCCGCTGCGCTGGCCTGCCTGTCGCCCTGGGTCGACCTCACTCAGACCGCCGACAGCTACGCGCAGCGGGCCGGGGTGGACCCGATGGTGACCCGGTCGGGACTGGACGAGATGGCGGCCGCCTACCTGGCCGGGGCCGATGCGCGTGACGAGCTGGCCTCACCGGTGTTCTCGGCCCGGCTCGGGGCCCTCCCGCCCGTCACCGTCCACGTGGGATCCGACGAGGTGCTGTTCGATGACGCCATGACCCTGGTGGAGGGGATCCGGGCCGCCGGTGGCTCGGCCACCGTGACCGTGTGGCCGGACCTCGTCCACGTCTTCCAGGCCTTCCCGACGGCGCTGGTTCCCGAATCCGACCTGAGCATCGCCGCCATTGCCGCCCACCTGTCGGAGCACTTCCCGCCCGCCCCCGGACGGCATCCGACCGGCTGATCACGACCCCACCGGAGCACCGCCCACCACGACCGCACCCGGATGCCGGACCCGGGTGAGCACACGACGACCGCACACCAAGCGAACGAGAGGAACCGAACCATGCAGGAGCTGACCGGAAAGACCGCCGCCGTCACGGGTGCCGGGAGCGGCATCGGCCGGGCCCTGGCCGTGGCCTTCGCCCGTGAGGGGATGCGGGTGGCGCTGGCCGACGTCGAGGGTGACGCCGCCGAGGAGACAGCGGCACGCATCGCCGAGGAGGTGCCCGGGGCCGAGGTGTCGGCCACCCGGGTGGATGTGAGCCAGGCCGCCGATGTGGATGCGTGGGCCGACGAGGTCTTCGACCGCTGGGGCCAGGTGCACGTCCTGTGCAACAACGCCGGGGTCTTCGTCGGCGGGGTGATCTGGGACCGCCCGGCTGCCGACTTCGAGTTCGTCCTGGGGGCCAACCTCTGGGGCATCCTGCACGGGATCCGCGCCTTCGTCCCCCGCATGATCGAGCAGGGGACCGAGGGTCATGTGGTCAACACCTCGTCGGTGGCCGGGCTCTTCGGTGCCCCGTTCGAGGCGCCCTACGCCGTGTCGAAGTTCGCCGCCTTCGCCGCCACCGAGTCGCTGGCCCAGGACCTGGCGGCCACCGGCTCGCTGCTCAAGGCCTCGGTGCTGTGCCCGGGGATGATCAAGACCAACATCGTCGACTCCGACCGGAACCGGCCCGAGCGCCTGGCCACCGAGCTGACCGAGGACCAGAAGTTCGTGACCGGCTACCTGGACGATGCCGTGTCGCGGGGCATGGCGCCCTCGGAGGTGGCCCGCCTGGTGATCGAGGGCATCCGCCAGGAGACCTTCGTGATCTTCACCCACGACACCTATCCCGGCCAGCTGCGGGATCGGGTGGGCGAGCTGGCCGCCGGCCGGCTCCCGGTGGTCCCCGACTTCGCCTGACCGGACCGGAGGGGACCCGCCCGCCCTGACCGGAGCGACGGCTGACCGGACCGCCGGGCGGGTCAGCCGACGGTGGCGATGCCGCCGTCCACGGGGATGATGGCCCCGGTCACGTAGGCCCCGGCCCGAGAGGCCAGGTAGATGGCCACCCCGGCCATGTCGTCGGGCCGGCCGATCCGCTTGAGCGGAGCCGCCTCGGCGATGGCCTCGCCGAACGCCTCGAGCGTGGCGGCCATCATCTTCGACTCGAACGGGCCCGGAGCCACCGCGTTGACGGTGATGGTCGGGGCCAACCGGCGGGCCAGGTGCCGCGTGAGCTGGTGGACCGCCGCCTTGGACGCCGAGTAGGAGTACGACTCGAGGACGGGGACGTGGATGCCGTCGATGGAGCCGATGGTGATGATGCGGGCGGGGTGCTCGGCATCCGCCGCCGCCTCCAGGAGGGGCAGCAGGAACTTGGTGGTGTGGAAGACCCCCTGGACGTTGAGGTTGAGCACCCGGTCCCACGAGGCGGCGTCGTGCTCGGCCAGGGGGGCGCCCCAGGTCGCCCCGGCGTTGTTGACCAGCACGTCCACCTGCGGGCGGATGGCCGCCACCTCCTCGGCGAACCGGCGCGCCCCCTCCTCGCTGGACAGGTCCGCCACCAGGCCGGTGCAGCTCCCGGACCGGGACAGCTCGGCCACCGCCGACTCCACGGCGTCGGCCTTGCGGGAGGCCACCACCACGTCGGCCCCCGCGGCGACGAAGCCCCCGGCGATCATGGCGCCGATGCCACGGGTCCCACCCGTGACCACCACGGTCTTCCCCCGCACGGAGAACAGCTCGTCGGGTGGGGTCGGTGCGCTCGGGTCGCTCATGCCGAGCGACGGTAGTCCGTCCCGGAGTGACCGTAGTGACCGGAGTGACCGGAGGGACCGGTTGCCCGCGGTGTGGCCTTGTTATCGTGGCACCGTCCTGAGGAGGGTCCCGTGCACCTGGCGTTCACCGACGAACAAGAAGCGCTCTCGACCGAGCTGCGGTCGTACTTCGGCCAGCTCGCCACGGTCATGGAGGAGGAGGGGGACGAGCCCGCCTACACCCGGGTGATCCGGCGGATGGGCCAGGACGGCTGGCTGGGCCTCGGCTGGCCGGTCGAGTACGGCGGCCAGGGCCGGGGTCCCATCGACCAGATGATCTTCGTGGAGGAGTCCCACTGGGCCGGGGTCCCGCTGCCGCTCCTCACCTTGAACAGCGTGGGCCCGACCCTCATGACCCTGGGCACCGACGAGCAGCGCACCCGCTTCCTCCCCGGCATCCTCGAGGGGCGGATCCACTTCTCCATCGGGTACACCGAGCCCACGGCCGGCACCGACCTGGCGTCACTCCAGACCCGGGCGGTCCGTGACGGGGACGAGTACGTGATCACCGGCGAGAAGCTCTACACCAGTGCCATCCAGTACGCCGACTACGTCTGGCTGGCCGCCCGCACCGACCCGGACGCGCCCAAGCACAAGGGCCTGTCCGTGTTCATCGTCCCGACCGACTCGCCGGGGTTCCACTGGACGCCGCTGCGCACCGTGGCCGGCGAGTTCACCAGCTCCACCTTCTACGACGGGGTCCGGATCCCGGCCGACAACCGGGTGGGCGAGGAGAACGAGGGGTGGAAGCTGATCACCAACCAGCTGAACCACGAGCGCGTCGCCCTCTGCCCCGTGTCGGGGATCCTCCGCAGCATCGCCGAGGTCCGGGACTGGGCCGCCACCGAGAAGCTGGCCGACGGATCGCGGGTCATCGACCGCCAGTGGGTCCAGGTCCACCTGGCCCGGGTCCAGGCCCGGGCGGAGTTCCTCAAGCTGATGAACTGGAAGGTGGCCTGGGCGGCGGACAAGGGCCTGAACCCGGCCGACGCCTCGGCCACCAAGGTCTTCGGCACCGAGTTCTCCCTGGAGGCCTACCGGCTCCTCCTCGAGATCGTCGGCCAGGCCGGCTACCTGGTGGCCGGCAGCCCGGGCGCGGTCCTGAGGGGCCGGCTCGAGCACAACGCACGGAGCCAGACCATCTTCACCTTCGGGGGCGGGACCAACGAGGTTCAGCGCGACATCATCGCCATGGTGGGCCTGGGCATGCCCCGGGCGCCCCGGTGACCCCCGGGCCGGGCCGGGCAGCCCGGACCCGTAGGCTGGGCGGAACGGGCCTGCGGGCCCACTGAACGAAGGAGTGCGTCGTGGACGACGAGGAGATCATCTCCAGGATCAGCGGTCTGGCCGACGAGGAGAAGGCGCTCGAGGAGCAGCATGTCGGCGAGGGGCTGTCCGACGCCGAGGCGGAGCGACTGAAGGCGCTCGAGGTCACGCTGGACCAGCTGTGGGACCTGCTCCGCCAGCGACGGGCCCTGCGCAGCGCCGGGCGTGATCCCGACCAGGCGGCCGTGCGGGACGAGGGAGTCGTCGAGCACTACCGCCAGTAGCCGTCCGGACCGGACCCGGGCCGTCCACCTGGTCGGACCGGCCCGGATTTGAAGGTCCAGGGTGCCGGGCACTACACCCTGCACGATGGGGAGTGGAGCCAGCACAGTGGATCATCCGGCTCCGAGCCGGCGTCGCGTGTGGGCCCTGGTGGTGGTGTGCCTGGGCATGTTCATGAACGCCCTGGACTCCTCCATCGTCAACGTGGCCCTGCCGGACATCCAGCGTGACCTGCACTTCAGCCAGTCCAGCCTGATCTGGGTGGTGGACGCCTTCCTCATCACCTTCGGCAGCTTCCTGCTCATGGCCGGCCGTCTCGGGGACCTGATCGGCCGCAAGAAGGTGTTCCTCGGGGGCATCGCCCTGTTCACGGTGTCCTCGGCCCTGTGCGGCCTGGCCACCGGGCAGGCCATGCTCATCGCCGGGCGGTTCGTCCAGGGCGCCGGAGGGGCCCTGTCGGCCTCGGTGATCATCGCCATCATCGTCACCGAGTTCCCCGACCCGGGCGAGCGGGCCCGGGCCATGAGCGCGTACATCTTCGTGACCGTCACCGGTGCGGCCCTGGGACTGCTGGTGGGGGGTGTGCTGACCCAGGCCCTCAGCTGGCACTGGATCTTCTTCATCAACGTGCCCATCGGCATCGTCACCTTCCTGCTCGGCCAGCGGCTGATCGACGAGAACGAGGGCCTGGGCATCCGCCGGGGGGTCGACGTCACGGGGTCGCTGCTGGTGACGGTGGCACTGATGTTGGGGATCTACGCCATCATCGAGGCCACCGAGTACGGGTGGGTGTCGGCCCACACCCTCGGGTTCGGCGCCGCCGCCATCGTCCTGCTGGCCGTGTTCTTCGTGCTCGAGTCCCGGTTGGCCAACCCGATCATGCCGCTGCGGATCCTGCGCACCCGGACCCTCCTCAACTCGAGCATCGTGCGGGGCCTGTTGGCCTCGGGGGCGTTCACCACGTTCTTCCTGGGTGCCCTGTACTTCGAGAACGTCCTGGGCTACAGCCCCATACGGACCGGTCTGGCCTTCCTGCCCATCTCGGTGGTGATGGGCGCCCTGTCCTCGGGCATCACCGCCCGGCTGGTCGGGAGGTTCGGCAACAAGCGGGTGCTCGTCCCCGGGATGGTCTCGGCCCTGGCCGGGCTCCTGCTGCTCACCACCGTGGGTCCCGACACGGACTACGTCGCCCTGGTGCTGCCGGCCTTCGTGCTCATCGGCCTGGGGGCCGGGACGGCCTTCATGCCCCTGCTGTCGATCGCCATGGCCGACGTTCCCAGCGCCGACGCCGGGTTGGGCTCAGGGGTGGTGAACGTCTCGATGCAGATGGCCTCCGCCCTCGGGCTCGCCGTCCTGGGCACCATCGCCGCCGACCACACCAAGGCTCTGGAGGCCGCCGGGCAGGCCACTCCCGACGCCTTGAGCGGCGGGTACCGCCTGGCCTTCCTGATCGGCGCCATCCTGGTGGCGGTGGGCACGGTGGTGGCGGTGGTCCTGCTGCACGGGGACCCGCCCGAGTCGCTCGACCGTGCCGCCCTCCGTGAGATCGAGGTGATGAACGCCGGTGAGCCCATGGCCACCTGACCGGCGACGGTGAGCCACGCCGCCCTCCCGCCCGGCTCCGCACCGGCCACGGCGGTCAGTACAGGCCGACCACCTCGCCGTGCTCGTCGATGTCGATGTCCTCGGCGGCGGGGTGGGCGCTGAGCCCGGGCATGGTCCGCATGTCCCCGCAGATGGCATAGATGAACCCGGCCCCTGCCGAGGCCCGCACCTCGCGCACGGGCAGCCGCCACCCGCGGGGCGCACCCTTCAGGGTCGGGTCGGACGAGATGGACAGGTGGGTCTTGGCGATGCAGAGGGGGAGCGCTCCGAGGCCCACCGACTCGAACCGGTCGATCTGGCGCGAGGCGGCCGGCGAGACGTCGATGCCGTCGGCCCCGTAGACCTCGGTGGCGATGGTCTCGATCTTCTGGCGGAGCGGGTCCTCCAGGGGATAGAGGAAGCGGAATCGGCTGGGCTCCTCGGCCGCCTCCACCACCGCCTCGGCCAGCTCGGCGGCTCCCGCCCCCCCGTCGGCGAAGTGGGTGGAGACGGCGCAGCGGACGCCCATGGACTCGGCGATGTCGCGGATGGCCCGGTACTCGGAGTCGAAGTCCCCCGGGAAGGCGTTGACGGCCACGACCGGTGTCACCCCGTGGATCAGGACGTTCTCCAGCTGCTTGCGGAGGTTGGCCCCACCGAGGTGCACCTCGTCAGGCCGCTCCTCCATCAGGCCGGGCGGGAGGGGCCGACCGGCAACGATCCGGTGCCGTCCCGAGTGGGCCTTCAGGGCCCGCACCGTCGTCACCACCACGGCGGCATCGGGCGCGAGCCCCGACTCCCGGCACTTGATGTTGAAGAAACGTTCGGCCCCCATGTCGGCCCCGAACCCGGCCTCGGTGATCAGGTAGTCGCCGGTGTGGATGCCGATCAGGTCGGCGATGATCGACGAGTTCCCGTGGGCGATATTGCCGAAGGGGCCGGCGTGGACCAGCACCGGTGTCTGCTCCAGCGTCTGGAGCAGGTTGGGCTTGATGGCGTCCCGCATGATCACGGTCATGGCCCCGGCGGCGCGGAGCTGCTCGGCCGTCACGGGCGAGCGGTCGGTGTCGAATCCCACCATGATGCGGCCGAGCCTCCGGCGCATGTCCTGCAGTGAGGTGGACAGGGCCAGGATGGCCATCACCTCGGATGCCGCGGTGATGTCGAACCCCCCCTGGCGGGGGATCCCGTCCTCGGCCGCCCCCAGGCCCAGCACGATGTTGCGGAGGGCGCGGTCGTTGACGTCGAGGACCCGACGCCAGGTGATGGCGGCCGGGTCGATGCCGAGCTCGTTGCCCTGGTACAGATGGTTGTCGATCATGGCCGACAGCGTGTTGTGGGCGGCGGTGACCGCGTGCATGTCGCCGGTGAGGTGGAGATTGAGGGCCTCGAACGGGGCCGCCTGGCTGTAGCCGCCGCCGGCCGCCCCACCCTTGATGCCGAAGGTCGGGCCCATGGACGCCTGCCGGATGGCGGCGGTGGCTCGCCGGCCGATCCGGGCCATGCCCTGGGCCAGGCCGATGGTGGTGGTGGTCTTGCCCTCGCCCAGTGGTGTCGGGGTCACCGCCGTGACCACCACGTAGCGGGCCGTGGGCCGGTCGGCCAGGGCGGCGATGGCGTCCAACCGGATCTTGGCCACGTAGGGTCCGTAGGGCTCGAGCAGGTCCGGTCCGATGCCGATGTCGGCGGCGATGTCCTGGACGGGCCGCAGGACGGCGGCGCGTGCAATCTCGAGGGCGGTGGGCGGTCGGCTCTCGGTCACGGCCGGCGTGGTCCTGGAGTTCGCATCTCGCCCCCTGAGCGGTGACGGGGCCGCGATGGCCCCGTCCGAGGCTGGCATCTTAGGCCCGGGCCAGGGGGGATCGGGGGCTCGACAGAGCCGGCGCCGTGCCCCAGGCGTTGCCCGGCGTGGAGGCCTGCGGGCCCGTTCAGCGCCGGGTCTCGCCCCGGCGAAGGCGGTCGACGGTCCGTTCCGCCCGTTGCCGGCGCGTCTCGGGTCGTTTGGCCTCGGCCACCCATCGGCACCACTCCCGCTGATGGGAGGGAGCCAGCGACCCGAAGACGGAGGCCGCCTCGGGATCGCCGGCCAACCGCCCGGCCAGCTCGTCGGGGACGTCGAGGTCGCGCAGGGAGTCGTCGCGGACCACCTCCACCTCGACCTCCTGGCCTGCCTCCACCCCGGCGGCGGCACGGACGGTGGCGTTGACGGCGATGCGGACGTCACCCCGGGAGACCTGGGTCGTCGACCGGAAGGTGTGCCCGGCCACGACCACCCGGACCGGTACCCGGGACCCACCGAGGGCGTCCCGCGCCCCGTCGGGGAGCACGATGAACGTCGTGGCCCCCGTGACGTCGGGGCGGAAGAGCACCGTGGTGAAGCGGAGTGCAGCCGAGGGCCCGGGATCCGGCACGGGGGCAGCGTACCGCTGGCCACCCCGGCGGACCGGGTGGGCCGTCCGGATCAGTGCGGCCGGGTCCGGGTGGCCCGCCCCGTGGGGCCGTCGACGGGGGCCGGGGGGCTGCCGGGGACATCGGGCTCCAGGGGCTGGGGCTCGGGATCGACGGGGGTGGGCTCGGTCGGTGCGGGAACGGTCACGGCGGGGTTCGTACCCTGGACGGCCGGAGGCGAAACGCTCGGGGCCCCGGGGTCAGGACCGGGTCCGGCGCACCAGGGCACGCTTCACCCGCCCGGCCACCGGCGGCACGAAGTCCCGCCAGGTGAGCGGGGGCGGGCGACGAGGTCGGGTGCCGACCACCGCCGAGTCCGGCACCGGGTCCCCGCTCGGGTCCGCGGTCGAGGGTCCGGCGCGGGGCGGTGCCTCGGATGCGGCATCGGCCGGAGGGGCCGGGTGGGGGTCGAAGTCCTCTCCTGGCCGAACCTGGTGGAGGGTGCTGTGGGGTGCCGACTGCTCGTGCTCGGGTCGTCCGTTGGTGTAGTAGTACAGCGCCAACGACCGTCGGCGGACGTCGACCGGACAGGTGAGCGGGTCGGGGTGGCCGTGGAACGAGGTGTCGGTGGTGGCGAAGACCACCAGCCGGTTGAAGATGGGAAGGATCCGCTCCACGGCGCGCTCCATGCCGACGTCCCACAGCTCGAGGTGGCCGCCCCACTCGTCCTGCCAGTCGCGGTTGAGGTAGAGCAGCGCGTTGAGGCGGCGGTCGACGTGCAGCCGGTGGTGGACGTTGAAGTCGGCGTGGATCTTCAAGAAGCCGCCCCGTTCGATCTGGTGGAGTCCACCGCCGAAGTAGTAGGGGTCGGGGAGGAGCCCGTCGATCCCGGTCAGCCGTTCGAGGAAGTGCACGAAGACGGCCGAGTTGCACTGGTTCAGCAGGTGACGGGTGTGGGGGCCGAGGTCCCAGT
>Ga0302196_10006072_pt1 | contig 10710 bp, 9 predicted proteins | sample II_Bog_N1_3_FD_198794 | JGI IMG/M metagenome (GOLD analysis project Ga0302196, IMG submission 198794) | Peat permafrost microbial communities from Stordalen Mire near Abisko, Sweden - II_Bog_N1_3 | ecosystem: Environmental > Terrestrial > Soil > Wetlands > Peat | place: Sweden: Abisko, Stordalen...
CGGCATCGGGAAGCTGCTCGGGCGTTGACCGCGTACCCGTGGCCCGTCCAGGGGACGGCCGGGGCGGCGGAGTTCGAAGCCGACCTCCCCTTCGCGCTCGACGAGTTCCAGCACGAGGCGTTCGAGGCGTTGGATTCGGGTCACTCGGTCCTGGTGTCGGCTCCCACCGGGTCGGGCAAGACGCTGGTGGCCGCCTACGCAGTGCACCGAGCCCTGGCCGCCCACGGCAAGGCCTTCTACACGACACCGCTCAAGGCGCTGTCGAACCAGAAATACGCTGAGCTGGTCGCCTCCTACGGCGAAGAGCACGTGGGGCTGTTGACCGGCGACACCACGCTGCGTCCCCGTGCGCCGGTGGTCGTCATGACGACCGAGGTGCTCCGCAACATGTTGCTGGCCGGCTCCGATCTCCTCGAGGGCCTGCACTCGGTGGTACTCGACGAGGTCCACTTCATTCAGGATCCCTATCGCGGCGGGGTGTGGGAGGAGGTCCTGGTCCTCTGCCCGGCCGAGGTGCGCTTCGTCTGCCTCTCCGCCACCGTGAACAACGCCGACGAGCTCGGGGGCTGGTTGCGTTCGGTGCGGGGCGACACCTCCATCATCGTCGAGCGGCAGCGACCGATCGTCCTGCGGCACCATTTCGTCGTCCACCGACGCGAGGACGGCGAGACGCTGCTGTGCCCGCTCCTGCTGCCGAACGGACAGCCCGGCGGCGAAGGGCTGCGCATCGACCAGGCAGTACGCCGGGCCCTCCAAGGCGTCGGGCGCACCGCGCACTGGCAGGGGCGGGGGAGAGGGCCCCGGCTGCCCTACCGGGCGCCCCGACGCACCGAGATGGTCGAGGAGCTCGAGCAACTCGAGATGCTGCCGGCCATCGTCTTCATCTTCAGCCGCGCCGCCTGCGACGACGCCGTGCATCAGGTCGTGCGCGACGGCGTTCGCCTTACCGACTCCGCCGAGCGCGCCGCGATCCGCCAGGTGGTCGAGCGCCGGGTGGAACCGCTGGACGACGACGACCTGCGCGTCCTCGGCTACGACGAGTGGCTCGAGGGTCTCGAACGCGGCGTGGCGGCCCATCACGCCGGCCTCGTCCCGGTCTTCCGCGAGACGGTGGAGGAGTGCTTCGCGGCCGGATTGCTCAAGGTGGTGTTCGCCACCGAGACGCTGTCGCTCGGAATCAACATGCCGGCGCGCTCCGTCGTCATTGAGCGCTTCACGAAGTACGGCGGAGCCGGACGGGCCACTCTCACGTCAGGGGAGTACCTCCAGCTCACCGGCCGGGCCGGGCGCCGAGGTCTCGACGAAGAGGGGCACGCCGTGGTCGCCTGGTCCAGCGAGACCACCTTCGCCGAGGCCGCCCGTGTCGCATCGGCCCCCCCACCTGACCTGCGTTCGGCCTTCCGCCCCACCTACAACCTCGCTGTCAACCTCGTGTCGCGCTTCGACCGGGATACCGCGGGCGCCGTGCTGCAGCGCTCCTTCGCCCAGTGGCAAGCGCGTACGCCAGATCTCCTGTTGCAGCAGCTGGGCCACCGGGTCGCCGTCCTGGAGCGCATGGGCTACCTGGAGGGCTGGAGTGTGACCCCCGCCGGTCACCGGCTGTCCCGCATCTACCACGAGGCCGATCTCCTGATCGCCGAGGCGCTCGGAGCCGATGTGCTGGCCGGAGCCGAGCCCGCCGTCCTGGCCGGCGTGCTCTCGGCCGTCGTCTTCGAACCTCGCCGGGCCCGTCGTGTTCCGGGCCACCAGAGCCCCCGCCGGGAGAAGCAGCGACGGCCCCTCCAGGACCGGCTCGGCGACAAGCGCCGGTCCGAGCTGGCGTGGCGAAGCGACGCCCTGGCCGTCCTGGCCGAGCGCATCCGCGCCATTGAGGAGTTGCACCTGGTGCCCCGCACCCGCCAACCGGCACCCGGCCTGGCCACGGCCGTGGCCTCCTGGGCCCGGGGGGCGTCCTTCTCGACCGCCCTGGCGGTCGCCGCACGGGACGTGGGGGAGCTGGCACCCGGCGACTTCGTCCGGACGATGAAATCGGTGGCCGATCTGGCCCAGCAGGTCTCGCACTCCGCGGTCGACACAGAGGTCGCCACCGCTGCCCGAGAGGCCGTCAACCTCGTGCTCAGGGGCGTCGTCGCGGGTGGCCTCCCGGGCCTTTGAGCCCATCCGCCACCGTCGCGCCACCCTCGTTCTATGGTTACCCGGGCATGTTCCCGTACTCCGAAGAGCGGTTCACGACCGACGAGGAAGCCGTGCTCCGGCGGTACGTCACGAACCTCGACCAGCCGGTATTTGCCCTGGTCAACCTACCGGAGGTCGTCAAGGGAGCACTCTTTGCGCGCTACTCCCGGTCGCCGAAGAGTCTGCGCCGGCTCTTCCTCGACGAGTTCGTGGGAGAACTCGACATCTCGGGCGACGCCACGGTCGACGCCACGGTCGGGCTGGCACGTGCAGAGCAGCTCTACGAGAAGGTCTTCGTCGAATACGGCGACGATTCGGTCGCCCAGCTCGGCGGTGTCCACCTCGCCTGCGAGCAAGCCTCCAACGTGCTGTCCAAGGTGCTGGAGTGGGGACGCCTCATGGCGTATCTCGAACAGTCGACTCGCTACATCGCCTACAACCAACGACTGGAGAACGGGCAATACCGCTACTTCCGTCCGCCCGAGATCCTCGACTCGCCCCACGGTGCCCGCTTCGTCGGGGAGATGGACCGCGTCTTCGACACCTACGGCGCGCTCCTGCCCCTGATGCAAGCGTGGGTCGCCGAGCGCTTCCCCCAACAGGCCGGCGACAGCGACTTCGTGTACCGCCAGGCGACGCGCGCGAAGTCCCTCGACGCGCTGCGCGGCCTGCTACCGGCGGCATCTTTGTCGAACATCGGAATCTACGGCACCGGTCAGGCCTACGAACAGCTGCTGCTCCGCATGCGCGCACATCCCCTTCCAGAAGCCCGCCACTACGCCGACATGATGCTGCACGAGCTGCGCAAGGTCATCCCTTCATTCCTGCAGCGTGTCGACGTTCCAGCCCGAGGCGGCGAATGGTCCGAGTACCTCGCGTCCACGCGGGACCAGACGGCTCGGGTTGTCGCCCGCTTGTGGCCGGAACTCGGTCCACTCGAAGCACCGGCGCGCGGCGAGGCGGAGCCGGAGGTGATCCTCCTCGACTTCGACCCCGACGGTGAGGAGAAGGTCCTGGTCGCAGCCTGTTTCGCCAATCTGGGCTGCAGCGAGACGGAGGCAGCACGCCGGGTCCGGCAACTGGGCCACGAGGACCGCGTCGCCCTGTTGACCGCGTACATCGGCGATCGGCGCAATCGCCGGCATCGACCCGGCCGCGCCTTCGAACGCACCGACTACCGCTTCGAGCTCGTCACCGACTACGGCGCCTTCCGCGACCTCCAGCGGCATCGCATGCTCACCATGGAGTGGCAACGTCTGGGCATCTCGCTCGGCTACGACATGCCCGATCTCGTGGCGGACGCGGGACTCGGCGAGCGCTACGACGAAGCCATCGACCGCGCCGAAGAGCTCTACCGCTCGCTGTTGGCGGACTTTCCCGAGCAAGCGTCGTACGTGGTGGCACTGGCACACCGCATCCGGTACGTCATGCAGTTCAACGCGCGCGAGGCCATGCACCTCATTGAGCTGCGCTCGGGCCCACAGGGCCACCCCGCTTACCGACGGGTGGCGCAGCAAATGCACAGGACGATCGCCGAGGTGGCGGGGCACCGAGCGCTGGCGGAGGCGATGACATTCGTCGACCACGGAGCGACCGACCTCGAGCGCCTGGAATCCGAACGCCGGGCCGAACGCCGGCGGTCGGAAAAATCTGCAACGCATTGACCAGGAACTACCTTTGTTCTCCCTGGTGGGGACCGCCTTCTGGCCCTTGACGACCCCACCCCCGATTTGCCAATGTACGGCGCAGTCCCCGACGCCCCTGAGGACGCTGCAGATGCGCTCGAGCGCCGCTGCAAAGGTACAGGTGGGGATGTGCTGTGAGAGGCGGAGGATGGCCCTGGGGGTCGAGTAGAGAACGTGTTGCTTGCCTGGTCACCCAGGCCTGTGAGATGGCGCCAAAGACCCCAGGGCCCTCCCGCCCCTCCCCCCGGATTTCAGCCTCCCCACCGTCGGCCGGGGATCTCCTCAAAGACGATTGAACGGCCTCCCGAACCGTCTATGCTCCCGCGGCACAATGCCGACGAAGAAGAAGGCCAAGGCCGAAGAAGCGGTGGCCGAGGCCCCCGAAGCAGAAGATGTCGATGCCATCGAGGACGATGACCTCGACGTGGACATCGACGACGTCGACGACCTCGAAGTCGACCCTCTCGAGGACGACGATGACGACGTCGTTGCCGTCATTGCGGACGAGGAGGAGGACGAAGAGGCCGACGAGGTCGACGAGATCCTGACGCCATCGCCCGCCGCAGTCGTCGAGAAGTCCGGCGACGGCGACGAGGACGAAGAGGAAGAGGAGCCCGACGACGAGGACGTCGAGGCCAGCCTCGACGTGATCCTCAAGGAGCGCCTCGTCGTCGAGGACGAGCCCGAGGACGAGGAAGCGACGGACCAGGAAGACAAGACCGAGGGCAACGAGCGGGTCCTGCCCAAGCAGCCCGACGAGTTCGTGTGCCGTTCCTGCTTCTTGGTCAAACACCCGAGCCAACTGGCAGACGCGAAGAAGATGCTCTGCCGGGACTGTGTCTGAGGACAGTGGCCCCGATGGCGGGCAGCCGCACCAGAGCCCGCTTCGCCGGACCTTCGATGTCCTTTGCGCCGCGCCGATCGGCGTCGCCGTGTCCGTAGCCGAGGAGATCCCTGAGCTGCTTGCCGAGGGCCGCCGCCGGCTCGAACTGCAACTCGGCAACGCGCTCTTCGTCGGCCGATTCGTCGTCACGCAGAAGCAGCGGGAACTGACGGCCCGCCTCGACAGTCTGTTCGCCAACGGGACCCCGTCGCAGGAGCCGGCGTCCGACGGCACCAGTGAGAGCACACCGGCACCGCCCGGCCCGGCGCGGCCCGCGCCAGATCCGGCGGCCGCCGCCATCGTCGGGGGGGCGCTGGCCGACTACGACACGCTGAGCGCCTCGCAGGTCGTCCGCCGACTCGAGAGCCTGGGGCCCGAAGAGCTCGAAGCCGTCCGGCGCTACGAGGGATCCACCCGCAATCGTCGGACAATTCTCAACCGGGCCGGCCAGTTGCTCGAGGGGCAATCGAGCGGCTCGCTCGACGGGTAGGGGCGATGGAGCTGGCCCGACCAGCCCGAGCCGAGGACCGACAATCCTGCACACGGCTGCTCTCGCAGGCCCTGGTGGCCGCAGAATCGATGCGGGGCGGAGCTGCGCTCGTCGGAGATGCCACGACCGTCGCGTTGCTGGACCGGTGGACCCAGCCCGGAGACACGGTCCAGTTGATGGTGGGGGAGTACGAAGGGGCGGTGGTGGGACTGCTGGCTGTGGCAACCGCCACCGGGGCCCGAGGAGCGATGACGGGCTTGATCGAGTGCTGCTACGTGGAGACGGCGGCCCGCGGCGTGGGTGTCGGCACGGCCCTCATGGACGCCGCGGTGGCCTGGTGCGCCGAGAAGGGCTGTGACGCAGTGGATGCCCTGGCGCTCCCTGGTGACCGGACGACCAAGCAGCGCTTGGAGGGGTCGGGCTTCACAGCCCGCCTCCTGACGCTCAGCCGCCGGTTGGACTGAACCGCCGCTCGGCGTTCACCCGGCGCGGCGGTGGCGGCGGAATGCGGAGCCCGAGCAGCTTGGCCAATGCAGGAACGGCGCCCGCGGCATTGCGGGCAGCCTGCTTGGCCACTTCGTCATCGGGGATGCCGACGGGCTTGACGGTTCGTCGCACCGGCGACGCCACGACAGCGTCGAGCAGGCGCATCCACTCCTCGGGAGCGAGGTCAGCCGTCATGGCCTCGCCGGCGGCCGCGGCCAGCCGCACGGCCAACTCGGCCGGGCATCGGGTCCCAGGCTCAGGGGGACGGATGGAGGCTTCGACAGCCTGTTGCACCCGCCCGTCGTTCAATGCGTTCGTCATGCGGGCGAGCCACTCCTCCCGCAGAGCCGTCGTGCGCTGGTCCAGCGACTCCTGGAGCGCCTTGGCCATGGTGCGCCCCTCTTCGTCGAGGTTCAGCGTGCGCGAAGCCGCCACCACGGCCCGGAGCTCCCGCAGCCGGTACTCCTTGCCGGTCGCCTGCGCCACCGAGGCGCGATCTTTCCAGTCCGCCAGGCGCACCACAGGCAACAACTCGTCAGCCATGCCCAGGAGGGCATCGGACGCGACTGGAGGCTTGCCCGCCGCCTTGTTGGAGGTGTTCTGCGCCTCGATGGCCTGGCGGACCGCCTGCAGCCCGCCGCGCAGGACCTGCTCGGCCACAGGGATCTGCTCCGGTCGCAGTGCAGCCAGCATGGCGTTGCGGTGCACAGTCGACGTGGGCGCGACCGAGCGCTCGCCCCGCGCCGGGCGGCCGTCACCTTCACCAGGACGCCGCGCGCCGGGACGACGAGGTCCGCTGCCGCTGCGCGCCGGCCTTTCGCCACCGCGCTCCTCACCGCGTCCATCTCCGCGACCATCTCCTCCCGGGCCGCGGCGATTCCCACCCCGTCGGTCGCGCCGCTCACCGTCGTCATCGCGGTCGCGGCGTCGCTTGTCGGAGCCCGGAGCCAGAATGACCGACACGTCGGGTGCACGCTTGGGCGTGCCCTTGACCTCAATCCGGCCCTCCGTCTTTTGGGGGGAGTGGGCCGGCTTGGCGGCGGTGAGCGAAAGGACCTCAATGCCCTCGAGGCCGATTTCCACGTCCGCCCGTAGCACTGCGCCAACGGCCTCTCCCGGCGGCACCAGGGCAGCCTCGACGGTGCCCTTGGGCTGCTTTGCGCCGGCGGCACGCCAGGTCCATGACCCGTCGCCCGTCTGGCTCGTCAATTCAATGTCGATGCGCCGTGACATGCGGCGGACACGCTACCTCGCCTGGCGCCCCTCCCCGATGCCGGGGCGCGATGGCCATCCCGTAACATGGGGCAGGACGTCCGCTGGACTGCGGGAGCCACCGGGACGGAACAGCCCCATCGTGCAGCGGTGCGGGTGCGTCACGTCCCCCTCAGGAGGATCCACATGAGTGAGGACACCGAGCAGCCTGGGACCGATCCCGCTGCCGGCACACCCGATGCAGCCGCCACACCGCCTGTCGAGGTGCCGACGGAGCCCGTGAGCTCCGACGCGCCGCCGACGTTGTCGGAGGGGCCGCCAGCCGAGGCCAGCGCAAGAACGGGGGAGGCGAACCCGGACAGTCCGCCGGCCTTTCCCGCTCCCGGTGAGAGCTCGTCGTACCCTCCACCGCCGCCCGGCTCGTGGGCACCACCGACCGAAGCCGGCCCCGGGTCCGACTCTCCCGACACTCCGGTCACTCCGGTCACTCCGGTCACTCCGGTCACTCCGATGGCGGTGCCTTTCTCGTACCCGCCGTCGGGCGACGCGACGTCCCCGGGCCCCGGGCCATCGGGCTCGGGAAGCGGGACGCCGGGCAAGGTGCGGGCGTGGTTGCCCGTGGCCATCGTGGCTGCCCTGATCGGTGGCGCCATCGGAGCCGGCGTGACCGCCCTCGCGGACCACAACAGCGGAAACGGGAACGACGTCACGATTCACGAGAGCGACGCCGCACCCGGGGCCGCCGTCCTGAGCGGGAATGTGACCATTCCCGAACTCGTCAACAAGGTCATCCATTCCGTCGTCTCCATCGACGTCAAGTCGGGCCAGGAGGAGGACGAAGGCACCGGGATGATCATCACCTCCAACGGTGAGGTGATCACGAACAACCACGTGATCGAGCTATACACCGAAGGGGGTGACAAGGGCACCATTACGGTGACCGAGTACGGCCAGACGAAGGCGCTCCCGACGACGCTCGTCGGCTACGACCAGACCAAGGACGTTGCCCTGCTCAAGATCAACGGGGCATCGAACCTGCCGACCATCACCTTCGGGAATTCGAGCAAGGCCGTGGTCGGCGACTCCGTGGTCGCCATCGGCAACGCGCTGGGACTGGCGGCGGGCACGCCTACGGTGACGCAGGGAATCATCTCGGCCCTGGGCCGCTCGGTGACCGCCGGGGGCGTGGGCACGCAGACCGAGACCCTCCAGAACATGATTCAGACCGACGCCGCCATCAACCCCGGCAACTCGGGGGGACCGCTCATCGACACGTCAGGCCAGGTCATCGGCATGAACACGGCCGTGGCCGGCACCTCGAGCGACGGCACGTCGTCACAGAACATCGGCTTCGCCATTCCGGCGGCCTCCGTCGAGACGCTCATCTCCGAACTCGAGAAGGGCGGCCAGTCCGGAAACGGCGGCGGCTACCTCGGCGTCGACATCACCACCCTGACGCCGGCCCTGCGCCAGCAGTACGGCTTCACACCCACCAGCGGTGCCGTGATCCTCACGGTGGTCTCAGGGTCCCCGGCCGCCAAGGCGGGTCTGGTGCAGGGCGATGTGATCGTCAACATCAACGGCACCAACATCACGACGTCCGACGATCTGCAGAAAGTGATTCAGAACGCCAAAGCAGGGCAGTCCGTCTCCATCACCTACTACGTGGGTGACAGTAAGCGGACGACGACGGCGACACTCGGGAGCCAGGCCGAAGCCCAACAGCAGCAGTCGACCGGGAACTCCGGGTCGACCACCAATCCCTTCGGCGGCGGCGGCTTCCCCGGCTTCGGCAATTCGGGCAGTACCGGAGGAACGCCCTAGTCGACGAGAGCGCCCGGCGGAATGTCGAAGTTCCGGTCGGGGTGAGCCGGCGGCACGTTCATTGAGCCGTTCGGCGTCCATCCGCTGGACTCAATGTCCTCGAGCACGTGGGCCATGTTGTAGGTGTCCTCCTCGTAGGAGAACTTTCCCCCGCCGGCGTAGATGAGCCGTGAGTAGCCCGATTGACGGTACGGGGTCCCATCCGCTCTCGTCCTCGGCATGATCTGGGTCCACTTGACCACCACGTCGTTGCCTTCGATGGCCGTGAACTCAATGGGGAACTTCCAGTCCTCCATACCCAGCATGGAGTCCACCAGCCAGTGGGCGATGGCCTCACGTCCCTCAATGCGCCCCCACGCCCCATCGATGTAGACGGCGTCCTCGGTGTAGAAGTCGGCCAGCACGCCGAAAGCGTCGGGCTCGAGCCCTTCGTCGATGCGCTCACGAAGCTCGTGGTAGCGCGCCACTGTGGCCTGGACCTCTTCGCGCGGAAACGGCATGGTCGTCCCTCCCTGTCTTACGTCTCGACCGCACGGTAGGCGATCTGGCACAGCTCGAGCTCCTTCAGCGCGCCGGCCCGATCCGCAAATCCCTGGACCTCCACCGACTTCTCGGGCTCGAGGTCCTTGTAGATGCTGAAGAAGTGGGCGATCTCGTTGCGCAGGTGCTCGGGCACGTCGTCGATGTCGTGGGCGCCGTCCCACTGGGGGTCGTGCTCCAGCACACAGACCAACTTGGCGTCCACGCCCTTCTCATCTCGCATGCAGAACATGCCGAGGATGCGCGCCCGCACCACACAGCCCGGAAAGGTCGGATCGGTGACCAGCACCAGCGCGTCCAGCGGGTCCCCGTCGCCGGCCAGGGTGTCGGGGACGAACCCGTAGTCCGCCGGGTAGGTCGTGGCGGTGAAAAGGCGGCGGTCCAGCCGGATCACGTGCTTCTCGTGGTCGTACTCGTACTTGTTGCGGCTTCCCGTGGGGATCTCGACCACCACGTCGATCGCCTCGTCCGAATTGGTACTCATGAGGGCGAGGGCGCTTCGTGCCGCTGGGCCGGGTCGATCGGGCTCATGATGCCGACCCCGTTGCCGTCGGGATCACTGATCACGGCGTAACGGGCCCCCCAGAAGGCGTCGTAGGGCGCCTGTTGGACGGCGACACCGTCGGAGGCCAGGGAGGCCACCAGCGCATCGACCTCCTCACGGGAGTCGACCTTGAAGCCGAGGATGGCCCCCGTGCCCCCCGACCAGCCCGTGTCCCACTTCGACGCGAAGGACACACTGTCGAGATCCACGTCGAGCGGAGTGGTGTCCCCGTGCCGGGCCGAGACGTGATGGGCGTCCCAGACGGGATCGGGGACGTCGCCGAAATCGAGCCCGAGGCGTGAATAGAAGGCGCGACTCGCTTCGACGTCGTGCACGACGAGATTCACCTGATCGAGACGGACCGATGCCACGGCGCCACCGTACCGCCCTGGACCGGGTGGTGGCAGCGGAGCGAGGAGAACCCTCGGCAGTTGCGGGTCAGCCCCCGAAGCCGCCGCCTCCTGCGCCGCCGCTGAGCTGCGAGCGGAAGGTACCCCCGCCGCCTCCGAAGCCGCCGCCTCCGAAACCACCGGCACCACCGAAGCCGCCGCCGCCCAACGTGGCCGTGTTCGACGAGGGGACGGGCTCGGCGTAGTTGGCCAGGACAACGCTCTCACCGGGGGAGAGGCCGGACAGCACCTGGGTATAGGTGTCGCCGATCATGCCGACCTTGATGAACTTCGGCGTCAACGTGCCGTTGGTCGACATCTCGACGTACGTCCGCGTCCCGACCGACTGCACGGCCGAAGTGGGAACCGCGATGACGTCGGCAACAGAGCCGGTCGCGATGTCGACATTGGCTGTCGAACCCGTGAACAATCCCGTCGCCGACGAGGGCAGGGCGGCCACGACCGGGTAGGTGTACGTGCCG
>Ga0302196_10006085_pt1 | contig 10704 bp, 8 predicted proteins | sample II_Bog_N1_3_FD_198794 | JGI IMG/M metagenome (GOLD analysis project Ga0302196, IMG submission 198794) | Peat permafrost microbial communities from Stordalen Mire near Abisko, Sweden - II_Bog_N1_3 | ecosystem: Environmental > Terrestrial > Soil > Wetlands > Peat | place: Sweden: Abisko, Stordalen...
GTGCTGATGAAGAGGGAATTCACGGCGCCCACCCTGCCCCGCATCTCGTCGGGCGTCTCCAGCTGCACGAGCGAGCTGCGGATCACCACGCTGATGATGTCCGCCGCGCCGAGGGCGGCCAGGGCGCCCATGGAAAGCGCGAACGACCTCGATAGCCCAAAGACGATCGTCGCCAGCCCGAAGACGATCACCGCGGCGAACATCTTGACCCCCACCGCATTTTTCGGCGGCCGTCGTGCGAGCAGCACCGACATGACCAGGGACCCCACGGCGGGAGCCGAGCGGAGCGCCCCGAGCCCGCGGGCGCCGACGCCAAGAATGTCGTGGGCGAAGGCGGGCAGCAGCGCGGTGGCTCCGCCCAGAAGAACCGCGAACAAATCCAGCGATATGCTGCCCAGGATGACGGGCTGTTTCCTGATGAAATGGATCCCCGAGAAGAGGGACTCCCTGGTCACCGGCTGGCGTGGCGCCGAATTTCCGCCCATGTGCATCCTGGTCACGAGCAGGGCGCCGATCAGCGACAGGGCCGCCGCGGCGGCATAGGGCGCCTGGGCGCCGTAGACGTAGAGGATCCCGCCGATCGACGGCCCGACGATCGAGGCCGTCTGGAACGCCCCGGTAGCCCAGGCTATCCCCTTGGGCACGAGCGGGGACGGGACCAGCGTCGGCAGGAGCGCCTGGGTGGCCGGGCCCTGGAATGCGCGTGCGGCGCCCAGGACCGCCACCACGGCGAAGATTCCGGGCACGCCCAGCCAGTGGCCCCAGGACCCGAAGGCCAGGAAGGCGCCCGCCACCCCCTGCACGCCCAGTGAAATCCCGAAGATCGCCCTCCGGTCGTACCTGTCGACGACCTGGCCGGAAATGAGGGTGAAGAGCACGATCGGCAGGAACTGCGCCAGCCCCACCATGCCGAGTTCGAATGTGCTGTGGGTGAGGCTGTAGATCTGCCAGCCCACCGCCACGGCCTGCATCTGGAAGGCCATCCCCGAGGCGACGCGCGCGAACCAGAACCACCCGAACGAGGGATGCTCAAACAACAGGATCCTGGTCCTTGTGCCCGTGAGTGGATTGGAAGGGTTCGTCTCGGCCATTAATCGGCGCCGATTAGGCTGAGGCGGTAGCGTGAAGTCCACGCTTTATGCGGCGTCACGCTGAGGACCAGCAGGAATTCCCGGACCGCGGCCGCCGGCAGGATGACCTCGACGGTGGGGCCGGCGAGGTTCCTCCCCGGCTCCAGCGCCGGAAACGTCCACTTGACCAGCGGCGTGGCCGAGTTTCCCACGAGCAGCGCCGCCTCGACCTCGCCTCCCGGCGACACGCCCGGGGCGTCGTTCAAAATCCAGATTTCCGCGGTGAAGGTCTCCCCTGCCCTCCACTGGAACTTCGGGATCCGCGCGCTGGCCAGCACGGCCCGGCACGCGGCCTGCGCCGCAAAGTACGCCTTCTTCGGCACAGCCGGCCAGTTGACGAGGCTGTTGCCGGCCGCGCCCGGCCAGGGTTCGTTGTAGCACCAGCTGAGAGCCATGGAGCACACGGGCTTCTGCCGCCGGGCTTCCTCATAGATCGCCTGGTAGCCCGCGCACTGCAGCCATGTGCCCTGGGCAACCAGCTCCTCCAGGCTGCCGGCCTTGCCAAAATAATGCTCCAGCGTGGGCAGCATGAGCCACGACGAGGGGTCCCCCGCCCAGGCGCCGAAGGCATGGTGATCCTCCCAGCTCGTGTCCGGCTTCGGTGGCCAGAGCTCCTCCTCCGGGATGAAGGTCTGAAGGTAGTCGACCGGCGACGGCCCGGGGCAGCCGAACTCGGAATAGGCCGTGTTCCCGGCCTTCTGGAAGATCTCAAACACGTCCTGCCCCTTCTCGTTGCGGAAGCGGTAGTCGCCGTGGCCCATGCCGCCGAGGGGCGCCGTCGCGATGAATGGTGTGGAGGGATCGAGCTCGTAGCAATTTCCGCCGAGCAGGCGCAGCGGCAGGGACTGGTCGGTCATCCTCGACCATGCGTTGAAGAGCTCGTTGCCGCCGCACCAGAGGGCCAGGCACGGGTGCTGCCGCACCCGGCCGATGATCGACCGGGACTCCTGGTCGAGGACGCGCAGGTAGTCCCCGTCGTCCGGGTAGAGATTGCACGCCAGCGGGAACTCCTGCCAGACCAGCAGGCCGAGCTCGTCGCAGAGGTCGAAGAAAGCCTCCGGATTGACCGGCGCCCCGCCCCAGGCGCGCAGCAGGTTGAAGTTCGCGCCCCGGGCTAGTTCGAGGAGCGGGCGAAGCACGCCCTCGTCGATTTTCCCCGGGAAAATCTCGGGATTCACCCAGTTGGAGCCCTTGGCGAAGATCGCCCTGCCGTTGAGTTCCACGGTCGCCGGGGGATTGTTGCGCGACTGCGGCAGCCCGGCGCCGCCGTCCCAGCCCCCCTCCGCCATCACGAGCCTTATCCTCCGGAACCCCACCCTGCCCCGGTGGACGTCCCCGCCGGAGAGCTCCACCTCCAGGGTGTAGAGCACCGGCTCGCCCTGGTCGTGGGTCCACCAGAGCCGCGGGTTGGCGATCGTCGCCTCGGGCGAGGACGACTCTACCGCGGCCTTCCCCTCGGGATCCAGCAGGCGCCAGCGCACCTCCTCGGAGGGGCCCACGGCCGCCACCTTCACCGTGATCGCCGCGCTCGAAAAATCCGCACTGAGCGCGTAGCTGAAGTCCACGGTCCTGATGTGCGACACGGGCCTGTCGAAGAAGCCCGACTCCGCCCAGATCCCGAGGGGGATCAGCCTCGGGTGCCAGTCCCAACCGTAGCTGACGGCGGGTTTGCACACATGGCTCGCCTGGGTGTGATCGGCCGGCGTCGCCTGGCGCTTCGGCGCGGGAAACACGAGGATGTCCAGATCGGTGCCCGGGGGGCAGTTGGACACATCCACCTCGAAGGGCGTGAACATTCCCTCGTGGCGAAGCGCGAACTTTCCGCCCAGACGCACCTCGCAGGCATAGTCCACGCCCCCGCAGACGAAGGCCAGCTGCTCGCCTTTCGCCCTCGGGGAATTCGGGACCTTGATCCGATAGAGCCAGTGGAAATCCTCCAGGCCTTCGTACGTCCGGAAATTGCGCCCGTAGGTATAGTCCGGCAACGCGTGCGCACGCGCCCAGTCAAGTTGCACCGCTCCGGGCACGGAGGCCCGGATCCAGGCCTCGGGCAGGGTCTCGTGCCGGCCGAGCCGCGCGAGTTTCCACGGGCTTTCGAGCCGTTTCCACGCAGGATGCCGTGTGGTGAGTTCACTCATGGGGTCGCTTTCGCCTCTTCGGCCTTGTACGCCTCGGCCAGGAGGACGATGGGGTGCACCACGCGAATCTCCCTGTTCCCCCGCGCACGCAAGCCGTTTTCGATCTGGATCTGGCAGCCGGGATTGGCCGTCGCCACGGTTTCGGCGCCGGTGGCCGCCACATTCCCGAGCTTTCGCCCCAGCAGGGAGGCGGAGGTCGACGGGTGCGTGATATTGTAAATGCCCGCGCTCCCGCAGCACCAGGAGGACTCCGCGCATTCCCGAAGCTCCACGCCCGGCAGCGAGCGCAGGACGGCCCGCGGCTGCGCGCTCACCTTCTGCCCGTGGCAGAGGTGGCAGGACTCGTGGTAGGTCACGCTGCCCGCGGCGGACCCGCCGCCCGGCTGACGGAAGCCGGTCTCGACGAGCCATTCGTGAACGTCCCTGAGCTTCCGCGACCACTCCGCGGCGCGCGCCGCGTAGACGGGGTCGTCCTCCAGGAGCCGGTCGTACCGCCGCAGGTGCAGCCCGCAGCCGCCCGCATTCGAGATGATGGCGTCAAATGCAGACGGATCGATGAGATCCAGCAGCCTGCGCGCGAGCCCCCGGGCAGAGTCAAGGTCTCCGTTGTGCGCGTGGAGTGACCCGCAGCAGGGCTGGACGGCGGGAGTGTGCACCTCGCAGCCGTTTTCAAGGAGCACGTCGACGGTCGCCCGGTTGATCTCCGGAAACGCCAGGTCCTGCACGCAGCCCGTCAGCACCGCCGCCCGGTACCTGGCCGGCCCGGCCCCCCCAGGCCGCTCCACCGGGGCGATCAGCTGATGGGAAAAGGCCGCCCTTATGACGGGCGTCTGCGGTTCCAGCCCGCGCAGCCGGGCGGGGAGCAGCCTCGTCAGCCCGGACTTGCGGAAGGCCGCCTGAAGGCCGCTCGCCTGCCAGAAGCGGAGGAGACGCCCGACCAGGCGCAGCAGCCGTGGCCGCGTGAAGATCTCCCGCAGGCAGATCCAGCGGATGAAGTCCCGCTTCGGCGATGACAGCACGCGCCTGTCCTCGATCTCCGCCCGGGCCGTCTCGAAGAGTTCGGCATAGTCGACCCCGGCCGGGCAGGCCGAGACGCAAGCGAGGCAGCCGAGGCAGTAGTACATTTCGTCGGCGAAGGCCCGGCCCAGCACGAGCTCCCCGTCGGCCACGGCCCGCATCAGCGCAATTCTCCCCCTCGGCGAATTTCGCTCGACCTTGGTCTCCACGTACGTGGGGCAGGTCGGAAGGCAGAGTCCGCAGTGCATGCACTGCTGGAGCACGGAATAGTCGAGTTCGCCGAGGGACCTCACGGCTGGTCGAAGATCTTGCCCGGGTTCAGCAGGTTGCGGGGGTCCAGCGCGCGCTTCACGGTGCGGAGAAGCTCGTACGAGCCTTCGCCGAGCTGCCCCCTGAGGAAGGGCTTCTTCGCCAGGCCCACCCCGTGCTCGCCGGTGATCGTGCCGCCCCGGGCCAGCGCCGCGGCGACGATGTCCGCCAGGGCCGCCTCCACGCGGACCATCTCCGCCGCATCGCGCTCGTCGGTCAGGATCGTCGGGTGCAGGTTTCCGTCGCCAAAATGTCCGAAGGTCGCGATCTGCACGGAGTGCCTCGCCGCCACCGCCTCCACGTCGCGGATCATGCCGGCGAGTTCGCTGCGGGGCACCGTGACATCCTCCAGGATTGTCGTCGGCCTCAGGCGGGCCAGCGCCGAGAAGGCGCTGCGCCGGGCCGTGGCGAGCTGCGCGGCCTCGGCCGCGTCGCGGGCGCGCCTGACCGACGTCGCCCCACCCGCCCGGCAGAGCCCCTCGATGGTCCCGGCCTCGTCGGCCACCGCCGCCGGGTGCCCGTCGGTCTCGATGAGCAGGATCGCCGCCGCGTCGCGCGGCAGGCCCACCTTGGCGAAGGCCTCGACGCATTCGATCGTTTTCCGGTCCAGGAATTCCAGGGTGCAGGGGATTATCCTCGCCGCGATGATCGCCGACACCGTCTGGGCCGCGGCATCCATCGCCGCGTAGGTGGCGAGCAGCGTCTGGCGGGCTGCGGGCTTGGGCACGAGCTTCAGCAGCACCTGGGTGATCACCCCGAGCGTGCCCTCGCTGCCGACAAAGAGGTCCCGCAGGTTGTACCCCGCCACGTCCTTCACGCATTTGCCCCCGAGCCAGCAGACCGTGCCGTCGGCGAGCACCACCTCCATCCCGAGCACGTAGTCGCGCGTCACCCCGTACTTGAGGCCGCGCAGGCCCCCGGAGTTTTCCGCGACATTGCCGCCTATCGTCGAAATCTTCATGGACCCCGGGTCCGGCGGGTAGAAAAGCCCGGCCGCCTCCACCGTGTCGCAGATTCTCTGGGTGATCACACCCGACTCCGCGCGGAGCGTGAGGTTGGCCGCGTCGAACTCCAGGATCCTGTCCATCTTCGCCAGGCAGAGCACCACGCAGCCCGGGACGGGCACGCTGCCGCCGGAAAGCCCCGTGCCGCTCCCGCGGGTGACGACGGGGACCCCGTGCTCCAGGGCAAGGCGCAGGACGAAGGAGACGTCCGCGGCCGAGCGCGCGAAGACCACCGCCCTCGGCAGCTGCCTGATCGCCGCAGTCCCGTCAAAGCCGTAGACGATGAGGTCCTCCTTCTCCGTGAGAACCTCGGCCGGCCCGAGGCGATTTCGCAGGGCCTCGATCATGGCAGCTTGGCGCAGCCCAGAAGCCGGCCGAAGGCCAGGCAATCCTTGGACGAGCGCACACCCTGGGAGCTGGTGGCGTGGAGCAGCGACGTCGCTGCCGCGCAGACGCCCAGCTCCAGCGAATCCGCCACGGGCCAGCCCTCGTGTTCGCCGAAGAGCGCCCCCGCCGCGAAGGCATCCCCGGCGCCCACCGAGCCCGCGACCATCGCGGGAGGCACCCTGACGGCCGGCTGCCAGGCGATCTCCCCGGACGCGGAGCAGGCGCAGGCCCCTTCCGGAAAGTGGACGATCGCCCGTTCGCGCACGCCGAGCCCGATGAGCGCGCGGGCCGCGGCCTCCACGGCCCCCCGGTCGAGCGCGGCGCCCCTGCCCACGGAAATCCCCGAGAGCTGTTCGGCCTCGTAGTCGTTCGCGAAGAGCAGGTCGACCTCGGGCAGCACGGGGGTCACGGTCTTCCGGAAGCGGTCTCCCGCCGCGCTCACGCAGTCGAGCGATGTCCTCAGCCCGGCCTCCCGGGCCCTTCGGAAGACGTCGCGGGCCCGCGGGGCTCCATCCGCCCCGGCGCCGTCGAGCCCTTCGAGAAGCAGGAGATAGCCCAGGTAGAAGATCTTCGCCCTCGTCCCCCCGAATTCAAAATGCTCCGGCCCCAGCCTGGAGTTGGCCCCCGGATTGTAGAAGAACGTCCTCCGGCCGGTCGCCCGCACCGCCATGACGTCCGTGAATCCGGTCGACGCCCCCGAGGTCGTCCGGAGCTGGGTCGCGTCGATGTTGTGCTCCCCGCAGTCGGCCAAAATGAGGCGACCGTCCTCGTCGTCTCCCAGCAGCCCTATCCCCGCCAGCGGGAACGGCGCGCCGAGCCTCGCCAGGTCCTTCAGCAGATTGTAGGGACCGCCGCCATTGCCCACCGTCTGGTCGAGGATGTGGGCCAGGCCGTCCTGGTCGGGCCACGCATCGATGGCCTTCACGTGGTCGCAGATCCAGTTGCCGGCCGCGAGGATTCCTGAACGCGGGATCTTCATCGGTCGGAGTCAAGCCTCACCGCCGCCGGCTCGTCCTCCTCGATTTCGGGGAAGCGTCCCACCACGGGGTCCAGGAAGATGTTGTCGTTCACGTCGTCGTTGGCGGTCGACACCTCTCCGATGATGCACTCGCCGCCCGCCGCCCAGAAAGAGTGCCACATCCCGGGCTGCAACGTCACGCGCGATCCCGGCCCGAGCACGAAGGCCTCGCCCGTCGGGATGCCGACTGGCTTCCCGTCGATCCGCACGTCGACCTTGGGCGCAATGGCCAAGCCCGGCCCGGGCCTGGCCGGCCAGACGTGGATCGCGAGTTCCCCGGCCCTGCAGATGATGTCCTCCTTCTTCCTCCGGTGGGCATGGCAGGGGGTCGTCTGGCCCTCCCGGGCGTACATCAGCTTTTCGCAGTACTCGGGCTCCGCCGCCAGGTTGACCAACGTCAGGCCGTACTTCTCGAAGTCGCCCAGCCCGAAGTCCGTGATGTCCCACCGCGGCTGCGGAGGCAGCGCCCAGCGGTGCCGGGCGAAGCAGGCCAGCGCGTCGCGCCAGGCGGCGTTGATCTCGGAGCGTTTCATTGCTGAAGGGTCACCACGGTCTGGTTCTTCTGGCTCTCGAGCGCCGCCGCCCAGATCTCGTGCTGGGCCACGGCCTCGTCCGGCGTCGCGCAGCCGAAACGCCCGCCCAGGATCCCGGCCCGCTCCGCGAGGAAGGCTGCCCACATCTGCATCAAGACATCGGGAAATCCCGGTTCAAAGACACCGCCTGTGATCGCCTTGAAGGCCATGCCGAAGCCCAGGTCCGTCTTTTCCCACCACTGCTCCCTGTCCCTCCGGAAGGTCCAGAGCGTCTTGGGCTCCTTCGTGGAGAAGCGCACGCCCCGGTCCGTGCCCAGGGCCTCGAAGAGCCAGGTGTTGGTTTCGCCGGGCGCCATGCGCTTCATCTCGAGGGTCATCGGCACCGGCTCGCCGCCGATCACCACCGTCGCGTTGAGCGTGGCGTTGTCCCACGTGTCGCAGGCCGCCGTGCCCCCCTTTCCGTCGGGACGCGTGGTATAGATCTTCTGGAGCTGGGCGTGGAGACGGACCGGCTTCCAGCCAAGGCGGAGCGGAAGGTGCGCGACGTGAAAGCCCAGGTCGTTCATCGCGCCCGCCTCCCCGCAGTGCGCGTTCTGCCGCTTCCAATTGATGGGCTTCGACGGGTCGAGATCGCTCGAATGGAGGAAGGACGAGCGGATGCCGATGATGCGTCCAAGCGCCCCGGCGGCGGCCATATCATGGGCCCGCTGGGCCCCGGGGAAGTAAGGGAACTCCGACACCACCCGCACAAACCTGCCCAGACGGACGGCCTCGGCCCTGATCCGCCGCGCCGCGCCGAGGTCGATCCCGAAGGGCTTCTCGGCGAAGAGGTCCTTCCCCCCTCTGAGCACGTCGACATAGATCGCCTCGTGCAGGTCGTGGGGCACGGCCACATAGACCACGTCCACGTCGGGCCGCGCAATCAGCGTCCGGTGATCCGAGTCGAAGTGCATGACCGTGGGCACCTGGCGGAACCAGTCGAGCGCCGCGGGATTCACGTCACACACCGCGACCAGCTCGGGCCGGACCGGGAAATCGACAAGGGCGAACCAGCGGCCGAAGGCGCTGGCGACCTCCCTGCCCATGAGCCCCGCGCCTATGAGACCCACGCGAACGGGTGCCGATGCGGAAGGCTGCGTCATGCGAGGAAGGCCATCGCCTCGGCCGGGGTCGCACCGTCGTGGACGACGGCCATGAGCGCGCGGGTGATCTTGCCCGGATGGGCGTGCTGGATGATGTTTCTGCCATAGACGATGCCTGCCGCGCCCTGCCCCAGCAGGGCGGAGGTGCGCGCCAGGATTTCGGCCTCGGGGGCCTTGCTGCCGCCCCGCACGAGCACAGGGATTCCCCCGGCAACCTCGATCACCTTGTGGTAGAGGGAGACGTCGTCCGTGGGATCGGCCTTGACGATGTCGGCCCCCAACTCCACGGCCTGGCGCACGAGCGGGATGATCTTGGCCGGGTCGCCGTCGACCATGTAACCGCCGGCCTTGGCGTTGGGTTGGAAGACCAGGGGTTCTATCATCAGCGGCATGCCGTAGTTGTCGCAGAGGGGTTTGAGCCTGAGGATATTCTGGATGCATTGGTCGGCAAGCTCAGGCTGGTCGGGAATCCTGAAGAGGTTCACCACCACGCAGGCCGCGTCCAGCCGCAGCGCCTGCCCGACCGGGTCGTCGATGATGCGCGAGAAGAGAAATTTTGGGAGCTGCGTGCCGTACACGTTCGCCACGTCCGTCCTCAGGACCAGCGCCGGCTTTCCCTTCACGGGAAGCCTCTGCAGGTGCGGGGCCTGCCCGATCGTCAGTTGGATCGCGTCCGGCGCCGCCTCGACCAGCGTGGCGACGGCCTGAGGCAGGTTCTCGATGCCCGGGAGGAACGAGCCCTCGTTGAAGAAACCGTGGTCGATGGCCACGTCGAAGCACCGGCCGGTGCGGGGGTTGAAGAGGCGGTGGAGGCGGGCTATTTTCATCGGTTGGAAACTACATGAAGGCGCACCTGCGCCGCGCTGAGCGCCATCTTCTCGTCACGCGAGAGGACGGCGTCGGTGACAAAGTCCGTGAAGGCGCCCCAGGGCGCAAACCGCAGCGACGAGGGCCTGCCCCATTTTTCCGCATGGGCCACCAGCACCCGGCGCCTGGCCCGCTTCAGCGCCTCGGTCTTCACGGCAGCCTCGGCCACCTCGGTGGTCGAGGCGCCCGAGTCGGCGTCGAGCCCCGAGGCCCCGACGACCGCCGCATCGAAGCGGAGGTTTTCAAGCCAACTCTGCGCCAGCGCGCCCGTCATCGCCAGGCTCACTCGCCTGACCTCCCCGCCCACCGCGTTCAGGGTCGCCCTCGCGTCCCCTGCGAGGGCCAGCAGCGTGACGGAATTCGTGTAGATCCTGAGGGCGGGCCGGTCGAGCAGCGCCCTGCCCACCTCGAGGCAGGTCGTGCCCGCGTCGATGAACACCGAGCCGTGCTCGGGCATGAGCGCCGCCACCGCCCGGCCCAGCCTCACCTTGGCGTTGACGGCCTTCTCCGCCTTCCGGGAATACCTGGGCTCGACCAGCGAGAAGTCGGCCGGCAGCAGCGCCCCCCGCGTGCGCTTGGCCAGCCCCGCCCTGGCCAATTCCGTGACGTCGCGCCTGGCCGTCGCCACCGAGACGCCATGGCGCGAGGAGATTTCGGACACGGTCAGGCTCCCCTGCTCGCCGAGCAGGCGGAGTATGTGTCTGTGCCGTTCGGGGACCAGCATGCCGCAAAGGTGGATCCTCGGAGGGACGGAAGCAAACGATTTGGTCGTTTTCGCTCATTTCGCTCATTTTCGAGCATGTGCGCTTCCAACACGCCGCGGATAGATCCGGTGTTGGTGGGTCTCCAATCCTCTTCGATCCATTTTTACAGCAAAGTAGCGAAGCTCGCGAAGTCCGATCATTTTCGATCCGGTTTCGCACGAAGGCACCCGCCTTCGTACCGCGGCGCGGTACTACGGCGCGCCAAGCGACCCTCATCGCTTCGCCACTTGGAATGGAGACAAGGCAGGAGCGTTCAATCCTTGAAGCTTGCCCGGGCCGTTGCCGTCGCCGACACATGAGGGCGCAGCATCAACCAAAGTGAAGATAGGCATCCTTATTTTTGATCAGATGACCCAGCTCGATGCCACGGGGCCATTCGAGGTGTTGTCGCGCAT
>Ga0302196_10006095_pt1 | contig 10693 bp, 7 predicted proteins | sample II_Bog_N1_3_FD_198794 | JGI IMG/M metagenome (GOLD analysis project Ga0302196, IMG submission 198794) | Peat permafrost microbial communities from Stordalen Mire near Abisko, Sweden - II_Bog_N1_3 | ecosystem: Environmental > Terrestrial > Soil > Wetlands > Peat | place: Sweden: Abisko, Stordalen...
GAGCCAGCGCCTCGGCCGTGTCGGGCAGGGGGCCGGCCTCGCGCGCCAGCGCGATCGCCGCCGGCGTCAGGCCGGCGCGGCGCAGCAGGGTCGAGGTCGATTCGCCCGGCCGCCGGCGCAGACGCGCCGCGAGCGCTTCGAGGCCGAGATCGGGCTTGAGGTCGACGACCAGCGTCGCCCCGCCGTCGCGTGCGATCGCTTCGCGCAGACCGGCGGAAAGGGCGTAGACCGCGCCGCCCTCGATTCCGTCGCGGTCGATCATCGCTTCGCCGCGCAGGGTGCGTCCAGCGTGGGTGAGCGCGATCGCCTTCAGCGGCGCGCCGGCGAAACGGTCGGTCAGATGCGTCGACCAGGCGACGCGAAAGCCGCAATTGGCGGGCTCGAGCGGCGCGACCTCGACGTCCGCCGCGCCGAGCCAATCGACCCAGCCGCCGTCGGCTCCCAGCCGCGGCCAGGAGGCGCCGCCGAGCGCCAGCACGACCGCCTCGGCTTTCGCTTCCTCCTCGCCGTCCGGTCCGGCGAAGCGCAGGCGGCCGCCGCGCTCCATGCCGACAAGCCGCCGGCGCGGTCTCAACGTCACGCCAAGCCGGTCGAGGCGCCTCAGCCAGGCGCGCAGCAGCGGCGTCGCCTTGAAGCTTCTGGGGAAGACGCGGCCGGAGCTGCCGACGAAGGTCTTTTCGCCGAGGTTTTCCGCCCAGGCGCGTAAATCGGCGGGCGTGAATGTCGCGATCGCCGCGCCGATGCGATCCGCTGCAGGTCCGTAGCGACCGAGGAAAGCCTCGAGCGGTTCGGAATGGGTGAGGTTGAGGCCGCCGCGGCCGGCGAGCAGGAATTTGCGCGCCGGCGAGGGGGCGGCGTCGTAGACGACGACGCGACGGCCGCGCTCGGCCAGCGTTTCCGCCGCCGCCAGACCGGCCGGCCCGGCGCCAACCACGACAGCGTCCGCGAGGTCCGCTTTGATCATGTTTTTCCGGCCTCTCCGCGAGCGTTACAGGGCCGCGGACCGCCGCCGCGCCGACCCCGTTTTTCACCCTCCATTAATCGACAGTCTCTATCGTCCCAAAGCTTTGGCCGGGAAAGCACGCGCCACCGCGAAGGTTGCCTTGCCCGTTGGAGGGTCTTGGAGTGCGCGCGAAACGGCAGCCGGGCAACGAGGAAGCCGCGGTCGGCGATTCCGCCCTTACGCGCCTGTTGCGCGCCGCCAACGACGCCCAATACGCCGCCGTCAGTGGGCAGCAGGGGGAGATCGCCCGCCTCGCCGGGGAATCCGGCCTCTACCACGCCGCGATCGAAGCGCTGCCGCAAGGGGTCTGCGTCTTCGACGGTCAGGCGCGGCTGGCGGTGTGCAACCGCCACTACGCCGAACTCTATCGGCTCGACATTGAGCGCCTGAAGCCCGGAGTCAGTTGGCGCGAGATCGTCGATCTGCGTGTCGAGGCGCGGACTTTGCCGCTCGAAGTCGACGACTATCTGGTGCTTCGCGCGCCGATGCGCTTCGACGAACAGGCGCGCCAATGGCGCGACAAATTGTCGGACGGCCGGACGATCGCGGTTCGCCGCCAGGCGTTTCCCGGCGGCGGTTGGATTTCGACTCACGAGGACGTCACCGAGTTTGGCGAACAGCGCGCCGCTTTCGACGAGCGCGTTTCGCTCCAGACCTTGATCGATTGCCTCCACGACAACCTCTGGGTCAAGGACGTCGAGAGCCGTTTCGTGATCTGCAACAAGGTCACGGCGACGCGAATGGGCGTCCCCGAGCCTACCGATATGATCGGCAAGAGCGACCTCGAGCTGCTGCCGTTGGAGATCGCGCAGAAGTTCTTCGACGACGAACAGAAGGTCATCCGCAGCGGCCGGCCGATGATCGACCTCGAGGAGTACGTCTTCGACGCTTCGGGGACCAAGTCCTGGCTCCTGACGACCAAGGTGCCGGTGCGAAACGCGCGCGGCGACATCTTCGGCGTCGCTGGCGTCTCGCGCGACATCACCGACCGCCGACTCGCCAATTTGTTGCGCGACGGCCAGTCGCAGATCCTCGAAATGATCGCGATGAGCGCCCCGCTCGCCTCGATCCTCGACGCGCTGGCGCGGCTGGTCGAGTCGCAGCTCAGCGGCATCCTGTGTTCCGTCCTGCTGCTCGACGACGGGGGGCGCCGGGTGCGCCACGGCGCCGCGCCGAGCCTCGCTCCCGACTACGTCAAGGCGATCGACGGCCTCGAGATCGGGCCCTGCGCCGGGTCGTGCGGCACTGCGGCCTACCGTCGTCAGCCGGTGATCGTCACCGACATTCTCGCCGATCCGCTGTGGGCCGACTATCGCGAACTCGTCAGGCCTTACGGCTATCGCTCCTGCTGGTCGACGCCGATCCTCTCCGACTGCGGCGAGGCGCTGGCCGTGTTCGCGATGTATTCGCGAACGGTGCGGGCGCCGACCCCGGTCGAGTCGCGGCTGCTGGAGATGGCGATCCACATCGCCGGCATCGCCATCGCCCGCCGGCGCGCCGAAGAGCGCATCCGGTTCATGGCCAGCCATGACGAACTGACCGGCCTGCCCAATCGCGCCCGGTTCCGCGAACAGTTGACGGAGGCGCTGCATTCGGCGGCGCAGTGCGGCGCATGGCTGTGCGTCGCCTACATCGATTTCGACAACTTCAAGCACGTCAACGACAGTCTCGGTCACAGCGCCGGCGACTCGCTGCTCGAGACCATGGCCGAGCGCATGGTCGCCGCCGTCGGCCCCAACGACATCGTATCGCGGCTCGGCGGCGACGAGTTCGTCGTGCTGCTGGTCGATCCGCCCAAGGACTCGCCGAAGATCGCCGCCGTGCTGCATCGCATCCGTTCGGCCGTCGTCGCGCCGGTGGAAGTGGACGGCCGCAGCTTCCGCATCACGTCGAGCATCGGCGCGGCGATCTATCCGCTGGATGGCGGAACCGCTGAGACCCTGCTCGCCAACGCCGACGCCTCGATGTACAGCGCCAAGGACTCGGGCGGCGACGAGCTGGTGTTCTACGTGCCGGAGATCAACGCCAATCTGCGCGAGCGCCTGACGCTGCTCGAAGACCTGCGCAACGCCGAACCGAGCCGGGATTTCGTCCTGCACTATCAGCCGCAGGTCGACCTCAGCGACGGCAGGGTGTTCGCGGTCGAAGCGCTGATCCGCTGGCGTCACCCGCGGCTCGGCCTGGCGCCGCCGGCCAAGTTCATCCCGATCGCCGAGGAATCGGGGCTCATCGTGCCGATCGGCGACTGGGCGTTGCGCGAAGCCTGCCGGCAGAACAAGGCGTGGCAGGACGCCGGCCTGCCGACGATCACCGTCAGCGTCAACGTCTCGGCGCGCCAGTTCCGCGAGAACCACATCACCGCCGCCGTCGCCGAGGCGCTCGCCGAGAGCGGCCTCGAACCGAAATACCTCGAGCTCGAATTGACCGAAAGCCTGATCATGCAGGACGTCGATCGCGCGATCGAGACGATGAAGGGGCTGCGGGCGCTCGGCGTCCGGTTGTCGATCGACGATTTCGGCACCGGCTATTCGAGCCTCAGCGCGCTGAAGCGGTTTCCGGTCGAGCGGCTTAAGATCGACCGCTCGTTCATCCAGGATCTTCCCGACGACGAGGATGACTGCGCCGTCGCCTCCGCCATCATCTCCCTCGGCCAGAAGCTCAACCTCCGGGTCATCGCCGAAGGCGTCGAAACTGAAGCGCAGGTCGCCTTCCTGCGCGAGAACCACTGCGACGAATTGCAGGGCTACCACTTCAGCCGCCCGGTCGCCGCCGACGCCATTCCCGCCCTGCTTGTTCGGCAGGCGATCATGTCCGCGCCGCTCCCGGCCAAGAAGCGGCGGCCGCACCGACGGCCGCGCGCCGTCCGTCGGCCCCAGCGGCGCCGCCGCGCGCCGTAGCATCACGCGATCGTGAGCGCGCTCGCGCGAGCCTGCGCCGCCGGCGGATCGGTTCTGCTGGCTTCGCGCGCCGATTTCGCCCAAAAGACGCGGCGAAAGCGGCGGCGCCGCTCGGGGGGTCGGCATTGGATCTGGGGCTTGAGGCCCGCAAGGCGATCGTCTGCGCCTCGAGCCGCGGGCTCGGCAAGGCCTGCGCGACCGCGTTGGCCGCGGCGGGCTGCGCCGTGACGATCAACGGCCGCGATGGGGCGCGCCTGGCCGAGACGGCCGCGGCGATCCGCGCCGCCACCGGCGCCGAGGTTCTCGCCGTTCCCGGCGACCTCGACGATCCCGCGGTGCGCGACGCGCTGTTCGCCGCCTGTCCCGAGCCCGACATTCTCGTCAACAACAACGGCGGGCCGCCGCCGACCGCGTTCGCCGATCTGACGCGCGAGATGATTCTCGCCGGGCTCGAAGCCAACATGCTGACGCCGATCGCGCTGATCCAGCGCGCGTTGCCGGGCATGGCGGCGCGGCGCTTCGGCCGCATCGTCAACATCACCTCGGCCTCGGTGCGCGCGCCGCTCGCCGGCCTCGACGTCTCGTCGGGCGCGCGCGCCGGGCTGACCGCCGTCGTCGCCGCCAGCGCGCGCGCTTGCGCCAAGCATAACGTCACCATCAATTCGATCCAGCCCGGCGCGTTCGACACCGACCGCATCCGCGTCACCCTCGCCAAGGCGGCGGCGAGCGGCGAAGACGCGGCGGCCCTGCGCGCGCGGCGCGAGGCCGCGATCCCCGCCGGCCGCTTCGGCCGCCCGGAGGAATTCGGCGCGCTGTGCGCGTTCCTCGCCAGCGCCTCGGCCGGCTACGTCACCGGCCAGAACATTCTGATCGACGGCGGCGCCTTCCCGGGAGCGTTCTGAACCAATCCAATGCTGCTCGGGATCGTTCTCAAGATTGCGGCGACCTTTGCCTTCGCGGCGATGTCGGCCATCATCAAAACCGTCTCGGTGCGTTTCCCGGTCGGCGAGGTGGTGCTGTTTCGTTCGCTCTTCGCCATGGCGACGCTGGTCGTCTGGCTGGCGCGGCGCGGCGAATTCCCGCATGCGCTCCGCACCCGCCGCAAGCTCGGCCATGTCGGGCGGTCGCTGGCTGGGTCGGGCGGCATGTTCGCCAATTTCATCGCGCTGTCGCTGCTGCCGCTCGCCGACGCGACCGCCTTCACCTTCGCCACGCCGCTGCTGGTCGTGCCAATGGCGGCGCTGACGCTCGGCGAGACGGTCCGACCCTACCGCTGGGCGGCGGTCGGGATCGGCTTCATCGGCGTATTGGTCATGCTGTCCGACGATCTCGGCCAGGGCGCCGGCGCGACGGCGGGCTACTCGCTCGGCGCGACGATTGCGCTCGCCGGCGCGTTTTGCTCGTCGGTGGCGATGATCCAGACCCGACGGCTGACGCGCTCCGAAGCGACCGGGGCGATCGTTTTCTATTTCTCGACCGTGACGGCGGTGATCAGCGCCGTCTTGCTCGTCCTCGCCGCTTTCTGGCCGGCCGGCGCGCCCGGCGCCGGTTTCTTCGCCGGCCAGAGATTCGTCGCGCCCGACCCGCTCGAATTTGGCCTGCTAGTCTCGATCGGCCTGCTCGGCGGCGCCGGGCAGATCCTGATGACCCATAGCTACCGCTTCGCCGACGCTTCGATCATCGCCGCGTTCGACTATGTCTCGATGATCTGGGCGGCGACGTTCGGCTACGCCTTCTTTTCCGAGACGCCGTCGGCCGCCGTTCTGGCCGGCGCGGCGGTCGTCGCCGGAGCGGGCGTCCTCGTCCTGTGGCGCGAACGATCGCGGCGCGGCATCCGCCAAATTGCCGAACCGGCCGAGGCCGTGGAAGTGCTGTGAACGCGCAAACGCCGGACGAATCCGTTCTGTTTTCCGTACGCCGCCCCTTATAATGGGCCGCAGGCGAACGGAGTGCGGACATGGGCGTCGAGGGCAAAGACAAGGCCAAGGTGCTGGAAGCCGGCGCGGCGGCGCTGTCGGGCCAGCTCGGTCGCACTGTCGCCAAGCTGCGTAAGGGGACCGGCCAGTCGCTCGCCGACCTGTCGGCCCAGTCCGGCGTCGCCAAGTCGATCATTTCACAAATCGAACGCAACGAGACCAATCCGACCCTGACCACCATCTGGCGGCTTGCCCACGCGCTCGACGTCTCGATCGGATCGATCCTGCACGGAACCGAGGAGGGACCGTTCGTCGAGCGCGTCAGCCGCGGCGAAACGCCGATCCTGCTTTCCGACGACGGCCTCTGCCGGCTGGCGGTGATCGGCTGGCTGAAAACCGTCGACTGGCTGCAATGGTACGATTTCCAGGCCGAACCGGGCGGCGTGCTCGGCTCGCAACCGCACCCGCGCGGCTCGATCGAGTGCCTGTCGGTGCTCGAGGGCGAACTGGAGGTCGAGGTTGGCGAGGTGACCGAGGTCGCGCGCGCCGGCGAGACGCTGCGCTACCGCGGCGATCGCCCGCACGCGATTCGCAATCGTGGCGCAACGACCGCCCAGGCGACGATGGTGTGCATCCTCAAGGCCTCGGCGATGGATTGACGGCGCGGCGAATGTCGCGCGCGAATCGGCCAACGCCGATTCGACCCGCTTTCGTCCGTGTTTTGGCCGCCGTTTCCCGCGCCGGGACCTCGGCCGTCGCCGGCGATTGACCGCTCCTCAACCATGCTCGCGCGTTTGGCCGCGCGCGGCGTTCGGCGCACTTGCTTCGCGCCGCGCTGTTGGAGCGAATCGCGCGGCCCGCGATTCGTGCCGGGCTTGTTCGCGCTTTCGACCGGACTGTCCCGTTTCAGGTCCGCGGCGGACCCGTCCCGCGACAAGGCGTTTACCCTCGCGGGCGACCCGCCACGGATTTGACTCGCAATTTCCGCAAAATGCGGATTCGACTCGCGCGTCGCCGATTCGTACCGGTTTTGTTGTCGCTCTCGCTCGCCCCGGCCCGCGATGGAACCGCAACCCGCGGCAATTTGCGGTTGATTCGCGTGGGACGGGCTCGCCCTGCCTCGACAGCGCGGCCCGCGGCGGCTAAGAGCCGAAGGCGGACGCAAAATCGGCTAAAGTCCGGTCGCGCGCGCCGTGTCGCGTTGGCGCTCCTCAGGGGCGCGGGAAGCGGGTCGCCCGCGCCGCGGCCGGGCGGGGCGCCTCAGACGGAGGCTGAATGCCGATCGCCCCCGCCATCGCCTGCGAGCGGACCGCCGCCGGGGTCCGGCTGGATTTGTCCGGCGGCTGGACGATCGACGTCGGCGCGCTTCTGGAGAAGGAGGCCGACGCGCTGGTCGCTGACGCCGAAGGCGCGCACGACGTGCTGATCGACCTTTCCGGCGTCGAGCACATGGACACCGCCGGCGCTTGGGTCATCGACCGCTCGGTGCAGGCGCTCACGGCGCATGGCGTCGCGACGCAGGTGGTCGGATCGCGGCCCGAACACGCGATCCTGCTCAAGGAAGCCCATTATCGTCCAGTCGAGACGGCCGGACGGCGTGAGCCGCCGACGCTGACCTCGCTGTTTGCCGACATCGGCGAAAGCGTCTACGGCGCGGGGGTCGACTTCGTCAGCGGCGTCGCCTTCCTCGGCCGCATGGTTTCGGTCGGCCTGACCGTGCTCGTGCGCCCGCCGCGCTGGCGCTGGACTTCGACTTTCTACCATCTCGAGATTTTCGCGCTGCGCAGCGCGCCGATCATCCTGCTGATCAATTTCCTCGTCGGCGCGATCGTCGCCCAGCAGGGCATCTTCCAGCTCGCGCGCTTCAACGCGTCGCCGTTCACCGTCGACCTGATCGGCATCCTGGTGCTGCGCGAACTCGGCGTCCTGCTGACCTCGATCATGATCGCCGGCCGCTCCGGCTCGGCGATCACCGCCGAACTCGGCTCGATGAAGATGCGCGAAGAGGTCGACGCGCTGACGGTGATGGCGCTCGACCCGATGGAAGTGCTGATCCTGCCGCGCATCCTGGCGCTGATCCTCGCCTTGCCGCTGCTGACCTTTCTCGCCGACATGGCGGCTCTGGCCGGCGGCGCCTGCGTCGCCTGGGTTTATGGCGACATCCTGCCGGTCGTGTTCATCCAGCGGCTGCACGACGCGATCGGCTTCAACACCTTTGCCGTCGGCCTGATCAAGGCGCCGTTCATGGCGCTGGTGATCGGCCTCATCGCCTCGATCGAGGGCTTCGCCGTCGCCGGTTCGGCCGAGTCGCTCGGCCGGCAGGTGACCGCCTCGGTGGTCAAATCCATCTTCATGGTGATCGTGCTCGATGGGCTGTTCGCCATGTTCTTCGCCGCGGTGCGCTATTGACCGGGCCCGAGACCAACGCCGCCGCGCCGCCGCCGGTCGACCTCGACGAGGTCGCGCGCGTCGGAGAGGTCGTCATCCGCGTCCGCGGACTGAAGGTCGGTTTCGGCGACCACTTGGTGATGGACGGGCTCGACATCGACGTGCGCCGCGGCGAAGTGCTCGGCCTGGTCGGCGCCTCGGGCGCGGGCAAGTCGGTGTTCACCCGCACCGTGCTCGGCCTGCTGCCCAAGCGGGCCGGGACGATCGAAGTCTATGGCCACGACATCGACAGCCTCACCGCCGCCGAGCGCCGCCGCGTCGGCCAGCGCTGGGGCGTGCTGTTCCAGCAGGGCGCGCTGTTCTCCGGGCTGACGGTCAGGCAGAACATCGAGGCGCCGATGCGCGAGCATCTCGACCTGTCGCCGCGGCTGCGTGGCGAGCTGGCGATGCTGAAGATCGCGCTGGTCGGCCTGCCGGAGGACGCCGCCCACAAATATCCGGCCGAACTGTCGGGCGGCATGATCAAGCGGGCGGCGCTGGCGCGCGCGCTGGCGCTCGACCCCGATCTGCTGTTCCTCGACGAGCCGACCTCGGGCCTCGACCCGATCGGCGCCGGCGAGTTCGACGACCTCATCGCCACCTTGCAGCGCACGCTCGGCCTCACCGTACTCATGGTCACCCACGACCTCGACAGCCTCTACGCGATCTGCGACCGCGTCGCGGTGCTGGAGCAGGGGCGGGTGATCGCGATCGGCCCGATCTCGGAACTGCTTCGCTCCGAAGACCCGTGGATCAAGACCTACTTCCACGGCAAGCGCGGCGCCGGCCGCGAGGCGGCGTTCAAGCTCGGCCACGGGCGGAGCCAATCATGAGCCGGGGCGGCGGGCGCGCGTTTGCCGCCAAAATCTGCTATGCGAGTTGCGGGCCGGGCGGCCGAACCGCCTGAAGGGGGCAGCGCCAGCCGGCGACGGCGGGCGCAGACGGAAAAGCGAGATGGAGACGCGGGCGAATTTCGTCCTCATCGGCGCCTTCACCCTGGCGGTCATCGCCGGGGCGTTCATGTTCGTCCTGTGGTTCTCCGGCCTGACTCGCACCGCCGACCACCAAGTTTACGCCGTCCTGTTCGACGGCTCGGTCTCCGGCCTGTCGCGCGGCAGCGCGGTGCAGTTCAACGGCATCCGCGTCGGCGAGGTCACCGAGATCAACCTCGTCGCCGACGATCCGCGCCGCGTCGAGGTGCTGATCCAGGTGGAGGGGCACGTGCCGGTCAACCAGGACACCAAGGCGAGCCTCGAGGTTCAGGGCCTGACCGGCGGCGCAGCGATCGCGCTCACTGGCGGCGCGCCCGATTCCGCGCCGCTGACGTCGAAAGGCGGCAAGCCGCCGGTCATCGTCGGCGAATCGTCGGACATGCAGAACATCCTGACGGCGGTGCAGTCGCTCTCGGCCAAGGCCGACACGACGCTTGGCCGCATCGACAAGTTGATCGCCGACAACAGCGCCGCGGTCGGCGACGCGGTGCACAACATCGATGCGTTCTCGAAAGCGCTGAGCGACAATGCCTCCGGCGTCAATGCGGCGCTCGCGGGCATCGCCGACCTCGGCAAGAAGATCGGCCCGCTGTCCGATCGGCTGCAGGGGCTTTCCGACGACGTCGACAAGCTGGTCAAGGCGGTCGACCCGGCCAAGGTGAGCGGCGTCGTCAGCGACGTGAAGTCGCTGACCGGCTCGCTCGCCGACAACAAGGCGGCGATCAATTCGACCATCACCGACGCCGCCGCGCTCGCCAAGCGGCTCAACGACACCGCCGGCAAACTCGATTCCGCGCTCGCCGACTTCGACACTCTCGTCAAGGCGGTCGACTCGAAGAAGATCGCCAGCTTCGTCGACGGCGCCGGCGAGCTCGGCCAGACGCTGCAGCAGCACCAGGGCGACATCGACGCCATGGTGAAGAACGCGACGGAACTGTCCGCCAAGCTCAATCATTCCGCGGACAAGATCGACGGCCTGATGACCAGCCTGCAGAGCTTCGTCGGCTCGCCCGACCTCAAGGGACCGCTCGGCGAGCTCGGCGACGCAGCGCGTTCGGTGCGTACGCTCGCCGACAATCTCGACGTCCGCACCAAGGACATCGCCGCCGGCGTCAGCCACTTCACCTCGACGGGCTTGCGCGAATACGAGGCGCTGGCGATCGACGGCCGCCGTACGATCAACGATCTCGACCGCGCGATCCGCAGTTTCGAGCACAACCCCAACGAGCTGTTGTTCGGCGCCAAGTCGAACCTTCCCGAGTATCAAGGCGGGAAGTGATGCGCGAGGCCGCGACCGCCAGCCGACCGCCCGCCGCCTGCCGCCGCCGCTTCGGCCTCGCCGCGCTGGCGCTGGCGCTGCCGCTCGCCGCCTGCGGCGGCGCGCCGCTCGACACCTACGATCTCAACGCCGCAAAGCCCGCGCCGGCGCGCGCGTTCGGCGCGCGGGTGCGCGTCGCC